>Ga0074045_10004582_pt1 | contig 12220 bp, 12 predicted proteins | sample BogForMeECP23OM2_FD_94442 | JGI IMG/M metagenome (GOLD analysis project Ga0074045, IMG submission 94442) | Bog forest soil microbial communities from Calvert Island, British Columbia, Canada - Bog Forest MetaG ECP23OM2 | ecosystem: Environmental > Terrestrial > Soil > Wetlands ...
ACTCACCGCGGACGAATCCGAGGCCAAGGTCACGAGCCGACTCGACCTCTCTGAGCGTCCCGATTGGATCGCGCAATTCCCCATCCCGCACACACTTACGGTGACCCATTCGCTGCGTGACGGCCAACTGTCCGTTAGGCTTCACGTGGCGAATCATGCCGAACAAGCGTTGCCGCTATCGATGGGATTTCATCCATATTTCAACGTTCCGGGCGGTGATAGGGACAGCTGCCGGGTCAACCTGCCCGTGCGGAACCGGCTGCTCTTGGATCCTCAAATGCTCCCGACAGGCGAGTTGGAAGTGTGGGACCCGGAGAGTTCGTTTGACCTTGCGGGACGGTCCTTTGACGACGGATTCACAAACCTGGTTCGAACCGCAGCCGGCGATGCGGTTCTCCGTGCCGAAGGTCGGGGACATACGCTTGAGGTAGGCTTTGGCCCACAATTCCAAGTGGCGGTGCTCTATGCGCCGCCGGGCAAGCCATTCCTCTGTTTTGAGCCCATGACGGCGATCACAAATGCCTTCAATCTCGCACACGAAGGCAAATACGGGGCACTGCAGCAGATCGCTCCGGGTGAAAGCTGGGAAGAGCGCTTCTGGATAAAGGTCTAGGCAAGAGTGGCGCCTGAGCAACGTCAGTTTGAAGCGGGTTGCTGAAGGGCGGCGGTAACGCTAGGCGGAAGCTTGTCCGCCGTGGCAAGTAACTGACTAATCTCCCACATCTGTTCATCGTTCAACGCGCCACGGTACGCCGGCATACCTGTCAGGCGGATCCCGTTCGCAACCTTCCAGTACGTTTCGCCTGGGGGATCGTCGGTCACGCCTTTCCCATGCAGTAACTGCGGGGGAGCAGGAAACATCCCTTTCGCGGTGGCCGTTTTCGTGTCGGCAATCAATCCATGACACACTGCGCAGTGATTGCGATAGAGTTGCGCGCCGGCCAGCAAGTGGCTTTCCGTCGCGGGCACGGGAGACTGGGAAGGCGCTTCGTTCGAAACTCGGGCATCCAGCGCCATATGGGCGAGCTTGCGTTCAAATGGGAGTGCCGGCGCGGCGGTCGCGACAGGCACGTACCCATACTTGACGCAAACCAATGCAACCGCAGGCAGGAGAATCAAGCCTAAGACCACGCCGAACAAGAACTTCATTTAGTCCACCTTCGATCTAGGATAGGATAAGGCCGTCGGGATATCCGGGCGTACGACAGTCTCGTCAAAGCAAGAAGCAAACGGGGGGCAGCCGGACAAAGCTTCTATTTCTTAACCGGAGGAGAGGCGTTTGAACTGGCCGGCGTCGCTGTCGTTGCGTTCGTGGCAAGAGCAGGGGAAAGCTCGAGGTTACGAACCACCAACGGCGTGTGATCGTATTGACTTAATCTTTTCGCAACGCTGACGAGTGAACCACGCTTTGCCGCCACTTCGTAGTCGACAATAAAGCTGAGTTCGTCAAAGTTGTACTTGCCGTCGGCCTTGGTCTCGATGCTCCACTTCTCTTTGCTTCTCAAGTCGACGAGCGTGACCATCGCACCCTGGACCGGCTTACCCGCCTCATCCACAACCACCCCTTTGACGGCTCGCGAGGTGGCCGGAGCACCCTTTTTCGGTTTGTCACCGCCTAGAAAGACGTATGGCTTGTTGGCGGGATTCGGCTCGGGAAGGTACTGAGCCCGGCAGACCGAGGCAGTGAGGAAAGCAACAGCAATGACAGCAAATAAGCCAAGAGTGCGCATGGATCACCCTGAATCGAAGATTAAAACCATAGTACCAGCTAAAGCCTACTGGATCGCGCTCCTCGCGAGGGGCTTCACGGTCCTCGCGGAACAAGCGAAACCTCGGTGCGCTACGCTCGTGGATGCAGGTGATGCACCAAGCTCCAAAAAACTCAACTAGCCGTCAGGAACGTGCGTTTCGCCTAAGAAAAGTCTTGCGGCGGAGTCTGCTCAATGGCGGAGCCGCGGTTGTCGGCACTGGGGCGCTGGTTCACCGGGCTGCCCCAGGTTTTTGGCAGCAAGTATCGAAGGAAATTGGCAGGCCCGTCCTGGCTCCTGCGCACCGGCCACATCCGGCTACATGGCCGGACCAAGGACTCCACGCAGCGTGGCTCGGCCACAGCACCGTCTTGGTGAAGGCGGATGGCTTCTTCTTTTTGACGGATCCTGTCTTCAGCACGAGAGTCGGTTTGAATCTAGGCCCGGTGACCGTTGGATTGAAGAGACTGATCGACCCCGCAACCGGGCTTCATGAACTTCCGGTACTGCAGCTGATTCTGCTTTCACACGCCCACATGGATCATTTCGATATACCCAGTTTGAAGGCACTGGAGAGTAAGCATACTTCAATCGTCACCGCAGCGAGTACCAGGGATCTGTTGCGCCTGAAACGTTACCAAGCAGTTCATGAGTTGAAGTGGGGCGAAAGCCAGCGCGTCGGTCCTGCGACCGTGTCCGCCTTCCAGGTAAACCATTGGGGCGCGCGGATGCGAAGCGACAGTTACCGCGGCTATAACGGATACGTCGTCGAGGTTGGTCGTTACCGGATCCTATTTGGGGGAGATACGGCGTACACTGACTCCTTCAAACAGCTAAAGTCATCCAGGGGAATTGACCTTGCAATCATGCCCGTGGGGGCGTACGATCCCTGGATTCGTGTTCACTGCAATCCCGAACAGGCTTGGACCATGGCAAATCATGCCGGTTCAGAGTTCGTGATGCCGGTTCACCACCAGACTTTTCAACTCAGCCGCGAACCTTTGCATGAACCGATCGAGCGAATCTTAGACGCCGCAGGCAACCGGCCCGACCGGATCTGCGTTCGTGAAATCGGGCAAGAAATCCACCTGTCGTAAGACGGAAGCCCGACCCATTGGGCACGGGGTTTCGGCGCACAAACAAGCTCTGCTCAAGTGGAGTCCTGCCGGGCACGGGTACTAAATGAAATAAAGTCCGTGAGGGCAGCGAACAGGTCGTTCTCGATAGGGAGGCCTATCACCCTACGTCGAGAGAGCGCCGTCGAACTAGAGGCTTAGAACCGGCCTCGGCGAGTCGCGGACGATGGCGTAGACATTCGAGCGCAACCGCCCGAAGGGCTGGTGCAAAGAACCGCGGCCGATTACGACCAAGTCCGCCTCGAAGCGGTTGACCACATCGCGCACAACTTCCGAGACATTTCCTCCCTCAATGATGATGTCGGCATCGACGCCCGCTTCTCGCTCCATTTTCGAGAGTTCGTGCCAGGCGCCTTGGGCGATATCCTCCTCCAGTTCCTGGTCAAAGTACTTTCCTGGGCGGACCGTAATCTGTGGATAGGCATGCACGACCCGCAGTTTGGCGGATTCCTCCCTAGCCAAACACTTGGCAAGGTGCAGAACGGGAAGATCCTCCTGCTTCGTATCCAGCGCGCAAATCATGCTTCGGACTGGCAAATGGGTTTCAATCCCCGGATCCTCAATGTGGGCTGATGTCCAAACCGGGCATTTGGCGTCGTGCAGTACTTTCGCCGTCACGGAACCGAGCAGGAATGAGCGGAAGGGACCATAACCATGGGTTGGCATCATTATGAGGTCCACGTCATTGCGGTCCGCAAAGCCGATGATGGCCGAGGCTGGGTCACCGGAGTCGCAGTAGGCCTGAATAATGGTCCCGTCGGTCACGTTGGCAAACTGCTCGCGATTGAAGTTCTCAAGGCGGTGTTTGGCAGCATCTAGGTCTTCTTCCTGAATCTGGATCAGGCCGGGCCAGGCAACATCCGGCGGGTAAAACGGGATAGGCACTGAATACAGCGTCGACAGGTGGGCACCGGAGGTCCTGAGCATCTCACGGACAAACGGTACCGTGGCCACACAGCGTGGAGAATAGTCAACAGGAAAGAGGATGTGGTGGAAGCGTGGCATCTATTAAAGCCTCCCTTAGAACAAGGAGAAGCAAGTTCCATTCCAAGGCTAATCCGCTGATTCTGCGTGTCTCCACCCGTCGCAATGGGTGTTTTCGCGTGAACACAGTCGCTATTGCGCGCAGGACGGAATGAGACGGTGGGGGTTGGAGGCGGCCCGCCCAAAACGATGGGTCTCGCCGACAATCCGCTTGAGACAGCAACAGGTTTCTGCCCACCTGAGATAATAGAGCTCGTGACGTCCAAATCATTTGCGCTGTGTACGTCGCCCCTGGTTACTCCCCCAACGATGCTCATCCCGAGCGAATTCGGCAAAGAAGTGCGAACCAGGCAAGGTTTCCGGCAGTGACAATGAATGCGACGGCCCCTGCCCAAGGAGCCCGAAGATACGTCACGAACATCCTCTGGACCTGGCTCGGTGTTGCTGTCGGAATCGTAGTTGGGTTCGTAATAACTCCTTACGTCATTCGAAAGATCGGCGACAAGCACTTCAGCATCTGGACGCTGACCCTCTCCCTCGTCGAGTACTACTGGCTCATTGATTTTGGACTTCGCTCCGCAACGGTGAAACTTTCGGCGGAGTACCATACGCTGAAGAACAATGTCGGGTTGAGCACGCTTGTCAATACCGGCTTGGCGTATTCGACAATTGCGGGGTGCGTTGTCGCAATTTTCACGATCGCCTTCGCCCCCTACGCCGGCCGATTCTTCAACATCGATGAGCCTGTCTTTCCGGCGCTAATCCGGATTATCGGCGTGAGTTGGGCCATTGGGCTGGTCTTTAACATCTTCGGAGCATGCATAGAGGGTTTCCAGCGATTCGACATATTCGGGCGCATATGGGTTTCAACGACCGTGCTGAGGACTATCGGCGTCGTATTGGTCCTCTATTTTGGCTTTGGCGTCGTCCAGATGGGTGTAGTGTTGCTCTTCAGCCAATTGCTGGTCTACGTCTTGAATTTTCTCGCGTTCCGGAGGCTGGCGCCTGACGTCAGGATCAGTCTCTCGATGGCACGCCTGAGCAAGTTCAAGGAAATGGCCAGCTATGGGGTCCATTCTCTGCGGGTGGTGGTTTCCGACCGTTTATTGAGGCAGAGCGCGCCCGTCCTGATCCCGTATTTTTTACCCGTCCAGTTTTTGGCGTATTACTCTGTGCCGGTGCGGATCCTCGATTACTTGATGGACGGAATTGGGAGAGTGGGAGCCGTCACAACTCCTAACGCGACCGAACTAATGGCGACCGGACGTCGGGACGAGTTAATCAACTTGGGGGTCTATGCGAATCGTTATTCCCTCGCACTCTTCCTTCCCGTAACCGTCTTTTTGCTCGTTTTTGGTAGCGAGATCTACGGGCTGTGGATCAGACCGGACTTCGCCGCCCAAAGCGCTTACTTGCTGCCGGCCTTCCTGTTCGGGCATACCCTGGTATCTTCCCAATTCAACTCCGCTTCAATCTTGTTCGGATTGGGCCGTCACCAGACCTATTCGAAAGTCTTGTTGGCGGAGGCAGTTCTCACAGTCATTGGAATGATCCTGGTACTGCCCCGTTTTGGCCTGTTGGGCGCGGCGTGGCTTTCGAACGCATTGATGGCATTGAATCGAGGCGGCGTGGCATGCCTTCTGATCTGCCGGGAGTTGGGAGTGAATGCCTTGTGGTACGCCTGGAGGATCTATGCGGCGCCATGCGTTATCGGCGCACTTTCGTTCACCTTCCTGCTCTGGCTAAAGAGACACGGCCTGCCGGGTCACAGTTGGCACGAGCTTCTGGAGGCGGGCGTCCTAATGATCGTGCCCTATGCTTTGGCGACCTATTTCTTCTGCTTGTCGGCTGGACACAGGGTTATGGTTTCCCGCCGAATCCAGCTAATAGTGGCGCGTGCGACGACCTAAACAACTGCAGTCGTACGTCAGTCTGCAAAGGCTTACTCTCGTCACCGCTCCGAAGGGCTAAATTCGAGTCCAAAATGGCCATTCGGACGAAGAGGAATAGAAAGGGTCTCCGACGGCTGGTTCATTTCAAGGCCATCCTGTTCTTCCCATCTTCGATATAGACCGGCACGAGCCCCCGCTGACGAAACCCGCAGGCTTCCATTGCCCGGCAGAACAAGGGTAATGACGAGGCAACTGCGACCTGGCAGGTGTGTTCTGGCGAACACGTCTTGAATCTGACCGAGGCCAAACCCCAGTGTAACCGCGGTCCACCTCCGCCCTTACGCTAAACTGGCGGAGAATATGCATGGCATATTTAAGAGCTGTTCACGCTTCGCACTGCACCGGATGGGCGGTCTCCACGCCTTCCGACGGTTACGGCAACGTGACGTTCGGATTCTGGTTTATCACCAATTCTCTCCGGACCGCGAGACACTCGACGCGCTTGAACGGCAATGTGAGTACGTCCGGCGATATTACCAGCCAGTAACTATGGATGAAATCGCTGACGGACTGGACCGTAAATCGCTACCGCCGAGAGCTCTCGCCATCACGGTAGACGATGGGTATCGCAACTATCTCCAGGGGGCACATTCTGTCTTCCGCGCGTACGGCCTACCCGTGACCGTGTTTCTGATTAGCGACTTCCTTGACGGCAAGTGGTTATGGTGGGACAAGGTCCACTATTTGCTGATGAATACCGGCCAAACGCGGATCACCATTCCCGTCGGGGCTATGGAATCCAGTTACAACCTCCAAGTCGAAGATCGCGAGCGCGTAGCCGACGCGATTGTCCGAAAGGCAAAGGGCGTGCCGAATGCGCAGCGCCTCGAAATGGTTGAAAAGCTCACCGAGATATCGGAAGTCAGCCTGCCTGAAGTACCGCCTGCCTCGATGAGCCCGTTGAGTTGGGATGAAGTCCGCCGTTTGCGCACGGAGGGCGTGAGTTTCGGTGCGCACACGAAGACACATCCGATTATGGCGCGCGTGGAAACCGATGCGGAGCTGCTTTATGAGCTGTCGGCCTCGCGTCGCCGCATTGAGCAGGAAATCGGGGATACGGTTCAGCACTTCTGCTACCCGAACGGTCAGGGCACTGACTTTGACGATCGCTCCGTGCGGGCCGTTCGAGAGTGTGGATTCCGGACGGCTGTTTCTAGCATTGGAGGCGGTAACAGAATCGAATCAGCGGACCGGTTCTCCCTACGCCGTTCGGGAGTCGTTTTGCCCGTCCCAGATGTGTATTTCCAGGAGACTGTGATCGGACTACATGACAGGTAATCGCCTGGACGAGCATTCCGGCGGAGGGGCTGCCAGCTTGGCTTTCAGGATACACGATTGACATCTGGGTCCCGGCGGAAGAACATCCGGGCGGGGACGCTCTGTAAATGAGTTAGTAGAAACGGATGAACAGGAGCGAGGTGAGCCGTCAATCCTGTCCCACAGCCGTCTGGATTGCTGGAACCACCGCAGCCAAGCTCCCTGCCACGAGGACCGTTTCGACCGGGTTAACGAGTTGCCGGCGAGCTCCCGCGACGAGCACTGTGGCTATCCGCCCACGATAATGCAAAGATGAGTGCAGCGACTTGGCAGCGCGTCAAGGCACGCATCGTCTGGATTAGAAGACCCGCGCCAAAACTAACGGCGTCACAGGACTTCATACAGTCAGGGCTGGCCGTGACTATCGCGAGGCGGCCGCCCTCCGCGACATCGTTTCCGCTTTGATCAGTTCGGCGTCTGGTTCGATGCCGGGATGCGCTCGTAGTGGGACATAAGATCTGAACGTCGGCCAAAGAGCGATAGTCTCGCGGCTGTCCTCTTCCATGGCGAATTCCATCAGAGTAAACGCCGCGGATGGTGTGTTCACGGCCTGGCCTCGCTGCCGGAGGCCGTGACGTTGCGAACGTGGGTCGCGGTAACCACTGGCGCTGCCGGAACATCAAGTTCGTAGCGTACTTCGGCACCGCTTTCACCGACGCGCCGGAATTCCATCTGATCGTACAGTTCCCTTACCAAGCCGTTCTTCTCCGTGGGCCGGTAGACGCCCAAAATACGTCCAATCCGCCGTTCCACGGCCGCTTCAACCATGCGATCGAACATAAACTTTTCCATCTGTCTGCCCAGCGTGCGGCAACTCATCAGCCACGTATCAATTTCCCAGACGTCGCTGCGATCCACCGGGCGGCAACACAACACTCCGATCAGGCCGTACTTGCCCATCCGGTCTGACATCTGGAAGGCTTTGGCCCATCCTCGCGGGTCTGTTGTGATCCCGCGCAACTGGGCTTCGGTGTAGCGGCGGGTCGTGACGTTGAACTGGTTGGTCTTATTCACCAGTTGGGTGACCCGCGTCAGGTTTTTCTCGGTGATCTCTTCTACCGCAGCCTCCAGTTGCAGGTTCTTAAGGAAGTCGTCCAGCGAACCAGCAGAAGCACGGAGGCTTGCCCGCTGCCCTTCCAGTCGGTACCGATCGGAGCGGGCCAAATCCTCGCCCGACAGCGACAACGCCTCGAAGTAGTGCCCGCGGTCTAACGCGCGAACGACGTGAAACGGCGAAGATCCCACTTCAACTACGGCAACCTCGGCCAGTTCGGAGCGGACCCACTCACGTTCAAGCGGGTTGTCGTCAAGGAACACGAAGCTGTCCAAGCCCAAGGACAGGTCGCCTGCCATAGCCCGCAGGTTGGCCACCTTGTCATCCCAGTTCGCCCGGAAAGCGGCGAAATCCGTCAGCCGAAGAGCCATGTGAGGGTGCCGGAGGAAAGGCAGTTGAGCATCCGTGAGGTTGTTCTTGGAGCATACCGCCAAAAGGACCCCGCGCCGTTTCAGGTCCAGCAGGTACTGTTGCAGGCGCAGGTGCGCTTCTCCTTCAGGACTACCTGGTCCGATACCAATACCGTCCAGTCCGTCTTCGCCAATCACGCCACGCCAAAGCGTATTGTCCAGGTCGGTGACCAACACTTTCCGTGACAGTCCCAGCACCGCCCGTACATGAGACATGTATGCCTCAGCGAGTTCTGGCAACGTTTCCGTCGCAGGATGCTGGCGATAACGGGCCCAGGCCTGTTCATCCTCCCATCGTCTCGTGCCCGCCTGACGCTGCACTGCGGCCAAGTCGAGGATGGAGACGTTTGCCGGGGCCTCCTCTCGCAGTCGAAGGTTTAACAGTTCGATCACTCGGGTCCGGCCGCCCGGAAGAACACCGGCCAGATGCCCATAAGCCTCGGCGGCCGGGTAGTCGAATGAGGGCTGGATGATGTGGCAGGCGAAAGATTCCGACAACCGTTTCCAGCCAGCCTTCTGCTCCTCGATGAACCGGCTGATCCACGTTTGCTCGTTCTCCGTCACGGCCTCCAGTTGGAGGTTCCGCCAATGCATCACCAGCAACACGATGTCCGGCCGGAAACGGCCGAGCCCGCTCTCGGCATCCCACATTTCCTGTTCGACCGAGCCAAAAGGCGCCTCGTAGATCTCAGCCCCAATCCGGTCCCGCAGGCAGAGCGTCCGAAGAGTGAGTACCAGAAGGTTCGTCGTGCTGCGGCCAAGCACGCCGACCTTGCACTGCCGTAGGTTCGACCGAACCGAACCAGCCAGCTCATGTGTCAGTCCCTCAGCGCGCGCGAAGAATGTGTAAGGGACTTCCCCGGCCAGCGCCAACCTCATTTTCCGGGCGGCTTCCTCACTCCGTCCCGTCGACGCCAAAGCACGCGCCCACGCCAGCAGGTCGAGCGGGTCACGGCGCGTCTGGAAAGAGAAGAAAACTTCCCAGGCCGAAGCCAAATCGGCCTTGTCGGATAGCAGTTGGGTTCGCAGCCAAGCTCCGTTGGGGGTGTCGGGCAAGGTGCCGGTCCAGGCGTTCAGGACGGGACTGCTGACTGAGTCCAGCGCTTCCACCAGGAGAGAACAGACATCAGCATCGAAGCGCGTTCCCAGCTCCCCCACAATCTCACTGGCCAATTCCAGACACTCGGCCTCGTCCAGCGCCCGGAGTCGCCTGGTCAAGACTCGATCCATATCTTTATGGCCTGCCATAATTGCGCACAAACCTGTCGCTCAAGTCGCCACTAGTCCTCTTCTTCCACCAGTTGGCCTTCGCTCATTTCGTAGGGGCGCATCGGAAGCAACCCGGCGGTGCCCATAAGCCACGCGCGAAACTCCAGATCCGAGAGTCCGGGCATGTCTACGACCCGAGGCAGCAACAGGGGGTTGGTTTGGGCCATGCACAAACCCGCTTTGCAGGTGGAGGCGGACAGGATACCGTACTCTTTCAGATACCCAACATGTTCGGGTAAATAGAAGCCTCCCGTGTAGCAGAAGTGGCGCGGCTCATTTGACGTGAAGGTGGAAATCCGACGGCGGTTATCCTCAAGTTCCGCAAACATGCGTTCGCGACTCTGGTAAACGCGATGGCGATGGGTGTGATACTGCAGGTCTACCCCTCGAGCCGCCAATTCCCTCGCTTCATCCGCAGTGATCAGGTGGAGTAAACGCTTTCGGCAAAGGTCCTGGTAGTCAATGTCCAGTCGCACCGCGAGCCGGCTTAAGAGGTCGTCTTTCTCCCGGCCGGAGAACTTACGCGAGAGGACAAACTGCCTAATCGTCGCGCTTGCGCGCTGGCGGCCGGCAACGTCTAGCGCAACCGGCTTCGGGAAGACCTCCGGCCAATCCAACTGCTGCTTGTGTCGCCCCTTCCACAGCAAGTAGGAGCACATCGGGTCAAAAACTGGGCGATTAAACTCCACGTAGTAGGTGGTCAAGTACAACGTGACGGGATAGCCGAATGAATCGACGATGGGGAAGGCGACACTGAAGAAATCGTGGAAGCCGTCATCGAAGGTAATGACCACTGCGCGATCCGGCAGCGTGCCCTTCTGAAGCCGGTTTAGGGCCTCGGACAAGGGGAGGACATTGCAGCGAGCCCGGGCCAGGAGTTCCATCCGCCGGCTAAGCGTCTGGGGTGGCATGTACAGTCCCCCCCACTCGTGCTCATCGAACACTGAGACGCCGTGGTAGCACAGGATCAGCAAGCGATGCCGCCGCCAGGCACTGCCGGATAGCAGGCGTGATACGCCCGTCCCTTCCGCCAAGCGCAAAACGCCCAGTTTGGCTTGCCTCATCATTAGGCATCACTCACGGAAGGCTCCCCGGCTCTGCAGGATCCGGAGCAAGTCTCCTACCGTTTCTGCTTCAATAAGTTCGCTGTCTGGCTCGATGCCGAATTCGCTCGCGATCAGTGAGAAGATCTGAACGTCGGCAAGCGAAGTCCATCGAGCTATGGTTTCACGGCTGTCCTCTTCTCTCAGCAGCCGCATCCCAACGCCCAGGATCTCTTCTATGGCACGCAAAAAGCCTGATCGTCTCATCACACGTCTCGCCGGCGGGGGCACCCTTGAGATCCCCACGGCCCACGCAGCGATTGTGGAAGTAGTTTTACTTGCGAATTGGCCTCCAAGCATCTGATTATACTTGATATCTGGTGTTTTCCCGACCAAATGTCTCAATCTTCGGAGATGCCCGAAACACTGCGGCGAGCCGACCTCGCAATGCGACGCATTGGCAAGCGCGCCGAGGACGTGGCTTGGAGTCTGCTCCGCAACGAAGCAGATATTGGCCCGGTATTGGCTCTGAAAAAGGATGCCGGGCTGGACGGCGATGAAGTGGAGAGATTACTCCTTTGGCATGCCGCGAGCCAAGCCCTGCCAAGCTTACCTTCCCTGCCTGTCGACAAGTCTGTCCGCCGTCTGCTTGACCAGGACCTGCGCCAGTTGCACACAATGAAGGTCTCGATGGCGGTGGGCTCCTACCATTTCGAGCGAGCCGCCAAGATGGCAACGTTGCGGCGCTTCCCGGCCGGCCCGATGGAGTGGGAACCGTCCGGCATTCCACGCTCTTTCTTCCTGCAGGCGGCGTTCCCGGCGAACCTGCGTTTCCTGGCGTTCGTGGCGCTCCGCCTGGGGGGGCGGGCGCCCTGCTTCTTCATGCACGTTGCACCTACCCCCCGCAATCGGGCGCTGAGTGTGCCGAAGGAAGTCCTGAGAGCCTACTATCGAATGGCTCGATCCCTGGAACTCCAGCCAGATGTGCGGGCTTTGCTCGCTCATGCGTGGTTTCACGATCCGGCAGCCGTGCGGGATTACCCTCATCTCGAGGTGCTAAACCGGCCGTACCTCAGCCATGGCGGTCTGATTACGTTGTTGGGGTCAGCTCCGCCTTCGTCCGGGGTGCTTGAAGGAAACGCTCAGAGGAGCGCAGATTACCTGGCCGGCAGAGTCCAGTACAAGTACGGGTTCGCCATCTGGCCTCGGGATGCCGCAATACGATGGGCGGACGCCCATCCGGAATTGGAGGATTGAGACAAAAGCGGTTCCTGAGGATCACGTCTGACACCTGAGTCGGAGCGAAA
>Ga0074045_10004583_pt1 | contig 12216 bp, 9 predicted proteins | sample BogForMeECP23OM2_FD_94442 | JGI IMG/M metagenome (GOLD analysis project Ga0074045, IMG submission 94442) | Bog forest soil microbial communities from Calvert Island, British Columbia, Canada - Bog Forest MetaG ECP23OM2 | ecosystem: Environmental > Terrestrial > Soil > Wetlands ...
CTGGGTGTACAGGTAGTGCCACCACAGGCTCTGCACGGCCCATGGCGTTTCGCACACCTCGTAGCCCCACGGCGGCACAGGATACGGGTTTACCTTGCTGGGCACGGGGTAGGCGGAGTGGAAGTAGAACGCGCCGGGCAGGCCGAACTTGTCCTTGGCGTAGGCCTCGCCCAGTTTCGTCAGCTTCTCGCACAGCTCGACGTAGGGCAGGTGCTGCTCGGCGTGATTGGAGCTGAACACGCCCCACCAGACCTGTTGCGTGTTGTAGTTCATGTGATAGTCGCCGTGCCACGCAGTGCCGATGTGCCCGCTGGACCAGTTGCCAAAGAGGCCGGGTGCGACCTTGCCCGGGCGCAGACAACAGGCCAGAAAATACTGGTTGTGATACCAGATCTGCTCGAGTTCGCGATCGTCAAATTCGACCGCCGATTTCAACCAGAAGTCACGCCAGTTTCGGGCCGAGGCGCGCTGCAGTTCCTGCGCCGGGCGGGAAGACATGCGGACCGCCTCGGCGTCGGCTCGCTCCCGGTTGCGCTTGTCGTCGCGCGGCGTAAACAGCGTGATGTCCAGCCTGAAATCCTGGAGCTGGTAGCGCCCGGCGAGCGCAAACGAAGAGTCGTCCGGAGAGGCAGCCGGAAGGGGTGTCTCGTAGGTCGGAGCAATGGCGGGAAAACGCTGGAAGCAGGAAAATGCGCCGTCCCCCGTGGTCACCTCCGGCTCGGGCAACTGGGCCTGACGGTCGCGGTTCGGCACATGGTCCACCGACTCGATCGGCGCCGCCCCTTCCGCCCAGGCGCAGATGTGATTCGCATCGCGGCTGACGAAGCAACGGATCTGAAAGGGCCGAATCCCGCCCTTGAGATCGTCCGAGGTGAACTCGGCCGTGAACAGGCCGTCGGCAGGATCGAGCGTCTGCTGCACCAGTCGCACCCGGCGCGGGTCCCAATGAACCCAAACGGTTCCGCAAGGCCACGGCCGCGGCCAGGGCTTCTCGTAAGAGGCGCCCACTTTCTGCGTGTACTCGCGGAAGAAATCGATGTTGTATTCCAGGGAAGTCATCTCCGGCTTGCCCTGGCGCTTGGCCTCCTCACTGGCGCGCTCCCAAAGCTTGAGCAATTCGGCGAAAGGGAGCACGTGCCGGTAGTGATCCTCGCTGACGCGAATGTCCCACGAGTCGGCCTTGCCGATGTGCAGGCCCATGGCGTCGGGCCGCAGCGTGACGCACAGGCCGACGTCGCCGTTGCCCAGCAGCATCCCCTCGAAGAAGTTCGGAGTCGGGACAGCATGCACAATGCGGTGCCGGCGCGCGATGGCGACGGAATCCAGTTCCGGGCCGCGAGACATTTCAGCGGGCACTGCGCGGGCGGTTGTGGCGGCCGTGGCTGCGGCCGCCCCGTACAGAAAACTGCGGCGATTCATGCAACCGATTCTATGCCAGTCCGACCGCGTAGCCGCCGGGCAGGAGCCAGCCGCGCGGGTGAACACGCGAGGGGCTATAGAGGCCTGCGCCGCAACGAGGCGTGGCGGCGATATGATTGTCCCAGCCGGAGCGGACAGGTTGAGTTCTGGCCGGCACGGAATGTCACTGAGCGCGGAGCAATGGCATGTCAAACAGACATATTCAACTTGTGAACCCGTTTTCGATGGTGCTCGCCGCCGGGTTGGGTCTGACCGGATGCGGGCCGAAGCCGGTGACGGTCGATTCGGCCCAGCTCGAGATGTTCAAGCCTCTGCCCGGCGTGGTGGAGTCGGCGAAAAACCCGCTGACTCAGGCCAAGGCCGATCTGGGCCGCATGCTGTACTACGATCCCAGGTTGTCCAAAGGCCAGGATGTGTCCTGCAACACGTGTCACGATCTGGCTAAGTACGGTGTGGACGGGGACAGGGTTTCCGACGGCCACAAGGGCCAGAAAGGCACGCGTAACGCGCCCACGGTGTACAACGCCGCCGGTCATTTCGTCCAGTTTTGGGATGGCCGCGCCCCGGATGTGGAGGAACAGTCCAAGGGCCCGATGCTGAATCCGGTCGAGATGGCGATGGCGTCCGACAAGGCCGTGGTGGCGGTGCTGAAGTCCATTCCCGAATATGTAAGCGCCTTCCAGCAGGCGTTTCCCGGGGAAGAGGATCCCGTTACGTTCGGAAACGCGGCCCGGGCGATCGGCGTGTTCGAGCGCAAGCTGGTGACGCCCGCGCGCTGGGACAAGTTCCTCGAGGGGGATCAAAGCGCGCTCACCAATGCCGAGAAAGCGGGCTTCAACAAGTTCATGGAAGCGGGCTGCCAGGCGTGCCACGCGGGCGCCTATGTGGGCGGCCAGATTTATCAGAAGCTCGGGCTGGCGACGCCTTATCCCGACACCTCGGACCCCGGACGCGAGGCGGTGACCAAGCAGGCAAGCGACCGGATGGTGTTCAAAGTGCCCTCGCTCAGAAACGTCGAAAAAACAGCGCCCTACTTCCACAACGGGAAGGTGGTGACGCTGGAAGAGGCAATCAAGGAGATGGCACTGCACCAACTGGGCAAGCCGCTGATGCGCGACGAGGTCGCATCCATCGTCGTCTTCCTGAAGACGCTGACGGGCGAGATCCCGGCAGACTACATCAAGCCGCCGGCGCTGCCGAAGAGCACGGCCAGGACGCCCAAGCCGGACAATACCTGAGAGCCGGGCGAACGCCGGCGGCGATTGGTTCAGACGAAGGCGGGCGGCGCGAGCAGGCCGGGCCTCAATCCAGCCGTTTGTGGAATCGCAATGCGCTGGAGACGATGATCACGACGCCCATCACACCGAGGGTCAGCAACTGCGGCCAGAGCACGCTGATCCCGACTCCCTTCAAGAAGATTCCGCGCACGATGTCCATGAAATAGCGGAGCGGATTGATCAGGGTGATCCACTGCACCACCTGTGGCATGTTACGGATCGGGAAAGCGAACCCGGAAAGCATGAAGGCCGGCTGGATGAAAAAGAAAGCCAGCATCATGGCCTGCTGCTGCGTGCGGCTGATGGTGGAGAGGAACAGTCCCGCGCCGAGCGTGCTGAGCAAAAACAGCGCGGCCGAGACAGCCAGCAGCAGCGCGCTCCCGCGAAACGGCACGTGGAATAGCAGCAGCGCGAGTGCGGTGACCCCCACCGAGTCGACGAAACCGACGAGCGCAAAGGGGATGGTCTTGCCGAGCATCAGTTCGATGGGGCGGATGGGCGTCACCATGATCTGCTCCATCGTCCCGATCTCTTTCTCGCGCACGATCGACAGCGCGGTCAGAATCAGCGTCACGATCATGATGATGTTGACCAGCACGCCGGGCACGAAGTAATAGCGGCTTTTCAACTCGGGGTTGAACCACACGTGCGTATCGGTTCGGATGTTGGGCATCGCCAGCAAAACCGGGCCCTGGGCAGTGCGCCCCACCAGGCGCTCGCGCTGCTGGCCCAGCAGCGTGTCCTGATTGAAGGCCGCGATGGCGCCGGCGGCGTATTGCGAGATGATCGAAGCGGTATTCGAGTTGGAGCCGTCGAGCAGCACCTGCACTTCCGACTGCTGCCAATGCCCGATCTGCTCGCCGAAGCGGACCGGGATCCGCAGGATGGCATCGGTGTCGCCGCGGTCGATCAGGTCCTGCGCCGCTCGGTCGCTCGGCGCTTCGCCTTGCAGGGAGAAATAGCGCGACCCAGTGAATTTCCAGATCAGGTTGCGGCTGGTCGCGGAGCGGTCCAGATCCATCACTACCAGGCGGACGTGCTCCACGTCGAGGTTCACCGCGTAGCCGAAAATGATGGTTTGAATCAGCGGCGGCATGATCATCGTCATGCGCACTCGCGGGTTGCGCTGCGACTGTCGGAGTTCCTTGCGGATTATTTCAAAAATGCGTTCCCACATGGCGTTCACACCAGTTTCTGACGGAGTTTGCGGATCGCAAGCGCCAGCACGCCGGTGGCGTAAATGAACAAGAAAAGGAACTGCGTCCAGAGCAAGTGCATGCCCGTGCCCTTCAGAAAAATCCCTTGCAGGATGGTGATGAAGTAGCGCGCCGGCACTACGCGCGAGATCTGCTGGACGATCCACGGCATGTTGCCCAGCGAGTAGATGAATCCACTCAGCAGAAACGCCGGCAGGAAAGAGGTAAGAAGGCTGATCTGGTAGGCCAGCAGTTGCGAGCGCAGCACCGTGGAGAGAAACATGCCCCAGCACAACGCGCCGAACAGGTATAGCGCCGAGGAGATCGCCAGCAGGAGCACGCTGCCGCGCATCGGGACATCGAACACTCCGATGCCGACGACAAGGGCGATCACCATGTCCACCATGCCCAAGACGAAATAGGCGCACAGCTTGCCGAAGAGCAACTCCGCCGGCCGGAGGGGCGTCGACAACAGTTGTTCCATGGTGCCGTTCTCCCATTCGCGCGCGATGCACAACGAGGTGAGCATGGCGGCGATGAGCATCAGGATGACGGCGATCAGGCCGGGCACGATGAAGTTCTTGCTCTTCAGGTCGGAGTTGTACATCACCCGGATCCGCGTGTCGGCGGGCATTTGGAGCTTGCTGATGCCCTTGCGCGACATCGCCTGCTCGCGCAAGTCGGAGGCATAGGCGAGCACCAGGGCCTCGACATAGCCGGCCGCGATGGAGGCGGTGTTCGAGTCGCTGCCGTCCAGCAGCGCCTGGACGCGCGCCTCCTGTCCCGAAGCGAGTTTCTTGGCGAAGTCCTTTTCGATCACCAGCCCGAGCAGTACGGTGCTGCGGTTGATGCCGGCCTCGATCGCTTTGTAGTCGGCCCGGTTGGCGACGATCGTAAAGTACTTCGAGCCGCGGAAACGGTCGATGAGATCGCGGCTTTGCTGGGTGTGGTCCATATCGTAGACCGCCGTCGGAATGCGGTCCACGTCCAGCGTCAGCGCATAGCCGAACAGGATCAACAACAACACCGGGAGCGCCAGCGCCATGGCCAGGCTCAAGGGGTCACGGACGATGTGCCGCCCCTCTTTGTGAAAGATGGCAATGAATCTACGGAAGCTCATTTGTTGGCGGCCTCCTGCGCTTCAATCGCCGTGATGAAAACGTCGTCCATCGTGGAGCCGGGCCCGCGTTGCGCCTTCAACTCCGCCGGCGTGCCCAGCGCGATGACCCGGCCGCGATCCATCAGCGCCAGCCGGTGGCAGTATTCGGCCTCCTCCATGTAATGAGTGGAAACGAAGACCGTCTGGCCCTGCTCGGCCAGGCCGTAGATCAGATCCCAGAACTGGCGCCGAGCGATCGGGTCGACGCCCGACGTCGGTTCGTCGAGGAAGACGATGGGCGGCTGGTGCAGGATCGCGCAGCCCAGCGCCAGCCGCTGTTTCCATCCGCCGGTGAGCAGCATCGTCATGTCTTTGCGTCTGCCAGTCAGCCCTGCCATCGAGAGAATCTCCTCCCGGCGTTGCGCGCGGCGGGCGCGCGGCACGCCGTAGACGCCGGAGTAAAACTCGATGTTCTCCTCGACCCGCAAGTCGTCGTAGAGCGAGAACTTCTGCGACATGTAGCCGATGCTGGCCTTCACCTGCTCGCTCTGAGTGGCGACGTCGAAGCCGTGCACCGTCGCCCGGCCCTCGCTGGGGCTGAGCAGCCCGCACAGCATCCGGATCAGCGTGGACTTGCCCGCGCCGTTGGGTCCCAGGAAGCCGAAGATCTCGCCCCGCTCGACCGTCAGGTTCACATGGTCCACCGCCACGAAGTCGCCGAAGCGCTTGACCAGGTCGACGACGGTGACCGCGGGAGTCTCAGGCGGCTGCACGGCGCTCCTCCCGGCGGATCAAAGCGATGAAGACGTCCTCGAGTGCGGGACTGATCGGCCGCAGCGAGGCGCCGGCCAAGCCCGATTCATGCAGCACGCGCTCCGCGTCGTGGGCGCTTCCGAGCGACGCGTCGACATACACGTGCAGCTCCGCGCCGGCCGGCTCCGCGCCCAGGATGAAAGGCTGGGTGTGCAGCGCCTGGCGCGCCGCGCGCCGGTCCGCGCCCTCGACGGCGAACGAATACGGCGCCCACGCCTGGCGCATCTTCGAGGGCGGATCGATTTCGATCAGCCGCCCCTTGTGCATCAGCCCGACGCGGTCGCAACGCTCGGCTTCGTCGAGATAGGCTGTCGACACCAGGATGGTCAGGCCTTCGCCGGCCAGGCGTTTCAAAATCACCCAGAAATCGCGCCGCGACAGCGGGTCGACGCCGTTAGTCGGCTCGTCGAGAAACAGCACGCGCGGCTTGTGCAGCAGCGTGCACATCAGCCCCAGCTTCTGCTTCATGCCGCCGGAGAGCTTGGCGGCCCGGCGCTGGCGGAAGGGCGACATGCGCGTCATCTCGAGGAACTCGACCATCATGCGGTCGCGCTCGCCGTGCGGCAGGCCAAACAGGTCGCTGTAGAAGAACATGTTCTCTTCGACCGAAAGATCTCCGTACAGGCCGAAGCGCTGGGCCATGTAACCGATCTGGTCCTTCACCTCTTCGGTGTGGTCTCTCACCTCCAGGCCGTCCACCTGCACGCTGCCCTCGTCCGGATCGATCAGCCCGGCCAGCATCCGCAGCGTCGTCGTTTTGCCCGCGCCATCCGGGCCGACCAGGCCGAAGATCTCGCCTTTGGGGATCTCCAGCGTGATGCCGTCGACGGCCTTCAACGCGCCGAATGATTTCCTGACTCCGCTGAGACGGATCATCCTTCCCACTCCTTCACGCCCACTCATTGCTCACTCAGAATGCCGGTTCCGCTTGCGGCGTTTCTAATCCAGCCGGATGACGACATCGGCCGGCATGTTGTTCTTCAACTCGCGGTTCGGGTTGGCGCACTCCACCTTGATGCGGTACACCAGCTTGGTGCGCTCCTCCTGCGTTTGAATCGTCTTGGGCGTGAATTCCGCGTCGGAAGCGATGAAGCTGATTTTGCCCTTATAGGTCTTGCCGGGGAACGAATCGGTTGTCACGGACGCGGCCATTCCGTTGTGGATGCGGCCCAGGTCCTGCTCGGCCACGTAAGCCCGCACCCAGGGGTGGTCGATGTCGCCCACGGTCACCACCGTCGCGCCGGCCGCCAGGACCTCTCCGTTTTCCGCGCTCTTGGTCAGCACCAGGCCATCGAACGGCGCGTACAGAATGCGGTCGGCGAGCTCAACGTCCTGGATATCGGCTGACTTCTGGGCCCGCTGGATCTCGGCTTTGCGGTACGCGATCTCGTCGATGTGGCGCTTCAGGTCGATGCGCTGCGCCTCGGAGAGTTTCAGCGCCGCCCTGGCGCTGGCCACCGCGTCCTTCTGCTGGTCGATGTCTTCCTGCCGCGGCCCGGCCAGAACCAGTTTCAGGCTCTCCTCGGCCCGCCGCAGGGACGCCGCGGCCGCGTCGCGGTTTTTGCGGAACTGGTCAAACTGCTGCGCCGAGATATCGTCGTTCTTGAACAGCCGCTGGGCGCGCTCCCAGTCGGCCGCGGTTTGCACGTCCTGCGCTTTCGCTTCTTCGAATTCCGCCCGCGCCTGGCCAATCTCTTCTTTGCGGCTGCCGTTCAGCAGCTCGGTCAGCCGCTCCTCGGCCTGGCGCAGTTGCGCGGCTTTCAGCGCGATGTCGCTTTCGATCGACGCGCTCTGGTAGTCGATCGACGCGCGGAGCTGCACCAGGTTGGATTGCGCCGACTCGACCGAAGCTCTCTCACGCCCGAGCTGATGCTCGTTCTCGAGGCGGTCCAGCCTGGCCAGCACCTGGTCTTTTTTCACGGAGTCGCCTTCATCGACGGCCAGTTCGACCAGCCGGCCGGGATACTTGAAGGACATGTCGACGGTCGTGAACTCGATGTTGCCGCTGAGCTTCAGCACGCCATTGCCATCCTTGTGCGCGGACCAGTACCACCAGGCGCCGAGGGCCGCGGCCACGATGAGCAAAGGCAGGATGAGTCGTTTGATTTTCATGGGGTGGCTCCTTTACCGCGAGATTGCGCCGATGTCGCCAAGGGCGGCGGCCAGATCGATGCGCGTGGCGCGCTGAGTGTAGACCGCGGTGTCGTAGTCTTCGCGCGCCCGCGCCAGGCGTGTCTGCGCGTCGGGCACTTCCAGGGTGGTAGTGACGCCGTTTTCGAAGCGCCGCTGCGCCTGCGCCAGCTCTTTTTCGGAGAGTTGCAAGGCTTCCAATCGGACGCGCGCCTGCTCGTCGGCGGAGCGCAGCGAATCGATCGATGTCCGCACCTCGAGTTCCGCCTGTTGCCGCGCATCGCGCGACCGAATCGCCTCGCTGCGCAGTTCCGAGGAGGCCTGGGCGCGCTGCGCGTCGCGGCGCCCGCCGTCGAAAATCGGGAGATGCACACTCACGCCGGCGGTGCGCGTGGGACGCATGAGGGTCGGATCCAGGCCGATGTCGCCATAATTGCCGAACGCCGTTACCGAGGGCAGCCGCTGGAACTTGGCGGCGTCATAGTTGAGTTTGGACGAGCGCTCGCGCTCGATCTGCGCCTTCAGATCCGGCCGGTTGCCGATGGCGGTTTGGACCGCCTTGGCTGGATCGGGGATTTCGACAGGTTCGTACTTCAGCTTGTCGGTCAGCTCGAAATCGAGATCCAGGCCGAGATTCATCGCCCGCAGCAGGTTCAGCCGCGAAGTCTCCAGATCCTCCCGGGCCGCGATCAGGCGCTGTTTCTCGCTGGCCAGCTCCACCCCGGCGCGCGTGATGTCCAGGCCAGTCGCAGTACCTGCTTCCTTCTGCTGCTGCGCCAGGCGCAGCTCCTTCCCGGCGAGCTCCACATTCGCCAACGCGGTCTGCACGGCCGTCTCGGCCCGCGCGGCGTTCATGTAAGCCTTTCCAGCCGACGCCGCTGCCTGCAGCCGCGATTGCCGGGAGTCCAGCTTGGCCGCGGAAACCGTCGCTCCAGCAGACTGCAACCGGCGAATGGAGCTCAGGTCGAAGACCGTCTGGGTGGCTATGGCCCGCAAATCGTAGGTGCTGATCGGCCCGACGAAAGTGGGAATCTGGAAGCCCGGAATCGGCAGACTGATTTTCAGCCCGAACGTGGCCAGGTCGCTCGTGAAGCTCTGGACGGTCCAGGCTGCATCCACGTTGGGCAGCAGCGCGCTGCGCGCCTCGGCCTGGCGCGCCTGCGCCTGGCGGATCGCCTCCACGGCCAGTTGCACCTTGGTGTTGCCGTCCGGGGCCAGAGTGATTTCGATCGCCTTGCTGAAGCTCAATGGCATCTTCGGACGGGCCTCCTGGGCGGCAAGGGCCACCGCGAGGCTCAGGATCAGGGCGGGGACGCGCACGTTCATTGGCTTCGCTCCCTTTCCGCCAGCGCGCGCATGCCGCCGGCGGTGTAACAAATCAGCCGTTCCAGGTGTTCGGTCGGGTCCATCAGGCCGGGGTCGACGCCCGCCATACGGTGCAGTATCGGCAGGCCCTTCAGGCTGTGCGCCATCGCTCCCAGGCTGAGGTGCGTCGCCAGGGCCACGGTCACCGGGTCGTCGATGCCCAGGGCGGCAGAGAAGAGCGGCAGAAAGCGCTCGATGGTCGATTGCATGTGCTGGGACATCACCGAGACGGCCCACTCGTCCGGTTCCGTCGCCAGGCGCGCCATCAGGCGCGCGAAGTTGCCCAGCTCGATGCCGGCACCGCGGGCCTCGTAAATGGGCTGGATGAACGCCCGGATCAGATCCTCGAGGACCGGCTTGCCCCGCACGGCATCCTGCAGCGCGCGCTCGAGGAGTTCGAGGCGCCGCGCGTTCACCGGCTTGAGCCGGCGCTCCAGGACGGCGGACAACAGCGCCTCCTTAGAGCGGAAGTGGTAGTTGACGGCAGCCAGGTTGACGCCGGCCTCGGTGGTGATGTCGCGCAGCGTCGTCGAGGGGAATCCGTGGTCGGCGAACAGCCGCTCCGCGACATCCAGGATCTTCTCCTTGGTATCGGGTCGAACGATTGTTTCTAACGGTTGATTCATACTAACGTTTCAATCGTATGATTGGAACAATCGTTTGACAAGCCTATCTTTCGGCGTGGCATCGGGGTTGAACCCGAGTGGAGAAATCGGGTTCGGCCGCATCTCGCTGGCCCTGTCCGAACTGATCAGGCCGTCTGCGCAGGGCGCGCATGCAGCCCTCGCGGCGAGCGCGATGGCGACGTTTGCGGGCGCTGAGATTCAATTTGAAGGAACAAAGCCAATTCCCAGCAACCCCTGTCCCTGCTTGATGTTACACCCGATGTCAAGCGCGAATACAAGGCGAATTAAGGGGCGATGGCGCGGCGATTCGACAGAATTCGACAGTGGTGTCGAAATGTGTCGCGAAGTGTCGAAAAGTGTCGCGTTCCGCCGGGCGGCGGAGGATCTGTCCGGAGCGAGCGGAGTGCTGGCTATCGCTTTCCAATTCAACGGGATAGCGAACTTGTGCCGGCGCGGTCGAGGGGCGCCAATGGGCCGCTTGGGGCGACAAACAGAGTGTCGTGTCGAAATGTCGGGTGCGAGGCTGCGGCGGCAGACGGCGGGGAACGTCGAAATGTGATGAAAAGTGATGAATTGGACGGAGGCGGGTCAGGCGGTCACTGTGCCGGCGACCTCAGCCAAGCCGCGCTCCTGGATCTCGAATTCCCGCATCCGGAACTTCTGTATCTTGCCGGTGACGGTGATCGGAAAGGAGTCGACAAACCGGATCAGTTCCGGGACTTTGAAATAGGCGATGCGGCCGCGGCAGTAATCGCGGATCTCCTCGGGAGTAGCCTCCTGATCCGGTTTCAGCCGGATCCAAGCGCAGACGACCTCGCTAAGGCGTGGATCCGGAACCCCGATCACCTGCGCCTCGGCCACCTTGGAATGGGTGTACAGGAACTCTTCAATCTCCCGTGGATAGATGTTCTCACCCCCGCGCAGGATCATGTCCTTGGCGCGGCCGGTGATGCGAAAGGCGCCGTCCTCGCGCATGACGGCCAGGTCGCCGCTGCGCAGCCAGCCGTCGGGACCGATCACGCCTTGGGTCGCCGCGACGTCGCCATCGTAGCCCGCCATGGTGAGATAACCCCGCGCACACAGCTCGCCTTGCTGGCCGACGGGCACGACCTCCCCGCTCACCGGGTCGATGATGCGGATCTCGGTGGCGGGCATGGCACGCCCGACCGTTGAACAGCGAAACTCGATGGAATCACTGACGTCGGACATGACACTGACGGGCGAGGTCTCGGTCTGCCCATAACAGATGGTGATCTCCGGGCAGTGCATCTCGCGGACCACCCGCTTCATGACCTCGACCGGGCAGGGCGAGCCGGCCATCACGCCCGTCCGCAGGCTGGTGAAGTCGAAGGTGGAAAACTGCGGGTGGCTCAGCTCAGCGATGAACATGGCTGGTACCCCGTACAGCGCCGTGGCACGCTCCTCCTGGACGGCGGCCAGCGTGGCGGCGGCGTCGAAAGAGGGCCCCGGGAGGATCATCGCCGCTCCGGACGCGACTGCGGCGATGGTGCCGATCACGCAGCCGAAGCAGTGGTACAGCGGCACCGGGATGCAGATGCGGTCCTGGCCGGTCAGGCGCAGCCGCTGGGCGATGAAGCGTCCGTTGTTGACGATGTTGCGATGGCTCAGCAGCACACCCTTGGGCGAGCCCGTCGTGCCGGAGGTGTACTGGATATTGGTGATGTCGCCGCCGTCGATCTCCGGCGGGCGGAAAGGGTGGCGGGGGGCGAGCAGGTCATTCCACTCCGGGCTGCCCAGGATAATCTCCCGGCGCAGTTCGCACTCCAGGCCGTCGAGGGATTGGGCCAGGATCTGGCCATAATCGGCGCGCGCGTCGCGCTGCTGCATGAACAGGTACTTGATGCGCGAGACGCGCAGCACGAACGACAGCTCGTGGCTGCGGTAGGCGGGGTTGACATTCACCAGCACGACGCCCGCGGCGGCGGCACCGAACTGCAGGTAAACCCACTCGGCGCAGTTGGTGGACCAGACGCCGATCCGGTCGCCGGGCTTCAGCCCCAGGCTTTGCAATCCAGCGGCCGTGCGGACCACCTGATCCAGCAGCTCGGCCCAGGTGAGCCGGACGCCCTGCCGCCGGCTGACCAATCCCAGGCCCCGGGGATCCATCGTCGCGCATTCGCGCAACAACTCGCCAAGAGATAAATCGAGAACTTCCGCCTCCGGTCCGCGGGCGTAACTGAGCATGTCATCCGGAATTTTATCAAGAGAATCAGGTCGTTATGGGCGTGAATTAACCAGGATGGTACATTTCTAATGTCGGCATAACAACA
>Ga0074045_10004584_pt1 | contig 12210 bp, 8 predicted proteins | sample BogForMeECP23OM2_FD_94442 | JGI IMG/M metagenome (GOLD analysis project Ga0074045, IMG submission 94442) | Bog forest soil microbial communities from Calvert Island, British Columbia, Canada - Bog Forest MetaG ECP23OM2 | ecosystem: Environmental > Terrestrial > Soil > Wetlands ...
GACCGTCTGGCTACCGATCGTCAGGGTCGCGTAGTTCAGCGCGAAGAAAGCAAGGCATCCGACCAGTACTCCCTGCAGCAGGAGTTGCCAGAGAATTTCCCGCAAGGGGGCGGTCGCGATGGCGCTTGCGGCGAAGGCGTAGTGCCATGGAACGACGATCATCGCCGAAGCGACGCACACGAGGGCCGCGGCGAGGACCGGGTTCAATCGCCGCTGCTGGATGTAGACGAGATAGCTCGCGCCGAAGGCGGAGGCCATCAGGAACATGACGTCGCCTATCATCGCCGTCGCCACCGACAACCCGCCGTACGACGCGCCCAGGATCAGCCCAACGCCGGCGACGATGATCGAGATGCCGGCGAGCCTCCTCATATGAACACGAACGCCGTAGGCGATGAAGCCGATCAACGCGATCCATGCGGCGATCGCGCCCGGACCGAGCGCAGCCGCGTGGCTGGCGGGCGCGTATCGCAATCCGAACACGACGCAACCTGCCATGCCCCAGCCGTGCAGGAAGGAAAGCGGGAGGCCGGAAAGCCAGTCGGCCTTGGGTATTTCGCGCGCGTGCACGAATAGAAACGGCGCAAAGAGCAGACCGCTCACCCCGAGCCTGAAAAGCAGCAGGTCCGCCGGCGTGAGCGTCGTCGTGACGCTGAGCCGCGTCAGCGCCGGATAGACGCCGGTTATCAGGACGGCGGCAATCGCCGCCAGGTATCCCAGGGCGGCCGGCCTTCGCACGGCAAGTACCGCCACGGTGGTCGTCATGGGTTGATTGTCGTGCCGCTCATCGATCACTCCGTCGGTTCCGAGGATCGAGCGCTCTTGCCGCGCTTGCGCACCGAAGCCGCGTACCGGCCGACATCGCGGTAGTGGCCACGATTGGGCTTGACGATGGTCTCGCGGTAGCCATTCCAGTCGGCCGGTGTAAGCTTCGAGAGCTCGTCGACGATGGCATAGGAGCGCAGGTTCGACTCCGAATAGGTCTGTCTCAACAATGGCTGGGCCTGGAACAGCGGCTTCTTGTGGTTGATCTCGATCGGCCGGTCGGTGGCCGTGAGGCGAAGGTTGATGAAGAGCGGCCCGAACCAGCGGTCGGTCTCGACGATGCCCTCGTAACACTCGTAGGCCTGGCTGCGCGGCAGGTTCACCGGCGGGCGCAGCAGCAGGCTCCAGCCGGGCGCGGTCCTCACGAAAAGCCCCGACCATATCTGCACGACGCCGGGAAAGAAAATGCGCGACAGGAAAGGCGGAGCGAAGCCCTTGATGTCGTCCGGCGCCAGCGCGTCGAACTGCTCGGCGAAGTTCGGGAAATGCTCCATCGTCAGCGGATACCAGGTGTCGGTGTCGTCATGCGTCCAGATGACGTCGGTGCCGTCCCACTGCAGGTAGAAGGTCATCGGCGGGAACAGGTACCAGCCGAACGCCGAGGCGGAAGTCAGCGCCTCGCAGTACTGGAACGCCGCGGTCGGGACGACCCCGAGCGCGCCACGATCGGCGCGCATCGGCGCGAAGCTCTCGGGAATCGCGCGATAAAAGGTAACGACCGGCGCCGATTCGCCGTTGCTCGGACTTGCATGGTTCATGGCAGTCTCCGCCTGTTTCGCGGTCCGGGCGGGCGGGATCGCTTCGCGTCAACGCCCACCCGGAGGAGGCAGCGTGCAGGAGTCACGTCCTCCGAAAAGTCCTATGACCCTTTCCCGCGAAACATGGCGACCTTGGGTGCGATGGCGCCGTTCCCGACCTCGACCTTGACCGGCGTCTTGGCGCGGTGAAGCGCGACCTTGGGCGCGATGGCGCCATTGCCGACTTCGACGCGTACCTCCTTGGAGGCTGCACGACGAACTATCCTGACCTTGCCAGCGGCTGCTGCGATGCGTGCGTTCATTGCGGACTCCCTCTCTAGGAATGAAGGGCTGCCCATGAGGGGCACCCATGCCCAACTTAGAGAGGCGTGTCGCGCAACGCAACGCAGGAACCCCACCCGTTCGGGGCGTATCGAAGCGACCGCTTCGCGCGATGCGATGGAACTGTAGGCGTGCCGCCGAGGAACGCCCGGCTTGCAGATCAGCTGCGCAGCGACGCCTGGCGTGGCGATGCGGCACGCGACGGGTTACTACTATCCCTGTAACGACAGAGCAAGACCGCCCGCCTCGCGCCAGCGGGGCGGCACCGACTTCCCAATTTCAGTCGCGGCGGGGGCCGCGCTCGTCGTCGCGATCGAGTTCGACGATGCCCTGGTGGGCGAGGCGCAGGAGCACCTGCTCGATCTCGTCGCGGTGGTGCACCTTGAGCCGCGCGAAGACGTGCTTGACGTGATAGCTCGCGGTGTTGAGCTTGAGCCCCAACGCGGAGGCGATCTCACGGTTGCTCTTGCCCTCGGCTAAGAGCAGTGCCACTTCCCGCTGCTGCGGCGAGAGTCCCGAGGCGCCGGTGCCGCGGGCGAGGGCGAGCGCAAGAGGCTCGGAGCGGCCGATCAGCACCCCCACCTGGTCCTGCCGCTGCCCCTCGATGTCGGGCAGGCGGAAAGCCCGGATCCGGAACCGGCCCCATGGCGAGTCGTGCTCGGATTCGACCTGGTCGATGGGCGAGCCGGAGCCATCGAGGCTCGCGCAGACGCGTTGCAGGAACTCGCTCACGATGGGCGACTCCTCGCGCGCCGTTCTCGGCGCGACGATCTCCATCGCCAGCATGCGCACCAGGCGCGACCAGTTGGTGGGGGCGCTCATCGCTGTGCCATCCCTGGCGACGATGCCGAGCCACTCCTCGACCGCTTCCCCCTGCGCCTTCTGCGGTTCGGGCGACGGCTGGGGTCGGAGCCCCAGCGAGAGATAGCGCAGCAGCCCGCGCAGCATTTCCTTGTCGCGCTGGCCGAACTCGGGATCGCGCGCCCCGCGGTAGAAGCTGATCTGCCCGATCGGCCGCGAAGCGTCGCGCAGCACGCCGTACAGGATCTGGTAGGCATCCAGGCGCGAGAGCACCTCGCGGAAGTAGTCGCTAGCCTGGTCGGCCTTGGAAAGCTTGCGCACCGAGATGGGGTCGGCCGCGGCCACGCGCGCGCCAAACGGCTTCGGAAAGCCGGTGACCGCGTCCTCGTAGTGCTTTTCGTAGTATGCAGCCATGGCGGCCGGCGGGAGCAGGCGCTCGGCGTACAGGCCGGTCATCTCGAACCGGTCGTCGACCCAGAACACCGCCGCGGAGTGCGAAGGAACGAGCTGCCGCAGCGCCGGCAGCAGCGATGGAGCGAGGGTCTGCGCCGGCAGTCCCAGGCCGCAGAGCTTGCGGATCAGAGCGAGTTGACGCTTGCGTGTCATGCGCTTACGACGCTTTTTCTTGGTTGACAGGGTCGCCTGCCGGCACCGCATCCGTGACGCACCAAAACAGGGCGGCCCAGCATGAAGTATGTCGCCGGGAAGCGCCTGGCGGTTTGCCCGGCGTCAAAAAAATCGTCAATTTGCCGTCGGCAACGGCCGAATTGTGGCCTACTTATGAGTTCGTGCGAAGCCACAGGGAGGCCAAGCGCATGGGCAGTGCACGCCGGCCATCGAGCGGCGGCAAGCCGTCGGTCGAGGCGCTCCATTACGCCCGCAGGACGGTCGTCTTCGCGGACGTCGTCGAGTCCGTCCGGCTCATGCAGCGGGACGAATTCGCCGCCGCGGCGCGCATCCGTGACCTGCTGCTGGAGGCCGCGAATTCGATCATCCCCCGGCACCGTGGCGAGCTGCTGCAGCGCTTGGGCGACGGCCTCATGATCGCCTTTTCGCAGCCGCGCGATGCCACGACTTGCGCCCGCGCACTGCACACCCGCGCCACGGAGCTCTCGCAGAGCGTCGCCCTCGCCGATCGCGTGCTGCTGCGAATCGGCATCCATGCCGCCGACGTCCTGACCGACGACGTCGCGTATTACGGCAACGGCGTCAATGTCGCGGCGCGCTTGGCCGCCCTCGCCGGCCCGGGCGAGACGGTCATTTCGGTCGCCGTGCACGACCGGCTGGCGGCAGACGCGGGCGGCGATCTGGTCGACCTGGGCTTGTGCCACCTGAAACACGTCGATGCGCCGATCCGGGCCTACCGGCTGGGCCCGCGCAACACGCTGCCGCCGGAGACGGCGTGCCCGAGCGCGCCGCGCCCGGTGCTGGCGGTCATTCCGCTAACCTTCCTGGGCGGCGGGCCTTCTCTCCGCGCCGTGGGCGAGATCGTCGCCGACGAGGTGATCGTCGCCCTTTCGCGCGCGCCGGAGCTACGCATCGTGTCGCGGCTGTCGACCTCGGCGTTGCGCGGGAAGAGAACGCACCTAAAGGACATCGGCGCATTGCTCGGCGCCACCTACGTGCTCTCCGGCGCCTACCGCGTGGCGGGCGACACGCTGATTGTCACCGTCGAGCTCGCCGACGTGCGCAACGCCGAGATCGTCTGGGCGCATCGTTTCCAGAGCCGTCTCAGCGCGCTGCTCATGCAGGACGACCCGCTGGTCACGTCGATCGTCGCCGGGGTCGCGAGCGCGCTCATGAACACCGAGATCCGGCGCACCAAATCGCGCGCGCTGCCCACGCTCGACGCCTACACGCTGCTCTTAGGCGGCATCGGCCTCATGCATCGGTCCGACCGGCGTGAATTCGCCAAGAGCCGGCAGGCCTTCGAGCAGCTGATCGAGCGCTACCCGCGCTACGCGGCACCCTACGCGTACCTCGCGGAATGGCACGTCTTCAAGGTCACTCAGGGCTGGTTCACCAACCTCGACGAGGAGGCCGCGGCGGCGCTTGACTGGATCAACCGCGCGCTCGACATCGACACCGCCGACTCGCTCGAGCTGATGGTCAATGGACTCGTGCACACCAACCTCTTGCGCCGGCACGACGTGGCCCAGGCGAGCTACGATAAGGCGCTGGAGAAGAACGCCAGCGAGGGACTTGCCTGGCTGCACCGCGGCACGCTGTGGGCGTTTCAGGGGCGAGGGGCGGATGCGGTCGAGGAAACCGACCGCGCCGTCGAGCTCTCGCCGCTCGACCCGTGGCGCTACTACTACGACTCGCTGCGCGCAACGGCTGCCCTGGCCGCTCGCGACTACGAGCGCGCGCTTCGGTTGGCCCGGGGCTCGCTCCGCTCCAATCCGACGCATGCCTCGACCCTGCGGGTCATCGCCATCGCCTCCTCGGAGCTCGGGCGCCTCGACGAGGCGCGGGAGAGTCTCACGCAAGTCCGCCGCCTCGACCCGTCACTCACCGTCAGCCGCTATCTCGCCCGGTCGCCGGCCGCGGGTTACGAAACCGGCAGGATGTGGTCGCAGGCGCTGCAGCGGGCGGGCCTGCCGGCCTGAGCCTACAGCGCTGCCCGAGGTAGTCCTCTGCCTAGGGATTTCCTGGCGGCAGCATCACGAGCACGTCCTCGCCGCCCCATGCATCCTCGATGTGAATCTTCCGGATCACCAGCGCCGGCGCGAAGAACGAGGCCGTGACGTCGTAGGGGGTGACGACGTCCCGTGTCGCACCCTTGGGGGCGATTCGCTCGAACCGGAAGCGTGGCGGACTTACGTCAAGTGGCAGTTGCACCAGCCTGTGCGCATACCCGCTCGTGCGTTCCTTTCCCTTCGCCCGGATGTCGACGCTTCCAGGCGCCGCCCATTGTGAGGCCGTATAAGTCGGCTTCGCAGGATCGTCCATCGCGGGCCCTTTGCTGCATGCATGTCACCGATCAATCTCGAGTCGAACCGGAGGAGCGCAAACCGCGCCATTCCTTTTTGGCCCGCGCTTCTCACCCCATTTCGCTCGGAGCGCATTCCCCGAGCGGGGTCCACGAGGTCACGTCGACGGGTACGCCCTGCTGAAATGAGGTCGGGCCGTCGTGCAGGCGCCCTTGAAAGCGGATGCGCGTCCCAACCGTCGCGTTCGGTCCGGCGAACCTCAGCTGATAGACGATGGGCGCTCCGGCGCGCAGAACCTGACGATCAGGCAATCCCGTTCCACACCCTTGCCGACACATCCCTCGCCGGATACCAGCGCAGCCGCTGCGACCCGGCGTGCTGCGCCCGGAGACATCGGAAAGGGCCCGTCCTTTCGTAGCTTGTCTTTTTTTCGATCCATGACTGCGCCTGTCTGGTCACGCGGCCGTCCAGTGGAATATAGCCGCACTCCGATCAGGGCTTCCCTCGAGGCCCTCGAGGACCGCGAAATCCAACCCGTATGGGTGGGATTTGAAGTCAGCGGGATCGCCCCGCGTGCACGAGACTCCGGAGAGCGTTGACCATTGGTCAGGACGAGGCAGGGATACGATGGGACAGAGGCGATTTCGAAACGACCCGTACCGATCCACGGACTGGCAATCGAACGCCTGAAGCTTGCCAGCGGCAGGAATCCCCGGTGGCAGCGAGCGAAGCCCGTGCTCGTAGAGATTCGCCGGATAACACTGCGTAGCGTTTAACTGCATATACTTAGGAGATCTCGGATATGAAATATGCGAAGCTCATCGCATTCTCATGTGCGGTCATTTGGAGCTGCGCCGCGGCTAGTGCGGACGACCCTTGCGCTATGGGCCTCCCGTGGTACATGCCCAAGAGTCCTGATACGGGCGAATCTTCCGTCTACCTGCTTCTCAACTCGAAGTCCTCGGTGTCTGTCCGGATCTGCTACTGCGGTGGTAAGGAAGGAACTTATGTTTGGGTTCGTGCACACGACGCAACCGCGGACCCTAGAAACCAGGTCTCACGGACGCCAAAGTTGACTGATCCTCAGAAGTTGCAGTTGCTGGATGGCACATCGGTTTCCCAACTGTATCAATCGTCATGCGCCGTCGCAGGTGGTACTGACGTTTGGCTGGGGAACCCGAATGCTGAGCCTGCGAAGGGCACATTTGAAGTCTTAAAGTGACCTACAGCCTAAGTCGCGTGGACGGCACCGCGGGCTAGTGCCGCAAACTTGCAATCACCCACCGGCGCATTGGCTGCATGCGCAATCGATCCACGAGAACATCACTGGTATCGACATCGATCCATCGACGCAACGAGTGCGTCGCAAATCAGGGAGCGATCAAATGTCAATAAGAGCCTCTTTTTCCCTCATTGCCGTCGCGGTAATCATGTGTGGCTGCACACCGCAAGGGCCGACTATCCTCAACCACCCGCCTGCTGCCGGTGCGACAACAGTTACTTGCTCTGCCGCTGCACGGTGTGACAATAACGTTCTCAGTACTACCACGGTTCAATACGAAGAAATTCACCTGAAGAATGGCTCCCAGTATATCCACATCGTCTGGCACCTTCCAGAAGGCTACGCATTTTGCAAGGAGGGAGGTATGGGCGGGGTTGTCCTTAAGTTGGCCAATGATGGCCAGTTTACCGATATGTATTCCACCGACGACCCGAATGGAGGTCTCCCTGCTGACAAGGACTGCAAGAAACACCGGCATTTTCACTGGAAGGCCAAGAACTCAATAGCGATGCCAAATAACGGCTATGAGTATTTGATCAATTTTTATGATAAGGCGACTGGTACTCCATACAGCATCGATCCATGGATTTTCAACGACTAGCCGGAACATCTTCCGGCCAGCGTGGCATCGTGCCGGACCCACTGTGAGCGACTGTGACCGCGCGCGCATCCGGGGCGCGCGAATGAAGGTGTGATGCTTGGCGGCGATCGTTCGGTCAATCGGGCCCGAAACGCAGGTACCCATTCGGGCCCCCGACGTCCTGACTCGCCGGAGAATTGGGCGCCAGCGGATTGGGTTGCGGCAGGATCTCGTGCCCGCCCTGCGTATCCGAGCGGCCTGCTGTCTCGAGCGCCCAGTAGGAGGACGCGAACACGATTCTCATGGCGGCGCGTGACGCAGCGGTCTTGACGACGGTTCCCAGCGTCTGATTGTCGCCGATGGAAATCTTTCCTAGCACACCAAGACCAATTTCAACTCCGCCGGTGGTCTGGCTGACCAGGCCGCCTACCAATTGGGCTTCATCGCCCGCTGCGTTGGCTATGTACCCCAGGATGGTTGCGTTGTGTGCCGTTACCCCGCAGTCGCTCGAAACCTGGCTGTAGTTCGTATTGCCAGCGGTGTACGCGGTAGGTTGGTTCGTGTTGTTGCCCGGAAAAAACGTGGTCGACGAGCTTACCTGGCCGGGCGGATCGGAGCCCAGGACGGGTGTCGGATCAAAAAGATCGGCGAGATATTCGATCAGGACGGTCAGCGCGGCCCCCATGTCCGCGTCCGAGAGCGACAGCGACAGCTTGACCGGAGCTCCAGGATTCAAGAAGTCGGGGAGCGACAGATTAGGCTTCGCGATGATCTGGCCAAAACGGTCAACAAACGTTCCGCCGTAGTAAGCGGAAAAATAGGTCGCGAAGTTGTTCGACTTCTGATTCGAGTTCGGTACCCGAATCGTTGGCCGCAGTTGCGCCACAACCAGCGCATTCGCAAAGGCCTTTACCTGATCCAAGCTCACACTGCCGGAATCGGGGTAGCGAGCTACCGCGGCAGCTTCCGCTTCGGTGCCCGAGATGCCGGCCGCCTTCGCGGCGACAACCTGAGATTGCGCCGAAGCCTTTATCATTGCGCTTCGGAAGGCTGTGACAACGGGGTCATTGACAAGCCCCGATGGCAGCAGCAACCCGGTCGCATCCTCGACTTGCCTGCTGTACTCAGCCAACGTGGTTACGGGGCTGGCTGACTTCGCCGGACGGGCAAAACGGCCGACGAACTGCGGCGTCGAGACCAGGCCCTGCTTTGCATTCTGTGCCGCGACGACTGCTGGCGGCAACACATAAGCAAAGGCATTGTCATCGGTATCGCCAGAAGAGCCAGGCTCGATTGGGGTGAAGCGCAACTGCCCGCGCACCGTCCCCTGCTTCGTCCCAAGTGGTGTCAAGCAACCCGTCGACGGAACGGCATTGGGTTGGATCATATCGCTGAAGTTCAACGCACAGCCGCCCAAAACGCACGTCGCCAAAATCGCGGTCATCCTGAGGCCGGACAAGCGCTTCATAAGTCGTCCCCCAATCGCCACGGGCTCGTGGTGTCTTGCACCGTCGCCGCGTGGCATCGACGGTGAAGGTATCGGTCTCGGCGGTAAAACGCGGTGCCGTCGGGGGTGCCGGTGAAGGTCTAGGTGACTACCGGCGCTTGCGCGACACCAGCCGCCGCGAGGCAAGAGGCGACGACGAGCAACCGAAGCAGCTTGTTCATGTTGTTCCTCCCCGGGCAAGAGGATCTTGCGGCAAGAATAGCGAAGCGCCCGCCGGAGTCAAGCCCGATAAGCCCGCGAGAGGCGCGCGGCGGGGGCTTTGTGCCGGGGTAGCCGCGAGCTTTTTTCGGGGTTCGGCGCAGGTCTTCGTTCGCATCCGAACGCGTGGACGGTTGCCAGTGTCCGCTGGGCTGCCTTGACTGGAATGCGGTAGAGTTCTGCGGGAGATGAACTAAGTGGCGTCTGCCGCCTGGTTTCCCCAAGCCGAGCCATGAGTGAAGAATACGCCCTGCTCCAGACTGATCTTGTGGACAGCACTCGATTGAACGAGCAGCTGGGCGACGCGGCCATGTCAGGCCTGTGGGAAGAACATGACCGGATCTCGCGTGATCTGCTCCGAGAGTGGCGCGGCCGCGAGGTTGACCGGACTGACGGGTTTCTGCTTCTTTTCACCACGGCTTCGGATGCCGCGGGATATGCCATTGCCTACCATCGGGCGCTGTCCGCTCTAAGCGTCCCGCTCAAGGCCCGCGCCGGCGTGCATGTGGGGCCGCTTACCGCCCGTGAGAACCCGAGCGCAGATGTGGCCCTTGGTGCCAGGCGGGTCGAGATCGAGGGTCTGGCCATTCCAACCGCGACGCGCGTGATGTCGTTGGCCCAAGGTGGGCAGACGCTATTGACCGCTCAGGCAAAGGAGTCGCTTGGCGCGACAGCTTTGAAGCTGCAGAGCCATGGCCATTGGCGCATAAAAGGACTGGAAGAACCGCTCGAGCTATTTGAAGTCGGAGATGGCGACGCCCCATTTACACCGCCACCCGACGTAGCCAAGGCCTATCGGGTAGTTCGCGTCGATGCCGGCTGGGTGCCCGCGCGCGAATTGCCAAACAACCTGCCCGCCGAGCGTGACCTGTTCGTAGGGCGCCGCGACGCCCTGTTGGGCCTTACGAATCGATTCGACGATGGCGCGCGCCTGGTGTCCGTGCTGGGCATTGGCGGCATCGGCAAAACGCGGCTTGCGCTTCGCTACGCCCACGGTTGGCTGGGCAGCTATTCTGGTGGCGCCTGGTTCTGCGACCTGTCGACGGCTCGAGGAGTAGACGGAATCGTGCACGCCGTCGCGCAGGGACTCGACGTGCCGCTAGGGAGAGCCGACCCTGTTCAACAACTCGGCAAGGCAATCGCGGGACGCGGGCCCTGCCTCCTGATTCTCGACAATTTCGAGCAGGTGGCACGTCACGCCGAGCAGACACTTGGCGCGTGGATCAAACTCGCGCCGAAGGCCCGCTTCGTCGTCACAAGCCGCGAGATGTTGGGGATCGCGGGCGAGCATGCTCTGGTACTGACCCCTATGTCGGCGGACGAGGCAATAGTCTTGTTCCAGCAGCGGGTGCGCGCTGCCGGGCTACCGGGCGAATCCGGCATCGATGACGAGGAGTCGGTCCGGGCGTTGGTCAACCTGCTGGATTGCCTCCCTCTGGCCATCGAACTAGCCGCCGCGCGAGCACTCGTGATGCCGCCGAGGATGCTGCTGCAACGCATGAACGAGCGCTTCAAGCTGCTCGCCGCGGCGAGCGGACGGCATGATCGCCAGGCCACGCTTCGCGCGACACTCGATTGGTCGTGGGAGTTGCTATCGCCGGCCGAAAAGGCAATGCTGGCTCAGCTTTCTGTATTCGAGGGCGGGTTTGGCCTTGAGCCGATCGAACGCGTGATCGATCTGGCCTCGTTCGGCGATGCCGTATGGGTCGTGGATGCATTGCAGTCGCTGGTGCAGAAGTCCTTGGTTCGACGGGTACGCGATGACCGTTTCGATCTGCTCCGAAGCGTGCAGGAATATGCGGCCGAGCGATTGAGAAAACCCGATCCCGAAACCGCTGGTTTGAATGGAGAACCAGCGGCGCATCGGCGCCACTGGAGCCACTTTGCCTTGCTCGAAGGCGCCGCCGCGGGCGAGTGCCTGGCCGAATTGGACAACCTGGTAGTCGCATCTCGTCGCGCCGCCCTGGCCGGAGACGCGCCAGCCAGCGCAAGCTGCTTGATTGGTGCTTGGCATGCGCTCAAGATGGTGGGTCCGTTTCGCGCCGTGCTGGATTTGCTGGCAGACATCGAGCAAGCGGTAGCGCCTGAAACAATCGATAAAGTGAAGATGCTTTGGGTCGCCGGCCGCGTCCATCATCTGCTTGGCGAACAAAGCGCGTCCCGCCAAAATCTTGAGGAGGGGTTGGCGTTGGCCCGGCGCCTGGGCGATGTGCGATGGGTGGCGCGATTGCTATGTGCCTCGGGAGAGCAGTTAACGACGACCGGGCATATCGAAGCCGCAGGGAATCATCTAGACCGCTCGCTGCAGGTAGCGCGGGATGCTAAAGAGGCACCGTTGATACGCGAGGCCCTGAACTCGTTGGGCGCCTTGGCGACCAGCCAGTGCAAGATGCAAGATGCGCGGCGGTACTACGAGGATGCGCTTAGCCTATGCAACGATCCTGGCGGTGTGGACATGCGAGGGGGTCTCCTGGGCAATCTGGGTGAAGTCTGCATGAGCCTCGGCAGCACGACCGAAGCATGCGGGTACTTTGAGCATGCCTTGACGGTCGTCTCACTGGTCGGGCATCGGCGATGGGAAGGCAATATACGATGCAATCTCGGCCTGCTCCGTCACGAACAGGGTAATGGCGCCGCTGCGCATGAGCAGTTTGAGTTGGCGCTTCAAATCGCGCGCGAAATTGGTTACACGCGCCTTGAAGCAACAGTGCTCTGCAAGATTGGCATTCAGCGATATTCTTGCGGAAGCTTTGCTGATGCACTTGAATGCCACGCGCACGCGGTGATGCTTGCCAGCGTCCTTGGCGATGTCCGCGCCGAAGGACAATTTCGGACCTACCTTGCTCAAGTGCTCATCCAGATGCGACGGTTCGTCGAGGCAACTGAATGCCTGTCGCGTGGGGAAACTCTGTTGCGTGAGACGAGCGATCCGATAAGTCTGGGCTTGCTGCTCTGTGAGCGGGCGCGACTGAGTGCAGAACTTGGCCAGATAGAGCAAGGATGGA
>Ga0074045_10004585_pt1 | contig 12210 bp, 11 predicted proteins | sample BogForMeECP23OM2_FD_94442 | JGI IMG/M metagenome (GOLD analysis project Ga0074045, IMG submission 94442) | Bog forest soil microbial communities from Calvert Island, British Columbia, Canada - Bog Forest MetaG ECP23OM2 | ecosystem: Environmental > Terrestrial > Soil > Wetlands ...
ATTTTTGCCATTTCGTTGTAAATGAAAGCGTCGCCCCAATGCGAATTGTCTCGTAGGTATCTGTATCGTTTTTTCTGATCTTCAGTCAAAATATCATATGGCGACCACTGGTTTTCATTCGCTCCCGAGGTCATTGTCGGCGATCACCGTGTATGTGATGGAAGAATTAAGTTGAGCCGCACCGATTTACAACCAACTCACATGATGCTCGCACTCGTGAAGAAACGTGTGCCAAGCTTCATGAATACACTGGCACTCCCCATGAGTTGATGAGATTCGGCTACGTGTGGCACATCGTTTCTCTGGATGCAGCGGGTTCTTTGTGTCCAGAGCCATAACATTTGGATGTTTACCTTCCATTGTTGTCAAGGACCAACAATCTACCTAAACGTGTCACCAAAGAGCTAAATACTACTGTACATTGCAGCGATATATAGCTCTTTAACTGGATAAAGCGATATTTGTTAATGCAACGTGATATGAGCCGTTCATAATTTCGTGTCCGCCAAATTACAAAAGGGTGGACTTCGTGAAGAAATGGTTACGATGGAACCAATACGGTGAGGAGACGTAAAATCAAAGAAGTAAATTGCGCTCGCGCCCGTATTTTTGATTGGCGCCCAATTCCTGAATAAATGCTTAAAGAAGGCTCGCGTATTTAATTTCCACATGAGTTCCGATAAGCCTGTTGAAGGCGTCGTCACTTAGCTTAGCAAGTATACCGTCGCGGAAACGTTAGAGCGTCTTGAGAATGTGATTCGGTCGAAAGGGTCTACGATTTTCGCGCGGATTGATCATAGCGGAGAGGCAGAACGAGTTGGTCTCAAGATGCATGATGCGAAATTGTTGATTTTCGGGAGCCCCAAGGCTGGAACACCGTTAATGATCGCTTCCCCTCTATTCGCTCTAGATCTACCGCTCAAAGCATTGATTTGGAAAGATAACGAAGGACGAGTCAGGGTAAGCTACAACAGCGTAGCATATCTTATCCATCGGTACAATCTGCCGGAAGATTTAGCCAAGAATATTGCAGGAATCGACCCACTAATTGAAAGCGCAGTATCACCATAGAATAATCTGCATTTGGCAGAAACGTTTGGTAGATCCGTCCTAAGCCGTTCCTTTGATGGTCGTTATTTTATGAAGGCTGATTAGGTACTTGTGGCGACTGGGGAATGATTTTTGTTTGAGGTCTATATGCTGGTTGGCTGCGTTCGGAAGGTCCCAGTAGATGACTGAGCCGTTAATTTCTGAGTTGAAGAAGGCGTTTAGGGGATGGTTCTTACCGTTCAAGTATAACTTGGAACGTTGGGCTTACGCGCTTCAACGCTTATCGGGCATCGTAGTCACAGGTTACTTCCTGGCGCATATAGTGGAGACGGGAAATGTGGTTGGAGGATTGTCGGTTTGGAGTGTTCCGTCAACAGATATGGCACGTGATATTTGGACCGCAACGTTTCATTTCCTCGATAACCCACTTTTCGACACCGGGCTTGTGGTGATCGGTTTCATGCTCGCGTATCACACGATAAATGGAATACGATTGACGCTTGCCGAGTTTGGGTTCCTTGAAGGTAAAGCTTCTCGACCTGACTTTCCGTACGAAGCGAAATCATTGTCAAAGGTTCAACGAGCAATCTTCTGGTTGAGCATTCTCTTCGCTGTCGCAACGACAGTGTACGCGATCAACGTATTCTTTGGAGTGTAAGGTTTTGAAGGAATCTACTAAGATGCTGCTTCATTACGTGACTGGTTTGGGGATTGTGATTGCAGGTGGGGTTCACCTCTTCACCGTATTCTTAACCGGTCCGTACTTGCAGAATTTAGCTTTCAGTGGTGGAGCCTACTCAGTAATCTCGGTATACCGTAACATAATCCTAGCTGTCACCCTCGAAGTACTCCTGCTCTTCGTGGATTACCATGCCCTAAATGGAATTCGAGTAATCTTAATTGAGTTTCATCAGGGAGAAGCTTGGGAACGAGGCGTTTCATGGACTCTAATAGTGGCAGGGATTCTACTACTCATCTATGGTACGCGAACAATTCTCATCGCAAACGCTTTGGCATGAAGACGTAACGTAATTGAAAACGATTCTTCTTCAAAAAGAGAGAACCCGCGCAGGTAGGATACTGGCGATCCTACGCAGCACGCTCACCATTCGTGACGAAGATTTCGCGTCCGTTTTGATAGCTAAAGAGACAAACGATCCTTTCCGCGTGCTAATCGTAACTATTCTGTCTCAGAGTTGCACCGATATCTCAGCCCTACGAGCGTACAGGATGTTGGATAAGCGAATCGGCGTAACGCCGAACAAGTTGAGTCATGCGAAGATTCGTACGATTGAAAATTCTATTCGCGTGGCGGGATTGTTTAGACAGAAGGCGAGGGCGATCAGGTCGTTGGCAAAGGTTTGTGATTCCAGAGACTTGCGTCGGATTCTTCGTGAGGACGTTGAAACCGCTCGCTTGGAACTTCAGCAACTACCGAAAGTTGGACCGAAGACCGCCGATGTTCTTCTGAGCATCTGGGGAAGACCTACGATTTCGGTAGATACACATGTAGATCGGGTGTCGAAACGATTAGGTCTAGCTCCACCAAACGGGAAATATGAGGAAGTCCGAGAATCTCTGAGGGTATTGTTCGATGAAGCGGATCATACGTTGATTCCATTACTCTTCATGGCGCATGGGAGGCGATTTTGCAAGGCACTCTCCCCACTTTGTTCAACATGTCCGGTTATGAAACTCTGCTCATACGCGCTTTCTACGCACGCTAAGAGAGCGCGTTGAATTATATTCCTCTCACCGTCTGGGCGATGAGTGGGGCAACACTCACGAAACTTATCGGACCGGGGATCGTATCAGTACCAATTATCTGTGCAGCTCCGGCTTGACGAATTTTTTCTAGCGCGTTTCCTGCAAGAATCGGATGTGTGCAGGCCACAATGACTTTGTGCGCGCCTTGCCCGAATAGGACTTTCGTCGCTTCAACTATCGTCCCGCCTGTGCTGATAATGTCATCAACGATCAAAACGTCCCGTCCCTTCGCGTCCAGTTTCCTCGGCTTAACATCCACTATTTCTGAGCTTAGTCGTTTCTTTTCAAACACATCATAATCGGTCTTGAGCTGGTCCGCGGCCAGTTTAGCCCATCGTTCCGCATCAGCATCCGGGCCGATCACTAAGGGATGGTCAAGTTCCCCCGTCGCCTGTACGTAGTCTGCGAGAAGCGGCATTGCTGAGAGATCGCGCGTTGGGATGCCGAATATTTCTGATGATTTGAGGACTCTGTGTTGATGCATATCGATCGTGAAGAGTTCATCGGTTCCAACAGATTTGATCAATTTACCAACAGTTCTAAAGCTCAAGGCTTCTCCAGCGTTGAATCGCTCATCCTGTCGGGCGTACGCGAAGTAAGGTATGAAGCTGTGTACTTTTTTGGTTCCAAGATCCTTCAACGTATCGACAATGAGTAGGTATTCGAACAGCAATTCATCGGGGGTGTGATGTATGGATTGTATTACCACAACCTCGTCTCCTTTCACGTCTTCGAGTACGCGAAGGTATTTCTCTCCGTCCGGAAATCGGCGGATCTCCAACCTCGCAGCTTTGGTTCCAAGTTGTTCTGCTACTTTTGATGCCAGGTCTTGGCATGAGGAGCCGCCGACGACGATCATCGCTTTTTGACCTAGGCGTCTCCGGTACTTAATGGGCAATAAAAGTTTCAATAATGCACCGAATCATTGATGAAGGACGGTTTGAGATCGGATTTTGAGGTCTGAAGGTGCTCTCTAGAATATCAGTCGTACTTGCGGATTGGTGTCCTCACTGTGTTCCCCTATCGGTGGACAAGGCTAATCAGCTTGCTCGTGGACTAAATGTTCCCTTACGTGTGTTGGATATTGATGACCCTAAGCAGGAGAAGATCGCGGATAAGTTGGTCAAGGAATATGGTGATGACGCAGAAGATTATCTTATTCCACAAGTGTTCCTTGAGAACGATGGCGGATCCGTTCGTCACATTTTCACAGGCTTCTCCGAAGCTGTGAACGTGACCGAATCCAAGTGGAACGACTTTTTCAACAGCGAATTCTATAGAGAAGAATTAAACGGTAAATAATCCGACGTAGACAGTTAACGTTTCTTTTTTGGTGTACATTCGGCGCAGAGGATGGGTTTCGATTTTCGGCTGTGAATGAACAACCTCATACACCCGGACTTACTTGAGCTTCCGGTGCAGAGCGAGATGGCGTTCTTCTTTTGTTGCTCTGTTTTCGGGTAACGAGTCCAATAAACTTCCTTTAGTTTCCCTTCCGGCCCGAGTTGAGATTGAAGCTCCTGTCTCGCTTTTCCTCCAAGCTCCCATCCATAACGAGTCGCTATTCTGATGTCTCGTTTGCTCACGTTCCTTTTTCCAACCTGCTCAGAGAGAAATTCGCGAAACCATTCCAGATCAGGTTTCGAGTCAGTGAAGTATACTACTTGCGATACGAATCCGTCTGGGCAGGTGTAGACAGCGACGATTCTTCCACGCCCCTCCTTGATGATCCGCATCGTTGTCGGGTTTTTGCAATGGTGGAAACATTTTCCCGTGAAGGTTAGGTGGTTATTGATGAATGTTCGAAGCGTTGGCATCTTGATCGTGGTCAGGTTTCTGCATGGGAGAAGCTTAAAGCATTCCATCCACGGAAGTTCGGCGGATGTCGGTTGAAGAAGCGAAGAGGGGTATCAGGGATTCTTTTCGTTTTAGGTGTGGTGTTAGTTATGTGGGGCGTATTTCAGTGGCTCTTCAGCTCGGTATTCACGTTTGATGACACGGTTTTGATGATGTGTGGGGCGGTTCTTGTGGTCGTAGGGGTATTGATGTTCATAGCAGATTTATTTGAGACCTTCCTCAGTCACGGACAGACTGCACTGGTGGATGGTCTTCAGGCAGGATAATCGTGATTTATGTTGACGTCAGAATTGAAATTACTTGAAGTTGCGAGTACAGCCGCGGAGGAAGGTGGGAAAGTACTTCTCAAGCTTTTCAGGAAGAACAAATTATCGGTTCGACGCAAATTCGATTATCCGGGCAGCATTGTCACGAATGCAGATTTGAAATCTGAACGGCTGATTTTGTCGACAATAAAGCGCAGTCGGATTCCGAGTATCGTCGTGTCCGAAGAAGAGGGGAAGGTGAAGTTTGGAGGTTACAGTCCAATTGTTTGGGCTGTTGATCCGTTGGATGGGACTTTGAACTTTTCGAAGCACGTACCTTGCTTTGCGGTTTCAGTTGCCGTTATGATCCGTGACATCCCCATTGTAGGTGTGATTTACAATCCGATTTTGGATGAGCTGCTTACCGCCAGTCGCGGTCAAGGAGCGTATTTGAACGGGAGGCGAATTCACGTATCTGACACTCGGTCTTTGTATAATTCATCGTTAATTTTCGAGTGGTGGAACCCTGAACCTAGAATACCAAATCCCTTAGCAGTAGAACGACGACTCTACAGTTTCACGAGATCAGTTAGATCAACTGGCAGCGTTGCCATGAATTTGTGTTCTGTAGCCTCAGGCAGGTTTGATGGCGTCATTACGGTTTTCAGAAAGTCTCCTCTCTGGGAGATTCCTGCTGGTTGTCTGATTGCTCAAGAAGCGGGAGGCCGGGTTACCAATTCTTCCGGCGGTCCCTGGGAAAAATTCGCTGGCTCGGTGGTCGTCGCTGGCGAAGCGACGCATCGCAAACTCATGGCTGTCATACGAGGAAAGTAACCGGAACGGGGTTACAGTCCTTCTTTAGAGAGTTCCTGAATTATTTCACGCTGCCGCGACGTGAGTTTGGCTGGCGTGTTGATTTGAACAATTACTAATTCGTCTCCGCGTCCTCGATCTCGAATTGAAGGCATCCCCTTCCTCCTCAACCTGAAGATGGCTCCGCTCTGCGTTCCAGGTTGGAGGGATATTCGAGCTGGCCCGTCTAGTGTTGGGACTTCCACTTCGCCGCCGAGAGCCGATTTGGAGTATGCGATTTCGGTTTGACAGATTAGATCATTGCCGTCGCGTTTGAAGAGGTCGTGCGGTTGTACGTGGATGACTACGTATAGGTCTCCTCGCTGACCTCCGCCTGTTGGTGCATCACCTTCATCACGTAATACCAGCTGTGAACCTGTGTCGACGCCAGCCGGAACCTTGATGCTAATTCGCCTATCGCGCTCTACGACCCCAACTCCTCTACATTCCGAACAGGGTTTCTCAATCAATATTCCTCTCCCTCTACATTTGCGGCAGGGTTCTACTCGAGCGAATTGTATGAATCCGGCGGATTGGACGTGCTGAATTTGTCCGGCGCCTCCGCACTCGGGACACTTCTTCGGTGATGTGCCAGGACTTGCTCCGGAACCCCCGCAGACGGAGCATCGTTCGCTTCGAGGCACTTCGATCTCTTTCGTCAACCCCTTGTATGCCTGTTCGAGTGAGATTTCAAGGTCGTAACGAATGTCCTGCCCTCTCATAGGACCTCGTGGTCTGCCACGTCTTCCTCCGAAGAAACTCTCGAAGATTGATTCGAATCCGCCGAATCCTATATCACGGAATACTTCGTCGAAGTTGACTCCACGGAAAATATCTTCTGATGAATATCTTGAATCAATTCCCTCGTGTCCAAAACGATCGTACTGGGCACGTTTTTCGTCATCCGATAAAACAGCATACGCTTCCGAGATTTCTTTGAAACGCGCTTCCGCGTCAGGAGCCTTGTTTCTGTCTGGATGATACTGTAGAGCTAATTTCCTGTACTCTTGTTTGAGTTGATCTTTCGATGCCTCTTTCGGAACATTAAGTATCTCGTAGTAATCGCGCTTTGAATTTGACAATTGTCATCTGCCGCAAAGTTAAGTCTACTTCTTGTCGTCTACGACCTTGTAGTCAACATCAACAGCTTCTTTCTGGGCATCGGTTGCTTCCTGTGATGGTCCAGCCGCGCTTTGTGCGCTCTGCGCGCTCTGTGCGGCTTGTTGCTGCTGTTGAGCTACGTTCTGATATGCGGCAGTTCCAACTTCCTGCAGTACCTTCTGAAGCGCCTCAAGTTTCTGTTTGATTGAAGCTGAATCTTTTCCAGCTAGTGCCTCGCGAAGTTCTGAAATGTTTTTCGTTATTTGATCAGTTTGTTCTTTAGAGATCTTGCCGGCTAGTTCCTTTGTAAGTCTCTCCCCTGCGTAGATCGCGTTGTCGGCGTTGTTACGCAACTCTGCCTCCTCTTTGCGTTGTTGGTCTTGTGAAGCGAACTGTTGCGCTTCTTTGACCATCTTGTCAATTTCTCCTTTGGCGAGTTTCTTGGAGGCGGTTATAGTGATCTTCTGTTCTTTACTTGTGGCGAGGTCTTTGGCAGAGACGTTAATTATTCCGTTCGTGTCGATGTCGAAGCTGACCTCGATCTGGGGAACGCCCCTGGGTGCGGGTGGGATGCCGGTCAGGTTAAACATTCCCAAGGATACGTTGTCCGCTGCCATCTGCCTCTCTCCCTGAAGCACGTGTATGGTGACAGTGGTTTGGAAGTCGGCAGCAGTGGAGAATATTTGGCTACGTTTGGTAGGGATCGTTGTGTTTCGGTCAATTATTTTTGTTGCGACTCCACCGAGAGTCTCTACGCCCAGGGCGAGTGGTGTGACATCTAGAAGAAGGAGGTCATGTACTTCTCCTGCTAGAACACCTGCTTGGATGGCGGCGCCCATGGCGACGCATTCCATTGGATCTACCCCTGCTTCAGCCTCTTTTCTCATATAATCTTCAACGAACTTTCGCACGATGGGCATGCGAGTAGGTCCTCCAACTAGGATAATTTTCTCGATCTCCTTCGGTGTGAGTTTGGCGTCAGCGATCGCTCGTTCCATTGGGGCTCGGCATCTATCGATCGTAGGCCTGATCAGTTCCTCTAATTTGGCTCGGGTTAGTGTCATAGTGAGATGCTTTGGACCTGATGCGTCTGCTGAGATGAATGGGAGGTTGATGTCGGTAGTGAGGACGGTCGATAATTCGATCTTTGCTTTCTCAGCAGCTTCTCGGACTCTCTGCACTGCAACTTTGTCGTTGCGGAGGTCGATTCCGGTGGTGCTCTTGAATTCGTTTGCGATGTAGTCGATCATGGAATTGTCCATGTCCGTGCCGCCGAGTTGAGTGTCACCGTTTGTTGCCATAACTTCGAAGACAGGTGGGGCATTGGGATCGGTTCGGCCGACGTCCATGATTGTTACGTCGAGAGTTCCGCCTCCTAGATCGAAGACCATGCTCTTCAGTTCTTTATCCGAGCGGTCCAGACCGTAAGCCAGCGAGGCTGCGGTCGGTTCATTGATTATGCGGACGACCTCGAGGCCTGCGATTGCGCCCGCATCCTTTGTAGCTTGGCGTTGGTTATCGTTGAAATATGCAGGTACGGTGATTACAGCCTTCTCCACTTTGTCTCCAAGGAAGGCTTCGGCGTCTCGTTTGATCTTCTGCAGGATGAACGCGGAGATTTGTTGTGGGGTATATTCTTTGCCATAGATGCTTACCTTATAGTCGGTGCCCATTTTCCGTTTAATCGCAATGACGGTCCCATCTGGGTTTGAGACGGCTTGTCGTCTCGCTGGTTCGCCGACTAGCAATTGTCCGTCTTTGGTGAAAGCGACGTAGGATGGAAACGCTTTGCCGCCTACTGACGTCCCTTCTGCGCTCGGGATGATAGTTGGCCGGCCGCCTATTACTGCAGCTGCGGCAGAGTTACTAGTTCCAAGGTCGATCCCTATGATTTTTGGCAAGGACGTCAACACACCTCAATATAGATTACAGACTGCAGTTTGGAGGGTGCGCTCAAAAACATTATGGGCATATCCTACTCGGTTTCGCTCTTCTGCGTAGTCTTTGGACGGCTGACGACCACCAAGCTTGGTCGAATGACCGTACCGTTCAATGTATACCCTGTCCTGAGCTCCTCGATCACGGTGTTTTCAGGGATCTCATCTGTTTCCATATAATTCACCGCTTCATGCCTCGCTGGATCGAAGGGGCTTCCCGTCGACGGAATTTCCTGCAGTCCTTCACCACGTAATATATCGGTTAGTTGTTTTTGGAGCATTTTCAATCCGACAGCTATCTCTTCGGGTGGGAGAGGATTGTTTGTGTGAGCGATCTTTCCAGCCTGTTGCAAGGCATCAATTATCGGTAAGAGCTTTTGTAGAAGATTTTCTGACGCCTGTTTCGTGATAGTATCGACTTGGCGCTTTGTGATCTTTTGAAGGTTATCCATGTCGGCTTGAAGATGGCGTAGCTTGTCTAGGTACTCCTCAGCCTTTTTTTCGCTCTCCTGTTTGGCTTTGCTGAGTTCGTCTAATTGTAATTTCACTTGATCGAAGAAATCAAGTGGTTTCGACTTAGCGCTACCGCTCATCTTCTACGGCTCCGGATATCAGAATGCGGAAAAACCCGATTTAAGGATAATTCCCTGTACGCTTGCTTATTTCGCGATGCTCATATCCTTCTTCTTCAATGGTGATTGGTTCGAACAGGTGAAGTTGGCGGGGTTATTGAGCGAAAGCAAAGCAGAGAATCCTTCGGGATCGAAGAGGCTACGTCGGGTCCTAGTCGACAAGGCTTTAGCGATTCACCCGTCATTCCACGTTCCTCAACCCGCCTTCGGCGCCTTAACGAGCATCACGCCATACGATGAGGATGAAGCATTTCATCATCCAGTCACGCTCAACCCTGAAATCGCGAAGGCGACTTACCTCAAGGCTGGGCTTCGGCTACAGTATTCCCCAGAAGCGCTCAAGATCATCCGCGACCATCGGAGTGTGACATTCGAATACGACACGACGGGATACGTTTGGGTAAAGTCATCACAAGACGATACGCTGAGAGCGATGGTTGATCAGAGAAGCTACAAGACATTCCTAACCTGGAGCGCCTACTATGATGCATATCGGCTCAGACAAGCAGGTTCTGTCCGGGCAGCCAAGGAAGCCTTCGAAGATCAAGGCATACGCGTAACATTGAAAAACTTTCCCAGCACATCAACTAAGGTTAACCACATTAGACCTCCATCCGATTTCAACGTGGAATTGTATCCGTTCCAAAAACGAGCGGTTCAATTTGTCTTGAAGAATGAAGGAAGGGCATGCATCTTCGATGAGATGGGTCTCGGGAAGACAGTTAGCGCAACGGCAGCCCTTATAGAACTTGTGAGACGCAAGAAAGCTGCTCGAGCCATAGTGGTCGCTCCTAACGCGGTCTTGGAGCAATGGCGCGATGAAATGATCCAGAAGTTCAAACTCCAACCCACCCTTGTCACGTCAAAGAAACAGTGGAATGAACGCAGTGACTTGTACAATGAACCGCTGATCATTACGAATTACGAATTGCTTCGAACAGACATAGAGTCAATTTTGAAGAGTGGATTTGATACGGTGATTCTCGATGAAGTCACACGTGTAAAGAATTGGGATACGCAGACAAGTGAAGCAGTCAAAAAGCTCTTTGTCAAGAACGTGATCGCGCTAACCGGGACTCCATTGGAAAACCACATCGGGGAACTATACAACGTCGTGAATTTGGTTAAGCCAGGATTTTTCGGGCGCTACAACGAGGACTTTCTGGCACGTTACACAGTGAAAGATCAGCAGGGATGGCAAAGCGCTCGTCCGACGGTAAACCCTACCACAGTTCACGAGCTAAGAAAAAGGTTGAAACTGATTTCTATCCGACGAACAAAGAATCAAGTATTCAAGCAACTCCCAACGCTTACTACTCAATACATTTACACGGAACCTGCGCGTAACCAGAAAATGATCTACGACATCCTCCAAGAGAGCCTTGGAGAAACCATTCTCGAAGAAGAAGCATTTAGCTCAGAAAAGATCGAAGGCCCCAACCCGTTCACAGGTAATCGTCTCAGACTATACACACTTCTCAGAGAGGCATGTGCTGACATCAGCATGATCGCAGGTTATCTCCGCCGCAAACAACGAGAGAACACAAACGAATCCATCCGCTTGCAAGAAACTCAGGTCTTTAGAAAACTAGTTCAGATCCTACCTCACCTCGAAAATGAAAACGCCAAACTAACCGAATTGAAGGAACTGGCGAAAGATCTGATAGAACAGGGACACAAGATCGTAATATTCTCTCAATTCGTTCCGGTCGTCAATTTGATACAAGAAGAACTCTCCAACGACGGGATACCAACACTGATCTACACCGGCCAACTTTCGCACGACGAACGATCCTCGAACCTCAAGAACTTTATCGATCAAGAAAATTTCAGAGCTCTAGTGAGCACTGACGCAGGCCAATTCGGACTCAACCTTCAGGTCGCAGATGTTGTGATCAACTACGACCTACCCTGGAACCCGGCGCGGCTCCAACAACGAATCGCGCGGCTCCATCGAATCGGTCAAGCAAACAAGGTTCTAGCAGTAAATTTCGTCGTGAAAGGCACCATCGAAGAACACGTACGAGATATTCTGGAGAGGAAAAAGAAAACATTCAAAGACATAACGGTCAGCGAAATTTCGCCTGGCGAACAATTCACACTCGATGAACTTCGTGAGCTCTTCGGATTGGACATGAAAGGATTGGCTAAGAAAATTCAAGATCGATACGGACTTCGAGTTGAACCATCAGCAATGGAATTGAAGAGAGAAGCCACGCAGTAGAGGACTTTCACTCACCTCTCTTACGTAAATTTCCGAGTACAACTACTGCTAGGAGATGTGACAATCATGTGCGAAGCATGCAGCCCTCCACGCATACCACATTACGAGGGACGAACACTAATTCTAGAACGAGCCAAATGCAGCTGCGTGTGCCCGAATACTGTGTTCGAATCGAAAGGCCCCAGATGCCCGCGCTGCAGTCATTTAGTGAAGATTGAACTTACAGATAATTGGGAAGATCCTGAACTGTGGATTAACCCTCGGACAAGAAACACAGTCAAGGTCGACGAGATTACTCCACCTGCTTGAACCATTAAGAAAGGAACTTGAACAATCTCTACCCCCTGTCCACCTCCCCAAGAAGGGCTTCTCGAAATAGTCATCATCGGATCTGCGAGCAGCTCCTAGTGTCAGCGAGACTTGATTTGGTGGGCCCGGAGGGATTCGAACCCTCGACCAGCAGGTCTCTTCGTTGGACTTATGAGCTTCGACTTCTTTGTCTGTCGCTCTAGCCTAGCTGAGCTTCCCGGGATCGTAATCTGATC
>Ga0074045_10004586_pt1 | contig 12206 bp, 4 predicted proteins | sample BogForMeECP23OM2_FD_94442 | JGI IMG/M metagenome (GOLD analysis project Ga0074045, IMG submission 94442) | Bog forest soil microbial communities from Calvert Island, British Columbia, Canada - Bog Forest MetaG ECP23OM2 | ecosystem: Environmental > Terrestrial > Soil > Wetlands ...
CTCGGCTGATCCCCGCTTTACCGAGGCGCTCGCCAAGAAGGTGTGGTTCGGGCCGGTCTATTTCCGCAAGGAATCCGAGCCCTACATGACGATGGCGGTGGCGCAGAGCGGCCGCAACGCCGGGGTCACGGTCGCCGAGGTCAATCTCAAGCTGATCTGGGACGTCATCACCGCGATCAAGATCGGCAAGACCGGCTACGCCTATGTCGTCGACGACAAGGGCCGGCTGATCGCCCATCCCGACATCAGCCGCGTGTTGCGCAACACCGACTTGTCGGGACTGCCTCAGGTCGCCGCGGCGCGGGGCACGTCCGCCGGAGCGGCCGAGCCGGCGGAGATCGTGCGCAATCTCGACGGCCACCGGGTGCTGAGCGCCTCGGCGGCGATCCCGCGGCTCGGCTGGCTCGTCTTTGTCGAGCAGCCGCTGAGCGAAGCGCTTGCACCCCTCTACACCTCGGTGCTGGACACCGGCCTCTTGCTCGTCCTGGGCCTCGTCGTCGCGGTTCTCGCCGGCCTCTTTCTCGCCCGCCGCATGACCGGGCCGATCCGCACGCTCGACGCCGGTGCGGCGCGGATCGGGGCCGGCGCGCTCGACCACCGCATCACGGTCCATACCGGCGACGAGCTCGAAGCGCTGGCCGACCGCTTCAACACGATGGCGGCCGACCTGCAGAGCTCCTACGCCGACCTCGAAAAAAAGGTCGAAGACCGCACCGCCGAGCTCAAAGAGGCACTCGACCAGCAGACCGCAACCGCCGAGGTGCTGGGGGTCATCAACAGCTCACCCGGCGACCTCGCCCCCGTCTTTGACGCGATAATGGAAAAGGCGCACAGCCTCTGCGGGTCCACGCATGGCGGCCTGATGACCTACGATGGTGAGCACTTCCGCTTGGTCGCTGCTCACGCGATGCCGGCACGATTCGCGGAACTGCTCCGCCAGCCGTTTCGCCCGCTCGGCGTCCAGGAACGGTTGCTGCGTGGGGAACGGTTTGTTCACATTCCCGACGTGGCGGCCCATCCGCGGGATACGGATGATGCGATACCGCGAGCCTCGGACGAAGCCGGTATCCGCACTCTCTTGATGGTGCCGTTGCGCAAGGACGATGCCTTGCTCGGCTACATCACCGCCCACCGCGAGGAGGTCCGACCATTTTCGGACAAGCAGATCGCGCTGCTGCAGAATTTCGCGGCGCAGGCGGTGATCGCGATGGAAAATGCGCGGCTCTTGACCGAGACGCGCGAGGCATTGGAACAGCAGACCGCGACCGCCGAGGTCTTGCAGGTCATCAACTCCTCGCCCGGCGACCTCGCCCCGGTGTTCGATGCGATATTGGAGAATGCGCACGGCCTATGCCGGATCGCCCTAGGGGCCTTGGAGCTCCACGAGAACGGCAAATTTCGCGCCGTTGCGGTGCGAGGCGTCTCGGGGCCGCTGGCCGAGCTGCTGCGCCAGCCATTTGAGCCGCCACCAGGATCCCCGCTCGCGCGCCTAATCGCCGGCGAACAGGTCGTGCAAATTACCGATATGTCCGTACTGGCCCGGCTGCGGCCAGACGATCCCAGGGCACAAGCCGGCGCCCAATATGGATTGCACACCGCGCTTTTCGTGCCGCTGCGAAAAGACGCGGAGCTGTTGGGCCAGATAGTGGCGTTTCGTCAAGAGGAGCGGCCGTTTTCCGAGAAAGAGATCGCGCTGCTGCAGAACTTCGCGGCGCAAGCGGTGATCGCGATGGAGAACGCGCGGCTCCTGACCGAACAGCGCGAGGCGCTGGAGCGCCAGGCGGCGACGGCCGAGGTCCTCGGCATCATTGCATCATCGCCTGGCCGCCTGGAGCCGGTGTTCGAGGCGATGCTGGCCAATGCCGTTCGTCTCTGCGCCGGGACCTTCGGTACGCTCGCACTTTACGACGAGGATGGGTACCGGGGTGTGGCGGCGTACGGTGCCCCATCGAGCTTTCCCGATACCCTCTCGCGCTTCCGTCACGCGGTGCCCGGCACCACCCTCGACGGCCTGGAAGTGACCTTGCGGACGGTTCAGGTGGCGGACTGCACCGCCGAACCGGCTTATGACCCGGTGCGCGCCGCAAACCCCGCATATGCCCGGGTGCGCTCGCACCTCTGCGCGCCGTTGATCAAGGATAATCGCCTTCTCGGCGCGATCCTGATCTACCGCGATCGGGTGCTGCCATTCGACGACAAGCAGATCGATTTGGTCGAGAACTTCGCGAAACAGGCCGTCATTGCGATCGAGAACGCGCGGCTGATCACCGAGACGCGCGAGGCGCTGGAGCAGCAAACGGCGACCGCCGAGGTGTTGCAGGTCATCAACAGCTCGCCCGGCGACCTCGCCCCCGTCTTCGACGCGATGCTCGATAAGGCGATGGCATTGTGCGGCATTGCCCATGGCAGCCTCCAAATTCGTGAGGGCCAGCAATTCCGTGCGGTTGCCGTGCGCGGTTTGCCCGAACCCATCGCCGACCGCCTGCGACAGGGGTTCCGCCCCAGCCCGAAGCACCCGATGTGGCCGTTGCTGGAGGGAGCTAATTTTGTCCACATCGCTGATCTGACGCAGGATGACCGGTCGGAAGAGGTGCGGATCGCTGTCGAACTCGGCAGCCGTACCTTGCTGTTCATCCCTCTCCGCAAGGATGGTGCGCTTCTCGGTCAAATTGTCGCCGTTCGCCAGGAGGTGCGGCCGTTCTCCGACAAGCAGATCGCGCTGTTGCAGAATTTCGCCGCGCAGGCGGTGATCGCGATGGAGAACGCGCGGCTGATCACCGAGACGCGCGAGGCCCTGGAGCAGCAGACCGCGACCGCCGAGGTATTGCAGGTTATCAACAGCTCGCCCGGCGACCTCGCGCCCGTGTTCGCCGCGATGGTCGAGCGGGCCGCACGGCTGTGCGAGGCTGATGAAGCGGCGCTTCGCACCTTCGATGGGGAGTTGCTTCACCTCGTCGCCGTGCACGGCAGTGAATCCGATGTCGTCGCGCGGCTACGGCAACTTGGCCCGACCCGCGCTTTTGGGCTCTATGAGCCGTTCGCGCGCGGCGAACGCGTTGTGCAGATCGCCGATGTGCGGAAGACCGACGTCTTTCGCGACAATCCGGTGGTTCGAGAAAGACTCGAGCTGCGGGGCATCCGCACATGGCTTGCGGTGGCCCTGCATAAGGAAGGCGTCCTGCGGGGCGTCATCAATGTCCACCGGCACACCGTCCGGCCTTTTTCCGACAAGCAGATCGCGTTGCTGCAGAATTTCGCGGCGCAAGCGGTCATCGCGATGGAAAACGCGCGGCTGATTACCGAGACGCGCGAGGCCTTGGATCAGCAGACCGCGACCGCCGAGGTGCTCGGGGTCATCAACTCCTCGCCCGGCGATCTCGTCCCGGTGTTCGAGGCGATGCTCGACAAGGCGTTGGGGCTGTGCGAGGCGTCGTTCGGCTGGTTCTGGACCTACGAGGGCGATCACTTCCAAGTCACTGCTCTCCGTGGAGCGCCCTCGGCGCTCGTGGAGTTTCTACGGCAGCGAGTGCAAGGGTTCCACGCCGGCACTGGCGTCGAGCGCCTCTTGCACGGCGAGCGTGTGACGATCCACCCGGATATGGCCGCGGAGGAGGCTTACAAGGCCGGCGATCCGCTGCGTTGCGCACTTGTCGATTTGGGCGGCGCTCGCAGCGCTGTCACGATGGCGTTGCGCAGGGACGAGAGGTCGCTAGACGCCTTCACGGTCTATCGCCAGGAGGTGCGGCCTTTTACCGACAAGCAGATCGCGCTGTTGCAGAATTTCGCGGCGCAGGCGGTGATCGCGATGGAGAACGCGCGGCTCATCACCGAGACGCGCGAGGCGCTTGAGCAGCAGACCGCGACCGCAGAAGTCTTGCAGGTCATCAACTCCTCGCCCGGCGATCTCGCGCCGGTCTTCGACGCGATGCTCGACAAGGCCATCCGGCTTTGCGAAGCCGCATTCGGTAGCTTGTGGACGTATGACGGTGAGCATTTCCATGCTGTTGCAGTCCACAACGTGCCGCCCGCGCTGGCCGAGTTCGTCCGCCAGCCCCACGCTGCTGGCCCTAATACCCCGCTCGGTCGCGTAGTGCGTACGAAGAAGCTCGTGGCGATAGCGGATCTGGCGACGGACGAGATTTACCGATCGGGAGATCGGTGGACTGCCGCTCCAGTAGAACTCGGCGGCGCGCGAAGCTATCTCGCAATCCCGCTGCTCAAGGACGACGCTCTGACAGGAGCCTTCGCGGTCTCCCGCCGGGAAGTGCGGCCATTCACCGACAAGCAGATCGCGCTCTTGCAAAATTTCGCCGCGCAGGCGGTGATCGCAATGGAGAACGCGCGGCTGTTGACCGAGACGCGCGAAGCCTTGGAGCAGCAGACCGCGACCGCCGAGGTCTTGCAGGTTATCAATTCCTCGCCCGGCGACCTCGCGCCGGTGTTCGATGCGATGCTGGAAAAGGCGATGCGTCTGTGCGAGGCCGCCTTCGGCACGCTGTGGACAATCGAGGCTGACCGCTTCCGCCCCGTTGCGCATCGGGGCGTTCCTGCCCGCTACGCGGAGCATCTCGACGCCGCGGCGGTCGGGCCGGCTGTCACCCTTCCGCGTACATCGCTTGCGGGGCGGGCGTTTCACGGCGAGTCGTTTGCCCAGGTGGTCGATCTCTCCGACGAGGAGTTGTATCGGGCGGGAGATCCCGACCGACGCGCATTGGTCGATCTCGGCGGCGCGCGGACCGGACTAGCCATACCGCTGCGCAAAGACAAGGCGGTCGTCGGAGTGATCCTGATCTATCGGCAAGAAATCCGGCCGTTTTCGGACAAGCAGATCGCATTGCTGCGGAACTTTGCCGCACAAGCCGTCATCGCGATGGAGAATGCGCGGCTCCTGACCGAGACGCGCGAGGCGTTGGAGCAGCAGACCGCAACGTCGGAAGTCCTGCAGGTCATCAATTCCTCGCCAGGCGACCTCGCGCCCGTGTTCGACGCGATGCTCGACAAGGCGATGCGCCTTTGCGAGGCGGCATTTGGGATCTTATGGAATTTTGACGGCGAGCGCTTTCGCGCCACAGCCTTGCATGGCGTGCCGGCGAAATTCGCGAAATGGTTGCGGGGCCCTGTGGAACTGGCCGATTCGGCCGCGCTTGCGGAAGTCACCCGTGGGAACCGTTACGTGCATGTCGCCGATTTGGCCGATACAGAGGCCTATCGCGCTCGCAGTCCGCTGCGCCGCGCGATAGTCGATCTCGGAGGCGCGCGTACGCTCGTCCTGGTGCCGCTGAGTCACGACGAGCGGGTGATCGGCGCCTTTGCGATCTATCGGCAGGAGGTCCGGCCATTCACCGACAGACAGATCGCGCTGCTGCAAAATTTTGCGGCGCAGGCTGTGATCGCGATGGAGAACGCGCGTCTCCTCAACGACCTGCAGCAACGCACGCGCGATCTGCAGGAGTCGCTCGAATACCAGACCGCAACCAGCGACGTGCTTAAGGTGATCAGCCGCTCGACATTCGACCTGCAGCCAGTGCTCGATACGGTCCTCGCAACGGCGGCGCGGCTGTGCAATGCCGATATCGCAGGCCTCGCCCGGCGCGACGGCGAGGTTTATCGCGTCGTGGCAGGTTACGCTTTGCCGCCGGACTACGATGCCTTCCTCAGGAGCCAAACGTTGCTACCGGGACGGGGCACAATGGCCGGCCGGACTGCGCTTGAAGGCCGGGTCGTCCACATCGCCGACATCGCCGCCGACCCGGACTATGCTATGCCCGAGTCAACCAGCCTCGGGAAGATCCGGACCTCGCTGGGCGTGCCTTTATTGCGCGAACACGAGCCGATCGGCGTTATGTGGCTCGCGCGTCAACGGGTGGAGCCTTTTAGCGAGCGGCAGATCGAATTGGTCAGCACGTTCGCCGACCAGGCGGTGATCGCGATCGAGAACACCCGGTTGCTCAACGATTTGCAGGGGCGCACGCGCGACCTGCAGGAATCGCTCGAATACCAGACGGCGACCAGCGACGTACTCAAGGTCATCAGCCGGTCGACCTACGATTTGCAGCCCGTCCTTGAGACGGTAGCCCAGACCGCCGCCCGGCTGTGCGAGAGCGAGATGGCTTTCATTTTGCGGCGTGACGGCGAGGTGTACCGGGCGGCGGCGGCATTGGGCTGGTCGCCGGAGTTCAAGGCATTCCTTGAAAGCCACCCGATCGTCCCAAGCCGAGGCACGCTTACCGGTCGGGTCGTGCTGGAGGGTCGGGCAATCCAAATCGCCGATACTGCCTCGGACCCGGAATACACCCTCAGCGAATCAAGGACGCTTGGACATGCGCGCACCCAGCTGGGAGTCCCGCTAATGCGCGAAGGCTCGCCGATCGGCGTGATCATCTTGTCGCGCCAACGGGTCGAACCCTTCAGCGTAAAGCAGATCGATCTCGTCACCACCTTTGCCGACCAGGCGGTGATCGCGATCGAGAACGCCCGGCTGCTCAACGATCTGCAGGGGCGCACGCGCGATCTGCAGGAGTCGCTCGAATACCAGACCGCGACCAGCGACGTGCTCAAAGTGATCAGCCGCTCGACTTTCGATCTGCAGCCGGTGTTACAGACCGTGCTCGACACGGCGATGCGGCTCTGTGGGAACAGTCAGGGAGAAATTTTCCGGCTGGAGGATGGCGCCTATCGTATGGCTGTCGGGTACGGTATGGAGCCGGACTATCACGATATCGAGGCGAGACTGGCGATCCCGCCTGGGCCCGACACTTTGGTTGGCCGAACAGCGCTTGCAGGCCGGCCGGTGCAGATCATTGATGCCCTAGCGGATCCCGATTACGCACCCAAGGACGATGCCCGAATTGGCAGGCTGCGAAGCGTGCTCGGTGTTCCGCTGCTGCGCGAGGGGGTTCCGATCGGCGTCATTTGCACGGCCCGCACCACCGTCGAGCCCTTTACCGACAAGCAAATCGAGTTGGTCAGCACATTTGCCGACCAGGCGGTGATCGCGATCGAGAATGCACGCCTGTTCAACGAATTGCGCGAGCGCACCGCCGAGCTCGGGCGCTCGGTCGAAGAGCTGAAGATGCTGAGCGAAGTCGGCCAGGCGGTCAGCTCGACCCTCGACCTGAGGGCCGTTCTGTCGACGATTCTGACCTCCTCGCTCGGGCTGACCTGGGCGAATGCCGGGGCGATCTTTCGCTACAGCCGGCCAGAGCGTGCATTCCGGCTGGTCGAGGCGGTCGGGTGGGATGAGGCGCTCAGGCACTCGGTCGGGGATTTGCGGCTCGCCGAGAGCGAGACCGCTATGGGCGAGGCGGTGGCGCGCCGGATGCCGATTCAGCTCGCCGATACCGCGCAGCGGGCGAGCAATCCCCTGCGCGACCTCACCCTCGCCGCCGGATTTCACTCGGCGCTGATCGTCCCGCTGGTCGGTCCCGAGCGCATTCTCGGGGCGATCCTTCTGATGCGCCAGGAGGCGGGCGAATTCCCGCCGGAGACGGTGCGGCTGATGCAGACCCTCGCCAGCCAATCGGTATTGGCGATCCAGAATGCGCGCCTCTTCCGCGAGATTGCCGACAAGAGCGAGCAATTGGCGCTCGCCAGCGAGCATAAATCGCAGTTCCTCGCCAATATGAGCCACGAGCTCAGGACCCCGTTGAATGCGATCCTCGGCTACGCCGAATTGCTGGTCGACGGCATTTATGGGGTGTTGCCGGAGCGGCCGAGCGGTGTGCTGGAGCGCATCCAGAACAATGGCAGGCACCTCTTGGCATTGATCAACGATGTGCTCGACCTCGCCAAGATCGAGGCCGGCCAGTTGACCCTGACGCTCGAGGATTACAGCCTGCCGGAGGTGGTGCGCTCGGTCGTCACCGCGACCGAGCCGCTGGCGACCGGGAAGGGCCTGAAGTTCACCGCTGCGCTGCAAGAGGATATGCCGAAGGGTCACGGCGATGCGCGCCGGCTCTCGCAGGTCCTCCTAAACCTCGTCGGCAACGCGATCAAATTCACCGACGCGGGCGAGGTCGAGATCCGCGCCGCGGCCGCCAACGGCCAATTTACCTTGACCGTGCGCGACACCGGGCCGGGCATCGCCGACGCCGACCAGGAACGGATCTTCGGCGAGTTCCAGCAGATCGACAATTCGAACACGCGCCAGAAGGGCGGCACCGGGCTCGGTCTCGCGATCGCAAAGCGCATGGTCGAAATCCAGGGCGGGACGATTTCGGTCGAGTCGGCGCTCGGCGCGGGCTCGACCTTCCGCGTCGTCTTGCCGGTGCATGTCGATGAAATGATGGAGGCGGCCGAATGAGCAAGCGCATCCTCGTCGTCGAGGACACCGAGGACAACCGCCAGATCATCCGCGATCTGCTGTCGAGCGTCGGCTACGAGCTGATCGAGGCGGTGGACGGCGCCGAAGGAGTGGCGATGGCGCAAAGCCACCATCCCGACCTCATTCTAATGGACATCCAGCTGCCGCAGATCGACGGCTACGAGGCGACCCGCCGCATCCGCGCCATTCCGGAGCTGGCTGGGGTGCCGATTATCGCGGTCACGTCTTATGCGCTCTCCGGCGACGAGGCCAAGACGCGGGAGGCGGGGTGCGACGGCTATGTCGCCAAGCCCTTCAGCCCGCGCCAGCTCCTCGCCAAAATCCGCGAATTCCTCCCCGAGTAGAGGAACACTTTAACGCAAAGGACGCAAAGGAATCGCAAAGGACGCTAAGCGTGAATGAAGAGGAAATCGGACGCGCGATCATCGGCGCGGCGATCAAGGTCCATTCCGCCCTAGGACCTGGACTGCTTGAGAGCGCGTACGAAACCTGTCTGCACTATGAACTGGAAAAGCAGAAGCTACCAGTGAGGAAGCAGGTCTCAATCCCGATACGTTACGAAGATTTGACTGTCGATAACGGCTACCGCATCGATCTTCTCATTGGTGAGCGGGTCGTAGTCGAGCTTAAGGCTGTAGAGGCGATCCTTCCCGTTCATCGCGCCCAGCTGTTGAGTTATCTCCGGCTTGGTGGTTTTAAGCTTGGTTATTTACTGAACTTCAACCTCGCGCATATGCGGGACGGGATCGTCAGGATTGTCAATGGTCTCTGATCCTTCGCGACCTCTGCGAATCCTTTGCGACCTCTGCGTTAAAGCGTCTCTTTTAAAAGGATGAGTGAATGCGCTCGCCGCCGTTGATCCTGGTCGTCGACGATGTCCCGGACAATGTCGACATCCTGCAGATGCGTCTCGAGGCCCAGGGCTACGAGGTGACGACCGCGGCCGACGGGGTCGAGGCGCTGGACAAGATCCGCGAGCTGCTGCCCGATCTCGTCCTGCTCGATGTCATGATGCCCAGGCTCGACGGCATCGAGACCGTCAAACGCCTCAAAGCCGATCCTTCGCTGCCGTTCATCCCGGTCATCCTGGTCACCGCCAAGGCCGACGGCAAGGACGTCGTCGACGGGCTGGAGAGCGGCGGCGACGATTATCTGACCAAGCCCGTCGATCATGCCGCACTGTCGGCACGGGTGCGCGCGATGCTGCGGATCAAGGCGTTGCACGACACCGTGCAGGACCAAGCCAAACGCCTGGAGGATCAGGCGGCGCAATTAGCGATGTGGAACAGCACGCTCGAGGAGCGCGTCGCAGCGCAACTCGGCGAGATCGAACGAGTCGGACGCTTGAAGCGCTTTCTCGCCCCGCAGCTCGCCGAGATGATCGTCTCGACCGGCGACGAAGGCATTCTCGAAAGCCACCGCCGCGACATCGTCGTCGTGTTTTGTGACCTGCGCGGCTACACCTCGTTCGCCGAGACGGGCGAGCCGGAGGAAGTCTGGACCGTGCTGCGCGAGTTCCATGCCGCTGTCGGGCCGCTCGTCACCCGGTTCGAAGGCACGCTCGACCATTTCTCCGGTGATGGGCTGATGGTGTACTTCAATGACCCGTTGCCCTGTCCCGATCCGGCCGAGCGGGCGGTTCGGATGGCCGCCGCGATGCGGTCGGCGGTCGGTGAGCTGATGTCGGGGTGGCGCCGGCGCGGTTTCCATCTCGGCTTTGGCATCGGCGTCGCGCAGGGTTACGCGACCCTGGGGCGGATCGGCTTCGAGGAGCGCGTCGACTACACCGCGATCGGCACCGTCACCAATCTCGCGGCGCGGCTCTGTGCCGAGGCGCAGGATGGCCAGATCCTGCTCAGCAAGCGGGTCGCCGCGGCGGTCGAGGACATCGTCACCTTGGGAGAGGTCGGCAACCTCGCCCTCAAAGGTCTGAGCCAAGCGGTCGCCGTCTACAACGTGGCCGGCGTGGTCTCGGACTGATCAACCGCGGGCGCTGGGAGCCGCCGATGTCGCGGGTTCAGCCCGCGGCGCGGCGGCTGAACATCGACAACCCGCGCAGGACATCTATCGCCTGGGTCAATTGTTCGTCGCTCGCCGAGCCCATGTCCTCGGTCGCGACGGAGGGAGCCGCTGTCGGGGCCGGTGTTGCGGTGACACCCGCCGGCGCTTCGGTCGGCGGCTTGCCTTCGGCTTGGTCGGGATTTTTGAGCGCACCCGGCAGGTCAGCCTCGCGCCGCACTTCGCCCTGCGCCAGCTTGGCGAGCTTTAGCGGCGTGACAGCGAGATCGGGATCGAGACCCTTGCCCTGAATTTCCCGGCCGGAGGGTGTCGTGAAACGGGCAGTGGTCAAACGGATCGCGCCGCCACTCCCCAACGGGATCACGCTTTCGATCGAGCTCTCGCCAAAGGTCTTGGAGCCGAGCAGCACCGCGCGGTGGTTGTCCTGCAGCGCGCCGGCGACGAGCTCGGCCTCCCGCGCCGTGCCGCCGTTGACCAGTGCGACGATTGGCAGACCCTTGGCGAGGTCGCCCGGGGTGGCGCTGATCCGCTTCACGCTGGCGGGTTTGCGGCCCTTGACGACGACGATATCGCCCTTGTCGATGAAGGCGTCGGCTGCAGCGACCGCGGCGTTGAAGGAGCCGCCCGGATTGTTTCGCAGATCGAGGATGAAGCCGATCAGCTTGTTGCCGGTCTTTTGGCGGAGATCCTGCACCGCGCCGGCGAGTGCGGGCTGGGTCCCGGCGTCGAAGCCGGCGATGCGGAGATAGCCGATGTTTTCCCCTTGGAGGCGCCCGACCACACTCGTGATCTTGTACGCCTCGCGCTTGATGGTCAGATCGATCGGCTTCTCGACGTCGCGCCGCAGTGTCAGCTGGACTTCGCTGCCCGCCGGGCCGCGCAGCTTCTGTTCTGCCTCGGCCAGGGTCAGATCGTAAACCGGCTCCTTGTCGATAGCGAAGATGATGTCGCCGGGTCTGATCCCGGCGCGCGCCGCCGGCGATCCGTCCTCCGGCGAAATCACCTTCAACTGACCGTTCTCGATCGTCACCGCCAGCCCGAGAGTGGCGGCATCGTCATTGGCCGGCGTCTGCGACGTTTTGAACTGGGCTTCGTCCATGAAGGAGGAACGCGGATCGAGGCCGGACAGCATGCCGGCGATCGCGGCGCCGATCAGCTTCGCATCGGTGACCGGATCTACCGCGTCCTCACGAATGCGTTCGTAGGCTTGGTCAAACAGATTGAGCTCCTCGTAGACGCTGTCTTTGCCGGCCTTTTGTTGGGCAAACACACTTCCCGCGAAGAGCGGCACGGTCATCATGATCGCGATCGCCAATCTACGCACCCGCAACATCCTCCATCAGACTGCACGGCCACCAAGGTGGCCGTGCCGACGCGAACCGTAGCCAAACAATCATGGCATTACCATGATCTCGGAGGGCATCGCCGGTTGACGCTTGTGGATACCCGGCGAGACCGCTGCTGTGCCATGATGACGGCCGGGACAGGTCGAGGAGGGATCCGATGGCCGGATTGCTGGACGGGAAATCGGCGCTGATTACCGGCGGGGGCGGCGGCATCGGCCGCGCCGCTGCCCTCGCCTTTGCGCGTGAAGGCGCCCGCGTTGCCGTCGCCGATTTGGTGACGGAGGCCGCGCGCGAAACCGTGGCTTTGGTCAACGCCGCCGGCGGGCAGGCCGTATCGCTTTCGGGCGACGTGTCGTGCGCCGCCGACGTGCGGTCGATGATCGAAGTCGTGATCGGCACCTACGGCCGGCTCGACTGCGCCTTCAACAACGCCGGCATCGCAGGCTGGCAGGTCGAGGCCGCCGGCAAGAAGACCGCCGAGTGGTCCGAAGAAGCCTTCGATCGCATGATCGCGGTCA
>Ga0074045_10004587_pt1 | contig 12203 bp, 15 predicted proteins | sample BogForMeECP23OM2_FD_94442 | JGI IMG/M metagenome (GOLD analysis project Ga0074045, IMG submission 94442) | Bog forest soil microbial communities from Calvert Island, British Columbia, Canada - Bog Forest MetaG ECP23OM2 | ecosystem: Environmental > Terrestrial > Soil > Wetlands ...
CGCAAGATCCGACGTTCCGGTTGATCGGCTCGGAGAAGATCTGGGAGCGTGGGGCGGCGCTGACCTCCCGCTTGCAGTCATTCGAGACTGAACTGTTGACGCAGGAAAAGAATCTCTCTGGCCTGGCCGCGATCAACCGGGAGATGATTGCCCGGGCGGAGACTATCGAATCTCCACAGCGGTTGGTGCTGGACATGGATTCGACGGAGATCCCGGTGTACGGGCAGCAGGAGAACAGCTCTTACAACGGGCATTTCGAGTCTACCTGCTACCACCCGCTGTTACTGTTTAACGGCGAGGGGGACTGTCTTCCGGTGAAGCTGCGGCCGGGCAACGTGCATAGTGCGGAAGACTGGGCAGAACTGTTATTGCCGGAGATCGAGCGCCAACAAGAACTGGATAAGGAAGTGGTGTTCCGCGCCGATGCCGCCTTTGCCAAACCGGAGATTTACGAGGCTCTGGAGGAGAGGGGTGTGAAGTATGCCATTCGCATACCCGCGAATGACAGCCTGGAGCGCGACATCGCGGAGTTGCTGACGCGCCCGGTGGGACGACCGAGCCACAAACCCGTGGTTTGGTACAAGGGCTTCCTCTACCAAGCCGCGAGCTGGAAGACGGCGCGGCGTGTGGTGGCGAAGGTGGAGTTTCACGCTGGGGAGTTGTTCCCGCGAGTGGGCTTCATCGTGACCAACCTGGAGACACCCAGCCGGGCGGTGGTGCGGTTCTACAACAAGCGGGGCACGGCCCAGCAATGGATCAAAGAGGGAAAGCAAGCGGTGAAGATGACGCGGCTCTCCTGTCACCGTTTTCGCTCGAACCAAGTGCGGCTGGCGCTGAGTCTGCTGGCCTTACAACCTGGGGAATTTGTGGCGACGGCTGGCGTTGCCCAAGCGGATCGAGAACTGGTCCCTGACGAGCTTGCAGCAACGGCTGGTGAAGACGGGCGGACGGCTGGTCAAACATGCGCGTTACTACTGGCTACTGCTGGCGGAAGGACATCTGACGCGGCGGCGGTTCGGGGCGATGCTGGGCCGGATCGCGCTGCTACCGATACCGACGGGATAGGTGGAGCGTGGTCCAGTCGGCAGCGGAATCCGTCTATAAGGTGGTTGGGGTAAGGAGAGGTGTTGCGAAAGTAGGCCACAAATGGGGCAATTTTGGGCTGTGCATATGGGGGATGGCACACCTTCGGGAGTGCCCCGATGACAAATCGTTTTACGGTGTCGCGAACGGGCGAGACGGGTGTACTATGGTTGCGTTTTCAAAGCCAAAAAGGAAATTCCGGGTTAAGATTCGAGCCATTATCGCGCATTAGAGGACAGAGATGAAACTACAAATCATTGCCGTCTGTTTGGTCGTTCTGGGGGTTTTGCAAGGCTCGGTAGATGCTCAGGACTGGTCATCGTGGAGCGAAGCTCAGAGCAACTGGTTCATGCTTGGCAAGCATAAAGACGTGCAGTATCGCTGGCGGGCGAGCACTCCAAGCGGAGGCGAGGAGTGTCAGGTGCAACTGCGTGACACACAGCGGCAGCCAAACCAGACGACCGTGGTAAGCGTGCAGATCGATTACCAATATCACGACGCCCAATCAACGAGGGACGTGGTCACCATCGCGGACATCAAAGGTGAAAACGCGGGAGAAGCCACGGTGCATCAGTGCATGTCGGTTGGCGACGTTCGTCTGACAGATATTGTCCGGCGATAAGAGATTGCAGGATCCCACTTAAAGACAAAAAGAGCACGAGCGGAAGCGTTTGGGTATATAGTGTTGGGCACTCAGGATGCCAAAATGGAAATCTTGGTTAAGCAGGGTCGTAAAAACGGGACTGCCCACCCTTAGGAGAAGAAGACTACGGAAAATCAGGATAGGTAGGCGAGCACCAAGCGCTATTTTCCAATCTACTCGTTTAAGGACCGAAACACCATGCGCCATATCCTGCTTCTCGCTCTTCTTTTCTGCATCACAACGACCGTCGCTGCCTGGTCGCAGACACCACTGAGTTTCATTCCTATTAGTTCGTGCCGCGTCGCCGATACAAGGAACCCGGCTATGCCCGCCGGCTTCGGCCCTCCAAGTCTCGCGGCGGCTTCTAAGAGGACATTTATTATCCCGGACAATCACAACTGCCCGGTTCCCGACACGACATTGGCGTATTCACTGAATGTCACGGTGGTTCCTAATGGGAATTATCTGGGGTACTTGACGATATTTCCCGATGACCAGCAGCAGCCCGTCGTTTCTACCCTGAACTCGTATGACGGCCTCACCAAGGCAAACGCCGTCATCGTGGGCGCTGGTGCTGATGGCGGGGTTAGCATCTTTGTCCCCGACGAGACCAATGTGGTGTTGGATATTGCCGGCTACTGGGTGGGCCCAAGCAACCCAGCCACCGGAAAGCTTCAGTACTTTAGCATTCCGGGCGTCAACGTCTGCAATTTGGTTAACACACAAAATGCCACTGGACCGCTGGGCGGACCGGCCCTGAGCGGCGGAACTGCCCGCTCCTTCCCCGTCCAATCGGGGTCGTGTGGGATACCGCCCACAGCGTTGGCTTACTCGTTGAACGTCACAGCCGTACCAATCAATGGGGCCCCGGTAAGCTGGGTAACGGTATGGCCGTCGACTCAGACACAGCCTGGTACTTCCACTCTGAACGCACCCACCGGCACCACGGTCGAGAATGCGGCGCTCGTACCCACGGGAGGAGGAAGTGGAGCCATTTCTGTTTTCTCGCCAGATGACACCAACATAATTATCGACATCAACGGGTACTTCGCCCCGGCGGTGCCAGGGACGAGTTTGACGCTGTATACCACGACGCCTTGTCGCATCCTAGACACACGTTCGACGTCGGGCCCGTTCACTGGCCAAATAGATGTCCTGGTCCAACCCGTGCTTGGAGGGGGCACGTGCAATTTGCCGGCATTTTCCGCCGTGGGCCCAGAGGCGTACGTGCTGAATGCCACGGCTCTTCCAGAGAACGGCGCGGCATTGGGTTATCTGCCCGTTTGGCCCACCGGTTTAGCGTTGCCTTTGCCATCGACTCTGGTCGCATTGGACGGGGCGGTTACTTCGAACATGGCGATCACCTTTAGTTTGCCTCCGTACGCAGGTTACGTCTCCGCGTTCGCATCAATTTCCACGAACCTGCTGCTGGACATTTCCGGCTACTTCTCGAGTGATGTGTTGACCATTACGACCACATCGATACCAGCTGGAAACCAGTTCACCCCCTACGCTGCGTTTAACATGGGCGCTCAAGGCGGAATTCCGCCCTACAGTTGGACGGGAACCGGTTTTCCAGCTGGATTATCGATTAGTACCACGGGAGTGATCTCGGCAACTTGCGTTACCGGCATGACCTCCACCTCCACCATTTCGGTGACCGACTCAGCTTCACCTCCGGATACGGTCACGGCTACTTTCCCCATAACGATCAATCCGTACGTAACGATCTCGTTCGTGACAACGCCCCTGTTACCAGCCGGGACGCTGGGCTCGCCATATGGGCCGGTGCAAATAGTCGTTACAAACGGAGTGCCGCCCTACACCTTCACGTTGGTCCCGGGCATGGGCTTCTCGACCTTGCCGAATGGTTTGGTTTTGTCGTCCACTGGTATAATCTCTGGGACGCCTCTAGGGACCGACCCGGTTGGAACATACAAATTCGTGGTACAGGTTGTAGACAGCTCGTGCGATAATCCCGCGCCTGGGAATACCATTACAGGGACTTTTTCAATCACAATCACCTAGTGTTGCGTCTCGAAAATACGTTCACATAGTCAATACCCTGCACTTTCTCTACGAAAAATGGATCGCTGAAGAGCTTGAAATGCCGTTGCCGGTGTGGTTCCAGCCCGAACGCCTGCCAGATGCGGTGGACCGTCGATTTTGATAGGCGCGTCTGCTGTGCCATCTGTCGGATACTCCAGTGCGTGCCCTCTTTCGGTTTCGTCTCCAGCGTCTTGCGAACCAACTGGGGGCCACATGCTCGTCGCTGACCGGACGCGGGCGGCCGGGGCGTAGCTCGTCGTGCAGCACCGTTACATCCTGCTCCAAGAATCGCCGCCGCCACTTGCCTACAGTGGCGTTGGTCAAGCCCAACTGACGCGCCACTTGTTGGTTCGTCTTTCCGGATGCACACAAAAAACAATCCGCACTGAGGCTTCTCTGAACCAAGTAGAGGGACGTGATGAAAGTGTAAATCACGATTTCTCTCTTAACCTCGAAACAAAAGAAACTCTGTATTCAGCTGTGGTTCGCCAAAACTAGATCGGATAAACGTAATTGACTTTTCAGCGGCATAGCATGAAGAATCGAGCACCATGCTCCCCTTCCTCTTGGGCTTATTTCGCTTGGTTTGGCTGTTCGGGAAAGATCATTACGCAGTCGTCGTGGAGAATCTCGCCCTTCGCCAACAACTTTCCATCTACAAGCGTAAGCAAAAGCGTCCACGATTAGCCGGATGTGATCGCTGGTTCTGGATCGGATTGTCTCTGCTGTGGAAGGACTGGCGCCGCGCTTTGGTCGTCGTTCACCCTGATACGGTGGTGCGCTGGCAGCGGGAGCGAATCCGCCGATATTGGGCACGCTTGTCAAAGAGATCCGGAAGAACCGGCCGGCCTGGCATCAGCCTTGAGATTCGCACCCTGATTCGCAGGTTAGCGGAAGCCAATCCCTTATGGCGGGCGCCGCGCATTCATGGCGAGTTGCAAAAGCTGGGCATCGAAGTTTCCGAGCGAACCGTATCGCGGGTTCTACGGACCTTGCAGCGTCCGCCCTCGCAGACCTGGAAAACCTTCCTGCAGAATCACCTGGAGGAGATCGTGGCGGTCGATTTTTTTACCGTGCCGACAATCCGCCTGCGAGTGTTGTTCGTGTTCCTGGTGATCGAGCATCAACGGCGAAGAGTTCTTCATTTCGGCATCACGGAACATCCGACCTCGGAATGGGCTGCTCAACAAGTTGTGGAAGCCTTTTCGGATCGTGACGCCAAGCATTACCTGATCCGTGATCGTGACTCGATCTACGGCCACGAGTTTCGTCGTCGCCTCCAGGCGTTGAGCATGAAAGAAGTTGTCATCGCATCCCGGAGTCCCTGGCAGAATGCTTACGCGGAAAGGCTGATCGCTTCGATTCGTCGCGAGTGCTTGGACCATGTTGTGGTCCTCAGTCAACGGCATCTTCGCCGTCTGCTGAAGAGTTACTTTGTTTACTATCACCGCTCCCGCACACATTTGGCCTTAGCCAAGGATGCTCCCGAGCCACGGGCCATCATGCGTCGCGGCGAGATCATCGCCATTCCGCAAGTGGGAGGGTTGCATCACCGTTATGAACGACGTGCCGCGTGAGAGCGGAGGACAAAGATCGACACGTTGAATCGTTCGGACATCGTGGTCAAGACCAAGCAACCGTTTCTCGATTGGCAACACGCCGCCGATCCCACCAGTCATGATGTCTTGTGACCGTGATTCGATTACCGCCATGCTGGTCGATCTTTGTGATGACTCCCTAATCCGCAAGTAAGTTAGCGATTCCATTTCAATCCCAAACATTGCCCACCAGTGGGACGATTCTACTTTTGGCGAACGACAGGTAGCGGTGTAGGTGCACCACCTTAATTAAGACCGTACGGACAGCGGACGCGGTGTCAAAGAACCTAAAGCAGACTGCTATCCCGAATTGTTGCATGCCCCTGACAAACCGGTTCCTTTCATGCCGCCCGGTGCGTCACATTCTCAACGCCGCAGGGAGGCAACCAAGTCGATGTACTGCTGCATGCCATCCCCGGCGGAGGTTCCTTTGATCTCCCTCCAAGCATCGAACTTGGCGGCGCGGACAAAGTCGAAACCGCCGGGCCGCTGCCCGGTTGCATCGCCCTGAGTGGCCTGTTTATAAGAGTTCGCGCCAATCGTACCGCTCACTTCTATTTCGTTAGGTACTTTACTCTCCGGGCAGTCGCAAACCGCAAATACTATCCAACCAATGACATCAACGACAATCCGAATGGACGCGGAACAGGCAATTGGACCCTGGCGCCCAACGTTCACTAGAAACGATTTCAAAGAAGCGCAGACAGGGCGGAGCGTCCTTGCTAATCTAACAGGCCATTGAGATTTTCATTGGCCCCGCGTTTCCAGTCAGAATGCGATTGCGCGAAGTAATTTGGCAGTTAACGTTTCTGCTTCATTGGCTCCTGCAATCGCCCGCTAGTCCGGCCGTGACTGCAGGAGCTCTTCCGCCTGCCTCAGATCGAGGTCTTTCGCCACTGGTTCAAAGTCAGACCGCGTCTCATGTTGCTGCTTGCTGATGGTCTTGAACAGCAGCATTCGCCCATTAACGTCTGCCCACGCAGACCACGCAAGTGGCATTTGTCAAGAACACCACAGTGGTCTAGCGTGGCTCTAGTTTTTTGTGTTAGAGTGCGACCATGCACAATCTGAAGAACTACTACTACTACTCGCTCGTAATAGCCCTGTTCTGTCTCACCAGCCTTGGGTCTGCTGATGCCCAGCTTGGGCAAAACGTTTTCTTTCCCATTGACTACCCCTTAGCGGGCGTAACCAACACCGAGGCAGTTGCCAGTACCCCCTCAGGAATAATCATAGGGAACTACGTCGACTCAGCGGGCGTACAACATGGTTTTATGCTGAAGAACAGGGTGTTTACGTCGATTGATGTCCCGGGCTCTAACTCCTCCGGCGTTACGTGGATCAATGATTCAGGCGACATTTTGGGAACCTATAGCTCCGGTAGTGACATGAAAATCAGCACGTACATCTTGAAGGGGGGCACATTTACAACGATCAACTATCCCGGAACTAACACCAATACTTATGGCTTCGGGATCGATGACGCCGATGATATCGTAGGCCCAGAATGTGCTTGCAATTTCACCCAATCGACCGGGTTCCTCTACAGCAGCGGGGTATTCACTCTGTTTAATTACCCAAATGTCATAGGAACATATCCAACCATGACGGTCAACCCATCGAAATACATCGTGGGAGCGTATCTCGATCAGGCTTCGGTATACCACGGCTTTCTGCTGACGGGTGGGGTTAATGGAGTTTTCAGCACCATCGACTATCCGGACTCTACCTACACTTGGATAACAGGCATCAATACCGCAAGTGAAATGGCTGGGTTTTACCGTGACCAAAGCGGAAATCAGCACGGGTTTGAGTATAACCTACCCCTCAATGCCTTCTATTCCATCGACATACCGGGGGCAATTTCTACAGAAGTCAATGGGATTAACAGCGTTAAAGGCAATATAGTGGGACGATACACTACACCTGACGGCCACACCCATGGCTATTTCTTGCAGTCCGTCCATTGAGATTGACTCCGATCTATAACTGCCATGTTGACAAATCGCTGCTGCAACTGCTCAGATGAAGCAGCATACGAGTCCTGCCGCAGTTTTTCAAGTTGTCCTTCGAGTATGAGAATGTGTGGTGCAGCGAAAGAATACATCACCTTTCGTCGTACATCACGCGGCCATTTTGTGTCTTGACTATCGCGTTCTTTATTGACTAAAAGAAGAAATACGACTATTAACATGAATCTGTTCATACTTGTGTCTCGCCAAAACGTCGCACACCTGTAAAATGAATGATCTGGCGAAAAGCTCGATTCGGACTGTTCCGGTAAGGTACCAAACTCTCGCGCCAGAACAGCCTTCTTTTCCCCAGACACCACCCACTCGCGGATGTCTTCAGCCTGTTGAGGAGTCAGCGAAGTCGGAGTTTTCCAGAATGGCAACGAGCGATGATTGGAAAAGCTCATTGTACGCTCTGGTTCACAACCTAAGTTTCCTGACCCCTCCAACACAGGGTCGTCCGTCTCTGGAATCAAGCACATAGCGCTTTCCCTGCACCACCCTTTCTTGACCAGTTGAATACCTTCATCGCAAAGGTCGCTTCTCGGTGTTAACGGGTTGCGGGGGAATGGGCGAATCCTCGCGTGAGGCATCGAGAAGTGCGCTCTCCCGACTCTGGAAACACAGCTTACCCTCCCAGAGTAAGGACGCGGATGTTATCGGGAGTAATCTCCCACATGCTCGTTTCGCGATCTAATGAGGGTTGGATTGCCTCCTCAAAGCTAGACTTAACGTCAGGAGCTATTGTTTGAGCTGAGGCTGCGCGGTGACGCAGCCTCGTCCATGCAGTGGTCAGTGCGGGATCCGCAGGAAGCCGTGCACCCCGTAATTTGAGTCGTAGAAATATCCAACGATCGTCCCTTCCGAATTGATGTCCCAGCCCTGGGTACCTTTTGGGGGATGGCAGCGCCCGGCCTCGCTAGAGTGAGATTGCCAAAGCACTCGTTAATCTCGTCTGCCGGGCCCTCGTCTTTTTCCTATGCTGCCGGTGGCGAGGATCCCCTGTTGTCCCCCGGCACTGGTAACCACGGTATCAATCCACCTGTGGGGCCCATGCCTTCCAACTTTGTGCCCCGGACGGTGAAACCGTAGGCGCCGGCAAGGAGTTTGTTATTGCAGGTTGGGAAGTCGTTCTGCGCGTATCCTAACCCCAAAGCCCCGAGCGCGAGCGTAACTAGAGCAACCACTTTTGTGAATAGCTTCTTGTTCATAACTCCTCCTCTTTCTTCGTTTATTTGGCTTTTCTACCTCTTCCTTCGATTGGTCCCGTCCGGCTAATTGGTCCTGTCCGGACTTGGCTGCGAGTCTGCGGCAGGAGGCTTCCATCCGCAATGCACGGGAGGTTATTTTTTTGTCATCGGAAGATGACATAGGCCAAGTGAATGATTGCAAAGCTCTTGGCTAGTGTTCGACCGGAGTCCTTTGGACTGGATGAGTGACTTTCTGTTGCGGCCTTCGAGTTTACCTGGCGCTCGATTACGACGAGTAGTACACTTTGGCGCAAAATGCAGGGTCTTTATCTCAAGCTTCCCTCCAACAACTGATGAAAGACACGCAGCCAGTTCGCGTTCGCCTCGGGGAATTTGAACTTGATTTGAGAGCCGGAGAACTGCGCCGGGCGGACAGGGCCGAGCCTACACTCCGCACCGTCTTGCCGCAACAACCACTCCGCTTGCTACTGATGCTGGTAGAACGCGAAGGCGAGGTCGCGACGCGGGAAGAGATTCAGAAGAAGCTTTGGCCGAACGACACGGTGGAGGAATTTGACCACAGCATCAATGCCGCCATTGCCAAATTGCGGAAGGCCTTCGGAGACTCTGCCAACGAACCGAGATATATCGAGACTATCGCCAAGCGGGGCTATCGGCTGATGGTCCCGGTAGAGTGGGCCGAGGCTGCCGATGAGCCTTTGAGCGGCGAAGTCGCTGTCAGCGCCGACGGCGCTGCTGTGCGCATGCAACTTGATCTGGGTGTGCTGGCCGGCAGGACGGTTTCGCACTACCGGGTGCTGGACATCATCGGCGGGGGGGCATGGGTGTGGTCTATCGTGCCGAGGACCTCAAGCTGGGCCGTGCGGTGGCGCTGAAGTTCCTGCCGGAAGAACTGGGCAGCGATCCGCAGGCGCTGGAACGCTTCAGCCGCGAGGCGCGTGCTGCGTCATCGCTCGACCACCCCAACATTTGCGCGATCCATGAGTTTGGAGAACACGAGTGCCGACCCTTCATCGTTATGCCGTTGTTGGAAGGGCACACCTTGCGCGACCGTCTGTCGGCGACTGCCGAGGGGCAAGGGACGCTGCCCCTCGAGGAACTGCTGGACATAGGAATTCAGGTAAGCGATGGTCTGCAAGCCGCGCACGAGAAGGGCATCATCCATCGCGACATCAAGCCCGCCAACATCTTTATCACCCGCAAGGGCGTGTGCAAGATCCTTGACTTTGGGTTGGCAAAGTTGCTTGAGGGCAGCGAGGATCACGAAGGGGTGGTGCAACAGGAAGGCACATCGATTGCTCTGCCGTCAGCCTCAAGGGATACCGATCTCACCCGCACTGGAGTGGCAATGGGGACGGCCGGCTATATGTCGCCGGAACAGGTTCGCCGCGACAAGCTGGATGCCCGCAGTGATCTGTTTTCCTTTGGCCTGATTCTGTACGAGATGGCCACAGGACGTAAGGCCTTCAGCGGCGACACAGCATCCATTGTCTACGATGCCATCCTGAATCACACGCCGATCCCGGTGCATGAGATCAGCTCCAGCCTCCCGCCGAAGCTGGAACAGATCATCAACAAGGTACTGGAGAAGGATCGCGAACTGCGGTACCAGACGGCTGCGGAGATGCGGGCGGATTTGCAGAGGCTGCAGCACGACACTAGCCGCGCCTCAAACACCGTCGACGAGATTCCGCGGCGAGTGCCTCCTGTACTTCGATGGTGGCGAAGCAAGCCTGCGCTCGGGTTGGGTGGGCTGATCCTTGTGTGCATGATTCTCGCAGCAGTTTTCTACTGGTGGCACAGGCTTTCTCTGGCGGGTCCCTCCGGGCCACGATTGGCGCACAAGCAGATCACATTCGTTGGTGATGCCTACTTGCCTGCCATCTCGCCGGATGGAAAGTCGGTAGCTTATTTGATCAGATACGCTGGAAGTGAACAAAAGCTTATGCTGCAGGACATATCTGGCGGCCGCAGTCTCGAGCTTCTACATGAAAAACGGTTGTGGGAAGTCAAGTGGTCCCCAGACGGCTCCGAACTTGTGCTCAGTGGGTTCCAAGATCCGGGTAAAACTCGCGGGACCTTGGTTGTTTCTCGCCTTGGTGGAACCCCTCGGCGAATAGGTGAGGGTGCTCACTCGTGCTGCCTGCCTGACGGATTGCAGATTGCGAATACGGCTGAGTACCCGGAGTTCGGAATCTGGTTGGTAAACAAGCTAACGGCGTGCTGCAGCGCTCTGCGAGAAAGCCCCCAAGTTGACTCCGGTGGACCGCCTGTTGTGTCACTTAGGGCCTATGGCCCGCGAAAACCTTATGAAAATCCGAGCTTTACTTGATTTTGGGTTGCGTGGTAGCAGGTGGACTTTCGACCTTGGGTTTGGCTTTCCGATATCTGGAGCGACTGGCGCTCAGCGCTGGCCATGGTTCAACACGAGACGGTCAGTACGAGGCGGAGGATGCGAAGGAAATCCAGAGCGCTTTGTGGCGGGGCACACTTGGCGGCGTGGTATCCAGCAGCGCCATGGAGCTGGGGCTGGATATCGGCGAAATTGAAGACGAGGAAATGTTCCTCCATCCTCCATCTGCGAGTGCCATCGGTGTGCCGGATGAGGCGCATGTATATGAAGGTGTATTAGGCACCAATATGACGTGGCATGGTGTCCTTTCAGGCGCTTAATCCACTCTGCCGTTCTTGTCCAAATGTTGTCCATAAATTTGTGGTATTTTTTAAATACCTGATTACATTATGGTAATGACTGGTGGACCTGGTCGGTATCGAACCGACTACTTCTGCCATGCCATGGAGGCGCTGTGCCTTTCATGCAACTACAGTTGTTGGATCTCCGCGAGTGGAGTTGTGATGTACGGAGCGCTTTATTGGACCCAAATGGACCTAGGCTGTTGGGTCACCGACGCCGTCAAGAACACGAAATTCTGATCGGAAATCGAAGATACGGCTGACATTCAGAGCGCTCTTCTTCACCGCAAACTTCTCGTTCCGTTCCCTTGTTGAGTTGCGGCAGTCTCTTGCCACTAACATCGCGATCATCTCACCATGCGTAAAGCAACTCATGTGCTTCATCGCGAAGGTTCCGAATAAGGATGGAAGCGAATGGGATGTTGAGACTGTGCTTCGCGAGCCCCAGCAAATGCCATGGTGCATGGAAACCAGGAGGGGATTCACAGGCGTGTTTACGTCGCCTGCCGTTGCACCACCGACGGAGAAGTCTCGATTACGGTTCGCGACCAGGGATCCGGGTGTTCGACAGCGCCTCCGTAGCCGATCCGATGCTCCGGAGTACCGACTGGCTCATCACAGGCGCGGCAAGCCATGGGTACGTTTTGGGTACAGTTACTTTTGTGGTTTCACAAACTATTGGTAATGTGATAGATAGAGGTATGTAGATGACTACACTACATGTGTAGTAACTATATTATTTTAAATACCTTATGGTGGAGCTAGTCGGGATCGAACCGACGACCTCATCGTTGCGAACGATGCGCTCTCCCTCGTACTCTCCTTTTGAAATCATGCACATACACTGAAAAAAACGCCTTTCGGGCTGTGTTTTTTGTGACGTTAATGTGACGTGCGGATGCTGGAGTTCGCC
>Ga0074045_10004588_pt1 | contig 12203 bp, 11 predicted proteins | sample BogForMeECP23OM2_FD_94442 | JGI IMG/M metagenome (GOLD analysis project Ga0074045, IMG submission 94442) | Bog forest soil microbial communities from Calvert Island, British Columbia, Canada - Bog Forest MetaG ECP23OM2 | ecosystem: Environmental > Terrestrial > Soil > Wetlands ...
CTCGGGCTTGCGCGCCTTGAATTCACGCGCCCAGGCTTGCTCGCCGGGCGCGAGGGCCGAGTCGAGCTCGCGCAGGCTCAGGCCGAGCTCGCGCAGGCACGCTGCGATGGCAAGGCTGCGCGGCGCAGATGTCCCGGCGTGGATCGTCAGCGAGCGGCGTCGCCGCAGGAGCGCGAACACCCCGTCGGCGACGAACGCCCGGTCGCGCGCTCCGAGCTGGCGGTGCTGGCGGAAAAAATCGCGCAATGCGACATCGGCCGGACTCGACAACGGCGCAACGGCGGCAATGGCGTCGGCGAGCGCCGTGAGCTCGCCCGCGGGTACCGTCATTGGCGGGCGACGGTTTCGTCGACCCGGATACTGTCGAGCAGGGCCTCGCCCGTAATGCGACCGTTCGATACCCGCATCTTGACCATCACGTTATGCAGCGACGGCGCGAGCCAGACCCGGGCCGTCATATGGCCATCGCCCCCGCTGCGCTCCCAAACCTGTGCATCGACATCGGCAAAGCTCAGCTTGACCGCCTCGGTGCCGACGCGGTGAAAGCGGCTGCGGTAGACGCCGCGCGTGGTGGCGACATTGAACTCGGCGTCGTCCTGCTCGGGGGGGGCGAAATAGAATTGCCACAGGGCGGTCAACGGATCGAACGTCGGCAGCTCGAGCCCGGCAGTCTTGCTGTCGTTCAGCAACACCACGCCGCTTTCCCAGTCAAAGGTTGCCGCTTCCTGGCGTCCATCGCTGGTGCGCTCCGCCGTGAACAGATTGGGCTGCAGTCCCGCGCTGGTGATCGTCCCCGTGCTCGTCAGCCGGCCTTGACCGCGCAGGAACAGCGCCGCCAGGCCGTGGGCCTCACCGACGGTGGTGATACGGTACTGATTGTCGGCGTGCTCGAGACGATACACCGCGTCACCGATGAAAAATCCCTGCGTGCCAAGGAAACCGCGGTAGACCAGTTCGATGCGCGGCGGCAGCGGCTCCGGCGACGCCGCATCGGGCGCCGCAGGCGGCAGCGTTTCCTCCGTCGGCGCGGGGGCAGGCGGTTCCTGCGCTCCGCTCCCGGGCGCGGCAACGGCGACCTGCGTACTGTCGCTCGCGCTGAGTGCCGGTTCGGGCGACTGGGCGACGGCGGCGGCGACCGCTGCTGCGGGGGCGGCCTTGGGTCGGCGCTTGGCCGCGACGTGCTTGACCGCCGCGACGGGCGGCGGCGGCATCGCCGTGAGCGTAACCGCCAGCGGCGGTTCCGGCGCGGCCGCGGGCGCAGAAGGCTGCGGCAAGTTCGCCACCAGCAGGTGCGCGAGGAGCGAGGCAACGAGCGCTCCGAGGAGAACCCGCCACGGGCGCGAACCGAGGCCGTCTGTCGCCATCGAGTGCGGTTTCATCGCGCGCCTAGGGCAATGCCGGCACCATCAGCGCGGCGGCGCCGGCAACTTCGTTGCGCACGCGGACTCTCGCGCCTTCGATGACCAGTTGATCGTCGCAGAACCAGCGCACCGCGGCCACCAGGATGCGGTGTTCGACCGCGAGGACGCGCGCAGCCAGGCTCGCCGCGTCGTCGTCATCCTCCACCCCCACGGCCGCTTGAGCCACGATCGGACCGTGGTCGACTTGCGCGGTCACGAAGTGCACCGTGCAACCATGGACCTTGACGCCGTCCGCGAGGGCGCGCCGGTGCGTGTGCAGCCCGGGATAGGCAGGCAACAGCGAGGGATGAATATTGAGCATTCGTCCTTCGTATCGACCCACCCATTCGGCGCTGAGAATGCGCATGAACCCGGCCAATACGACCAGGTCGGGAGAGAGCGCGTCGACCGCGGCGCCCAACGCCGATTCGAAACCCTGTGAATCCTGGGCATGAAAACGCCGCTGGTCCACGACGCTGATCGGCACGCCGCGTTCGGAAGCAAGGGAGAGCCCCGCGGCATCGGCGCGATTGCTGATGACGCTTACCACGTGGCCGGCAATCGTGCCGGCGCGTTCGGCATCGAGGATTGCCGCCATGTTCGATCCGCGGCCGGAGATGAGGACGACCAGTCGCTTCATCGCCTGCGACATCGCTCATCCCTGCTCATGTGACCACCGTGGTCGCCAATCCCGGTCGGCCGCGTTCGACATGGCCGATCGCGAATGCGGTTTCGCCTCGCTGCTTGAGCCCTGCGAGGGTGGCCCCCACGTCTTCAGCCGCGACCATCAGCACCAGACCGATACCGCAGTTGAACACCCGGTGCATTTCCGCCGGTGCGATGTTGCCGGCGCGCTGCAGCCAGTCAAAAATTGGCGGCGGTGTCCAGCGCGCCGTGTCGATGCGCGCGACGAGCCCCGGCGGCAGCATGCGGTGGGTATTTTCGCTCAGCCCGCCGCCGGTGATGTGCGCCATGCCCTTGACCTCGATCTCGCCGAGCAGCGAGAGCACCGGCTTGACGTAGATGCGCGTTGGCTCGAGCAGTACCTCGCCGAGCGTGTGCGAGCCCGTTACGCCCGGCACCGCGCGCGCCAGATCGGCGCCGCTGGTGTCGAGTATCCGCCGGATGAGCGAGAAGCCGTTGGCGTGCGGCCCGCTCGATGCGAGTCCGATCAGCACATCGCCGTCCACGATCCCGCGGCCGTCGATCACCCGAGTCTTTTCGACCACGCCGACGGCGAACCCCGCCAGGTCATATTCGCCGGCAACGAACGCCCGCGGATGTTCGGCCGTCTCCCCGCCGATAAGCGCGCATCCGGCCTGTTCACAACCCGCGGCGATACCCTTGATCACCGCGGTTGCGACCGCGACGTCGAGGCGCTCGCAGACGTAATAGTCGAGGAAGAACAGCGGCTCGGCGCCCTGCACCAGGATGTCGTTGACGCTCATTGCAACCAGATCGATGCCGATCGTGTCGTGTCGCCCGAGGGCGAACGCGAGCTTGACCTTGGTGCCGACGCCGTCAGTGCCGGAAACCAGCACGGGCTGCCGATAGCGCGTAGGAAGCTCAACGAGCGCGCCGAATCCGCCGATGCCGGCAATGACTTCGGGTCGCAACGTGCGCTTGGCGAAAGGCTTGATCGCCTCGACCAGCGCGTCCCCCGCGTCAATATCGACGCCGGCCTCGCGGTAGGTCAGCGTCGGGCTGGGGGAACTGGGGCACATTGGATTGAGTCGCGGCGGGGGGCGGGGTAAAGTGCAACGCCTTGCCCGCAATCTTACCGAAAATGACTGCTCCCGGCCCGGATCTCGACACCGCGCCCGAGTCGGCGCCGGCCGCCCGCCGCCCGCGGGGGCCGGCGCCGCTGCGGCCGGTGCATTATCTTTGGATCGTCGGCACCGCGCTCGCGGTCGCTGGACTGGTGCACTGGCTCGGACCGATCCTGACGCCGTTTCTGATCGGCGCGATCCTCGCCTATTTCGGCAACCCGGTCGTGAATTGGACAGAACGGCGTCGCGTCCCGCGCGCGCTGGGCACGTTGCTCGTCATTACAATTATTCTGCTCCTGCTGCTGGCATTGCTGCTGGTGCTCATACCGCTGGTCGAAAGCGAGGCCGGACAGCTTGCCCGCCGCTTCCCCGGACTGGCCGCCGACGCCTATGGCAGCCTAGCGCCGTGGTTGCACGAGCGCTTCGGTATCGAGCTTCAGCTTGACCTCGCCTCGCTCAAGCAGTTGCTCACGGAGAACCTGGCCAGCGCGCAGACGCTCACGCTGAAGCTGCTCTCCGGTGTCAAGGCCGGCGGCACGCTGTTGCTCGCGATCGTCATCAACATCGCGCTCATTCCGGTAGTCATGTTCTATCTGTTGCGCGACTGGAACAAGATCGTCGCACGCGTCGACGATCTGGTGCCAAGGCGCTGGCGGCGACGTGTACGCACCATTGCCGGCGAGATCGATCGCGTGCTCGCTGAGTTCCTGCGTGGCCAGCTCTCCGTCATGGGCGTGCTCGCCTTCTATTACTCCGCGGCACTCGCCATCGCCGGATTGCAGTTTGCCCTGCCCATCGGCATTCTGACCGGCCTGCTGGTATTCATTCCCTACGTCGGCTTCGGCCTGGGGTTGATCCTCGGCGTGCTGGCGGCGCTGCTGCAGTGGTCCGGCTGGCCCGGATTCGTCGCCGTGCTCGCCGTCTACGGCATCGGCCAGCTGCTGGAAAACTACGCGCTCGTGCCGTTCCTGGTTGGCGATCGCATCGGGCTGCATCCGCTGGCCGTGATCTTCGCCCTCCTGGCGTTCGGGCAGGTGTTCGGTTTCGCAGGCGTCCTGCTGGCGCTGCCGGTCAGTGCCGCGCTGCTCGTTGGCCTGCGCCACCTGCGCCGGGCCTATATCACATCCGACTTGTATCGCTGACTTGGAACAACTGATCTTCGAACTCGCGGCGCCCGAGCCGCCGCAACTGGCCAATTTTCTGCCGGGCCACAACGTTGAACTGGTCGCCGCGCTGACGCGCTTTGCCAGCGCACCGGGCGGCGAAACCGGCTTTCTGCTCTGGGGTGCAGCCGGGGCCGGCAAGACGCATTTGCTGCGCGCCGCGGTGGCGCGCGCCGCAGAGACGGGCGTCGCTACACGCTTCTATGGCGAGCCGGGGGCAGTGCAGGCAGACCACGCCACCGCCGCGATCGAATTCGTCGCCATCGACTGCGTCGATGTCGCCGACGCGGCGGCGGCCGCGCGCATCTTCACGCTCTTCAACACGCTCAAAGAGCGCGGCGGGCGCCTGGTCGCGGCAAGCCGCATGCCGCTCTCGACGCTGCCACTGCGCGAGGATCTGCGCACGCGCCTGGGCTGGGGCCTGGTGTATGAAGTGTTGGCGCTAGCTGACGAGGACAAGGCTGCCGCCCTCGTGACGTACGCGGACCACCGCGGCTTTCGTCTTTCCGCCGAGGTCATCGACTATTTGCTGCGCCACGGGCGGCGCGACATGCGCACGCTACTGGGGACCCTCTCCGCGCTCGACCGCCTCTCGCTTGCGGTCAAACGGCCTGTAACCGTCCCGCTGCTCAAAGATTGGCTCCGCCACCAGCGCGAGCCCGGCGCACCGAACCCTGCATGCGAAGACGACAACTAGCACGCATCGATTAATCTATTGAATATATTATATAAATGCCTGAAAGACCCTGTCGCATCAGTCTTCCACCGCTGCTGGGTGTGAAGACTAACTTGCAGCGACTGTCATGGAACGGAAATATGTGTCAACCGCCAGACGCCAGGGGCGTTAATGCGGCTGACACGCGGATTTGTGTCATTTTGTAACCCACTACACCAGAGGACTGAAATATGACCAAGTTGATGTCGGCGCTGCTTGCAGGCGCCTTTGCCGTATCGCTGACCGCTGCGGCCCAAACCCCGGCGCCGGCAGCAGCTCCGGCGGCTGCTCCGGCCGCCAAGGCGCCCGCCAAGACCGACGCCACGACGAAGGACGCGACGACCGACTCGATGAAGTCGTCGACATCGACGTCAAAGCCGAAGCACACGTCAAAGACCAAGACGACGAAGACCAAGTCGTCGAAGTCGAAGCCGAAGCCCGCCGCCAAGGACAGCACGAGCGGAATGAGCAAGGACAGCACGGGCAAGTAAAGCACGTCGTTGCGCCGGCGCAACAGTGGGGGCCGAGTAATGGCTCCGCTGTTGCGTCGTATTGCAATTTTCAATAAGATGTGAGAGGGTTATTCGCTTTTTGCTCACCGCAGTTGGCGCACGTTCGTGGCCGATCGAAGACGACATTTCTCTCTGAGGGGAAAGCTGATGAATAAGTTGCTTGTTGGATTGATCGGTGGTGCGCTTGCGCTCGGTTCGGTCGCCGCGCTGGCCGCCGACGAAGACAACCCTGCCTACAAGATGGGCATGGCCTCGCAGCACCAGCACGATCTGCAGTTGCAGGAGAGCCAGGCTACCAACCTGCCGCCTGCTACGCCGGCCGAAACCAAGGCGATTAATGAGGCCGCCGCGAAGGCGAGGGCCGCCTATGCCTCCATGACGCCGGAAGAGAAGGCGATGTACAAGAAGGGCATGGCGGCGCAAAGGCAAATGGATTTGCAGGCGCAGGGATCGCAAGCAACAAACAATCCGCCCACCACGGCTGAGCAACAGAAAGCGCTCAACGCCCAGAAGGGCACGCCGAAAGCGTTGCAGACTCCGGCGGAGAAACAGAAGGCGCTGAAGGACGCGGAAAAAGCCGCCGGGCACGGCTCCTAAGACTTAACGGATCAAGCCTACACCGGGGGGTAGGGCCTAGCGGCTCTGCCCCTTTTTGCTTGAGTGCGCCGGCTGTGGCGTCAATCAATGCGGGCAGCGATCGCCCCTCGATGTTGCGTCCTATCAAGAAAATCAATATAGTCAAGACGCGATCTTTCCATTTTCACCACGGCGCCGATGGCTCGGGCCAGGGAAAGGCCAATCAAAATAGTGTTTTTCTTTGAGGGTAACTGATGAACAAGTTAATTGCTTTATTGATCGCCGGCATGTTCGCGCTTGGTTCGGTCGCCGCGATGGCACAGACAACGACGGGAGGCATGGGGGCCCCGGATAAGACGCCTCCGGAACCGGTAGACGCGGCGAAACTCAAGGCCCAGCGCCAAGCAGCGAAGAAAGCCTACGCCGACATGACGCCGGAAGAAAAGGCCGCCTACAAGAAACAGAAAGCGGCGCAACGGCAGAAGGATCTCGATGCACAGGGGGCCCAGGCGACGCCCAATCCGCCCACGACGAAGGCCCAGACGGAGGCGCTCAAGGCCCAGAAGGGCACGCCGAAGGAAATCACGACCCCACAGCAGCGCCAAAACGCGCTGAAGGATGCAGAGAAGGCGCCGGGAGCAGGCGGCGGAAACTAGGCACCCTGGTCGATCTCAAGGAAGGGCAGGGCGCAAGCGCCCTGCCTTTTTTTCGCCTACACGCCATTCCGGGCTGCCCATCGTTCGCCATGAGTTCTAGACACCGCGTCGTCCTCGGCCTCTCCGGCGGCGTCGACTCGTCAGTCGCCGCCTGGCTCCTTAAGCGCGAAGGACACGAAGTCATCGGCGTGTTCATGAAGAACTGGGAAGACGACGACAGCGACGCCTTCTGTGCATCGCGCGAGGATCTCGTCGACGCGGCGGCCGTTGCCGACGTGGTGGGCATCGAAATCGAGGCGGTTAGCTTCGCCCGCGAGTACCGCGAGCGGGTATTCGAGCATTTTCTGAGCGAATATGAGAGCGGCCGCACACCCAACCCGGACGTGCTGTGCAATAGCGAGATCAAGTTCAGCACCTTCCTTGACCACGCGCTGGCACTCGGCGCGGAACGCATCGCGACCGGGCACTATGCGCAGCGCAGGGCGAACGATGACGGGGTCGAACTGTTGCAGGCCGCAGACGATACCAAGGACCAGACCTATTTCTTGCACCGTCTCGATCAACGGCAGCTCATGCCGACGCTTTTTCCGGTGGGGCATCTGAAGAAGAGCGCGGTGCGAGCGATCGCCCGGGAGCAGAATCTACCAACCTTCGCGAAGAAGGACTCGACGGGCATCTGCTTCATCGGCGAGCGGCCGTTTCGCGACTTCCTCGCGCGCTACCTGCCGCGCACGCCCGGTCCGATCGAGACGCCCGAGGGGCGCGTGCTCGGCGAGCACCAGGGACTCGCCTATTACACCCTCGGACAACGTCAGGGACTCGGCATCGGCGGGACCCGCGGCGCAGGCCTTGCGCCGTGGTTTGTCGTCGGCAAGGAAGCGGCACGCAATGCGCTCGTCGTCGTGCAGGGACACGACGATCCGCGCCTCTATGCGCACGCGCTGGAGCTCGACGCGATGCACTGGATCGCGGGTAAGCCGCCGCCCGCTGGGACTCGCTTGGCGGCCAAGACTCGCTATCGCATGGCCAACGCGCCCTGTCGGCTGGAGCGGCTCGAAGCCGGTCGTTGGCGCGCCTTGTTCGAATCGCCACAGTGGGCGCCGACGCCAGGCCAGTATCTGGTGGTCTACGACGGGGATCGCTGTCTCGGTGGCGCGGTGATTCAGGGACGCAGCGCCGTTGCCCCGGAGCCGGTGCCGCGCGTGGGCGCGGCAATGGCCACCGGGTGAAGCGCGGCCTGCCGCTCGGCGCAGCCTAGAACGGAATATCGTCGTCCAGGTCGTCCACGCCCTTCTTCGCCGGTGGCGTCGCAGCGCTCTTGCCGGCTGCACGCGGTTCCGCACCCGACGCGCGCTCCGATGGCTCCGCGGGGACGGATCCGCCGCCGCCTTCGCGACTGCCCAGCATCTGCATGCGGTCGGCGATGATCTCCGTCGTGTACCGATCCTGGCCCTCCTTATCCTGCCATTTGCGCGTCTGCAGCCGGCCCTCGACGTAGATCTGCCGTCCCTTCTTTAAGTATTCGCCGGCGATTTCCGCCTGCCTCCCGTAGAAAACGATGTTATGCCACTCGGTGCGCTCCTGCTTCTCACCGGCCTTGTCTTTCCAGGTGTCGGTCGTTGCCAGTCGGATGTTGGTCACCGCATCGCCAGCGGTGGTATAGCGCGTCTCCGGGTCCCGGCCGAGGTTACCGACCAGGATCACCTTGTTCACGGATGCCATGCAGATTCTCCTCTCGAAGCGGCGCTCGCTCCTCAGTTCCATGGTAACCGAGGAAATCGGCTCTGGGGCCGCCGCTGCCACCATCCGGTGCAGGAAGTGTTTAGGAAGAGCGCGCGAAAAAGAGTATATTAGCAGGTTGGCCTGGCCCCAGAGGCACCCCAAGCAAGGTATGGAATACATCCGCATCCGCGGCGCACGCACGCACAACCTCAAGAACATCCATCTCGATCTGCCGCGTCACCAGCTGATCGTCATCACCGGGCTCTCGGGCTCGGGCAAGAGCTCGCTGGCCTTCGACACCCTCTACGCCGAAGGACAACGACGCTACGTCGAGTCGCTTTCGGCGTACGCGCGACAATTCCTGCAGTTGATGGAAAAGCCCGACGTCGACCTGATCGAAGGATTGTCGCCGGCGATTTCCATCGAGCAGAAGGCGACCTCGCACAACCCGCGCTCGACCGTTGGAACGGTCACTGAAATCCACGACTATCTGCGCCTTCTCTACGCGCGCGTGGGCGAACCGTATTGCCCCAATCATCCCGAGCAGAAGCTCGCGGCGATGACCATCTCGCAGATGGTCGACGCGGTACTGATGCTGCCCGAGGAAACCAAGCTCATGATCCTCGCGCCGGCAGTGGTCAATCGCAAGGGCGAACAGCTCGAATTGCTCGTCGAGCTGCGGGCCAAGGGCTTCGTGCGCGTGCGGGTCGACGGCAAGGTGTACGAGATCGACGCGGTACCCAAGCTCGCCAAGAACAGCAAGCACACCGTCGAGGTTGTCGTCGATAGGCTGCGCGTGCGCCCCGAGCTCAAGCAGCGGCTCGCCGAATCGTTCGAAACGGCACTGCGCAATGGCGACGGCCGTGCGATTGCAGTCGACATGGATTCCGGCGAGGAGCACCTTTACTCGGCCAAATTCGCCTGCTCGATCTGCAGCTACTCGCTGCAGGAGCTCGAGCCGCGACTGTTCTCGTTCAATAATCCGATGGGTGCCTGTCCGCGCTGCGACGGGCTTGGCTCGATCAGCTTTTTCGACCCGCGACGCGTGGTCGGCTTTCCCCACCTTTCGCTCGCCTCCGGCGCGATCAGGGGCTGGGACCGGCGCAACCAGTTCTACTTTCAAATGCTGCAGAGCCTGGCGAAGCATTACGGCTTTGACCTGGAGCGCCCGTTCGACCGGCTGCCCGAGCGCGTGCAGCAGATGATCCTGTACGGCAGCGACAAGGAGAAGATCGCGTTCCAGTATCTTTCCGACCGCGGCAAACCCATGGTGCGCGAGCATGCCTTCGAGGGCATCATCCCGAACCTCGAGCGGCGCTATCGCGAGACCGACTCGATCATGGTGCGCGAGGAGCTCGCCAAGTACCTCAATTCCAAGCCTTGCCCGGAATGCGATGGGACGCGGCTGCGCCGAGAAGCGCGCAACGTCAAGGTGGGCGGGCGCGCAATCTACGAAGTGAGCAACTGGCCACTGAAGGAAGCTGGAGGGTTCTTTAGCGGGCTCAAGCTCGAGGGCCAGCGGCAGGCGATTGCCGACAAGATCGTCAAGGAAATCGTCAACCGACTGCAGTTCCTCAACAACGTCGGTCTCGAATACCTGTCGCTCGACCGGTCGGCGGAGACGCTTTCGGGCGGCGAAGCGCAGCGCATTCGCCTCGCGTCGCAAATCGGCTCGGGCCTGACCGGCGTCATGTACGTGCTCGACGAACCGTCGATCGGCTTGCATCAGCGCGACAACGATCGCCTCCTGACGACGCTGAAGCATCTGCGCGATCTCGGCAACAGCGTAATCGTTGTCGAACACGACACCGATGCAATCCTCTCCGCCGACCACGTGGTCGACATGGGGCCCGGAGCCGGGGAGCACGGCGGACAGATCGTCGCGCAAGGCACGCCGGACGATATTCGGCGCGCGCCGCATTCGCTCACCGGTCAATACCTTGCCGGACATCGGCAGATTCCGATTCCTGCCCATCGCCACAAGCTCGACCCGGCGCGCTGTCTGACGCTCAGCGGGGCCTCAGGCAACAATCTCAAGCACATCACGATGAAGTTGCCGGTGGGTCTTTTCGTCTGCGTGACCGGCGTGTCGGGGTCGGGCAAGTCGACGCTGATCAACGACACGCTCTACCACGCGATTGCGCGCCATCTGTACGGCAGCAGCGCCGAGCCGGCGCCGTATGAAGAACTCACCGGGCTGGAGTACTTCGACAAGGTGATCAGCGTAGATCAGAGCCCCATCGGACGGACCCCGCGATCCAACCCGGCCACCTACACGGGGCTGTTTACGCCGATCCGGGAGCTGTTTGCGCAGGTCAAGGAAGCACGCGAACGCGGCTACGGGCCGGGGCGTTTTTCGTTCAATGTCAAGGGCGGCCGCTGCGAAGCCTGCCAGGGCGACGGGCTCATCAAAGTCGAGATGCACTTCCTGCCCGACGTCTACGTCCCCTGCGATGTCTGTCATGGCCAGCGCTACAACCGCGAGACGCTCGAGATCCAGTACAAGGGAAAGAACATCCACGACGTGTTGTCGATGACCGTCGAGCAGTCGTACGCGTTCTTCGAGCCCGTGCCGGCCGTTGCGCGCAAGCTGCAGACGCTGCTCGACGTCGGGCTCGGCTATATCACCCTGGGGCAATCGGCGACGACTCTTTCCGGGGCGAAGCGCAACGCGTCAAGCTGGCGCTGGAGTTGTCCAAGCGCGACACCGGACGCACCCTTTACATCCTCGACGAGCCGACGACCGGATTGCACTTCCACGACATCGAAATGCTACTCACGGTGTTGCATCGACTGCGCGATCACGGCAACACCGTGGTGGTCATCGAGCACAACCTCGACGTGATCAAGACAGCCGACTGGATAATCGATCTCGGGCCCGAGGGCGGCGCCGGGGGGGGACGCGTCATCGCCGAGGGCACGCCCACGCAGGTCGCCGCCGTCGCCGAAAGCTACACCGGGCGCTACCTCAAGCCGGTGCTCGAGCGACAGGCGGTGCGCAAGGCAGCGCGCCCGCCGCCTCAGCCGGAGCGCAATGGCCGCGGCAAGAAAGCGGCGGACCTGCTCGGCTGAGCCGCGCGACCGCTAGGCGATGCGCTTGATCGCCGGCGGGTTCCAGTTACGGTCGAGCAGTTCCTGCTTGGGCCAGTAAACGCGCAGGATCACGTTGAAGTTTTCCTTCGGCGCCGGCAGCCAGTTGGATTCCTTGTCCTTGCCCGGGTCGTCGTTCTGCAGGTAGAGATCCAGCGAGCCATCGGCATTGAACTTGAGCTTGTCGCGATCGCCGATCGCATGGCGGTCGAGCGCATTGGCAACAAAAGTCTGCTTGTCGTTGTACATGGCAAGCGACCAGAAGGCTTCCGTCGGCGGTGTCTTGCCCTTGTCGAAATGCAGGACGTATTTGCCCGCGCCACTGAGCGGATGGCCTCCCGCGTCGAGGCGCGTCGTCGAAAAGATCGCATCCTCGGGCGCGTTGGCGCCCAGTCCCAGCCACGCAATGACCGCGCGCAGGCCGTAATTCGTGCCGTAACGGCCCAGGTCCCAGTGAATGATCCAGCCGTTGCGCAGCTCGCCCAGGCTGCCCTTGGCAGCGAGCACGATCGCGTCGAGAGCCGCCTTCGATCCGTCCTCGATGCCGTTGGCCGACGCGGCATCAAGCTTGCCCATGGCAAACGGCTGGCCGGCGACGAG
>Ga0074045_10004589_pt1 | contig 12200 bp, 13 predicted proteins | sample BogForMeECP23OM2_FD_94442 | JGI IMG/M metagenome (GOLD analysis project Ga0074045, IMG submission 94442) | Bog forest soil microbial communities from Calvert Island, British Columbia, Canada - Bog Forest MetaG ECP23OM2 | ecosystem: Environmental > Terrestrial > Soil > Wetlands ...
CGGGCGGGGGCGGTAGCGCCCGATCCCCAGTTTTTCCCGGACATAGTCACCGACAAGCACCGAGAGCGCCTGCGCCGTCCCGCCGGCGCTCCGGATCGGCCCGGCATAATAGATCTTCAGGTACAGGCTGCCGTCGTCGTTCTTGCCGGTCCCGACTTTTGCTATCCCTTCGGTCGGGGCCGAAACCACGCCTTCGGTCAAAAGAGCCATCGCGGTGCGTATGGAATGGTCGAGGATTTCGTCATTGTTCTTCTCCCCGAAGCGTCGCGCAATAAAATCGTCGCCGATCCGGAGTGCCGCCTCCTCCCGGGACATCTGCGATTCAAGTTCCCGGATCCGTTCAGCCACCCCTTTGATCCCAAGCAGCGCTTCGACCCGGTCCGCGAGATCGCTTGCAATAGGGATCTCGACATCCATGCTCGGGTCAAGGCCCCGCAAACGCGCCTCCCGGGCAAGTGCAATTGCCCGGGTCAGCCCATCCATCAGGGAGCTTCCGTACTGCTCCATCTCAGGGGAGAGTTTCAGCATCGTGGTACAATCCGGTGGCTTGAAATTTATACTGTGGGATCCGGTGTCCGGCGGTTAAAAAGAGGGGCGTTGGGATGAGGGTTAGACCTTTTTTTCGTCCCGGATCTGTTCGACCATGGATGGCAGGCCGGTCTCGCCCATCTGCCAGAGCGTGAGCGTGGCACATGACCGGAGGATCTCATTGGCATCGGAAAGCCGCCGGGTGAGCGGGTCCACCGCAGGTTTGCCGATCCGGCAGAGCGCCCGTGAGAGAACGCCCCGCAGTTCCTTATCGTCACTTGCCATTGCCGTAATAAGCGGTTCGACTGCCGGTTCCCCCATCTCGCCGAGCGCGGCCGCTGCATAGCGCCGGAACTCGTGGTCGGTATTCTTCTCCATCGCCGCAATGAGCGGGTCGATCGCCGGCACGCCTGTCTTTGCAAGGGCGATCGCACGGTACCAGCGGTGGTCGTTGTCGCTGGCATCAGCGAGGGAGCGAATCAGGGGTTCAACTGCCTCCTCCCCCATACCCGCCAGAACGAGGATAGCGTGGTGGCGGTTGTCGATCGAGGAATCGTCGAGCTCGCGGATCAGGACGGAAATGGTATCGTTGCCGTTCTTGGGGTCATCAGAGGTCATGGGAACACCGGTATATTCCATAGTTGCATGCCACAGCTCATCTGTGTTGCTGCCGGACGGCCTTGTGCACGTTTCGATCCCGTCAGGCAAGCCCGAGGAGAGCGGGGATGAAGAGGATGCAGAAGAACACAGCCATCAGGAGAAGGCCCAGGGGAATGCCCAACCGCGCCCATTCCCGGCTCGAAATCCCGGTCTTTCCTGCCGCAATAATGTTGGGGATGTTTCCCGGGATGAGCATGCCCCCAGAGATGAGGAGTGCAAGCAGGGCGCTGGTGATCTGGTTTATGGAGAGCACCGGGCTGATCTCGGCAGCCGCAAGGGTCGCGTTATCGAGCACCGCGGAGACCATGTTGGCCCAATAGAGGGCTTCGGGCGGGATAAGGACCACATAGCCAAGGATCAGGGGCTTGAACCCCTCCCCCAGGAAAATGAGGGCCATAATAAAGAGATAGACCTTGCCGGCCCGGAGGACGATGTCACGCATCTCTTCCCTCTCGACTGTGCATTTCAGGTGGGTCTCATCGGTTTTGCGTTTTTTGAGCGCGAGAAGGCCAAGGATCCCGAGGATGATGACCGCCGGAACAATATAGATCGCAAGCTTGTCGAAGAGAAAGAGGAACCCGGCATGGTATGGCTCCCCCCCGAGTTTGGAAATGACAATAGTGGTGAGAGGTTCGCCCAGCGGGGTGAGGCCGGCACCAATACCGATGGAAAAGCAGGCAATGACCGTGATCTCGATCTTCGCTTCTTTTACGAGCGGGAGGGCATTTACGATCTCTACGAGGATGATCGCGGCAAGGATCGCAGATATGATGCTCGCGAGAAGGCCAAGGAAAATGATCAGGAGCGGCACGATCAGCGTGAGGGAGAACAATTCGACTGCGGTGTTGATCGCCCGTTCCAGCCGGTGGTGGAAGCAGTAGATGAGAAGGCCCACGATAAGGACGATCTGCACGATCCCGATCGGGATCCCCCACACCGATGCGATATTCAAAGGGCTGGTAAGGGCTTCTATGACAATCGCCATGCTCCAGCCCGTCTGTTCCCCGGAAAGAGTAGTAAAACCGGAAATGGTGAGCGCAAGGATCCCACAGCAGAAGAGGAAAAGTTCGAGGTTCTTTTCGATCTTCTTTGCCGAGAACGGGAGGATCAGGACGGCACAGAAGATGACAAAAAGGCCGATTATAACAAATACATCCATGCCATCTCACCCCACGCACGTACGGTACCCTGCCAAACGTTTGTACAGACAGTGTCTGCCCGGCGGGGGATAAGAGCTTTCTTTCCGGGCGCCCGGCTCACTGCCCCAATAGAAAGTATTTATCCAACCTCTGTGGTATACTGCAAGTAATCATCTCTTCCGGAGGCGGTTTTGGCGATGGCACAGGATCTCGAACAGACCATCAGTGCGCTGCAGACTACGGCGATCGGGAATTGCAGGAAACGCATAGAGGAGGCTGCGCACAAGCCAAAGAAGATCCCCGGCGGCGATCCGGCGGATTCAGGCGCACCGTGCCGCGACAAAAAGCCTAAGCACGGGGTGACTTCGGTCCTCAGGGACAAATACGGGCTCTGACGGGAGGTCTGCATGGACACGGAAAAAACGCTGCTGCAGCAGATACGGGACAAGGAACAGGAGTTTGCACACAAGATCGACACGGCAAAAAAAGAGGCAGACGCCGTGTTAACGGTTGCAAAGACCGAGGCTGAGGAACTGCTCTGCACTGCGGACGCAGAGGGAAAGAAGAGTGCCGAACTGGTCTACTGGAATGTGCGGGGGAAGACCGCTGTTGAGATTGAGGCACTCACGAAAGCTGCCGAATTCGACCGCACCGCTGTGTCAGAACGGGGAGAGAGAAACATCCCTGCGGCCGCGGAAAGGATCGTCAGGTACGTGACCATGGAATAAAGCCGGGGTCACCCGGCGGAGGGTCGTATGCTCCAGGCAATGAAACGCATCCAGGTGATTGGGCCAAAAGCGGAGCTGGGACATGCAGTCGACCTCCTGTACGAGGCAGGGACCCTCCATATCGAGAATGCACCGGAACTCATTGCAAAAGACGAGATAAGCCTTGCCGGGGTCCGGCAGGAAGAGGCTGAGGAGATTGCCGGGGTCCTTGGCACGATCAGCGCGATCTTTTCCACGCTGCCCGCGCTTGCCGACGACCCCGGCACCCAGTCCATGATCCGGGCCGAGCTGGAGAAAAAGACCCATACAGAGCTGGTCGCCCGGGCCCGTGCGATCATCAGCACCCTTGAGACAACGACACGGGAACTGGCGGCCAAGAAGACTGAACTCACCCTGTCGATCACAACGTTAAACCGGTACGAGAAGGTCCTCGATATCATCCACCCTTTGGAGAAGGAGCTGCCGACACTCGAAGGGTTCGAGGTGACGATCCTCCTCATCCAGGAGGAGCACCGGGACGTCCTTGAGCTGATAAAAAAGGAACTCGACACCATCACCGGCAACCGGTTCGAGATGATCGCGACCACGGTCGATGCCGATACCCTTGCCGCCATCATGGTCTTCCCGAAAAAATACTCCGAGGAGATCCACGCGTTTATCTATTCCGTAAACGTGAACGAGGTGAGGCTCCCCAAAGAGTACACCGGCAGGCCCTTTTATGAGATGTATGCCCTGATCGAGGAGGGGCGGCTCCATGCACAGGAGGAAATCGCCCGCATCGATGCTGATCTCCTCGCCCTGGCAAATACCTGGTACCAGGAACTGATTGTCTTAAAAAACCGGCTCAGCCTGATCCACGCCGAGGTCAGCATGTACCGGAACTTCGGCGTGTCGGAATACATGTTCGTGATCATGGGCTGGATCCCGAAAAAATACCTGGGCAGGACCCGGAAGATGATACACGACCGGTTCTCCGACCGGGTGATCGTCCACGAAATCCCGGTAACGGAAAAAGATATGGAGAACGCCCCTGTCTACTATGACAATCCCCCGTGGGTCAAACCTTTCGAATTCATCATGCAGCTTGTCGCACCCCCGCGGTACTTCGAGGTCGATCCCACGCCGATTCTCGCCATCTTCTTCCCGCTTTTCTTCGGGCTCATGGTAGGGGATATCGGGTACGGCCTGGTCATCCTCGCGTTTGCACTTGTGATCCGGCACCGGTTCCAGGCAATCGGATTTGCAAAGAACCTTGCCAATATCCTCATCATATCGTCGATCCCGGCTATCATTTTCGGCTTCCTTTTCGGCGAATTTTTCGGGGATCTGGGGGAGACTCTCGGCTGGCTTCACCCGGTGCAGGTGCTCGGCATCACCTGGAACCGCGTGGACGCAATGATACCCATGCTCATCCTCGCGATAACCATCGGGGTCATCCATGTCTTCCTCGGCCTCTTCATCGGCATCCGGAACGCGATCATCACGAAGAAACGCAAGCATCTCTACGAGAAGACCGGCATGCTGCTCGTGATCACCGCAATCATCGTCCTTGTCGCCATGCTCGCCAAGGTTGTGCCGGCGTTTTCAGTCTATCTGGCGGTCGTCCTCATCGTTATCGGTCTTCCCCTCATCCTGATGGGAGCAGGGGTATTCGGCACCATCGAGGTGATGAGCACGGTCGGAAACATCCTCTCGTATTCCCGTCTCATGGCGATCGGGATGGCTTCGGTGATCCTCGCCATGGTGGCAAACCGGCTCAGCGGTGCATTCGCGTTTGCCATCATTGGGATAATCGTCGCTCTCCTGCTGCACGCGCTCAATGTCGCGCTTGCCATGTTCTCCCCATCCATCCATGCAGTGCGTCTCCACCTTGTCGAATTCTTCTCGAAATTTTACGAAGGGGGCGGGATGCCATACAAACCGTTTAAGAAAGAAGTGCCGTAAACAGGTTCACGTGACCTGTGGGCAGGACCGGGAATGTGCGGTAAGTGGGGGTCATATATGAGCCAGGATTGACTCCCCTTCTCTGTGGGGCATTGATTCATACGTTCAGATCTACGAAAAATCGGAAATGAAGGCAAGGGCTCATGTGCCTCGAGCCACTCCGGAGAACGGCAGGGCAGGGAATTTGCGTGGAATTTGTCACTGATCCGCCGCGGGGGCGTCCCTTCGGGGGCGGCGGAACTCATCGCAATTCGGGGAAGGAGATATGAAAAATTATCATTCAATGGTACAGAATCCTACAAAATCAGAGAGTTTCTCCGGTAATACCGCACCATCCACATAAAAAATCACTTCCCCATCTTCTTCGTTCTTGCCTTGCGCTTCTTTCTCTCGATGATGCTTTTGACCTTTTTGAGCCGGAACAGGTCCTCACGTTCCCGCTCCTCGATTGCATTCTCGATGTATTTCGCCTGGCCCTGTAATTCCGGGATTAGGATCTGCTCGAGTGCATTCACCCGCCTGCGGTTCATCTGGATCTCGGTCCCAAGCCGCCGCATCGCCGTCTCGATCTCGGCAAGCTTGATGAGGAGATCCAGCTCCAGCTCGTACCGCTCGGCAGTCTCATCGATCCGGGCGCTCGTGGTGATTATGCCGTAGCCCCGCTCCAGCATGGTCTTGGAGACGCGTTTCTTCTCGATCACCGGGACAGGCACGCCCATAATGTTCTTCCCGCTGATATCGATCGTGATCGACCGCCTGGTGGCAAACGACGCGGACCGGAGCGTGACCGGGTCATCGACCGCCTCAGCGATCATCAGGGCAAGGTCGGCTGCCTGCGAGACCTGTTCCAGCTCGTCGCGGGACTCCGATACGGAGCTTAAGATCTTGAAAAACTCTTGGATCAGGGCATCCATCTTCTGCCGCAACAGATCCCGGCCCTGCTCTGCAAGCCGGATCTGAGCCTTGAGCCTCATCAGCTCCATCCGGGTCGGCCGGACCTGCTCCATACGGTTTTTCAGCTCCCCTTGGACGACCCTGTCGCGTCCTGTGCGGCCGGGTGGTATTTCTGGATGTGCTCCCTTTTGATCCTTTTGAGTTCGTCCACCGGAAGCGTGCTGAAGAGATCCCACGCGATCGAGAGTGTCTTTTCTATCGGCCGGTCTTCGTCACCCTGCGTGATGAACTGACGCTCGAACGCTTCCGCGAACTTCAGGTATTTCCGGTCGAGATCTGTCAGCGCCTCTTCCCCCACAATGGCCACAAGGCGGCGCAGGTCACGCCCGTAGGCGTAAGACGCGTACAGCTGGTCAGCCACGCCACGGTGGTCCTCACGGGTCTTGCCGGGGCCGATGCCAAGGTTCATGAGCCGGGAGAGGCAGGGAAGGGCGTCGACCGGCGGATCGCCGCCGCGCCGGAAGATGTCCCGCGAGAGGACGATCTGCCCTTCAGTGATGTAGCCGGTCAGGTCTGGCACCGGGTGGGTGATGTCATCGTCCGGCATGGTCAGGATCGGGATCTGGGTGATCGAACCGGGCCTGCCTTTCAACCGGCCGGCCCGCTCGTAGATCGAGGCAAGGTCGGTATACATGTACCCGGGGTACCCGCGCCGGCCGGGCACTTCCTCGCGGGCGGTCGAGATCTCGCGCAATGCTTCGCAGTAGTTGATCATGTCGGTAAGGATCACGAGGACATGGAGGTTATGGGTGAACGCCAGATACTCCGCGACGGTGAGGCCGCACCGGGGGGCCGCCAGGCGCTCGACCGTCGGGTCATCGGCAAGGTTCATGAAAAAGACCACCCGGTCGAGTGCCCCCGTCCGCTCGAAATCCTGCGTGAAAAACGATGCCTCCTTGTGGGTGATCCCCATCGCCACGAAAACGACGGCAAACTGCTCGTTCTCGCCCAGGACTTTTGCCTGCCGGGCGATCTGGGCGGCAAGCTTGCTCGCCGGGAGGCCCGCCCCGGAAAAGATCGGCAGCTTCTGCCCGCGCACCAGCGTGTTGAGGCCGTCGATGGCTGACATGCCGGTCTGGATGAAGTCGGCCGGCTTGTCCCGTGCGGACGGGTTGATCGGCATCCCGGCGATATCGAGCACGGCCTCGGGGATGATGTCAGGACCGCCGTCGCGGGCTGTTCCCACGCCGGAAAAGACCCGGCCCAGCATGTCTTTTGACACTGCGATCCGTGCAGGCTCACCGGTGAAACGTACCGTGGTGCCGACAAGATCGATCCCCCGCGTGCCTTCATAGACCTGGACGACCGCATGGTCTTCCGAGATATCGAGCACCTGCCCGTTTCTCACCTCGCCGTCCTGGAGCGTGATCTTCACGATCTCGCCAAACGATGCCCCTTTTGCCCCGGTAACAAAGATCAGCGGGCCGGAAACATACCCGATCGTGCGGTATTCCTTGGTCAGCAGTGAGGCCTCTTTCATTTCTCCACCTCCAGTGCCATCATCCGGTCGCCGATCTCCCGGATCATATCCCGGATAGCCCCCAGATCACCGACGTCCTTCATCCTCCCGATGGAGGCCCGGAGGGGAAGTGCCTGGACCTGACGCAGGCTGACCCCCCGGTTCATCGCGAGGTTCACCTGCTCGTAGTAGGCCATGATCACCTTAAGCATCAGGTACTGCTTTTCCATGGGACAGAACGAATCGGTGTCGGAATAGGCACTCTGCTGGAGGAAGTCCTCGCGGATCATCCGGGTCACTTCGAGGATCGCCTTCTCGCTGTCAGGCAGTGCGTCCGGGCCCACCAGCTGGACGATCTCCTGCAGTTCCACCTCTTTCTGCAGCAGGTACATTGCCTTGTCCCGCAGCTCCCGCCAGTCACCGGCAATCTCCCGGCCGTACCACCCGGCGATGGAATCCAGATAGAGCGAATAACTCTTAATCCAGTTCACGGACGGGAAATGCCGGCGGTAGGCGAGGCTGGTGTCCAGCGCCCAGAAGGTCCCGACCACCCGGAGCGTGTTCTGGGTGATGGGTTCGGAGAAGTCCCCGCCGGGTGGCGAAACCGCACCGACGACCGTGACCGACCCGGTCCGTTCCCCGGTGCCGAGGCATACAACCCGGCCGGCCCGCTCGTAGAAGGCTGCAAGCCGGGTCGCAAGATAGGCCGGGTAGCCCTCTTCACCCGGCATCTCTTCAAGCCTGCCGGAGACCTCGCGCAATGCTTCGCCCCAGCGGGAGGTCGAATCTGCCATCAGGGCCACGTCATACCCCATGTCGCGGAAGTACTCGGCGATCGTGATCCCGGTGTAGATCGAAGCCTCCCGCGCAGCGACCGGCATGTTCGAGGTATTGGCAATCAGGACCGTCCGCTGGATCAGCGGGAGCTTTGTCCGGGGATCGACGAGCTCCGGGAACTCCACGAGCACATCGGTCATCTCGTTGCCCCGCTCCCCGCACCCTATATACACGACGATCTGGGTATCCGACCACTTGGCAAGGGTCTGCTCGGAGACGGTCTTTCCCGTCCCAAAGCCGCCCGGGATCATCGCGGTCCCACCCTTGGTTACCGGGAACATGCAGTCAAAGACCCTTTGTCCGGTGACAAGCGGGAGGACAGGATCGAGCTTCTTTGTAACAGGCCGGGGGATCCGGACCGGCCAGAACTGCATCATGGTGAGCCGTACCGAATTGTCAAGGACACAGACCACTTCATCGACAGTAAAGGCACCCTTGAGAATCTCCGTGACAGTGCCGGAAACTTTCGGGGGCACGAGAACCCGGTGCTCGAACTGGAACTCCGCGACGGTCCCGATGATATCTCCGGGCAAGAGGTGATCCCCGGTTTTTACCGCGGGAACAAACTCCCACTTCTTTGCCCGGTCAAGGCCCGGGGCGGTGATGCCCCGGCCGATGAAGTCCCCACTCTTTTTGAGGAGCTCCGGCAGCGGGCGCTGGACGCCATCATAGATCGAGGAGAGAAGCCCGGGGCCAAGCTCAACAGAGAGGGGTGCACCGGTGTTTTCCACGCCCGCCCCCAGCGTGAGGCCGGTCGTGTCCTCGTATACCTGGATAACTGCCTCGTCACCTTCGAGCCGGATGATCTCGCCGCGGAGCGCCTCGCTCCCGACATGCACCACGTCGTACATCTTCGACCCGATCATCCCCTTTGCGATGATCACCGGGCCCGAAACCCGAGATATTGTTCCTGTTATCATACCATCACCTCTTCAGCACGATATTGTACCCGATCGCCTTGCGGAGCAGCCGTTCGATATAGGTGCGCCGGTCCACTTCTTTTTTCCTCGCCGGGATAGGGATGATGAGCGGACGGTGCATCTTCTCGATCCGATCCATGAGTTTCTCATCAAGCGAGAGCATGTACTCCTCATTCACCGCAACGATCCCGATGTCGTCCCTGTGGAGGAGGGGGGGGATGACGACCTTCGCCTCTTCTGTGTCCCGTACCTCGAACACCTCGACCCCGGCAAGCCGGAAGCCTGAGGCCCGGTCGCTGTCTGTCACGATCACAAACTTATACATACACGAGTTCCTCCCGGAGGTGTTCGACCGGGAAATCCGCGGTCTTGCACCGCGAGATAACCCGGATATTGGTGATCTCGTTGTATTTTGCCCAGAAGTACCCGATCATGGAGGCGACGCTCAGCGGGTCTCCCGAAAAGGAGCGGGTGCCCTGCATGACAAGGTAACGTTCCAGTTCTTTTTCGATGACTGATATTTTCTGGGCCTTCACCGCGGCCTCAGAGGTGGTGGAGAGGAACCGGTACCGGGAGTCAGCCATCCCTGCAAGGACATCCCCGATCGTGTGCAGGGTGAGCAGGCGGGCAAGCTTTTTGAGGTCATATTCCAGTCCCCCCGCGATGAGGAAACGCTCTGCCTCGACCGGATCGACGTGGTCCCGGATCATCCGCAGGACCGTCTTGATGTTGACGACATCGATCTCGATGGCAAGAATATGCCGAATCAGGGCGTTGTTCGGATCAGGACCCTTGACCGCACGGAGCACCTCCTCGTAATAATACCGGTCAAGCGCACATTCAAGAGTACTGATATCGCCTTTCTGCACAAACTCCGGGAATGCGGTGGTGAGCGGCTTTGCCCACGGGATGCGCCACGTAGCAAGCAGGTCGATTACAGCCTTGGGATCCTGCTGCCGCACGAGCTCGGTCAGGGCCGCTTCGTCAAGTTCGCCCGCGGGCACGAGGCACTCGAGGATCTCCTCGTTTGTCACATGGATATTTTTCCCGCGCAGGATCGTCTTGATGTTCTGGACGTCCCAGCGGTGAAGGAAGATCCTGATGTACCGTTCGGCTTCCTCTTTCTCTGCAAAAGCGAGGATTTTCCGGAATGTCCGGACAAAATTTGTGCGCAGGGCATACTCTATGCAGGACATGCCGGCATATCTGCCCCGGCCATCAATAATGTCGTCACGATAAGGGGTCTTCTCAAGCTCACCCATCAGGGATTCAAGGTCGGGCTGGAGGATCAGGTTATCGAGCGTGCGGTGATCCAGCAGGCGGCTCTTCATTCCCCGAATCCGGGCATTGATGTATCCCCAGTCCATATCAGTCACCCAACAAGCGTGGTGTGGATCTCACGTCTCTTGTGTTCCCTCACCCGCTCAAGCCGGGACTCAATCGTATTGGAGATGGTGATATGCCCATCCGGGGAACTTGCGGACAGGCCGCCCATGCACGCTAGATCGGTACGGATCTTGCAGGACACCTTCATCTCCGCAAGTGATTTTTTGCAGAGGTCAAGGTCCCGGGGATCGACATGGATGACAAACGGACCCTCGCCGGTCGCGCTGATGGTCTCCTCAAGAAGGCGCCTGAAGATACCAGGGTACTTCCCGTCCTGCCGCACGGCTGCGAGGCGCTGCCCGGCCATCTCAAAGGCGGTCTCAAACATCTTCTCCCGGGTCACGAGCGCCTGCTCCTTGATTTTGCCTTTTGCGAGGAACAGCTGCTTGTTCCTCTCGATACCGGCAGCGTTTTCGGCTTCTTTTACGGTGCGCTCCACAACCACTTCAGCCAGTTTCTTTGCTTCCCGCCGGATGGCATCTGCCTGTTTTTGCGCATTCTCCCGGAGCTCCCGCTCTTTTTCCTCTGCGCTCTCTTCTACGGATTTTAAAAGATTTTCATAGGCCATGGCAACATCGACCTTCTGTTATGCAGCCGGTAAACAGCTGCCTGCGGCTCCCCGTGCCCGGATATCACGATCCCATGAGGGGAAAGAAGAATTTACGGGAAACACGGTGTTTTTGTGGTTGTCCCCCTGCACATGCTCTGTGACGTCCGGGTTTTCAGGTAACCATCAGGATGATCATCGCGGCCACGACAAACCCGAGGATGACCAGCGTCTCGGGTATGGCCTCGAGGATGATGATCGATCCCACTGTCTCTGGCCTTTCAGCGATCGCTCCCGCTCCTGCTGCGCCAATCCGGGACTGCGCCCACCCGGTGCCTATGGCGCCACCGGCAAATGCGATAGCAGCTCCAATCGGGACTTCCCAACCAACCATATCGATACCTCCCTCTGATAGAACCTAACCGAGTGCTGATATATTAAGGTATTGCGCATTCGTCCGATGGAAGGCATATTCCACCCGGATTCCGTTATTGCGTGGGAGGGGTGCTCCGTGTATGGGAAAGGATCTCATCCATCTTTTCCAGGGTCGCACAGGGCAGCGCATGCCCCTTTGTCCCCGCCCAGAGAGCAAGGAGATCCCGGATATCCTGGTGCGTGAGTGTCGAGAAGGTGTACCGCTCCCACTTCTCCCGTTCGAGGCACCCCCAGAGTTCGCCGAGAATCTCCCGGAGCACCATACAGTCCGCCCCGCAGAGGGCCGGCCAGTTGACCGCTGAAGCGCGCCGTATCTTCTCTATTGCCTCTTCAACCGCCTGTTCCTTTCCCAGCTGGAACCGCCGCCGGCCCAGCTCATCTTCACTGGTACGGGTCATAAGTGTGGTGTATCGGAATTGTTCTGTTCAGGTTTATAGGATTTTCCCTTGACCGGGAACGGCCCGGGCGGGAAGAGTGTTTTTCCCCTTGTACTTTACGATCACCGCAAAGTATATGGCTGCACAGCGGGACTCACTCATTATTCCCCTCAATGGGGTGGGAGGAACACCTATGCCGGAAGCAACCCAGGCCGAGGTGGGAAGGCGGCTGTACCACGTCCACCGAGAAAAGAAAGTCGAACATGCGATCAAGCTGATGCAGCAG
>Ga0074045_10004590_pt1 | contig 12199 bp, 13 predicted proteins | sample BogForMeECP23OM2_FD_94442 | JGI IMG/M metagenome (GOLD analysis project Ga0074045, IMG submission 94442) | Bog forest soil microbial communities from Calvert Island, British Columbia, Canada - Bog Forest MetaG ECP23OM2 | ecosystem: Environmental > Terrestrial > Soil > Wetlands ...
CGGCGGCCATCGCCGGAACGATTGTCGCCGCCGTGGCTCCCGAGCCGATGACGATGACGTTCTTGTCCTTGTAGTCAAGGTCTTCCGGCCATGTCTGCGGGTGAACGATTCGACCCTTGAACACGTTCATCCCCCGCCATTCGGGCGTGTAACCCTGCGAGTGTCGATAGTACCCCTGGCACATCCAGAGGAAATTTGCGGTCAAGTGAACCGCCTTCCCGGTGTCGGTCTGAACGGCCTCGATCGTCCAGAGATTGTCGCTACTCGACCAATGCGCCGAATTGATCTTGTGGCGATAGCGGATGTGCCGGCCAAGGTCGCTCTCCTCGATAACTTCGCCTAGATAGGCGAGGATCTCGGCTGCGGTCGCGATCGGCGCTCCGATCCACGGCTTGAAACGATAGCCGAAGGTATACAGATCGCTATCCGACCGGATGCCTGGATAACGGTGGGTTAGCCACGTGCCGCCGAAGCTTTCCTGAGTTTCGAGGATCACGAAGCTCGTGCCTGAGCACTGCCTGGTGAGGTGATAGGCACCTCCAATCCCAGAGATTCCCGCCCCGACGATAACGATGTCGAAATGCTCGGTGTTGCCGACTGCGCCGTTCCCAAGTGTCGGTGCACGCCGAACGGACTTGGCGTCCTTGATGTGCTTATTCATGACTTCATCTTATCGATCGTTCATTTGAACCACCGCCGCAGAGGCTGGATGTTTTCGCGGTACGGCAATTGGTACCGCTTAGCCGGCCGGCTTGAGCTTGTAACGGATCTGCATGTGCTTGATACCGCCCACGAAGCTCGAGCGTAGACGCTCGACCGGTCCCGCCAATTCCGCGTAGTCGAGTCGTTTTGCCAGCTCTCTGAAGATCACTGCCAGTTCCAGCCGCGCCAGGTTCGACCCGAGGCAGAAATGCTCTCCGATTCCGAACGAGAGATGAGGATTCGGATTGCGCCCGATGTCGAACTTGAACGGCTGCTCGAACACGTCCTCGTCGCGGCTGGCCGACGGGTAAAACAGGCATACCGACTCGCCCGCGCGAATTTTCTGTCCGCGCAGTATAGTGTCGCTCGCGGCTGTGCGTGCAAACTGGATAACCGGCGAGGTCCACCGCACGATTTCCTCGACCGCGGATTTAATCAGTGTGGGATCGGACTTGAGCCGACGGAATTGTTCGGGGTGTTCGAGAAGCGCCAGCAGGCCGCCACTGGTTGCGTTTCGGGTAGTCTCGTTGCCCGCCACCACCAGCACGAGCAAATAGGACAACAGCTCCAGCGCGGGGATAGGCGCACCGTCTACTTGCGCATTGGCGATGATGCTGGTGACGTCACTGGTCGGATGTTTGCGACGCTGCTCCACTAGGTCGGTGAAGTACTGGAAAACTTCCATCCGCGCCTGGGCAAAGGTTTCCATCGAGTCTTTGCCGGACTGAAATTCAGGATCTCCGCCGCCGATGATTTCATTGGTCCATCGGAACAACTTCGGCCAATCCGGGCGCGGCACGCCGAGCATCTCGGCAATCACGGCCACAGGGATCTTCGACGAAATCTCAGTGACGAAGTCGCATTGTTCGCGGTCCATCAGGTCATCGAGAAGTTTCGCGGTGATGTTCGCGATCTCAGGTTCGAGCGCACGAATTGACCGTGGGGTGAAATACTGGCTCAGGATGGACCGGTACTCGCCATGCTGCGGTGGATCCATATTAAGCAGATGCTTGAGCGGCGACGCTTCAGGCGGAAGACCAGTTTCGCCCTCGTCCAGCATGAAAACCGCGAGCCGCGGCCCGTTGAGCCATAGCCGCGGCTGGCAGCTGATCTCCTTGAGGTCGGCTGCCTTGGTGATAGCCCAAAATGGATCGACTCGCGGACGGTCTACATAAAACAACGGGCGGTGCTTGCGTAGATATGCCCACTCGGCATGTGGATAGCCGTTCTTCTGGTAATGGTCGGGACTGATGATATCGATCGTGTCGAGCGAGAATTCGGGCTCTCTCGCGATTTGAGTACTGGCTGTCTGGGTTTCCATGTGACTGCTCAATGCACCTCTCTCTTTTCCGAACGCTAATCCTCGATAATTGAGATCGCTTGCCGCGGACACACGCGCGCCGCCAGACTTATTTTCGCTCGCAAGCGCTCTGGCGGCCGCTCGACGAGCAGATGCGACTTTTCGTCATCGCGCAACTCGAAGACTTCAGGAGCAGCGTTTACACACCGCTCGTTTCCTTCGCATAGCTTTAGATCGATGATAATCTTCATGCACACCTCGCCATTAGCCATCGCGTGTCGTCGAAATTCGCATCGTTTCATTCCTTCGAAGGTAACTTTTATGCGGTGTTTTGTTTTTTCTCTGAAGTGAGTCATCAAGTTGCGAGACGCATCAGCTCGGCCTCTTCGGCAACGAAGGTCGCCCAAACCTCGCGTTCGATGGCGCGCACTCTTTCCGTTGCGCGATTCGCTCGCTCTTCGTCGCCGCGATCTTTTGCGATCTCACGCATCTTCGCGTCCACCCACGCGAGGTGCCATTTCTCATCCCCGCTGACAGCTCTCAAAACTTCCAGCGTATTTTCGTCGACGCCCTCTTGCTTGGCGTGACTTTGATAACGCTCGAGCGCCCGGCTCTCGGCTACTGACGTGAGTGCGAGAAGATCGATTGTGTCCTTCGGCACCCCGAACCGCAGCCCGAGCCGATGCTGGTATCCATCGATAATGTTGTGCGGTGTTCCGCCCATGTCCGAGATTCTTTTGGTCCACAGGAAAGCGTGGCGGGCCTCGTCGGCGAGATGGCGGGTCAGCTTTATCTGCGAATCCGGGTCGCGCAAATGTTTGTGCATAACCAAAAGTAGCCGGGCACCGTGCAGCTCGGCTTCGCGATAGAAACTCATGACCCTGACGCGCTGATCGAACTCCCTGGTGCCGGGCTTCGGATCTAATTTCAACCTGTCACTCCTACATTTTTCCGTGTTGGCAATGACATGCACGGAATATGCCGCACAGGCGAGGGCAACGAGTAGGAGAAAATCAATAACTAACCAACCATTCGGTCGATAATAGGCTGGGGATCACCTCCTTGAATCGAATGCAGCCATCCAGATCGAGCGTAACCGTCACCATCGGGAGCGGCTCCAAAGGCGACAACTGTCTCGATCGGCAACAGGAAATTCGCACCGCTTTGTGGGATCTAGAACCTAATCCAGATGGCACGCTACCTGCACCGTGCTGAACCGCGTCAACGCAAAGGAAAACCTGTGCTTAACAACCTTCTGCCGAGCAATGTTTCGACCTTCGGCGCTGACATAGACCATGTCTTCTGGCTGATCTTCTGGATCGTCGGGATATGGTTCGTCGCCGCCGAAGGCGTTCTCCTCTATGCCATCATCCGCCACCGAAAGAGGGCGGGCGCGCAGGCCTCGTATCTGCCCGGCAACACCGCGCGGCAGTTAGCGTGGGTCCTGATTCCCGCGCTTGTGGTGCTCTGCCTCGACCTTGGTATCGACCGCGCCGGCGCAAGCGCGTGGGAGCGCGAAAAAGGGACTCCGCCCGCAGGCGACGTCCTCGTACGAATCACTGCGAAGCAATTCAACTGGAACTTCACCTATCCCGGACCCGACGGAAAGTTCGGAACCGCCGACGACGTCACGAGCGAGAACGACTTGCACGTTCCGGTTGGCAAGGTGGTGCGGATCGAACTGCAATCCGAAGACGTCATCCACAGCTTCTTCGTTCCTGAAATGCGGCTGAAGCAGGACGTAGTGCCGGGGCGAACAATTCGCGGCTGGTTCGAAGCGACGAAGACGGGCACCTACGAAATCGCATGTTCGGAGCTATGCGGATTCGGACACTACTCGATGCATGGGAACGTCATCGTCCAGACCCCGGCTGAATATGCCGGTTGGCAGCGCGAGACTTGGCCGACTCGAACCGCCGCAAACGATGCGGTCAAGGGAACCGGGACAAGATGATGGAAGTCGCAGATTCGCACGCACAGCCCGCGGGATTCATCCGACGCTACGTGTTCTCAACCGATCACAAGGTGATCGCGAAACAGTACCTGCTGCTCAGTCTCACGATGGCGCTGATTGGCGGGTTCACGTCCTACCTGATCCGATGGCAGCTCGCGTGGCCGGAGACTGACATCCCCGGATGGGGCCCGATCGGCCCCGACAACTACAACGCGATCATCACGATGCACGGTACCGTGATGGTGTTCTTCGTGGCGATGCCGCTGCTGCTTGGCGCTTTCGGCAACTACCTCATCCCTTTGATGATCGGCGCCAACGACATGGCGTTTCCGCGGCTCAACATGATGTCCTTCTGGACGCTGTTCACCGCTTCCGTGGTCTTGACGATCTCGATGTTTGTGCCGGGTGGCCCGGCGGCGGCGGGATGGACCAGCTACGCGCCGCTCTCCGACAACCCGATCTACACCGGGGTGACCTGGGGGCAGAATCTCTGGATACTCGCGGTCGCGCTGGAGTTCGGATCCTTTCTTATGGGCGGGATCAACTTCCTGACGACGACGTTGAACATGCGCGCGCCAGGAATGACGTTTTCGCGGCTTCCGCTGCTCGTATGGATGGAGACAACGGCGGCTGTCGTGTTCCTGCTGTCGGTTGGTCCGTTGATAGGCGGCGCCCTGATGCTGCTGATGGATCGTACATTGGGAACGAGTTTCTTTCGCGCCGACGGCGGCGGCGATCCGCTTCTGTGGGAGCATCTGTTCTGGTTCTTCGGCCATCCCGAGGTTTACGTGGTTGCACTGCCGGGCTTCGGAATTATGCTCGAGGTGATGCCGGTGTTCGCGCGCAAGCCAATCTTCGGATACCGCCCGATGATCTGGTCGACGATAGCCGCGGGCCTGCTCAGCTTTGTCGTATGGGCACATCACATGTTCGTGAGCGGGATGGATCCGCGGCTTGCGACTCCTTTCAGCGTCACGACGATTCTCATCTCGGTGCCGTTCGCGATTCTTGTGTTCGCGATGATAGCGACGGTGTGGCGCGGCGCAATTGTTCTCTCAACTCCGATGCTGTTCGCGTTGGGTGGGCTGGCGACATTCATCATCGGCGGAGTGACGGGTATTTTCCTGGGCTCGGCCAGCACCGATATCTTCCTGCACGGCACCTACTTCGTCGTGGCGCATTTCCACTACACGCTCTTTCCAGTGACGTTCTTCGGAGGCTTTGCTGGTCTCTATTTCTGGTTCCCGAAGATGTTCGGCCGAATGATGAACGAGACGCTCGGCAAGATTCATTTCTTCTTTACGTTCGTGTGCTTCAACTTCGTCTTCATTCCGCTGTTCCTGGCTGGTCTCAAAGGCAATCCGCGACGCATCTATGAAACGAGTTCGTACGACTTTCTGAAGCCGGTGCAACACATTCACGTTATCGCGACGATCGCCGCGATCGGCTTACTAATCGGGCAACTCCCGTTCATCGTCAATTTCTTTTACAGCATGATGCGCGGCGAAAAAGCCGTGGCCAATCCGTGGCAGGCCAACACGCTCGAGTGGACGACCGACTCGCCGCCGCCGCACGAGAACTTCAGGACGATGCCAATCGTCTACCGCGACCCTTACGAATACAGCGTGCCGGGCGCGCCAAGCGACTGGATTCCACAGAACGAACCACCAGAGCCGATCTATCCGATCTCGGCGGCTGCAGATTGATTGTGGCGGAGTACGAAGGGCAATAAATGAGCACAGCAGTTGAGACCGCGTCGGCGGAAATGCAGGTTGGGTACGAAACCGCCCTTTCGCCAAGCGGGAAGCTTGGCGTCTGGTGGTTCATCGCGTCGGAAATCATGGTCTTCGGCTGCCTGATCGGTTTATACGTGCTGTTCAGAGTGGCGCACGGAGGATGGAATGACCAGGCATCGCATGTGAACTGGCGCCTGGGCGCTATCAACACGCTGGTCCTCGTGACCAGCAGCCTTACAATGATCCTCGCGTTCAACGCGGTCCGCATCGAGCGACGGCAGCGCGCCGCGAGATTTCTGCTGGTGACCGTGTTGCTGGGCTTTACCTTCCTCGGCATCAAATCGGTCGAGTACACACACGAACTCGGTGAGGGGTTTACGCCCGCCAGCGGAATGTTCTGGTCCTTTTACTACATCATGACGGGCCTTCACGGCTTCCATGTGCTCGGAGGGATAATCCTGAATTTGACACTGTATATTACCGCCGTCCGCGGCACTCTGTGGTCAGGGAATAAGAGCAGCCGGGTCGAGTTCGCCGGACTCTACTGGCACTTCGTGGACGTCGTCTGGATTTTCCTTTTCCCGCTGCTTTATCTCGCGTGAGGCGGACCCTAATGAAATCGAATGAACTGACCGCGGAATCTCTGGATCGTTCATCCATCATTATATGGATGTGGCTGGTAGGCCTGCTCGGCGCCGGCATGATGGTCTTCACGCTGCCGATTCCGCGAATTCCCACGCTGCTGCTGATCTTCGGAATTGCCGGATTCAAGGCAACCCTCGTACTGCGCGACTACATGCATCTCAAAGGCGAGAAGATGCTGATCTACGCGATAGCGTTGACGCCGCTACTGCTCGCGATCGCGCTGGCGCTGGTGCTGATTCCGGACATCGTGTTTCGGCGCTGACGCAGACGGCTCGCTATGGCAACAATTCGGAACATCGCGGCTGCGCTCGTACTGTTGATTGGGTTCAACGATGCGGCGTTCGGATGTGCGGCGTGCTTTGGAGCGTCGTCGACCGGTGCGTTGCGCGCTTACTACATCAGCACGATTCTTCTAAGCCTGATGCCGTTCGTGCTCATCGCCGGTTTCGTTGTCGTTCTTAGGCGCTACCGATTCGGCGGCGGCACACCTTCGCGAAAACAATCGGGGTAACCTACTCGGGGGCGCGCTCGATCCTGTGTGTGGCGAATTGCTGATTTTCGGGAAATCAGTAATTCGCCACACACACGGTCGGCGCAAAACTCCAATGTTTACAGCGCATATGGAATTGTGAGCAGGCACAACATCCCGTTAATGCAGAAGGTCGACCTGGAACTGCAATGGGGAACCGACGACACCCGCGCCAAAGGCGGCGACTACTTCCAGACCGACAAAGTCTCGAAGTGATCGGCGTCGCCCAGGTCGGCCAGGGTTCAGGAACGATTTTCGAAAATTCGGGCGTAAGTCTTTTGTGTCGCCGCTGCCCGTTCCTGCGCTTTCCTGCGCTCCTCCGGTGTAGCCATCTCGGCGATCATTTTGCGTTCAAGAGCGATAGCATCTTTCAGCGGTAATTCGACGCCGCGATTAACCAACTGTTTTGCTGTCTTGAGCGCATAGGCGGCGCGATCGACGTAGACGGCCGCGATCTTCTCGCATTCCTTGATTAGCTCTGCTGCCGGAGCCACGCGATTAACCAGCCCCGCGCGAAACGCTTCTTCAGCCGTCCACGGAAGCCCACTGAAAATTATCTCTTTGGCAACTCCAGGACCGACCAGGCGGGGAAGGCGCTGCGTTCCGCCGCCGGCAGGCAGGGCGCCAAATCTGATCTCGGGGAGACCTATGGAGGCAGTGTCTGAAATGACTCTGACGTCACAAGCCAGGGCGATTTCGCATCCACCACCCATCGCGGCGCCGTTGATCGCCGCGATCACCGGAACGCGTGATTCTTCGAGCGCGCTGAACAGGTCGCGCTGCGGGGTCACAAAATCCCCGCTGCCCTGACGCGTCGCACCGCTCGAGGCGCGTTCACGAGCGCGTTGCGCGAAGTCCCTTAGATCGGCGCCGCCACAGAAGTGTTTGCCGGCCCCGGTCAGAATGACGACGCGGTACTCGGAGTCCGCTTCAACTTCGTCCATCGCACCGACCACTTCTTGCATGAGCTGCAAGCTGATCGTGTTCGCGCGATCGGGACGATTCAGCGTCAGGTAGCCGATTCCTTCCTTGCACTCGAGAACTATTGTTTCGTATTTCATGCTGTTACCCATCGGCTACATCGCGAACGAATAGCCGCCGTTGACCGGTATCGTTTGTCCGGTGATCCAGCTTGAAGCATCGGAACTCAGAAACAGGATCATGTTGGCCGCGTCCTCTGGCTCGCCGATGCGCTTGATTTGGTAGACCTTCAGCATTCGCTTGACCGTGTCCGGATCGGAAGTTGCGCGTTCGATCGCGGGTGTGCGCGTAGCACCCAGCGCGACACAGTTGGCGGTAATTCCGGCGCGGCCGAGGTCCTTTGCGACGGCCCGCGTGAAGCCCGCAGCGCCCGCCTTAGCGCCTGAATAGATCTCAAGATGAGGCTCGCCCACGCGCCCAGCGTCAGAGATGACTGTCACGATCTTCCCGTATTCGTTCGCGATCATCGAGGGTCCGGCCACTCGCACGCAATTCAGCACGCCGAAAAGATTGGTGCCGAGAAAGGGCTCCCAGTCTTTTGGCTCCTGCTCCCAGAAGGGTTTGCGCGCGACCGCACTCGGATCGGCTCCGGCGTTGCCCGCGTTGTTCACCAGGATATCGACCTTGCCGAAAGCCGACCGTGCTTTTTCAAACATCGCGGTAACCGACGCAAAACTGGTTACGTCGCATTGCGCCGCGAGGGCTTTGACGCCCAGCTTTTCCACCTCGGCGGCAACACTCTCAGCGCGCTCGAGACGGAAATCGTTGACGACTACGCCGCCTGCGTTGTTCTCCGCAAAGCGAAGCGCGACCGCGCGACCGACGCCCTGTCCGGCACCGGTCACCAGTCCCACGCGTCCCTTGAGATCAAGGATGTTACCGCTCAAATTTCTCTCCTCCAGTGGTTTGCGCTCTAGGCGAGTACTCCTGGCGCAGGCGGACAGACCGGATGGCTAAATCCGCTGGCGTTTGTCCGCTCAGCGCGCGCGATGTTCGACGGACCGATCGTGCTCGCCGGAGGGATCTCCGATGGCTACGCGTTGTGGGCTGCCGAGGTGCTTGGTTGCGACCTCGCCTACATGGGAACCAAGTTCATCGCGACGCAGGAGAGCATGGCGCCACCCGCGTACAAAAACATGCTGGTCGAATCCGGCATGGATGACGTGATGCTCACCCAAGCGTTCACCGGTCTGGACACTAACATGCTGCGGCCTTCGATGGTTGCCGCCGGACTCGATCCAACGACATTACCGCCACGGGTAGCGAACGAAGAGGCCGCGAAGAAGTTCAGCAGTATGGCCGTGGTCGAAGGCCCGCGCCGGTACAAAGACATCTGGAGCGCCGGCCATTCGGTCTCTGGTGTAGATCGGATTCAAAGCGCGTCGGAACTCGTAGACCGGACACTCGCAGAGTACTTCGAAGCGCGTGATCATACGGCCCGCCTCTTGTCCAAGTAGGCTATCCCGCGTCCTTCAACGAGCTTGCTAAGCGCAGTAACCAGGCATTCCAGGCGATGCGTGGGTTGTACGAATCAGCTTGCATGTAGTTGAGAACGCGACTCTTGAAGCCAGCGGGATTAAAGATCTCGTACGTCGATTACTATCACCGCTCTCTTACCCATCTGTCGCTCGACAAAGACTGCCCGGATGCTCGCCCCATCCAAACGCCAAACTGCAGCAAGGTGATCGCGATTCCGCAAGTCGGCAAGCTTCACCATCGTACGTACGCCTTGCCGCCTGATCTGCCTTCGAGGCTGAGCGATCTCCTACGGTCGCCCCTGTGTGGCGGGCCAGGCCATCGCGCGTAATATCCCCATGATGAACACCTAACCAAAGCCATCGCGGATGGTCGGCGTCCGACTACTCGTGCATCTAATCACGCCGTACTCGCCGCAACCCACGAATCTCACAGGAGATGGAATTTTGCGCAGGCACAGCCGCTTTGCGTGATCCCCGCCAACGAATTGGTCATTTCGATAGCCTTAGCCGCCCGCTCGCCATGGTTCTGGTCTGAGGAAGCTTCTTCCTACAGAAAACTCGGATCCCGGAACGTGCCGATGATCGATATCCGGTTTGAAGATCGAATCAAATCGATTGCGATCGGGTAGGTATCGCGTTTGAATGGGCGTCATGGCCGAGGAAATCAACTACAATCCGTTTGATCCGACGTTCCTTGTCGACCCCTACCCGCATTACGCGCCGCTTCTAACCGGACCGCCGCGATGTGCCACGATTGGGTTCCCTGCAGTCCTGGTCGCGCGCTACGCCGACGTCGTAACGGTGGTACGCGATCACGCGCGCTTTTCGAGCGTAATGCCGCAGTACGCGATCGTAGCGGGTGCCGATCCGTTTGGTGCGCCGACGATGCCGTTCTCCGACCCGCCCGTGCACTCACGCTTGCGCACCCTGGTGGCGCGCGACTTCAGCCCCCGCCGCATCGCGGCGTTGGCTACCCGGATTCGCGAGATCACCTGCCGGCTGCTCGATGAGAACGTTATTGGCGGTTGGTTCGAGGCGATGAGCGCACTCGCAGATCAGCTGCCGGTCGTGATCATCGCCGAGATGCTCGGCGTGCCGACCGAACATCACGCGCGTTTCAGGAGATGGTCTGATGCGGTCGCCTCCAGTAGCGCGACCACGCCGGGGACGCCGGTCGACCCTGAGGTGCGAAAAGCGGTCACTGCGCTGCACGAGTATTTCACCCGCGAAATCGAACGGCGGCGGGCGGAGCCTGGCGATGACCTGATAAGCGCGTTGGTCGCGGCGCATGACAGCGCCGAGGCTTTCAGCACGAAGGAGTTGCTTGCCTTCGTGGTGCTCCTGCTGCTGGCGGGCAACGAGACCACCACCAACCTGATCGGCAACGGGCTGCTCGCGCTGGCGCGCAATCCCGCCGAGTATCAACGGCTGCGCCGCGATCGAACGCTGATTCCGTCGGCCGTGGAGGAGATGCTGCGTTACGACAGTCCGGTGCAGACCCTGGTGCGCTTCGCGACGATGGATACAAAAGTGGGCGGGACTCCGGTCGAATGCGGCGGGTTGGTCGCGGTCCTTTTCGGTGCCGCCAATCGTGACCCCGCTCAATTCACGGAGCCGGAGCGATTTAATGTCGCGCGGGCGCCCAACGACCACGTCGCCTTCGGGGAGGGTATCCACTTTTGTCTTGGTGCGCCGCTGGCGCGGCTCGAGGCGCGCATCGCATTCGAGACGATGGTGGAGTGCTTCCCAAACGTGGCGCTGGCCGATGCTGAGCAGCCGCTCTCCTACCGCGGCTCCATTTTCACGCGCGGGCTGCGGGAGCTGCCGCTGGTGGTGGATTGAGTGGGTCCAGCCAAGCGGACGTTCGCACGATGCGCGACGCGAGTAGCCGCAGCCCTTGCAGAGCTAGCGGGCCTCCCAGGCCAGCCGCTCGGCTCGATACGGATCGTTTTCGACCCGGCACTGATTGTCGAACATCATCGTAGGACGCCGCTCGATTGAATACGGCGGCCAGTCAGCAATGCCTTCGTGATTCGGGTTTCCCGTGCGCGCGAACGCGAGCCAGGCCCGGCTCATCTTTTCGGCCAGCGCGAACCGCGTTGGCGAATCTCCGCTCAGCCCCGAGGTTCGCACAGTGTCGAAGACAAACGGGATCTCGAGCGCGTGCGGCGATTTGAGCTTGCCTTCCAGTACCGGCGTCTCCCACGTGAACAGGTAAACGAACACCGGCGCAGCGTGCTGCGCCACCTTGCGGTCGGCGATGACGAGCGACGGGATTCGCATCGCGTGGTCGGTCGCGATCGCCAACACGAGGTCGCGCAACGAATCATTGGGTCGCGCGCGCCTGTAAGGTTCTATGATCCGGTCGGCTTGCTCGCCGACGAACATCTGGACGCGCTTGCGCATAGCCGCCTCGTCCAGTCCGTCGAGCCACGGCGCGAAAGCGAAGAACAGTGTCATCTCATCCTTGTTAGTCCCGATCATCAGCGGCACGTTTGCGGAAATTGCCGGGGCAGCCGGCGCGAAGGGACCACCCGGAAGATGCTTTCCGTCGATAACCGGATTGAAGCCGACGCGCCGGCGGTTGGCGAAAGACATCATGCTGACTTTCTTCAGGACCGCGGCTTGCGCCCGCGCCAGCTCGAGCGCGGGAATCCGGCGCAACTCGCTCACTGTTTCAGAGCTGAGGTTTAACTCCGCCAGCAGTTGCCGCGCGGTCTCGCTTGCGTCGTTGCGGCTTGCCATCTGCACCGCTGGTCCGCTCTGAATGATCGCCTTGTGAAACAAACCGTGCGCCGCCGGCATCGCCATCAGAACGCTGACTTTCGCTCCTCCGCCGGACTCTCCGAAGATCGTGACGTTGCCGGCGTCGCC
>Ga0074045_10004593_pt1 | contig 12198 bp, 7 predicted proteins | sample BogForMeECP23OM2_FD_94442 | JGI IMG/M metagenome (GOLD analysis project Ga0074045, IMG submission 94442) | Bog forest soil microbial communities from Calvert Island, British Columbia, Canada - Bog Forest MetaG ECP23OM2 | ecosystem: Environmental > Terrestrial > Soil > Wetlands ...
CGCCAAAACCACCCACACCGATAACCTTGCCAATGGCATAGCGATTATTCAGGAGATAGCCCGCAGGAAGGTATAAGGAATTGTCCAAAATGGTATTACCATCCCAACCGCATGACGGGCAGGGATGTAAGCCGCTTTGGTCACTCATACAGCCAGGACAAAGGTTTTTAGGCGCGGACATTGTGCTCCTTGTTAAAAAGGAATTGCTGTCAGAAGGTTATTCGCAACTCTGTTCTGCCAAGCAAAATCACATCACCGTTTTTCAGGCGATGCCTGGTCTTAACTGGCACTCCATTCACAAACGTACCATTAGTAGAATTGAGATCACTTATCATCACGTACCCGTCTTCAATTATCAGTTCACAATGCCTTTTTGATATTTCCTCATCATCTCTTATTGCAAGGTCACATTCTGAAGATCTGCCGATGAATGATCGACCGGAGAGGCTAATACCGTAATCGCGCTGATCACCCGAATTGCCCATTACTGAAAATTTGATCTTAATGCCGGGCGGTGCGGCTTTTTTGACTGTCAATTGTTCATCAATCTTTCTTTTTTCTTCCGCTGCACGGGCATCTGCTTCCGCTTTTTTTTGGGTGGCTTCCTGCTCGGCAACCAGGCGCTTACGCTCCTCCTCTTCGGCAATGAGTCTCGCAGCTTTTTTATGACGTGACCTTATGTAAAGAGCGACAATCAAAACTAGAAAAAAACCTGCGGCAACATATCCCCATATTGGAATTTTCTTATACCATTTCTTGTACCAAGGTTCGGGCGTAATTTTCTCCGGCATTTTTCTTGCTGGTGATAATATACGAATGTCGAGACCATCGGTCATAGATTTACCAGCATTGTTGAAGGTAAGTTGAAGCCGGTATAAATTCCCATCCGCAGTGGCTTTTGATGCATCTAATTTAACCAAAAACGACTTGAGGATCTTCTGCTGAATAGATTCGTATAGTTTACCCAGTTCAGCACCTTTGCCGTCAAAGAACTCGCCACCAGACATTCGTGCAAACTCACCCAGAGTTTTTAAGTCTGCCTCACCTCTTTTTCCCTGATGCAAGAAGCCAATTGCATAGAGCGGAATGCGATCTTCTTTCATGGCTGCTAGCACTTCATCGCGCGTCATGCCGCCCGGAAAGTCATCCTCACCATCAGTAAGCATTACAATGACCCGCCGACTCGGGAGAGTTATATCAATCCGGTGGCTCATTTCGATTGCCTTCGCAATGCCTTGATGCAACTGTGTCTTGTTGTCACTTATAGTAAGTGTCTTGATGCCATTTTTCAGGGCATTTTTGTCGACGGTGTAATCCTGAACCGTGGTGACTTTCTCGCCAAATGAAATAATTGCTGAACGGTCAGTATCCCGCATCTTGTCAACCCAAAAGCTCATGGCAGCTTTCATCTTATTAAATTGTTCCGAAGAGATTGAACGCGAAATGTCAACAAGAAAGACATATCCTATACCCTCTCCCGATAGGTCGAAGCGTTTTATCTCCTTAACATCAGCCCGTTCCTGGCCGACTGTTGCCGAAAGTTGTCCTGATGCAAGCGCATCGACAGGTATGCCGGAATTGTCAAGCGCATCAATATACATCTTAATTTCCGGATACTGTGCTACTGCCTGTTCAGCCCGTAAGGTAATCACATCAGCAGCAGTTGCAGAAAAACAGGTTAAGCAGACGATGGCAATTGTCACCCATGAACAAAGTATTTTTACCATTGGAATTTCTCCCCACAGAATGGCATAAATGCCAGTTTTGTTTGACCGATTTCTATTATATCATATGACTTTATTTCCTGAGGTGCATCAACATCTTTGCCATTCAGGTAGACAATCCCACGTCCATCTCCAGGGTGCACCTTGAATGTCCAATTCTTGGGATTAAAACTAACAACAGCGTGGTTTTCTCGTGAGATTGTCTCGTCTCCGCTGATCTGAATATCCATCTTCTCTGATCGGCCAATAAAATTCTTTTCACTACGAATTCGATAATCCCGGCCTTTGTCAGCGCCTTCAACACACACAAACCACCCAACAACGGGGTCGATCCCTGCCTTTTTCTTGACAAGCGCAACGGTTTCACCAGCATCACGTGGCCCAACCTTGTTGGTGTCATGGCGGATTGTTTTCCCTTCATCAGTTGCGGGTGCACGCCAAGTAGCTTCAGGTTGTGACTGGGCACCGAGTGGTCTCGTTTTTCCGATGTTAAGGTCAGGTACCCCACAGGCTGGGCACATCGTGTGTTTGTCTGCATCATAATAATGTCCCTGATCACAGCGTTTCATAGCCATATTAAAAGCCCTCCGAAAGTGAAAGTATTAACAAAAAATTTGTTGTCGAGTAGATCAGCTTCGCCCTATGCTACGGGTTGATATTTTTTCCCATTTGCCGCCTGGACATCCGGCAGTATCCCCATTTCAAATTAAACTAAGCCCGTACATTTGAAAAATTAGGTTTTAGTATTCAGGCAATCACACACTGCCTATATGTAGATTTGTAAATCACGCAATGAATTGCAATAATTGTAAATTTTTACTCCTAAGCTTTTTAAATTTCAAGTTAAATTTAATATTCACTAAAATGTAATAAGCAATGGAAAATCAGCATTACCATATGATCTATCCTGATTTATTGGACACACCAAAGAGTCGGAATTACTTTCATCGACTACCGCAGAATGAGATTATCCAAGTAAAGTTCGATTGCCACTTTAACAGGTATTATAAACAAGCGATTAGACCACCTGTATTGCAGTCAGAATCAGCCAATACCTAAGCCTCTTTGTTCTTCAGTATTGTTGCCATTATTTTTTTATCTGGTGAAGTATTTCTAAACAATCTCAAGGTAAAGAATTACCCCCTATAGTTCCATAATAAACTGACCTGCCCCAAATACTTGCCGCACAAATAATTGGCGAAGGTCAATGAACCTGCCCATTTTTATCTTATTTTGTACTCTAGTCGGCCATTTTTAATGCGTAAACAAGTTCTTTGGGATTAATTCCATATGCATTATCTCCAGGTGTCCCATCAGTACAAGCGAGCACTATAAACCATATTGCTCCGATAATAGGAATTAAGACAATAAAAAACCACCAACCGCTCTTTCCTATATCGTGTAATCTTCTTACACCAACGGCAAGACTGGGTAAAACAACAGCAAGGGCATACAGACAATAGAATAAACCATAAGGTAATCCACTGATAGTAGTTCCAAGTATATTATCTATAATCATAGCAACAATAGCAAAAATAAAATTGAATAAAACAAATATCCAATATTCTTTTCGTCTTGCCCGTCCGCTAAATTCAGCATACTTCTTTAATGCAGATAGGTACCAATTCATGATTGTTCTCCTCCTTGAATTTTATTTTTACAATAACAGTGTTCGCCATTGCACTTAAGTATCTTCAGTTCCACTACATATTTACTTTTAGAAAAATTTTATGAGTAGACCAAGTTCTTAGTTGAAGCTGATTGAGCAACTCTTAGTTTATTTATGCTGCTATTTTCAACTTGGCATAGTCCTTTTGCCGTTTTTCATTTTATTGTGGAACTTTCACTTAACATGTGGTGCAAGTGTTAGGGGGCAGGTCATGTGACTTATCTTCTCACAACTATACCATATCTTAAGCTAGAGTTCAGTCTTTTTTATTAGTCGAGTGGCGCGATGGAATCTCACCATCGCGCTCTCCCAAAACTGGACGTGACAGTCTCCCGTCATCCAGCTCCTATTGTCCAGCCTTGATCTGTAAGAGCTGCCAATGGGCAAATAGACTCGGTTGCCTATGCGCTATGCACTGCACCCAGAGGAAAGCCCGTCGCTTATGCTCTCTCAATCTTTTATATTTCCGTGATGCCCATCGAACAAGAATATTGTTCAGGTGTTGGAAAGTCCGGTAAAGGGCAGATTTTCGGAATCGTCCATAGTAGTTGACCCACCCTTTTAATACTGGGTTAATCATCTGTGCTATTTCGTCAAGCGATTTATCCGTGCGTCGGTGCAAATTCCATTGCCTCATGACACCGCATATTGATTTTGTGGCCTTGTTGCTGATGGCAGGAGTGAACCCGACAAGAAATTTTCCCTGATGTGTCTTCGTTCTACGGGGATGAAACGTGTAACCCAAGAAATCAAATTTCCGATCAGGATAATCCCCTCGTCGATTTGAGTCTTTACAGTAAACAACATTCGTCTTCTGTAAGTTCAACTCCAATCTGCATTCAGCAAAGCGCCGTTCAATCGCTACCCGAAGTCTTTCCGCCTCGGCTTTGCTCTGACAGTGACAAATCCCATCATCGGCATATCTCTCGAATGGAATCTGAGGATACTGACTCTTCATCCATGTATCGAACGCGTAATGTAAAAAGAGATTCGCCAACAGGGGACTGATTACTCCTCCTTGCGGCGTCCCTTTATCCCGATGAATCAGGCTGCCATCTTCCAATTGCGCTGGGGCCTTCAGCCATCTTTCAATGTATAGAAGAACCCATTTACAATCGGTATGCTTCCTTACCGCCCGCATCAAGAGATCATGGTCGATATTGTCAAAGAAACCCTTTATATCAAGGTCTAAAACCCAGTCATATCGCCAGCACCGCTGACGTGCCACCCCTATGGCCTCAATCGCTGACTTTCCCGGCCGATATCCATAAGAGTCCGGGTGGAAATGTACTTCCAATATCGGCTCCAGATACCGTTTGACTACCATCTGAGCAATGCGGTCTGCCACCGTTGGAATCCCTAGTGGCCGTGTGCCTCCATTGTCCTTTGGTATATCGACCCGTCGTACAGGCGGTGGAAAATAGCTACCTGAGGACATCCGATTCCAAACCTTGAAAAGATTATCTTTCAAATCCTCTTCAAACGCTGCAATGGATTGCCCATCTACTCCGGCCGCTCCTTTGTTAGCCTTTACCCGCTTGTATGACTCCCAAACTTCCCATTTTGAAATACTAAATGGCTTTGCTTTATCCACCAAGCTCCTCCCATTTCTGGTTGACCTGAAAATAAAGCTGAACAACGCAGTCCCTTCGGTCCAGTTCCATTACAGAACCTTCCTCCCTACTACTGACTGCTCCGCCCCTGTGCCCCGCATCGGTACTCTCATTCTTATGGTTTCCTCCATTTGAATTTCTCCCTTGTCATCGGGACGACAGGTTCCCACGTTCCCCACAAGAGCCTGAATCAGGTTCGCGCTACCTTTATGCCGGATGCCGCCCAAGCAGTAAACAGGTTTCCCTTGAACTTATCCTGAAGATCAGTAAGCCCTCCAGTTCTGACATCATCCAATTCATTTCGACACCTCAGAAGTAGTTCGCTTGCGCTCGTCTCCCTGAATCTTACCTGACAGGGTCTTTGCCCTGCCTTTTGCCTTAACGCTCACCACAATGGCTCTTAACCAATGCAGCTCAAGGTGGTTTGAAGCCTGCTCCTGCAAGCTGACTTCGAGGGGCCTCTACCCTCATCTCTTGTGCAGCCTCGTGGCGCACTTACTAATTGAAATGTTGTATGAATTGGGGGGGGGAGTAGCATCAGATGGTTTTAATGAGCATACTCTCTTTCATGTGGTAATGAATTATTCTTTCTATCGATTTCCGGGAGTAGATAATATATCTAAAAATATACGTTGCCCCCCCCCAATACTCTTCCCACAGAAAATTTCATTATCAAACAGAAATAATAATCTATTACTCTTAAGCTATAAAAAAAGCCTTTAGGGTAGCATACAGGGTAGCACGTGAAAAAAGAAGGGGTCGCAAATTAATGAATCTGCAACCCCTTGGTATTATTTGGTGAGCCCTGTCGGAATCGAACCGACAACCTAATGATTAAGAGTCATTTGCTCTGCCAGTTGAGCTAAGGGCCCTTTAAGTGTTGTTGAAAAACGTCCATCTGCCGCGTTACCTTCACCATTCATCGTTGCGGCGTACAGCAAGTAAGTCTCAATCCTCATGCTTCGGGTGCTTTGCATCCGGCCATTTTTAAACAGTTCTGATTTTAAAAGAACGTCTCTTTATTCTGGTACGCCCGGTAGGATTCGAACCTACGACCAACAGATTCGAAGTCTGCGACTCTATCCAGCTGAGCTACGGGCGCCTGATTTCAAATGGGGTGAGTGAAGGGATTTGAACCCTCGGCCTCCGGGGCCACAACCCGGCACTCTAACCAGCTGAGCTACACCCACCATTTTCGCCTTGGTGCGCCTGGAGGGATTCGAACTCTCGGCCCACGGATTAGAAGTCCGTTGCTCTATCCAGCTGAGCTACAGGCGCATATTTTTAACTTTCACGGCCTGGTTAAAACCGCTTTATTTCAAATGATTTTTAAGGCTATTTCCCAACCCGTCAAACCTGTACCAAAAAGAGATAGGCTAATATCCCCTCTTCCGGTTTTTGTCAAGGTTAAAAGCTGTCAAATATGTTTTTTGCGTAGTTTTCCACGCCAAAAATTTATCTGCTATTTAACATAACCGGCAATGCCATCGAACCGGTATGTTTTTTTATTAATCTTACCTCCCTGCATGTCCGTTGAATAAAAATAACCGCCTGTTTTAGAATTATACCAGCGGTAAAGTTCTTTGGTATTGGTCAGTTTTGATGTTGCAATGTTGCCGATTGACCCTTCAAATAGGTATCCCCTCAGGTCTTTTTTCCCTCCCATGGGATCATAATGGTAGAAATGACCCATGCTTTGCGGATTATACCAACGATTGAAACCGGTTGTTCCCGGAGTGTCCGGATTAAAAAGCCGAAAAGCAATGCCTTCTTTTACGTAATTGTTTTGCATTAATCTTTTTGCTTCCGCCTGGGGATTAGCTGTATACAGATAATCCTTCCCATTGTAATATCTATAGATATCAATTACTTTTATTATATTATCAGGCAGCACTTCCGCAAAAACTTCAACAATTGCTTCACCGCCGCTGGTATTAAATACGATATCGTCAAGGTAATACCCCGGCGGCATTTGCGCCGTGTTTAAACAAATATTGAGATAATTGGTTTGTCTGGTAATCGCGCCGGAATTAGGCATGATTTTTATGCTTCCTTCCGGGAAATAAGACGCGTTTTCTCCCAGTATTTTCACACCTTCAAATCCCAGACGGCTATTTTTGCTGATTAGGGTAAGCACATGGGGGCCAAAAACGAGATCTTTGGCAATGAGCAATTCCCCTCTTTTTTCTTTCTCTTTAAAAAGATCATTAGTATCGATTGGGCGTTTATCAAGCGATACTGAAATATTGGCATCTTCGTGGGCATTCAATAAATACAGAATTATTCCCGTCCCGTTGAAATGAATCTTGATAAAGTTATCGGCTTCCGCGCCGGTTGGATAACCGTCGCCCTCCATCCATTTGCCCATAAATTCAAATGTTTCTTTCAAATGCCCCGGCACGGTATATATTCCGGATCCCTTCGCGTCATCATTGGCAAATGATATATATCTTACTGAATTTAATGGTTTATCTCCAATAACATGTTTTTGCGCCACAACCGACCATTCCAGCATTTCCCTGCCGCTGTTGGTGACCATTATTTTTTTAGAAACACTTTTACCCGGCAATATACCGCCCATATCCAGCCTTGCCGGATATAAACTAATCAAAGGAGATTTTTGAGTATAACCTATTATAAACGTGACAAATATTATTTTTTGTCCGTCCGGGGTGTTGATTTTAACTGCTTCTTTAAACGTGCCGGACGGAAGTTCCTTTCGGCAGAAAATCTTTTCTGCTCCGATATCAAGTTTCATTTCCACATAATTATAACCGGACACATTTTTTTGTTTATTTTCGCCGGGCGATGCATCTTTGGGCAGTAAACGGATTTCCACATGCAGGTAATCGAGACTATTTTTTAAAACACCTGAAAGTTTCTGTTTATCCGGGTTTTCCCAGCCTTCCGGTCCGTCTGTCGACCAGTTAATGATGCCCGAACCGTTATTTTTAAAGGCAAAACTTCCTTCACTGGAGGAGTTGTCGATATTTATCATTCCCAAATCAAGTTCAAGTGGATTTATCGACTGCGAAAGCTTTGATTGTACCGCGGCCTTGCTTGCGGCTTTTTTTGCGATTTTCGTAGCAACAGTTTGATTCTGTTGAAGATTTGAACTATCTTGAGCGAAAGTTATAAAAGGGCAAACAATCAGCGCGATAATAGTAAAGATAAAATAATTCTTTATCTTTGACATTTTGATAAAACACCTCTTGAGAAATATTGATGGCTTCCTAACGCAAAGCGTAGAATTAAGCAACTATTATATCTCTTCTTTCGGTGCGACAACTGGTTATCGCGTTTAAAAAACTTGACACGTCCCACAAACAAGATATAGCTTTCTGGCTAATTTTTCGTACCTCGCCCCGTTAGAAGGGCGAAACTCTTCTATCGGGGGTAAAATTGCTGATTTTGCTAATCATCATGTAATTATGAATTACGATGTTTTAAAATACTGGATCGCGCTAAAATCTATCCCTGGCATTGGAAATGTTAATTTTCCGGCCTTAGTGGATAAGTTCGGCTCTATGCCCGCGATTTTTACAGCGACCGTTTCACTTTTAAAAGAAACACAAGGAATTTCCAAAGAAATTGCCATAGCAATTACAAGTTTTAAAGATTGGGATAAAGTTAAAAAAGAACTCGATCTTATCGATAAAAACAAATTCAATATAATTACTTATCAAGATGAGCGCTATCCCCAAAAGCTTCTTAATATTTATGGCCGTCCTCCTTATATATATGTGCGGGGCAATCTGAATAAAGATGACATAAATATTGCCATAGTCGGTTCCAGACAAGCCAGCACTTATGGCAGATATACAACCGAAAGAATCAGCCGCGAGCTTGCTCTCAAGGGCGTAACTGTGGTTAGCGGCATGGCCAGGGGAATTGATTCCGCGGCACACCGCGGAGCCATAGCCGCGCATGGCAAAACTATCGCCATTCTGGGCAGTGGACTGGACGTTATTTATCCTCCCGAAAATAAAAAATTATATGAAGATATTATTCAAAACGGCGCTGTTATTTCTGAATTCCCATTAGGCACTCCGCCGCGCTCAACCAATTTTCCGGCGCGCAACCGCATTATCAGCGGCATGTCCTATGGGGTTGTAATCGTTGAAGCGGGAGAAAAAAGCGGCTCGCTGATTACAGCAAGGCTAGCCCTGGAGCAGGGACGGGAAGTATTCGCCGTGCCCGGAAGTATTGATGCCGCGGGTTCGCGCGGCACAAACAAATTGATTAAGCAGGGCGCGAAATTAATAGAGAATATCGACGATATCCTTGAAGAAATTTTACCGCAGATCGAGCAAACAACACCATTAAAACCGCCATGGAGTGCCGACTTGGAAGACATAGCCAATAAGAACGTCGAAACATTGAACGAGGTTGATCAAACAATATTTGATTTTATTACCAAAAGCCGCATTCATATTGATGATTTAATTTCTTCCACCGGCTTATCATCCGCCGAAATTCTTGGCGCATTAACGACCATGGAATTAAAAGGAATTATTCAGCAGCATCCGGGGAAATTTTTCTCCTTGAAGAAATGATTAACATAATGAAATGTTTGGCAAAGCCCGGCAAATCATATGGCGATTTTCTACAGTGTCATTAATAAATGTCTTTACAAATTCAATTCTTCCCTTTATAGGGGCAATCTTATCTTTTAAGGCATAGGGAGTGCTTATGGCGAGTTCATTGATTATTGTTGAATCTCCAACAAAAGTTAAAACTATTAAAAAATTTCTCGGAGCTGATTTTAATGCCGTGGCTTCGGTAGGACATATTAAAGATTTGCCGAAGAGCACATTGGGTATTGATCTGGAAAAAGATTTTGAGCCGACCTATACTGTAATCGAAACAAAAAAGAAGACTATTGATGATCTGAAAAAAGCGGCGAAAAACGCGAAAAATATTTACCTTGCTCCCGATCCGGATCGCGAAGGCGAAGCAATTGCCTGGCATATTTCGGAAGTTATCGACACCAAAAATAAAAATGTTTATCGTGTTCTGTTTAACGATTTAACTAAAAACACCGTAATCGAAGCCATCGAAAATCCCCTGCAACTGGATTTCAACAAATATGAAGCGCAGCAGACGCGGCGTATTCTTGATCGTCTGGTCGGTTATCAGATCAGCCCTGTTTTGTGGGACAAGGTCAAAAGAGGCCTCAGCGCCGGACGCGTGCAGTCAGTAGCCGTGCGAATGATCTGTGACAGGGAAGAAGAAATAAACAAATTCGTGCCGGAAGAATACTGGAATCTTGTAGCGCAGTTTGAAGGCAGCCATCCACCCCCTTTCGAAGCGAAACTTATAAAGGTAGATGGCAAAAAAGCCAAAGTGACAAACAGTCAACAGGCGCAGATGCTTGCCGCTAAAATCCGGGAAGCCGATTTTATAGTCGAGAAACTGGATAAGAAAGAAGTTAAACGGACGGCGCCACCGCCCTTTACGACAAGCAAATTGCAGCAGGAAGCCTCCCGCTGGCTTAGATTTTCGGCAAAAAAAACCATGAGCGTTGCCCAGAAACTATATGAAGGCATCGAATTGGGTCAAGAAGGATCCGTTGGTCTTATCACTTACATGAGAACGGATTCCTACCGGATCGCCGAAGAAGCCTTAAGCGATGTGCGTGATTATATTAAAGAAAATTATTCCTCTGATTATCTGCCGCATAAACCTCATACTTACAAAAACGCGCAGAAAACGCAGGATGCCCATGAAGCGGTTCGTCCGTCGAAAATGACCTACAAACCGCAGGATATCAAACACTACCTGTCCGCCGATGAATTCAAACTTTACCAGCTCATCTGGAATCGCTTTGTCGCCAGCCAGATGAATCCGGCGATTCTCGATCAGACCACCATTGACATAGCAGGCGCGGATTGTCTTTTCCGCGCTCAGGGACAGGTCATGAAATTCCCCGGCTTCACCATTGTCTATACCGAAGGCAAAGACGATAAAGAGGAAGAAAACGGCGATGACAAGCTTCTGCCGGATATTCAGCCCAAAGAAAAACTGAAACTCCTCAATCTGAATACGGATCAGAAATTCACGCAGCCGCCTCCGCGCTATTCCGAAGCGTCGCTTGTGCGGGAACTCGAAGAAAAAGGCATTGGCCGGCCCAGCACTTATGCCGCTATTATCTCCACTATTCAGGACCGCGAATACGTCCGTCTGGAGAAGGCTAAATTTTATCCCTCGGAACTGGGAATGATTGTTACCCAGCTTCTGGTAAAAAGTTTTCCCACCATTCTTGATCTCGCTTTTACCGCGGATATGGAAAACAAACTGGATGCCATTGAAAGCGGCGAACGCAAACGGGTGGATACGCTCAGGGAGTTCTACGCGATTTTCGAAGGGGAACTGAAAAAAGCCAAGAAAGAGATGAAAGATATAAAACGGGAAGAAGAACCGACGGATCTGAAGTGCGAAAAATGCGGCTCTCCCATGATCATCAAATGGGGACGCAATGGAAAATTTGTCGCCTGCTCCAAGTATCCCGAATGTAAAAATACCATGAACATCAAACGGGACTCAAACGGCGAACTGGCCAAAGAAGAAATGGAATACTCCGATGAGGTCTGCGAAAAATGCGGCAAGCGAATGGTTTATAAACGGGGACGTTTCGGCAGGTTTCTCGGTTGTGAAGCCTACCCCTCATGCAAGAGCACCAAAGCGATTGCGATGGGTGTGAAGTGTCCGGAAAAAGGATGCGGAGGTTCTTTAACCGAAAAGAGAACAAAAAAAGGGAAATCCTTCTACGGCTGCACAAATTATCCAACATGCACTTTTGCCAGCTGGGATAAACCTCTTACGGAAGCCTGCCCGAATTGCGACTCCCTGTTCCTTGTAGAAAAATATTCCCGCGGAAAAGGAGCTTACAAGGCCTGCCCCAATAAAGAATGCGGATATAAGAGCGATATTATAACCCCCTCAACGCCGGTTCCCGAAAAAGATTGACAACTCATGCTTAAAAACAATCCTGTAGTGATCATCGGCGGCGGACTTGCAGGCTGTGAGGCGGCCTGGCAGCTACTGCGGCGCGGACACGCGGTTCAACTTTATGAAATGAAGCCGCAGAAATTTTCTCCCGACCATAAAATGGAAAATCTGGCGGAACTGGTTTGCAGCAATTCTCTTAAGTCCAACAGCCTCGACAACGCTCCCGGATTACTCAAAGAAG
>Ga0074045_10004594_pt1 | contig 12196 bp, 11 predicted proteins | sample BogForMeECP23OM2_FD_94442 | JGI IMG/M metagenome (GOLD analysis project Ga0074045, IMG submission 94442) | Bog forest soil microbial communities from Calvert Island, British Columbia, Canada - Bog Forest MetaG ECP23OM2 | ecosystem: Environmental > Terrestrial > Soil > Wetlands ...
CATGGCGTAATAGACGCGAGCGCCGGCGAGGATGAGCCCGTTGTTGCAGCCGAAGGTGGAGATGAGGATGGCGAAAGCCATGACCTGCGCGCCTATGGGGCCGAAGATCTGCTGCATCACCGCAGTCGCAACGCGGTCTTCCTTGGCGTACTGGATGCCGCGCGCCAGGATCGTGGTTCCGTTAGGATCGCCGACGAGCGGCAGCACGCTGAGATATACGAAGTTCGCCAGCACATACAGCAGGATCACCGCACCGGTGCCGAGCGCCAGGGCGAGCGGCAGGTTGCGCTGCGGATTGCGGACTTCGCCGGCGGTAAACGTCACGTTGTTCCAGGCGTCGGCGGAAAACAGCGAGCCCACCTGCGCTGCGGCAACGATGGTGAGGATCCCGACCAGCGCTATCGGACCGCCGACACCAACTTGCACGGGATGCAGTGCCGCCCATCCCGCGTTGCGCCAGAAGTTGACGCCGAAGTTAGCTGCGACGGCCTGCGCGTTGCGTCCCACGAAGACGCCGAGCAGAACGAGACCGAGCAGCGCCGCGGTCTTGGCAAAGGTGAACACATTCTGCACCGCCGCACCGGTTTTCACGCCAAAGATATTCAAGACCGAGAGGAAGACCACTATCAGGACGGCCATCAGGTTCTGGGTGTTCAGTCCCACATCCATGTTGCCGAGAACCATTGGCCCGATCGGGATGGGCGGCACATGCGCGATGTGCCAGATCCAATTGGTCGATGAAATGGACGGGAAGAACACACCGAGAAACTTGCCGAAAGCCACGCCGACGGCAGCGATGGTCCCGGTCTGAATCACGAGGTACATCGTCCAGCCGTAGAGAAATCCCCAGAGCGGGCCGAGCGATTCGCGCAAGTAAACATATTGCCCGCCGGCGTGTGGCATCATTGCCGCCAGCTCTCCGTAGGCGAGTGCGCCGGTAATGGTCATAAATCCGGTCACCAGCCAGGCGGCGATGAGCAGCGAGGGAGAATCGACCAGGCGCGCAATTTCGGCGGAGACGATGAAGATGCCGGAGCCGATCATCGAGCCCATGACCAACGTTGTGGCGCTGGTCAGGCCCAGGCCTTTCACGAATTCATTTTCGTCGGAGACGACGCTTGCGGTTTTCGCTTCAGTTCCCAAGGAGCCTCGAATCGTTTGGAGAGAACACTCGCAAGAAGTTACACCAAGAGGCGCAAGAATTCCTCTGCAACTTTAGTTGGGGAGTTGAGAAGATCAGAGATGACAGCGACCGAGTCAGCTCCGGCCTCAATCACCGAGCGGGCATTGACGCGGGTGATGCCGCCGATGGCGACCAGCGGCTTCCGCGTCGATGCGCGTGCGGCTCTGATGCCCTCAATCCCGACCACCGGATCATGGTTTCGCCTCGATGCGGTGGCAAAGACCGGCCCGTAGGCGATGTAATCGGCTGGGCCTTCATCGGCCTTCTTTAACTGCTCGAGATTGTGCGTGGAAACACCCAGGATGTGATCCCCGCCAATCACGGTGCGGGCGCCCTGCGGCGACAGGTCGTCCTGGCCGACATGTGCGCCGTTGTAATCAGCGGCAATGCAGAGGTCGGCGCGATCGTTCATGATGAGGGTAACGCCATCGCCCACGGCGCTGCGGATCGCACGGGCATCGCTTAGTATCTCTCGCGCATTGCCGGCCTTATTGCGGTATTGCAGCAGGGTCACTCCTCCGGTGGTGAGGTTGCGGGTATATTCCACAATGGAAGACGTGGTGCGCAGCGCCGCCAAGAAGCACACCACATCGAGAATGGCGTAAAGCTTCGGCAAGTGCAACGGCCCAGGCATAGTTTGTGACTATCCGGCGGACTCCTTCGCCGGCGCCAGGAAACGCTCCATGAACTTTGTGTCGAAGTTACCTGCGCGGAAGTCCGGATCGGCCATGATCCGGCGATGCAAGGGAATGCTAGTAAAGATGCCCTCGACCACAAACATTTCGAGCGCCCGCGACATGCGGGAGATGGCTTCGGCGCGGTCACGTCCGCGCACTATGAGCTTGGCAATCAGCGAATCGTAGTAGGGGGGTATCACACTCTCGGCATAGGCTGCGGTGTCAACTCGAACGCCTGTTCCGCCGGGCGTGTTGAATGCTGTGATCTTTCCTGCGGAGGGAGTAAAGCGCTCCGGATGCTCGGCGTTGATGCGGCACTCGATGGCATGTCCGCGGAACTGCACCGGGGAGGTGATGATGCTGCTGAGCTTCTCGCCTGCGGCAATCAGGATCTGCGACTTGACCAAGTCCACATCGGTGGTCATCTCAGTGACGGGATGCTCGACCTGGATGCGAGTATTCATCTCCATGAAAGACAGCCTGCCCTCTTCGTCCATGAGAAACTCAACGGTGCCGGCGTTCATATAACCGATGTTGCCGAGCGTCTTGACCAGAAGCGCTCCGGTCCGCTCGCGCAGCTCGGGCGTCATCTTGACCGAAGGGGCCTCTTCCACCAGCTTCTGATGACGGCGCTGGATGCTGCAATCGCGCTCGCCGAGGCTGATCACGTTGCCGTGCTCGTCGGCCAGCACCTGGAACTCAATATGGCGCGGGCGCTCGACGAACCTCTCCATGTAAAGATCGCCATTGCCGAAGGCCGCAGCAGCCTCTGACTGGGCGGCATGGAAGGCATTGGGCAGATCTTCTTCGTTGCGTATGACTCGCATGCCGCGTCCGCCGCCGCCGGCCGAGGCCTTCACGATGACGGGAAAACCGACGCTGCGCGCCCATTCCATGGCTTCGTCCGCCGAGGCGACGATGCCATCGGAGCCGGGGAGAATGGGCACACCATACTTCTTCATGGTGGCGCGGGCCTTCTCCTTTTCGCCCATCAAGCGCGTGACCTCGGGCGGCGGACCAATGAACTTGACACCGCACGCACGACAGACTTCAGCAAAGTTGGCGTTCTCGCTTAGCAGCCCGTAGCCGGGATGGATAGCGTCCACGTTGGCGATTTCGGCAGCGCTGATGACTGCGGGGACATTCAAGTAACTCTCGGGCAGGCGCGGAGGGCCGATACAAATGGCTTCGTCCGCAAATCTCACATGCAGGGAATTGCGATCAGCTTCGCTGTAGATGGCGACTGCCTTGATGCCGAGTTCCTTGCAGGCGCAAATCACACGCAGCGCAATCTCGCCCCGGTTCGCAATTAAGATCTTTTTAAACATGAAATTGAGACTTGCAATGGACGGCTTGGATCATGCCCAGCTACTGTTTGCGTATACCGAACAACGGCATTCCGTACTCGACCGGGTTCCCGTTGGAGACAAACGCTTTGGCGAGCACACCTGAGACCTCCGCCTCGATCTCATTCATCAGCTTCATGGCTTCGATGATGCACAGCACCTGTCCCTCACGCACAGTATCGCCGACTTGGACGAAGGGGGGCGTGCCCGGCGATGGAGCTTCATAGAACGTGCCGACAATGGGCGACTTCACGACGAAAAGGCCGGCGTCCGCTTCGACCCGGGTGGCGGGAGGCTGCGTCGCAGCGCCTGTGCCAGCACCATCACCACTGGATGGGGCCGTTGTCGGGGATGGAGCCGTTGCCGGCGCAGCGAGCACGGGAATCGAAGGCATCGCCGTCAGCGCGGGAGCGACGACCACAGGAGCGGGCTGAGAAGCAGATCCCCGCTTAACGTGGAGCTTCATGTCACCGCGCTCGAGCTCGAACTCGGCGATGTCCTTCTCCACCAAAAACTCGATCAGTTCCCTGATTTCTTTCTGATTCATCGGATTCCATCTGGCAGGACGCTCGGACAGGCGCCTAGAGTTCAATCAGTTCTTTGGTTACTGGGGTGAGCACCCGACATCCGCTAGTTGTGACCACCACCATGTCTTCGATACGAATGCCACACTTGCCGGGAACATAAATTCCCGGCTCGATCGTGATAACCATCCCCGGTTCAAGCCGTTGCGCCTGCGCCTTGGCTATGCGCGGAGGCTCGTGAATTTCCAATCCTACTCCGTGGCCCGTGGAATGTGTAAAGTAACGGTCCAGCCCGGCCTTTTGCAGCACCTGGCGCGCGGCTCGGTCCACTTCGGCCGCCGTTTTGCCCGGCGCCACCGCCGCAATGCCTGCTAATTGGGCCTCCAGCACTGCTTTGTACCACCGGCGCCCGTCCCGGCTCACGTGACCCATGTGCAGGGTGCGGGTCATATCGGAACAATAGCCCCGCAGTATAACACCGGAATCCACCACCACGAATCCGCTACGGGGTATCGGCTGGCTGGAGGCCCGGCCGTGCGGTAAGGCCGAGCGTTTGCCCGCGGCTACGATGGTTTCGAACGACATCCCGTCGGCGCCAGCCTGGCGCGCCGCGTACTCCAGTTTTCCAGCAACTTCTGACTCCCGGACTCCGGGGCGAACCGCTTTCAGGGCCTCCCCGTAAACGGCCGCGCCAAGCTCGACCGCGTCGGCTACGGTGCGCAGTTCGTCGGCATCCTTGAGCATCCGCTGCCGCATGATCAGGCCAGATGTCGGCTTCCACGTCCTCCGCCGGGAGACCAGGTCTCGCATCTGCTCGGCCGCAGCAACGGCGGTGTGGTCCGCTTCGAAGCCGACAGTTGGTGAAGTCAGCTTGCCGATCAGCTTGGCTGCATCGTTCAGTAGCGGCCCCTTGGCGATGACACGGCGTGCGCCTTCGACTTCTTCGCGCGCCTGTTGTGTGTACCGGCCATCGGTGAAGAGGACGCGGCGGCCGGCGAGAAACAACAGCAGACCATTGCTGCCGGTATAGCCGCAAAGGTAGCGGAGGTTGGCCGGATGAGTAACGGCAAAGCCGTCAAGGCCCTTTTCGTCCAGTGTTCGTTCGAACCTCTTGAGACGGGAGAGATGGTCCATTCGATTCTCGACTTGCGGGCGTCCTAGAATTCGGTTATCACCAAGGCATCCGGCGTCTCTTTGCTGACACGGAAGATTGGATTTCCGCCCTTCCGATGCGCTACGGCATCCACACGCACTGTATAGGTTTCCGGACCCGGGCTCGAACCGAATGGGATAACCGGGCTTGCCGTCTGGGCAGCCAGCATGAAGTGTTGGTAGCCAAGAGCGGTGGCCCGGCCAATATCGTTGACCGCAACGATAATGACGGTGACATCGAGGGAGTGGCCAGTCTGATTGGAGACCACGACGGACCCGGAGATGGTATCGACCTGAACTGTGGGAGGTTGCTTCCAGTCGATCGTCAGCCCGGCAATAACGATGATCGTAAACTCGCGCTGCGCCTGCTGATGAGGAATGTTGGAGTCGGCAACTGAGAGACTGAAGCGATACTCACCGGGAGTAGTGGGCGCTCCGGAGATCACTCCTTTGTGAGGAAGCAACTTGAGCCCCAGCGGAAGGTCGCCGTCCACCTGCCTCCACGTGTAGGGCGCGGCCCCGCCGCGCGCGACGAGCGCAAAATTGAAATTTTCCCCGGCGACAATTGTCTGCGGCGATTGGCTAACAATCTCGAGAGACAGCGGATCGTTCTGCGCGGCTGACGCTAGTGCAGAGAAAGCCATTGCGAGAATAAGAACCAGGACCCTGCAACTGGGTGATGGAAAGCGCACAGTGCGAACTATTATAAGTGCCCTCGCACCAAGGCCGCTGCACGTGATTATTCGACGACCAGCAAGAACTGGAACTGCTCTTCACCAAGCGGCACCGTCACCCGCAACATTCCAGCCTTTTGCCCATTCTTTGCCAGAGGCACGCCGTGCGCTAGCTTTGGCATGGGGAAATAGAGTACGCCGTCCGCGTCGGACTGCGGCGTGATTGTGTTGGCCAGAAAGGCGCTCTGCTCAATGTAATCAGGGGAGTTCTGTCGCTGAAGCTGTGTCAGAACATCCGGGTTGGCGGCTTCACGATTGCGCAACCGGCAGACGGTATCACACTCGATAGGCCGAACTGGTTCCCGCGACTGCAGCGCTCCCGGCGTGTCGGTGTAGAGGGCGCCTCTGCTGCTGCCAGGCAGCATGGGAGTTCCTGCTCCATTCGCGTGGGCGGCCATGACCCGCATCATTTCCAGCAACTGGGGATTGACGTTGTCATTGGCAGGGGGAGTATCGGTCGGCGCGCCTGCTACCGGGTTGACCGCGAGCCGCGCCCAATTATAGGGACGACGCATTTTATTGGCCAGTTCCGTGCCAGGGACCATGCTGAGGGCTTGACCCGCAACCGCATCCTGCACAGTGATCTCTTCTGGCTTAATCGTCACCGACTGCCGGCCCACGTTATAGACGCGCATTTTCACCGCAACAAACTTGTGATTGATGACGGAATGGGCGGCGGCCACCACGGTGTAGTCCGTGCCAGCAACGTAGTGATAGACAATTCCATTAACGTAAAAAGAGCCATGGCCTGCGCTCGAGGCCTGCGGAATGGAAGACTGATTTTGGGCCACGACAGAGCAGCAGAGAACGAATGCACAGAGGGAGCAACGCATGGAACCTCCAGCCTCCGCATTGCGGAGCCTGTGAGGTAAATCGGCAAATCGCCGCGCAACATGAAGGGCGGGCAGCACTGCCATGGCGATGCCGATGCTTAGTCGTAGTTTCAGCCGACTACTGCAACAATCCAAACTCGGCCACCCCCGTCTGCGTGCCGATAAAGACTTTGCCATTCACAATGACGGGAGTGATGAACTTGTTGCCCGGACCGAATTGGTCGCGCGACCCCGCCTGATTGCTGTTGTAAAGCTCATGCGCGAGGTTGGTAGCATCGTAGGCGTGCAGCACTGCGGGGTTGCTGTTCTCCACCGCCCAGACGATTCCGTTGGAGGTACCGTTGGCTGATACCGCCGGGGAGGTTCCCGGGTACCCGAATGCAGTGGCGCTTTGTGAGCTCGGTGAAGATGCCAGCATCGCATTGCTAATTGGGAATGCCCTGAGCGGGCCGCCAACCGAGCCGTAGTACACCGTATTGTTGAAGTAGGCTGGATTGGCCCATACGCCTCCCGGCAGAACCCCAACCAGTTCCTGGTAAATCGCGTTGTTATTGTTGGGATTAAATTTTCCCATGTTGTCCCGATCCACCACGTAGATATTGGCATCCTTGCCCGCCCCGACCGCCAGATGATGCACTTGGCCGTTGTTGTCCATGAGGTCGGGCAACAGCATCGCGCCGCCGGAGCCTAGGTCCTCGTCACTGTCCGATTCCTGCACTGTGTTGTACATGTTGAAGTAGTCGGCGACCGCAAGCTTCGGCGAGGTGGAAATCTTCACGAACGCGTTTCCATAGTCGCCGTTGATGGGAAACCCGTGGCTGTTGAGAGTGGTGTCGAAGGTTCCGTTGGCGTCGAGGAAGTAAATGTTCCCCTGGGAGTCGCCCGCCAAACCAGTGCCTGCCATCCAGATTGCGCCCTCGTTGCCGTTGGGCGTCACGTCTATGACGGAAGTCTGCGCCAGGGTCAGCGCGTTGTAGCCCATCAACCATCCCGTGTAAGGACGCGCGTCGCAGTGGGAGGTAAACGCTATGTAAATGACCCCGCCCAGTTCTAGAAGGCCGGCGCGCTCGGCAAATTGGCCCGGAGCGAAGATGACCTGGCCGTTCTGGCTGCCGTCGCCAGTGCCGGGATACGTTGCCTTGATCTCCATCGGCCCGCCAAAGAGCTCAGCTCCCGTTACCAGATCGAGCGCGTGAAGGCGCTGGTGGTAGCTGCCGGAAGAATCCTTGGACATCGCCACCAGATACATCGCCCCATGCGGCCCGAGCTGGCGATCAATCACGGGCGTGTCTGTGATGCCAATTTCCGGAGAGATTTGGCTGCAACCGTGGTTATCGCTGGTGGTTTCACCGGGAAGCAGCGTGGTAACCTTCCATGACTGCGAGCCCGCGTCCGCATCAAAAGCGTAGGCGCTGCCGTGCTCCGTCACGATAAAAAGAGTATTTTGCGTATGCAAAATGCCGGGGAGTTTGTACACATAAAGGGGCTGGGCATCGACTTTTCCATCCACCGTAAAGAAGCCGGTCTTCCCGAAGGAAGTGGAATTGACGTTGAATGGCGTCAGGACCGACTCCAGGGTATTCTGCCCTTGCCGGCTCGCAGTGTAGTGATAGGTCAAAACGTCACCTGCGTAGCCTATGAAACCCTGCTGGCCCACGGGATGGTCCTGGCCCTGGGGTTGTGCGGTTGCAGAAGCTGGGCCCGAGGACGATGGATGAAGGGAGGAAGCAGTCATCGCTCCCAGGCCTACTAGGATCAAGCCGATGACAAACAGCATGAAAAGAGTTGAAGGTAGACGGTTGAGCATGCACGACCCCGCGCAGTGAAAACTGTGGGTTTGATGCGGGCAAGCGGCGCTAAGTTCCCGAGATTATCAGGATTTTAATGGTCGCCGACCGCCGGATTTGGTAAAGGACCACTCCTCTATAGGGTCGCGAACCGCGCTACGCAATAGTCTTTTGGCCGTAACCTGATTCGCAAGGGCCGCCTCATCATTTAGGATTATCCCGATTGGAGGGTCCTTGATCTGTATCGCTTGCGGATACGAAAATCAGGCTGGCAACCGCTTCTGTGGAATGTGCGGTCTACCACTGCCTCATCGCCCGCTCACGGCGCCCGGAGCGGTTGGTACTCACAGCTTCACACGCGTGCCGGTAGAGGCCGTCAAAACTGCCGAAAGCCAGCCCCCCGCAGCGAAGTCCAGTGCGACCGCTGAAATACCAAGCGCAGAGTCGCGCGGTCGAGAGCCGTCCCGGCCGGAGAAGTTCGGTTCGTCCGCGCTGGGCATGGTTCCCGAAGTTCCTTTGGATGAGTACGTGAAGAATTTCCGTTATATTCCCCCGTCGGATCCTGAAGAAGTCACCATGCGGGGAGATGCGCACGTATCTCAGGCAGAGGCGAGGGTTGCAACCGATCCTGTCGCTCCGGCTCCGAAAGAGCCAGTCGGCGCAGCGAAGATGGATGGAACCTCGCCGTCCCCGCCCCCCGAGGATGTCGGCGATCGGCTGGGGCTGGAACCGATGGAGGAGCGCAATCCCGCCCCGCGGTTCCGCGACATCGATGGGCTGCCACCTCCGCACACTCCGCCCACGCGGGCATCAGGCCGCGTCGGCACATCAATCCTTGGGCTCAATGACACGCCGCAGATCAGTACGGAAAGCGGCGATCCAGTCGAAGTCATCAGGACGAGGATCCAGCAAGATAGCCCCGGACCTTTCGGAAGGTCAGTGCGCAGCCGGCGTGTCTGGCTGACCGCGGCAATTGTGCTGGTCGTTGTGGGATCAGGATTCCTGGAGTGGCGATCGCTGGTCCAGACTGGCGACCGGCCGGTTGCAGTAATCAAACTGAAAATCCAGGAGTTTTGGCGCGATATTCAAGGCGGCCCCACCGAAGTGAAAACGGCTCCGACCGTGGGCCCGGCAGAAAACGTCACCAAATCTGCGACAGACATCGCAGCCAGGTCGAATACCGGTAGCGAAGAACCATTGCAGTCTCCGCAACCGCCCCCCGCTGTCGACTCCACTGCCAACCCGCCCAGCCATGAGAACGAGCCGCCCCCGCCCCTCACTCCGCATGCCGCGGTCCCGAGCGCGACGTCACTTAATGCCAGTGTCCCAAGCGCGGGCGTTCCGAACGCGAAGTCGCCAAATACCGCAGCAAAGCAACCGGTTCCGGGTGCGGATGAAGTGGCCAAAGCGAATAATGCCAGTGACTCGGCTGCTGCTGCCGCCTGGCTATGGAAGGCAACGGCCAAAGGCAACCCCGAAGCGCCGATCCGGCTGGCTGACAGGTACATCAAGGGCGATGGTGTTCCGCGCAGTTGTGAACAGGCGTTAGTGCTGCTGAAAACTGCGGCAACCAAAGAAAATGCCGGTGCGCGTAACCGCCTGGCGGCCTTGTACAGAAGCGGCACCTGCGTGCAGCGCAATCGCGTGGAAGCTTATCGCTGGGTAAGTTCCGCGTTGGCCGCTGATCCCAACAGTAATTGGGCGCAAGAGAACCGCGAGTTGCTCTGGCAGGAAATGACAGCGGACGAGCGTGCTGCGGCCCAGCGCTACCGTTAGGCTGTTTCTAGTTTCGATGACTCCGAGATTTTTCAAGTCAGAAATGGCCTTTAGAAGCTGGCTCGACGAGCACCACGCCGAGGTCCAAGAGCTCCGGGTCGGGTTTTACAAGAAGGGATCCGGCAAAGGCGGGATCATCTATCCCGATGCGCTGGACGAAGCCCTGTGCTTCGGCTGGATCGACGGCGCGCGCAAGACTGTGGACGACTCCAGCTACACCATTCGCTTCACGCCACGCCAGCCGAACAGCATTTGGAGCGCGGTAAACACGAAGCGGGTTGAAAAGCTCGTTAAGCTGGGGCGGATGCAGAAGCCCGGGCTGGCAGCCTTCAAGACGCGCGACCTGAAAAAAACGCAGCAATACTCCTACGAGAGAAACAACTGCAGGCTTGAGGCTGCGCACGAGAGGACGTTCAAGGCGAACCCGAAGGCCTGGGAGTTCTTTCGCGCGCACGCCGCTTGGTATCAGCGGACCACGACTTGGTGGGTCGTCAGCGCGAAGAGGGAAGAGACCCGGCTGAAGCGCCTCGCCACATTGATTGAGGACTCGGAGAACGGCCGCAAAATCGGACTGGTGGACTATCCAAAAACTAAACGAAAAGATGACCGCCAGAAATGAGCGTTCAAGTCCAAAGTTTCACAAACCTCTATAATGACTTCGGGATGAGACATGGCGTCTCGCCCGCAGTTTTGCAACCACCTTTGTTCCCTCACATCAATTGCCACTGGAGGAAAGATCAGAATGGCACATGAAGTTCCAGCCCTGTCCTACGACTACTCTGCCCTTGAACCTTACATTGACACTCAAACCATGCACTTGCATCACGACAAGCATCACCAGGCCTATGTAACGAACCTGAACGCTGCACTGGAGAAGGCGCCTGAACTCCAGAAACTCAGCGCCGAGGAGTTGATCAGGAGCCTGGAGAACGTGCCCGAAGCGATTCGCACCGCGGTGCGCAACAACGGCGGCGGCCACGTGAACCACACCATGTTCTGGAAGATCATGGGTCCGAACGCCGGCGGTGACCCGAGCGGCGCTATTGCCGATGCCATCAAGAGCACCTTTGGCGATTTCAACGCCTTCAAGGAGAAATTCAACGACGCCGGCCTGAAGCAGTTTGGCAGCGGATGGGCGTGGCTGGTGCGCGACCAGGGCGGCAAGCTGCAAGTCATCAGCTCGGCCAACCAGGACAATCCCATGAGCCAGGGCTTTTATCCCATCATGGGCAATGACGTGTGGGAGCACGCGTACTACCTGAAATACCAGAACCGCCGCGGCGACTACCTGAAGGAATGGTGGAACGTGCTGAACTGGGCGGAAGTGAACAGCCGCTTCCAGCAGAGCCAGAAGTAGCGTTCACTCCCAATCGGCGGCGATTAGAAGGGTGCGGTGGACCGCGCCCTTTTTCGTCGCGATGCAATTGACGCCCACTGCCCATTTGCGGCAAAATCTCGTGAATTTCTGTGCCGATTTTTGGCGCGACCAACTACAAGACAGGGGAATGAAGCATGAAAAAGTTGATGACTGGGATCGTCGTCGCAGGGCTGTGCCTTATCGCTGCCCACAGGAGTCTGGCCGCTGCGGGCAAGAGTAACAGCAAGCAACAGATCGCCCGCGGCGAGTATCTCGTAAAAGCCGTCGGACAATGCGGCGAATGTCACACTCCGATGGACGAGAAGGGCGAGTTTGTTCAGGGCAAATGGCTGCACGGCACCAAGCTGACCTTCGCGTCCACCGTTCCCGTGCCCAACTGTGCTGACACCTCTGCCAACATTGCTGGCCTGGAAGGCTGGGACCACGAGAAGGCAGTCCGGTTCTTTATGATCGGCCTTGCGCCCAATGGGCAGCCGGCTCGTCCCCCGATGCCGCAATACCACATGAACCGGGTCGACGCCGAGGCGGTGGTTGCTTACTTGGAATCCCTGAAGCCGTAACTAGACCCGGTGCATCGGCTGATAGGGAAGGCTCTTGCCGTGCACGATGGCGGCGGGATTGTGTGTGACCAGCGCGTCAGCAATCTCGTCGCCGGCGAAGCCCGCAACCACTTTGCGCGCTTGCGATAGCACCGGAGCGCGATGCTCAGGATCGTGCGCGTCGCTGGCCACAACGTGGACCGCTTCCCGCTGGAGCAGCCACTCGATCATCTTCCTTGAGCGGCTTCCCCAGAATCCCGTAACCGC
>Ga0074045_10004596_pt1 | contig 12193 bp, 12 predicted proteins | sample BogForMeECP23OM2_FD_94442 | JGI IMG/M metagenome (GOLD analysis project Ga0074045, IMG submission 94442) | Bog forest soil microbial communities from Calvert Island, British Columbia, Canada - Bog Forest MetaG ECP23OM2 | ecosystem: Environmental > Terrestrial > Soil > Wetlands ...
GCCACCGGCTGCTGTGGTCATCCCACCATGGATTGTAAAGCTTTAGCAAATTGCCAAGGTTATTATCGGGCATATCTAACTCTCTGTTATAACGGTATATTTGACCGCTCGGCAAGTTATGAGCCTTATATCGATCATATTTTGCTTTTACCTAGTATTACCTTATAATCCAATATGTTATTAGAGTTCAATTCTTTTTCCCTCCACAATAGCAATTTCTTCCGGCGTTAGGCCAAGAGGTTCCTTCTTTATCTATCATGCTTTACCCTCATTCTGTTGTCAGCCCTCAACCTCAAAACTTTTAACTAAATACTCAAAGCTCATATTCATCTGCACGGCATTGTGCGGTATCAGGACATAAAAAGCGTTTGAAACTATTAAATCCTTAAGTTTGCGAGCATGATCCGTATCTTTTGCAACTACCAATACAAAAGGCTTTACCAGAGACATTTTGTTGTCCCTTGAGAATATATCCAGCGCAACCTTAGTATCCTCGTGAATTCGTATGCCGTCTTCCAGCTTTATCCTGTCCAGATCATCCAATGAATATTGAGCAGGATCAAAATCCTTGCGGGTAGCTACTGCCGGTTCTTTAACAAAGCCGTCCTGAATGGCTTTTGATAAAGAATACTCATATACGACATTTTTGAATTTGATAGCAGTCCCACCGCGCTCTACCTGTGGTGTCGCTGTTAGCTCAAGTCCTAAAATTGGTTTCAATTCATTGATAACTTCCATGCCTCTGTCTGCCCTATAATGATGGGATTCGTCCATGAGCAAAACAAGATCGTCAAGATTAGATAAATAATTGAAATATGAGTCCCCTAAATATTCTGAAAGCCTTTTGATGCGAGGGAGCTTGCCGCCTCTCATTTCTGAATTTATCTTGGAAATATTGAAGACATTGATCCTAATTTCCTGCTCTTTATACAAGTCCCCTATGGAATTGTAGTTATCGCCAGTAATAATTACAGGGTTGTTATGGACAAACTCGCCGATGCCTTGAAAAACATACTTCGGATGAGTGGTATCTGAAAAGTCTGCTATCAGCTTATTATAGATGGTAAGGTTCGGGGTTAGGACAAAAAAGTTTCTAATGCCCTTTGACAGATAAAGGTATGCCACAAAAGCACCCATCAGCCGTGTTTTTCCAACGCCGGTTGCCAGTGCAAAACAGATTGACGGGAAATTCCTCTCAAAATCTGTGCATATAGGGTAAGCGTTTTTCACTATATCCAGCCCGGCAGATAGATCACAATTCTTCTGAAGAGATAAAGTATCTATCAGTTCGGCTAATATATTCAGGCTTTCAGCTTGCGGAGGACGGAGGCTTAAGCGGTTCTTTATAGAAGTAGCAATGCGATTCATTTAGTTATTACCCTCTTTATTACCCTCTTTTAGCGGTATTACCCTTTTTCTTCCATAATGCGCCTGGGCCTCTTCCCACACACTCAACCTTGTCTTCTTTCTGCAAAGCCTTAAGCACCGTTCGTATCATATCCCGGCTAACAGCAGGACATTTCTTCTCTATATCCGCAACACTAAAATCCTTGTTAGCGGAAAAAACAGCTTGATGGACCATCTCTGTTTTTGAGCCCCTCGGGCTTCCTATTGAACCGGCCCTCTCTTCAAACTCCCTGTATGCAGTTTTAATGACGTAAAGGACAAAATTTATGTACGGCCAGGGATCATGTTTGCTTTCGTGCCAGCCTTTGGAGCTTTCCTCAAGCGTTTCATAATAGCGCTGTTTGTTTTCTTCGATGATGCGTTCAAGGCTGATATACCGGCCAACCTCATACCCAAGGAGATAACACTGCAAGAGCATAAGCAAACGTGATACTCTTCCATTGCCGTCACGGAACGGATGTATACACAAGAAATCCAGATTAAATGCGGCCAGAGCTAGTAAAGGGTGCGTCCAGCGCTCTTTAGCGCAATCCTGCCATGCTTTGACCAATAACTGCATGTACTGTGGAGTGTCACCAGCAGAAACCGTTTTGAAGCGGACCCGTACCCTCCCGTCAGGATACCGTTCGATGACGTCGCTGTCCCTGCTTTTATACTCTCCGGCATCTCCCGACCCGCCTCTCGCTAAATGGTGCAATTCACGAATAGTACCTTCCGACACCGCAAGATCATTGAACTTCGTATGGAGACGTTCAAGAGCTTTACGATAACCGCGCACTTCTTCTTCATCCCTGTCCCGTAAATGCGCCCTGCCAAATACCACCTCTTTTACCCTTGTCGGGTCAATGTTCACGCCTTCAATACGGTTAGACGATAATGCGCTCTCTATGATGGCATGTTCTCTCAAAACCTTCAGCTTCTGCGGGGCCTGGCGCGAATAAAGCTCCTGTTTGCCCCGATACTCTCCAAGATCGGCAAGATACCATGCAGTGCTCTGCGGTACAGGCTGCGTTGTCGATTCAAAAATTCGAAGTGTTTTCATGATGCGTTGCCCCCGTCAAACAAAGGCGTTTTCCGGACTGCCCGTCTCGATTTTACAGAGGCTGTTTTCTTATATAGAATGTTCTAATCCGTCATCATAATACTTAAAAGCACTACCAGTATTAAAAGGCGGGTCTATGTAAATGCACTTTATCTTGCCTGCAAAATCCTGCTCAAGGGCTCTCAGGGCAAGAAGGTTATCCCCATAGATAAGCATGTTCTCACTATTCTTATCTCCATAAGACTTCTCCGGTTCTTCAATCAATATGCGTGGCTCCAACCTCGGCTGATTCTCCTTGCCTATCCACGTGAGTTCTAAACGCTGGTTCTTAGACATAACACCTGCTTATCTTAATCCCCTTCGTTTTCATCTTTGTTCTTCTTTATATATAACAGGCATAGCGGGTAAGCATCATATCGTCTATTTCTCTTTGAGCACTGGAGTCAAGATCAACCATTTTGTTGACGTCAACAAAATGGTCAATAATCTTTTGACCGGACTTGTAGCACGCTGTTTTAGCTTTTTCGATTACAAGCATAAAGTTACGCCATTCCTTATAATCCAACAAGACTTGCAAATCTCTTGCAAACCAATATTCAATGCCATTTTCCTCATAAGCTGATTCTTCAAAGTTTTTATTAAGCTTTATAATAAGTTCTTTCTGCATGGTATCCCTCTTAAATTACCCTCTAAGCACTTTCCCCTCAATGTTTTTCCCACGTCCTTCGCCATCTATTTGCCCCATTCCCCGACTTTCTCGCCCGCCGCTGCAATGAACGGCTGACGCAATAGTAGAAAGTTTGACCTTTCTTTTGAATCAGTGACCCGCAGCATCGCCCCAAAGGTCATTAAGTTTTTGGTCGCGACCGCATATAAAACGGTAGTAATTGTAACGGATCGGGTTCTTCTTGTAATAGTGTTGGTGGTAATCCTCGGCAGGGTAGAACTGAGTTGCCTGCACAATCTCGGTTTCGACAGGTCCTTTGAAGGGTTTGTGCTTTTCCAACAGTTCCTTCGACTGTAACGCCAACCTGTGCTGCTCCTCATCATGATAAAAAATTGCACTTCGATACTGATGCCCGGAATCACAGAACTGCCGGTCCTTTGTGCTCGGATCGATGTTGTGCCAAAAGACGTTCAGGAGCTTCTCGTAGGTCACTTTTGACGGGTCATAGACCACCTGAACTGACTCGGCGTGCCCGGTCCCTCCGGCCGAAACCTCTTCATAGGCGGGATTCTTTTTCCACCCGCCTGTGTAGCCGGATGTTACCGATACCACGCCTGGAATCTCGTCGAAGGGGTGCTCCATGCACCAGAAACAGCCCCCTGCGAAGGTCGCAGTCTCAAGATTAGTTGCGGCCATGGCTGTGGCGATTGCGATGAGCATAACCGACAATCCCATCATAGCACTAATAAGCATCTTCATAATCGTCTCCTTCCAGAAACAATCTCTTTTAAGACAAGTTTTTGTGATTGTTTGCTTTATAAGCGGTTTTTACAGCATATCTAATAATTATCACAAAATGGATTCATCTGCAAGTCTTCTGTCATTGCGGCTGGCTATAATCTGGATTCTTTTAAAGAACAGGGGTTGGCAGTTTGCCGCAGCGGGTATCCTGCGCGGCGTAAATGGTTTCAATTCGAGGAGCTTAAGATTTATGTGGTCTGCGGTTCTTTACGAGCGCCAAAAATCGTTGCTATGCCGAGACTCATTGGATGAACAGTAACACTGCTGAAATTACATTTTTCAATAAGCTGCTTGAACTCGCCGGCTACGGGGAATGCCTGGATCGACTTGGGAAGATAATTATAAGGCGTATCCGACTTGAGGATCCTTTTCGCTATGGCAGGCATAATATTAAAGCAATAATAGTTGTAGAACGGCATTAACCACTTTTTTTGCGGGCTCGTCAGTTCAAGGCAAAAAAATCGCCCCCCAGGCTTAAGTACCCTGTAAGCCTCGCCCAGGGCTACCGAGGTTTCAAAAATGTTCCTGATACCGAAAGCCACGGTAACGACATCGAATGCATTATCATCAAAAGTGAGGTTCTTTGCATCAGCGAGGACGAAAGAAATGTCTGATGTCGTGGATCTAAGGTTCTTCTTTGCCATGTCCAGCATCTCTTCACAATAATCGGCCCCGACGACTGATCCCTGCGCTCCGACTTCCCTGGAAAGCAGGAATGCCAGTTTCCCGGTGCCTGTGCAGACATCAAGGACTTTTTCCCCGGTCTTTATTCCCGAGTATGATACAAGCCTTTTCCGCCATATCGAGTCCATCCAGAAACAGAAAAGTGAACTCAAAAAATCGATCTGAGGGGCTATTGATGAAAATATATTCTTAACAAAGGCATCACCGGGGTGCCATCGTGTTTTCATCATAAGTGCCTCCTGGACCCGTCCGGCCGATGCTTATCACACAAAGAACCGGGACTGCTGAAATGAAGAATTTCAGCTTTCGATGCGCCAGCTGTCTGACTTGAACTGTCGATCCGTTCGACACGTGTCTTTGCAATTTTTATATGCTTTCTGATCATGTCCGACTTTTCTTTTCCGAAGACCACAATATTTGTACATAAAATTATGAAACAGACAGAAGGAAAAAATCAACTACCGGGACCCACCTCAATTCACCGTCAAACCACAGCCAACAGTACCAACAGCAGGTGGGGAATTCCGGCCTGCCAGAACAGACCTGCCAGAATTTGATTGACGAACTTTAGAGGATATGTTATCTTATATCCAGAACTTTAAAGGTTTTTGCGATCGTAAGAGGCCACAAAGACTTTGAACTTTGCGGCTTCTTTTTTTTATTTAAGTCCCTTTGAGGTTTGAGTTTAAGAGAAGGAGGAACGAAAATGGCACAAGGAACAGTGAAGTGGTTCAACGACAGCAAAGGGTTTGGCTTTATAACGGCTGAAGACGGAGTCGATACTTTTGTACACCATACGTCCATTCAGGGCAATGGCTTTAAGAGCCTTTCCGAAGGTGACAAAGTCAGCTTTGATACTGAAAAGGGACCAAAAGGACCCAAAGCAATCAATGTTGTTAAACTGTAGGTAACCGGGGCAGGCCCCCTCTATCCGGAGGGGGCCTGCTCATTTTCAGGGAGGCTCATGAACAACAAAAAGAACGCGGCCAGGGCAGAAAGAAGGCAACAGAAGATTGATGCAGGTTTAGTGGCTGCCATCTTCCCCGAAGTTTCGAGTATCGTAATCAACATGACCTATAATCAAAGGGGAATAAAGCAATCGATGCCGCGGATCGTTAATTTCTTTCCCAGCAGCTATGCTTTTTTCACTGTTGAGTGTTTGAACAAAGAGTGTGTGGAAGGCGGGTTTGATTTCACCCGGATAATAAGCGGGATGGTTGGTAACCGTAAAGCAACATCAAAAGGCGAACTCGGCTGTGAAGGCGGCCCTATAGCCGATCACTCAGATGTTGTCTACGAAGTTGCCATACAATACTCATAAATCGCAAGAGCGAAGATATTAATCCAAATACTTATTCAACATATATGCGGCCCAATACCAGCCGGCTATGCTGAAAACAAGGCCCGAGAGAAGTTCGGTTCCCAGGCCCACATAGCCGCCCAACCATCCACCGATAATGCCAAAAAATGTGGAACTTGCAGACTTTACAATAAATTGCATGTGCTTACAAATAATATTGGTTAAGTAATTTCTTTGTCAAGGCAATAGTGAAGAGAAAGGTATGGGGTCGGGGTTAGAAAATGCCCGATTAGTTTTTGCCCATGCCATACCTCTGCCTATACGTATACCCAAAATTTGTAATGTTCCTGTAACAAACCTCTGTTATAGTATATATCAGTGTAGTGTCCCTAACAGTTCTTTACACTTTTGGGGCCGTCATTCCGGTGCTTAAGGCACCTACTGTTGGCTTGTCCGGAATCTTTCCTCTTTGAAAAGACAGTAGGTGCTCTAAGCAGGTGCTCTTAAGCACGGGAATGACAAATAAAGAAAGCTATTTACGAGACACTACACTGCCTAGGGACAGACTATGATTTGTCTCAGAAATTTTTTAAAGCTCTTCAAAGGCAGGCATGCTTGAGTTCATTCGCTCCACTTATTTTCAGGGTCTTCTGGACAGCTTTTCAGCCGGGGTTGTCATCTTCAACTCAGAGGGTCTTGTTTATGCGGTGAATAAATCCTTATATTCTATTCTGGACCTCGACTCGGGGGACTACGTCAGAACGTATTGGATGGCACTATTTGCAGGGTTTGAGCAAAAGAAGCGGCTTGAAGAAATGGTCCGTTATGTTGCAGAGAACATGCGGCAGGCACCGTACCATTTCACCGACCGCTTCTCGGACAAGAAGGGAACATTCCGCCATCTCTCCCTCTCCGCCTCGCCGCTTATCTACCATAATAAACTTTTCGGGATAGTGATCGAGATCGACGACATCACGAACATCGTCCTTCTTCATGAACGGGAAAAGAGCATCCTCCAGGAGAGAAACATACTGCAACAGGAACGCTACGAGGGGCTGCGGAAGATGTCCATGTCTGTTTCTCACCAGATCAGGAATCCCGTTATGGTTATCGGGGGATTGGCACAACGTCTTCCGAAAGAGCTTGCACTCTCGAAGGGACAGCTGGGATATTTCGACACTATCAGGACATGCGTAAACAGGATGGAGGATATTGTAACTGCTGTCTACGAATACTCTTCGCTGAACTCTGGAGAACGACATTTGACCGATTTGGGCCTCATCATTGACATGGCAAGAGAAGAGGCCCTTCTGCGCTTTTCGATATTGCCCGTAGAAGTCGTTTGGCAAGTCGAGATAGCGCCATACGAACTCTCTGCCGATCGTTTTGGGCTATCCAGGGGGATTGCGGAAATCTTTGCAAATTCGCTCGAAGCCTTTGTCGTGTCGCCGGGTGTGATAAAAGTTTCCGGATCAGTACATGAGGAATTCTACCGGCTCGAAATCACAGATACGGGCAGGGGCATACCCGAAGCCAATCTGAATTTTATTTTCGATCCTTTTTTCACGACGAAGACGGTTGGCGTCGGTATGGGGTTGTGCAAAGCTGAAAAGGTCATAAAAGACCACAGTGGCCGCATAACTGCGGGGCATGCCTACGGCGGAGGGACAAAGATATCCATAGAATTCGCCATTCACCCTGCCGCGCCGGGCCTGCAATTACCGCCTTACCGACAGCACGCCGTCCATTTGTAAAATCTTATTTGCCAGCGAAACAATCTGGTTCCTGTTTTTGACTTCAAGGGTAAACTCAAGCAAGGCCCGTTTGTCGTGCGTTGATACTGCCTGCAAGTGGCTGATATTCACATTAGCTCCGGATATAAGCGCCGTGACGCCGGCCAAAATTCCGGACTTATCCATGCTCTCTACATGCAGTTTTACCGTTGACGTAATGTCGGCATCCTGGCTCCATTCAACCTCAATAAGCCGCTCACTGTCCATTGTGAGCCGCTCAAGATTGGGACACTCCTTCCGGTGAATGGTCACACCTTGCCCTCTTGTGATAAAGCCTGCGATCCTGTCACCAGGCACAGGGAAGCAGCACCTTCCGATGTGATACATAACGTTGTCGATCCCGGTGATCGTTATGATACTTCTGTTGTCCTTGTGAGGCTTCACAACCTTCGGGACGATTCCGACCTCCTCCTTTTCGGGCATAAACCTGTTGACAACCTGGTGGGCGGAAACCTTTCCATAACCGACAGAGACGTAAAGGTCCTCGATTGACATAAGGCTAAAAGATTTTATGATTTCTTCCATCTTTTCAGATTTAAGAACTGAAAGGGGCAGCCCATGCCTCTTGATCTCATCTTCGAGAAGCTTGGTCCCCAGTTCTATGCTCTTTTTCTGTTCCTCTATTTTTAAAAACTGTTTGATCCTGGCCTTAGCGCGTTGGGTTACCACAAACTTCAACCAATCCTTGCTGGGGCTGTGCGTAGGGGAGGTAATTATCTCTATAACGTCACCACTATTTAATTGGTACCGCAAGGGCACGATTCTGCCGTTGGCCTTTGCGCCAACGCATTTGTGGCCGACCTGGGTATGAATGCTGTAAGCGAAATCAACCGGCGTAGAGCCTACCGAAAGCTCCTTAATGTCGCCTTGGGGAGTAAACACATAAACCGTCTCGGGGACCACCTCTTCCTTGACCGCTTCAAGAAACTCCTTTGGGTCGGATATGTCCTTCACCAGATCACGCAGCCACGCGATAAAAAGGCCGTTTTTCTTATCGATGTTGTCTTTTTCCTTGTACCGCCAGTGCGCTGCAATGCCCTCTTCGGCAAGTTCATTCATGTCACCGGAACGAATCTGGAATTCCACATGGTCTCCTCCAGGACCGACTACTGTAGTATGGAGCGATTGGTACATGTTCGACTTGGGAAGGCTTATAAAATCCTTGAACCTGCCGGGAACAAGCGGCCAGAGAGAATGGAGGATGCCCAGTATATCGTAGCAGTGGCCCACCGTGTCCGTGATGATCCTTACTCCGATAACATCCTGCACCTGCTCAAAAGGGATCTTCTGTTTAATCATCTTCTGGTAAATGCCGTAATAATGCTTGACCCTGCCCTTTATCTTAACGGGAATGTCCGCCAGCTTGAACTTTTCCGAGATGATGTCCTTCACCTCACTGATATAGCGGTCCTGCTCCTCTTTGCGTTTCGCAACCTTTTTTTCAAGCTCGCTGAACAGATCGGGCATAAGAGTCTTGAAGCTCAGGTCCTCGAACTCCGTCCTCATCCAGCCAATACCGAGCCTGTTAGCGAGGGGAGCATAAATGTCGAGGGTCTCCCGCGCGATACTTCTCTGTTTTTCCTCGGGCAGATGTTCAATGGTCCTCATATTATGGAGCCTGTCGGCGAATTTTATGAGTATGACCCGCACATCCTTCGACATGGCAAGGAGCATTTTCCTGAAGTTCTCGGCCTGGGCGTCCTCTTTAGTCTGGAACTCAACCTTCGACAATTTTGTCAAGGCATCGACTAAAAACGCGATCTCGGCGCCGAATATGTCTTTTATATCATCGGTCAGGGTGCCGGTATCCTCAATCGTATCATGCAGCAGGCCTGCGGCTATAGTTGCCGTATCGAGTTTCATGTCTGCAAGGGTGTCGGCAACCGAGAGCGGATGGTATATATAAGGCGACCCCTCAACACGCCGCTGGCTGCAGTGGGCCTCCCCTGAAAATATATAGGCTTTCTTTATACGCCCAACGTCCGCCTTTGGATTGTATGCCAATATTTTCTCTATAACATCATCTATTGTAACCATGTTTGATTATAACTCCGACCTATTATGTTATGATAGTTTTTCATGGATACATTAATCATTCGGGGCAGCAGAGCGCTTAAGGGAGAGGTCGTAATCAGCGGGTCCAAAAATGCCGCGCTGCCTATTCTTGCCGCGTCCGTTTTGGCCTCCGGCGAAAACAGATTTGCAGGAATCCCGGATTTGAGGGACATCGCTACAATGGGCAGGCTACTGTCGACCATGGGTTGCAGGTTCAACTGTAAGGACGGCACAGCGGTCATCGACAGCGCTTCAATAAACCGTTTTGAGGCGCCTTATGAACTGGTGAAGACCATGCGGGCCTCTGTCCTGGTCCTTGGCCCGCTGATTGCCAGATATGGAAGGGCGAGGGTTTCACTTCCCGGGGGGTGCGCTATAGGCGCCAGGCCTATAAATCTCCACTTGATGGGCCTTGAGAAAATGGGGGCCAAAATTAAGCTTGAAGGGGGATATGTCCTTGCAAAAGCAAACCGACTTTCAGGAGCATCCATTTATTTCGATACAGTTACCGTAACAGGCACGGAAAATTTGATGATGGCCGCCGCCCTTGCCAGGGGCGTCACTGTCCTTGAGAATGCAGCGCGGGAGCCCGAAGTCATAGACCTTGCTAATTGTCTCACCTCCATGGGCGCCAGGATAAAAGGGGCCGGCGAAAGCGTTATCGAGATAGAGGGGGTCGATGAATTAAGACCGGCTAAGCTCTATCGGGTAATTCCGGACAGGATTGAGGCAGGAACGTTTATGGCCATTGCCGGCAGCTGCAACAGCGATCTCCTGCTGAAAAATTGCAGGTCTGATAATTTGGATGCTGTAATAATAAAGCTGAAAGACACGGGGATTGCATTTAAAGATACGAAAAAAGGCCTCAGGGTCACAGGACCGGAGCAGCCGGTAGCTGCCGACCTGAAGACAATGCCCTATCCCGGTTTTCCCACCGATATGCAGGCACAATTCATGGCAATGATGACTGTGGCAAAGGGGACCAGTGTTATCAAAGAGACCATTTTCGAAAACAGGTACATGCACGTTGCGGAACTGAAGAGAATGGGAGCTGATATACGTATCGAGGGCGGCGCCGCAGCAGTCAGGGGGGTAGAGCAGCTCAAAGGAGCGCCGGTAATGGCTACCGATTTAAGGGCGTCGGCATCTCTGGTAGTCGCCGCGCTCCGCGCCAGGGGTGAGACAACGATCAGCAGAATTTACCACCTGGACAGGGGGTACGAAAAAATAGTTGAAAAGCTGCGGAAGATCGGCGCCGATATCTATAGAGCCCCCGAAAAGTCGTAATATGAAGAGAGGATTTTTCATTGGCGATTTTGAGTTCATATGGCTAAACGGGGGAATGTTCGCATTGGATGGCGGTGCAATGTTCGGATGCGTTCCGAAAGCTTTATGGAAAAAGAAGTATCCTGTAAATGAGGATAATACAATTCCTTTGGTGGCCTGGCCGCTTCTTATCAAAACACCGGAATCGCTTGTTATAATAGAAACAGGTCTGGGAAACAAGCTGACGGATAAGCAGAAGCAGATATTAAGAGTGAAAGAAGAATGGAACCTGATTTCCGGGTTGCCGGGCCTTGGCATAGAGAGAGAGGATATCACTCATGTAATCCTTACCCATTATGATTTTGATCACGCCGGAGGAGTTGTTATGCGTGAAGAATCGGGAGCCTTACGCCTTACTTTTCCAAAGGCAAAACATTACATTCAGGCAACGGAATGGGAAGATGTCATGCATCCTAATATCCGTTCCATCAATACCTATTGGCCCATTAATAATGAACTCCTTAAGGGGGCCCCGAATCTTGAACTTATAAATGGGGAGACCGAGATTGTAAAAGGCATTAAGGTAATCCATACAGGAGGACATACAAAGGGCTACCAAATAGTAACCGTTGAATCCGGGGGACAGTCGGCGGTATATCCATGCGATCTCTTGCCGACGCATGCCCACTTCAATCCCCTGTGGATCATGGCCTATGATAATTTTCCTTTAGATTCGATTCAGCAGAAAGAAAATCTCGAAAGAGTGCATGTCGAGAAAAAAGCATGGTTCATCTTTTACCATGATCCTTTCGTGGCTGCCTGCAAATTTGATGAACACGGAAACATTGTAGAGAAGTGCACCGCAGAGAGCCCTTAATTCCCTTGCATCTTTAATCTTACCGCGATTTTTTTCACAGAGCGGAGCGCCTACGTGCTTAAGAATTGATCTTATTTTTGACGGATAAGCAAGCGCGTATATTAAAATCGGAATATCACCGGAGAATTCAACGCCCTCGGCGCCTCAAGTATCTTAAAATATTAGGGGGTTCCGATGGTTTTAACTTTTAACTTGACATATTACTAAAGTAATACTACAATACATATATTGGATGACCGATGTAATTGTTAGACTCGTGGGCTCCTGGCTGTCCCAGGGGTTCACCACAGAAAGGAGGTAC
>Ga0074045_10004598_pt1 | contig 12189 bp, 7 predicted proteins | sample BogForMeECP23OM2_FD_94442 | JGI IMG/M metagenome (GOLD analysis project Ga0074045, IMG submission 94442) | Bog forest soil microbial communities from Calvert Island, British Columbia, Canada - Bog Forest MetaG ECP23OM2 | ecosystem: Environmental > Terrestrial > Soil > Wetlands ...
AGCGTGCACTTGACGCCGGGCGCGCGTCATTTCATGATGCGCGAGTTCAGCGGGCTTGCCTTCAAAGGAACCCGCTTACGCGAGGCCTGTGCCGGATGGCTCCGGCTCTGCCTGGAATTCCTCACTGGGAGTTTTTCTTGGTCTCGTTCCATTTTTCACTTATTGTGGTCTATCATACGGGGAATTGCAATGGCACACGATCAAGTTGCGACTTTACGGCACGATTCTTCAATAGTTGTTCGCGAGTGGCGACCTCTCTATAAGGGACGAAAGAAGAGCGCCCGCAGGGCGCTCGAGGTGATTCGAAGCGGGTACCGGGTCTTCATAGGGTCGGGATGCAGCGAGCCGCAACACCTCGCTCAAAGCCTCGAGGAAAGGCTTCCCAGCCTCGCGGACGTGGAAATTCTCGACATCCTGAGCGTCGGAAAGCCCCGGTTCACTGAAGGAGGTTATGACCAGTGCCGGCTGAAGACATTCTTTGTCGCCTCGGCAACCCGCGAGGCCGTGGCTGAAGGGCGCGCAGATTACACGCCGATAAATCTGTCGGATATCCCGGGGCTGTTTCGCTCAGGCGCCATGAGCATCGATGTCGCTTTGATCCAGGTATCTGCTCCCGACGACCACGGTTTCTGCTCCTACGGGATAGCGGTGGATATCGTTAAGTCCGCTGCCCAGTGCGCCAGGCACGTAATTGCTCAGGTAAATCCCCGGATGCCCCGAACGCTGGGAGACTCCTTCATTCACGTGAGCCATATCGACACCTTTGTCGAGCATGAGGAGCCGTTGCTCGAATTCGGGGTTCCCGTCATGAATCAGATTGCCGTAGATATAGGCAAGCACGTGGCGGGGCTCGTCGAGGACGGCTCGACTATCCGCGTGGGGGTGGGAAGCATTTCCACCGCCGCCCTGTATGCCCTGGAAGGCAAAAAGGACCTTGGGGTTCACACCGACATGCTTACCGACGCCTACCTGCACCTTGTGAAAAAGGGGGTCATTACCAACGCGCGAAAGACTCTGCACCCGGGGAAAATAATAGCCAGCTTTTGCCTGGGATCTCGCGAACTCTACGATTTCGTCGATAATAACCCGATGGTGGCCCTCTACCCGATCGATTATACCAACAATTACCTGGTGATCTCCGAAAATGACAGAATGGTGACCATCAACTCGGGCCTCGAGGTAGACCTATCCGGACAGGTATGCGCGGACTCGCTCGGGTATGAAATATACAGCGGCGTTGGCGGGGCGATCGACTTTTTGCGGGGCGCCAAGGCTTCTCGGGGCGGCAAGACAATAATGGTGCTCCCCTCGAGCACCATGGACGCGTCTAAATCCAGAATCGTTCCGGCCCTCACCGAAGGCGCAGGAGTGGTCACCACGCGAGGCGGCGTAGAATACGTGGTTACCGAGTACGGAGTTGCCGGTTTGCAGGGCAAGAGCCTTCGGGAACGGGCGCTTGCGCTTATTTCCATAGCGCATCCCGACTTCAGGAACGAACTCATGGAAGCCGCCCACCGGATTAATTACCTGGAAAAGGATGCCAGACGCTCGGCGACAAGCCGGGCCATCTATCCGCACGACTGGGAATATTCTCAGACGTTCATCGGACCGGGCCGCGTATTCTTCCGGCCTGCCAGACCTGCCGATGGACGAGCCCTCAAGGAATTCTTCTATTCGCTGCCCAGGGATGAAGCTTACTTCCGGTTTCTTTCACTCATGAAGGTCTTCCCATACTACGATGTCGAAGCGATGGTAAATATCGATTATCACAGGGAGATGTGTCTTCTTGGGTTCGCGGGCGAAATGGGTTCCGAAAGAATCATTTCATTAGCCCATTATCGTCTGGATGATGAAACCATGGTGGCCGAGGTCGATTTTGCGGTACACCCGAACTATGCGCGCAACGGCATTGCAACATCGATGGTTCGCCATATCGCCGAAAAGGGCAGGCAGAGAGGTGTAAAAACAATCGTTTCATACACCGGAAACGAACGGGTGTTTGGAGTGTTCCGAAAACTTGACTACGCGATGGAAAGCTCGCTGTCGGCCGGCGTCTATGAAATAAAGGTCCGGCTGGACCAGCCGAAATACTGCAATGCCTGAATGAAATTAGCATTGTAATTCCCCGGCGGCCGCGTATCCTTCGCGGTGAGACCATTAACTTTACGGAAATCTTGGGAAAAGCAGGGGGAAACTGCGGAAGGCGCCCCATTGACAGCCCAACGCGATTGAGAGACATGTCGATCAGGGCGCCTTCCGCGCTACGCGGGATACATCGCCAAGGGGTGCGCAATAGAAATGACATTCTTCTGCTTAGTGTTGTGTACAGTCTCTCATACGAGCGGTGGAAATGGATCGGCTGGAGCCTCTCGAAAGACAAATCGCCAAGCTGAGTGAAAGAATCGATATCCTTGAGCGCGATATCGAATATCTTTCCTCGCAGATAAAACACCCGGTCGAAGAACTCCTCTGGCAGCACGGATTTCCGGTCTTAAGCCACGGCGGCCGGGCGCAGCTTCTCTTCCCGCCCAATATCGCCTCCTCATCGCTCGGATACTTCTATCGTATGATGAGGCGTTACTCGTTCAGGCTTTTCATGAGGGACCTTATCCAAATTCCCGAAGGAGACGAACCCGGCGCGCTCGCCCGTTACTGTTCTCTCAGGACCGTTAAGTCCTATCTTGGAATTCTTGCGGAAATGGGAATCGTCTGTCTTACGAACAAGGGGTACAGGCTCGTCAGGAAAGTCCCGAGTTTTGGCCGGACACTCGAATGGTACGTGTGCGAAATTCTCAGGCGCGAGTTCCTCTCGCCCGCCCTCTTCAACGTGAAGCTTCAAAATACGAAGTTCGGCGGCGACTATGATGTCATTTCCATGGTGGCCGGACATCTCGTCTACGTCGAAGTCAAGTCCTCACCGCCCCGGGGAGTGGAACACCAGGCGGTCGAGGCATTTCTGGGAAGGCTTCGCGACCTGGAACCCTCTATAGCCATTCTGTTCGTGGATACCGAACTGCGCATGCGGGACAAGCTCGTCCCGCTCCTTGCCCAGGGGCTTGAGCGCGAAGGAAAGTCAGGTCCGGATTGGGCGGTCCTGAGGCTGTTGAACGAAATTTTCCACGTGCGCCATTCCATTTACGTGGTAAACAGCCGGAAAGGGGTCTATAGCAACCTGCGGACCTGTTTTCGTGATTCTCTGCTCGTGGAAAGGAAAGGGTAGACATGCCTGCCCGGGTGTGAAATGTCTTTTTCCGAACCCTGACAACCTGCTTTTGACCTCCGCTGTAAAGGCCGCAACGTATGCTCGACGCATCCGAAATAGAGGAGAGGGCCAGGTTTTGCTATTGTGTCTTCCTCCAGTTGAGCTGGCTTGGCAGCAATGATTCCGTCGAGCCCGGCCGGTATCCGGACTATCTGGCCAAATCGTCGCTCGGCCTCGGGAGCGATCAGTTCATAACCATGACGCTTGACGAAGCCCTGATGGAGGACCGGCCTGACGGCGGCCTGCGGTCGCTCGCCGCGCTCTACGAAGGCTTTGCCTACGCTTTCTGCCAGGTGCTCGAAAAGGATATGGACCAGATCAAGGCCCAAATCTCCCCCGGTTTTCTGAAAAAACTGGCCGAAGAAGTGGGGGTGGGGGACCTGGTTTAGTGTTGCACTTGACATTAATGTGGAAAGATGTACAATTATAGAGCTTGATCGTCTCGAGATTACGCTTGTCAGTCACTCAAACCGCAATAACAGAAGGGGGCGAAACGGGTTCGACGGGGGTAAAGAAGCTTAAGTTGCATGCCGAGGTCCTGACTGCTCGTTAAACGGTTGGGAATAAAACAAACGCAGACGACTACGCGTACGCTGTAGCCGCTTAATCGCGGCTGCCGTCTCCAGGTCCTGCTCCCGCGGGGACCGACGAGGCGTCGACTAAGTGGGATGGCCGCCGGCATGATGCTCGCAGTGGCGGCGGTGACATCTAGCGGGCTGGCTCCGGTGAAATCCCGTCCGCAGGAGGTCTCCGGGGTGAGATTAAAAGTGTGGAATATGCATGTAGAAGCTTAGGCGGAATGCTCTCGGACGCGGGTTCAACTCCCGCCGCCTCCACCATTATCTGAAACCATTACTTCCATGGCGGATTTTCGGGCGTGTATCTTCCACGAATGCGCAGGTTCGTGCTTTGATCGGTCCTGTTAACGATACAGGGGCTGACTATGCTGAAGCAATTCAAGATAATCGTGGAGAAACATCGTGACGGGTACGTGGCGTATCCATTGGGACTGAAGGGGGTTGTCGTGGGTCAGGGCGATACTTACGAAGAAGCCCTTGCTGATGTGAAATCGGCGATCAGATTCCACGTGGAGACCTTCGGCCCCGAGGTAATCGAGAGTATTCCGCCCGCCCTGGAGGTTTTGGTGGCCGAAGCGGGAGTGTCCGTGTAATGGGCGGATTTCCCGCCGCCTCCACCAAAATTTTGGTATTAAATATCAGCTACCCGGCAATCCTGAGCCTTCAACTTTCACCGTGACTGATAGGTAAAGTGGAGGCTTTCTTTTTTACAAGCTACTGAAGTCACCGCCAAAATACTCCAAAATCTTGTCAGCCTCCTTTTCAAGTCCCTCAACGTAATTACCGTAGACTTCATAGGCAGTTTTCTTCGAACCATTCCGCATGCATTTAAATCGGATACTGTCGCCGTTAAAGTGGCCATTTGGGGGTCGAAAAGCACATTTTAAGACTCTAAAATAGCCAATCAGGACCAATCTTTCCTTGGGCAGTCCCGCTTTAGCCTGGCCCGACCCCGAACGGGCAGACGACACCACAACAGGCCATGCAATCAGATGCCAACGAAATCGCAGATGCATTGTTCAAAAGATTGCATGAGTCGGGTGTGGACGTGCGAGCTAAAGTGACGGACCTATAAAAATGCGGTAGCAACGTTTTGATCTGACAATCCTTCGTGAAAAGCTTTGAGCTTTTCGGGCATGGCCTCCCCTCAGGGTAATTCAGGCCGGCTCAAAATATGATCCGGGAATGCGAATCCCTCCAATGATAATTCTCCGATCGAGAAATAGGAGAGATGTTTTGAATAACACGATACGTCCCTGACTTATCTGACAGTGATTTCTGGGGCCGGCGAACGATTACACAATACCTGTTTGGAGCATTTGATAGTAAAATAATACGCATCGTCCTGACGCCCCGAAGAAAACTGAGGAGACAGGGTCATCCACAGGAGGCCAGCGAATTATGCAGAACCAATTCCCTTGTCCAAAGTGCGGGAATCCTCTCACCAGACCAGAGCTGGTGCAAAACTTCGTCTTTGCCGTAGACCTCGAACCGACCATGGACCTGTTAGAAGGCCGCTTCAATTCAGTTAAGTGTCTTCTGTGCGAAGAGAAGATTAGCTTCTTGTCCGGGGTACTCGTCATGAATTACGACGAACATGCCATCCTGGCGGCGCTGCCGGAAGGCGCAGAAGAGTCGGATGAGGCTAAACTCTACACCTTGGCAGAGCAGCATGGGTTTAGTCTGAAAATCTGCCGCGATTATAACGAGCTGAGGGGGGCTGCCGTTGGCTGGATCGACCGCTATATCGTCCCTATCGGTTCAAAGCTGATATCGGGTGAAATCAAGCGGCTGCCGCTGGAGCAACAGATTAGCTTGGTCACGCCTTTCTTCTTACGGGTTTTGAAGGCCAGCCTTGACGGTAACCTTTCGCCGGTGTGGAAAACTTCCGGTGGCTCGCCGGAACAAGCCCGCCAATTCGCAGAAGAGTCATACCGTGCCATTCTGATCGACCATCTTGTAAATTTGCGCAAGCTGGTTGTGGCGCAGAGCCAGTTTACCGCCCTGCCTGTCATGATTGACGAGCATGTTCCGCAAGCCTGCTTGACGGCGCCTGTCCTGGAAGACGTAGTGAGCCGGTGCGGCCCGATAGTAGATCCCATAGAAGATCCGCAAGGTTTTATCCGAACCTACCTGAATGAATACCTATGCGCATCGGTCCACTCCTGCGCCGGTTTACCCAACCCGCGCGGACCGGTCTTCGCCAGCTACCTGGTAACCTGCTGGCGCCTCAGCAAGAGCGAAAATGTCGTCTTTGACGACCGCGCGCTGCTCTCGAACGAAGTGATCCACCGCATGATCTGCTTTGAAGACCTGTGGGACATCCTGACGCACCGACCACCCGATAACCCGCCGTCTCCGGAGGAGATGCAAGATGTCTTCGCCCTGCTTGCTGATTTTGGCTATCAAAAAGAGCTCAACCAGTTGATGAAGACTGGCACTGTTAATATCCTCGACCCCGACCAACTCACCCCGCAGACTAAGGAGCAACTCGCAAATGGGCTGCTGGAGTCGATCTTTGAAGGATTTCCCTTCAATCACTCACCCGAAGATAGTGAAGGGGTTGGGGATGCCGTCGCCACGGTAGTGTCCGAACTGCTGCGCAATCGGCTTGAAGAGCAGGCCTTTTTTGTAGTTGATCAGGTTCTGCAAAAAGGGAAAGAGGCGGATGACCCGGTCGCTTGCATTTCAATCTGCGCCAAGACCATTGAGGTGCTGTGCAAGAACTTGTTCCTCTGGCAGGCCTCCGCGCTGGCAGAAAAGGCACTGGAGTTCCTGAACGATGCCCGGGTGTCTGAGCGCCCCTCCCTTTTCATCCAAATCTGGAATGAGCTGGGGAATGTTGCCCGGTATCTTCACCTGCGAAAAGATGCGTTGAACGCTTACCAATTCGTCGAACAAATTAACGAAGTCGCTCCCATTGAAGAAGATGAACGGGAAAAGAACCGCCTGGTGGTCAGGCGCAACATTGGGATTATTTACCGTGAGATGGGCGATTACCGGAGCGCCCTCAAAATCCTCAAATCCGTATCCGAAGTGGAGCCCAACAACGCTAGCCTTTTTCATAACCTGGCAACCTTCTATATTGATCTCAACCTTTATCAGGATGCGATCCGCTGCCTGGACCGGGCCGTGGAAATAGCTTTCGGACAGGTACGCGCGACAGATCGCTCCCGTTACCTATTTTCTCGCAGCCAGGTCAGGCTAGCGTTGGGAGAAGCTGAGGCCGGGCTGTGCGATCTCATGGAGGCCTACCAGCACATTCCCCCGGAGAACCTGGGCTTCCGCGGCGCGCTGGCGGCGGGGGCGATGTCGTTTTATCCTCAGTCCCTCGAGGGGCAGCGGTTTGTGGCAGAATGTCAGGTGCTGGTCAAGCAGCTGATCGCAGAGGGAACCCACTTGAATGCAGTGGAAGCCCCTTTCCTGTACGGTTCCCTATGCACTCGGTTGCTCCGAGATGGGCAAGTGGAAACGGCCAAGCAGATTTTTGCTCCGCTCTGGGAGTGGGTCGCGCAGGAAGATGCCAGCTACAGTTGGGATATCGCGTACCTCGAGGGCTGGCTCCAATATGCGCAGCACCGGGACGAGCGCTGCTGGCCTTTTCTCTTGGATGCGGGGGAGAAAATTGACTTGGCCGTTCCGACCGGCAGCAACGTACAATTCGCGCCATTCTGGCTGCAAAACAAGAGCGAATTCCAGAATCTGCTGGCGGCTGTCGCGCTGGACCTGGCAGGGCGCGGCCTCATCCCCGCCGAAGAACTGTTGGGCGTGTACGAGCTTATGAACGGCCGGGAGATCAGTGCGAGGATTTTGGGCGCGGAGGCAGCCAGGATGAACGGTGGGTCAGCGATTCTCGCACGCTGTGCGAGTCACTCTCTGGCACTGGAACGAAACCTGAAAGTCTTCTTCTTTATCGAAACGGAACGGAAGGGGCGCCTAGCCTTTCTGGACGCCCAGGGTGGGATGGTCCGCCTACTGGACCTACCAGAGATCGATATCTCTGATTTGGGAGTGCTCAAGTCCAACCTCAGGCAGGCTTTCAAAAAAGCCAATCCAGCCGACCTGTCACGCCTGGACAAGAAACTGGCCGGCTGGGAAGAGCTGTCCCGTCAGCTGGGCGCTGCGCTTGCCCCACACCTCCAACCCGGCGCGCACATCTATTTCTTGCCTGGTCGCGCCTTTACCGGCCTGCCGCTGCACCTGCTGGCCATGCCCGATGGCCGTCCGCTGGTGGAATGGAACCCGGTCAGCCTTGCACCAAATTTTGCCGTCTTGCTAGAAGCTGGCGCCCGCGAAACAGACGACCACAGAGATGGCCTGGCCATTGTGACCGTGACGAAAGCGGCCGACAGCCTGGAGTTTAAGCAAAATGCCTTGAAAGCCGGCCGGGACCTTGTTACCCTGTTAGATCCTCACACACCAGTCAATTGGCTTCAAGAACAGCAGGCCGACCTTGCCGCCGTGAAGACAGCACTGGGCGCTGCCAGCGAAGTGATCTTCCTCTGCCACGGCACGACCGCCGGGCCGGATAAAGGCTACGGCATCTGTCTTGCCGCTGGAGGTCTGCTGCCCCCTACCATCCTAAGCGTGCGCGAAGTTCCCGAGCACCTGCGCTTTATTCTGAACTGGGAAGATATCGAGCAGTCGCCGCCCACCTTTGTTTCGATCGCCTGTTCTTCTGGCATCACCGAGATGGCGAAGGGCGGCGTGCGCTTCGGTTTGGAGCAGACCTTGTTCAGCAGCGGGACCACCCGTATCATCAGCCCACTATGGGACGTCAATCAAGAGTCTTCGCTTTACTGGGTGCAGGCTTTCTACCGGGCTAGGCAGTCCGAGCCGGTCTGTTCGATTGAGGAGGCATACCAGCAGGCCTGCCTGGAAACCCGTCAGCTGTACCCGCACTATTATTTCTGGGGACCGTTTATGATTAACGGCGCTTTGTAAGCCTTCAATAAGGAAAAGAGACATGCCATGAACGATGCAGAATTGATCCAACAGATATTGCAATTATCGCGCGAGCAGGCGTTAGAGGCCGCAGGATTTGTGGCCGACGCGATAACCGAGGAAAGCCTGCCAGAAATCAGCGCTGAAAACGAATTAAAAAGCATTACTGACCAACCCTACCAGCACCTTGAAGAGATCGAGCAGATGGCCCGCTTGCTATTGATGGAAGCGGCCGTGATTGAAGAATACCAGGGCTACGTGCAATCAGCGGTCGAAGGTGCTGGGAAAAAGCAGGTCATTTTGGGTGGAATGGAAATCGTCGCTCTGGCAGTCATTTCCCTCGGTGCGTTGCATGTGATCCTATCGAAGGGCAAAACTTACGAAGAGAAAACGACCACAATTCACGAAGAGAATGGGAAAACGACCGTCGAGATCAAAGAAAAGGCCAAGTACGGTATCAGCGGTACCCTCGCCTCGATTCTCAAGAATATCGGCTTGTCTTGCTTGTAGCATAGATGTCGCGAACCTGGCGCATTACGAAGAAGGGGTGCTGTTTGACGCGCACAGCTTGTATACCGATCTGCTGCATGCGGCTGGCCGACGCGACGATGTTGGCGCTACCCGCTCGCCTTGATTTTGTTACTGTTAACGCTTGCACGGCAGGTCTGGCGCAACGTCCTGTGCACCGACTGGGATGCCCCGATTACCCTGGAAACGGACTTTGTACGTAAGAAATCTTTGAAGCAACGGCATGCTCAAGCTTCGCGAAAGTCCCTACAGCTTGCCAAAACATTAACCCAAGCTGGCGCACCGAGCATAACGCATTATGATCTAAATATGTGAACTTGCTTTGTGCGGTGATGAATGCTAAAATTTCAGGTGGAATCGGAAGCCGGAGAAGATGCCCGTAAGATTGGATTGTAGTGATCACAAAAGGGGACACTTTTTATTTTGGGGGTATTTGTGGGGGTTTGCTGATTTTATTCTATAATGATGATTGTGCGATTTCAAATACTTATATCGTCAGTTTAATGGACGCCGCCCCATTATTTCGGTATTAAATATCAGCTACCCGGCAATCCTGAGCCTTCAACTTTCACTGAGACTTTCCCCAGTCTCTATAGTGAAATTAGAGGCTTTCTTTTCTACAAGATACTGAAATTACTGCAAAATACTCCAAAATCTTGTCAGCGTCCTTTTCAAGTCCCTCAACGTAATTACCGTAGACTTCATAGGCCACTTTCTTCGAACCATGCCCCGTGCGTTTAACGAGCTTGTTCGGGTTCATTCCAATGGTCCGTAACCAGGCCGCAAAAGTATGTCTCGTGGAGTACTTTTTGCTTCGCAGGCAGATTTGGCACCGGTTTTTGGAAAGCATATGATGCTAGACCGTTGTTTTCTCTGCGCTCTCTCCATGACCTGTCCATGACCAGTCTCTGTGGTGAAATGATTTTCGCCCTTTGGTTGGGTCCGGGGACATGATGGACTGTAGAGAAATCCTTATCCCGATTCTTCCCCCAAAAACGGCAGCGGACTGCTTTTCCGGTAAACCAGGGCCATGCATGCCGCGACCAGGGTCCCCCGCTCGTCGTGGACCCTGATGTCGTAGGAGGCCGTTTTTCGCGTGAGGCTTACCTCGCGCGCTTCGGCTCTCAGTGTGCTTCCCGGCCGGGGGGATGCAATGAAGGAAACATTCATATTCAGCGCCACCGCAAGGGTCCCGTGCGAGTTTGAAGCGGTTTCGAACGCCTCGTCGATAAGGGCGAACAGCGCTCCCCCGTGTGCCGTTGCGAACAGGTTCTCCATATCCGGGCGGAATTTCATCTCAACTTTCGAGTAACCATCCCCGATTTCGAGCAGCTTCAGGCCGAATTTTGAGGCAAAAGGCTCCTTTTCGACCCGTGAATGGAAAGCTTGCCTGAGTTTTTCGTCCATGCTGTTGCCCCTCTATAGAGTTTTTTCAAAACGGGGGTGCTGATTTCTCAAGAAACCAACCCGAGGAAGACCCCGCACGCCCTGATAAGCGTCTGGTAAGTTGTGTCCCTCATAAGCGCGTTGCCCTTGCTTACTCCGAAAGAGACCATGGTGTACCAGGCAAAATCGGCCGTGATATGACCGGCAAAGAAAACTGCAATGCCCGGTAAGCCCTTGCCGGATATCCTCATCAGGTATGCAAGACCGAAGGTCGCCCACCAAAGCGTCCAGTAAGGGTTGGCAAGGCTCGCAAGAGCGCCGGTGATAACCGGCGTTCCGCTCTTCGCCGTACGGCCCTCGCTCCGGGCCTGAATTGAGTGCCGTCCGGCCGTTCTCAGCATTTGTGCGCCGAGATAAAGAAGGATCGACCCGCCAAGCAGCGCTGTGGCAGCCATGACCGGAGGCGCTTTCAGATAGACGTCCAGCCCGAGGCAGATAGCCGCAACGAGCGCCAGTTCGAGAATGGAATGGCCGGCTATCAGGAGCGGTCCGGCGATGTATCCTCGCCTGGCGGATTCGGATATTGTAACCGTAAGCAGCGGGCCGGGCATTAGCGCCCCCGACAGGGCGACTGTAAAAGATGTTGTGAAAATTGCAAAGAATTCGACCATCTATAATCTTTGGCCCTTTCCGTGTCTTGCCCCCCGGTCTCTATTCGGATGGGGTTTAATAATCAAGATTAGCATTCAGGCAGAGCTTAAAAAAGAATAATTTTTCCCCCGGTGAGTATAGATGGCCTTCATCCGGAAACACTGGATAATAGACTGGCAGTTTCCGAGTCGGAATGATAATTCAGGGATTTAGGGATTAAGGGATTTTTCAATTCCTCAATTCCTCAATTCCTAAATTCCTCAATCCCTAAATCCCTAAATCCCTAAATCCGGCCTTTTGTATGGCAATGGAGGGAGTATGGCGGCAAATTTCAATTCTGCTTGCATAACTCTCTTTTTATTGTATTTTTGTCCTGCGCATTCGATATAAGCCGATTTATCCGGCGCCAGGCGGAATGAAAACTTATGTTTACGGTCTCGGATCTTTTCGATCTCGCTGTCCAGGTCGAGGTGAACGGCGAGCGATTTTACCGGTATGCCATGGGAAGGGTAAAGGGAGATTCCCTGAAAAATCTCCTCGGCTGGCTCGCAGATCAGGAATTGCTGCACGAGAGCGCATTCATTGAAATAAAGGAGAAAATAGTCCGTGGAACCAAACCTGCCCCCTCCTTTTCCTCACTCACTCAGCAGGTTTTGCGCCGTGCAATGGGCCGCCATGCCTTCTCCCTGGATGAACTTCAAATAGACTCGATTCAGGATGAAAAAGAGATCCTGCGGGCGGCGCTCCTTTTTGAAGAAGACACGATACTGTTTTTTGAATTCATAGCCCCCTTTGTCTCCGATCCGGGCGCCGCTTCCATTCTTGAAAAGATAAGAACAG
>Ga0074045_10004599_pt1 | contig 12188 bp, 8 predicted proteins | sample BogForMeECP23OM2_FD_94442 | JGI IMG/M metagenome (GOLD analysis project Ga0074045, IMG submission 94442) | Bog forest soil microbial communities from Calvert Island, British Columbia, Canada - Bog Forest MetaG ECP23OM2 | ecosystem: Environmental > Terrestrial > Soil > Wetlands ...
CGAAGGCATCGATTTCTTTCCCCTCACCGTCGATTACCGCGAATACACCTACGCCGGTGGACGCTTTCCCGGCGGCTTCATCAAGCGCGAAGGCCGCATGAGCGACCGCGAAGTGCTCACCAGCCGCCAGATCGATCGGCCGGTGCGTCCCATGTTCGCCGAGGGCTTTAAGTGCGAGACCCAGGTCATCGCGTTTGTGCTCTCCGCTGACGCCAGTAATGATCCCGACGTGCTCGGCATCAATGGCGCTTCGGCCGCGCTCACACTTTCCGACATTCCGTTTCTCGGGCCCATCGGCGCTGTGCGCGTCGGCCAGATCGGCGGGCAGTTCATCATCAATCCTACGTATGACGAGATGCGTGAGAGCCTGCTGAACATCATGGTCGTCGGCACCTCGGACGGAATCGTGATGATCGAATCGGGCGCGAAGGAAGTCAGCGAAGAAGTAGTCGTAGACGCCATCGAATTCGGCCACACTGAAGTCAAGAAGATCTGCGCCGCCCTCAACGATCTGCGGGCGAAGGCGGGCAAGAAGAAGCGCGAAGTCACTCCGCCGGAGTTCGATCAGGCCTACTACGATGCGCTGAAAAAGAAAGTCGGCGCCGAACTTTCCGAGCGCCTGGATACGAAGAAGCATCCCAAGGCCGAGAGCTACACGCTGGTCAAAGAGCTCAAGAAGAAGCTGCAGGCAGAAATTCCCGCCGAAGACGAAGCCGCGCAAGCCAAGCTCAAAACTTATTTCGAAACTCTGCGCGAGCGCATCTTCCGCGAAGAGGTGATCGAGAAGAAGCATCGCCCCGACGGCCGCGCCTTCGACGAGATTCGCGAAATCTGGATCGAAGCCGGAGTTCTCCCCCGCACTCACGGCAGCGCGATCTTCACTCGCGGCGAAACTCAGGCGCTGGTAACCACCACGCTCGGAACCTCCGACGACATGCAGCGTCTCGAAGGTTTCGAAGGCGAAGCCAAGAAACGCTTCATGCTGCATTACAACTTCCCGCCGTTCTCCGTCGGTGAAGTCGCGTTCCTGCGGGGCGCGGGGCGGCGTGAGATCGGGCATGGCGCTCTGGCTGAGCGCGCTCTGTCGGGCGTGCTGCCTACGGAAGAATCCTGGCCTTACGCCATGCGCGTGGTGTCGGACATTCTTGAGTCGAATGGATCGTCATCGATGGCCACGGTTTGCGGCGCTTCGCTTTCGCTGATGGATGCGGGCGTTCCATTGAAGTCGGCTGTCGCTGGAGTCGCCATGGGATTGGTGAAAGAAGGCGAGCAGTATGCCATTCTCACCGACATCGCCGGAGCCGAAGATCACTACGGCGACATGGATTTCAAAGTTGCGGGAACGAAAGACGGCATCACCGCGCTGCAAATGGATATCAAAGTCGCCGGCATCACCTCGCAGATCATGCGCGAGGCGCTGGCTCAAGCCAAGCGCGGGCGTATGCATATTCTCGACAAGATGGAGTCGGTCATCTCCACCGGACGCGAGAAGATTTCCGACTTCGCTCCGCGCTTCTACACCGTACAGATTCCGGTCGACAAGATTCGCGATCTGATCGGGCCGGGCGGCAAGATGATTCGCTCGATCGTCGAGCAGACCGGAGTGAAGATCGACGTGGAAGATTCCGGATTGGTCAAAGTCGCATCGAGCGATCAGGCCTCGGCTGCGAAGGCGCTGCAGATCATTGGCGACCTCACAGCTACTGCCGAAGTAGGCAAGACTTATCTCGGCAAAGTCACCCGGCTCGCGGATTTCGGAGCGTTCGTTGAAATTATTCCCGGCACCGACGGTCTGCTGCACATCAGCGAAGTCGCCGAGCATCGCATCGGCGACATTCGCGACGAACTGAAAGAAGGCGATCAGGTGCTGGTGAAAGTTCTGGCCGTCGAAGGCAACCGCATCAAGCTATCGCGCAAAGCGATTCTGAAAGAGCAGCGGGCAAAAATGGGCGGAGGCGTAGCCGCCGAAGGCGCGCCCGCAGCGACGGCGGAAGGCGAGTTTGTCGCCGCTCCGGTAACTACCGGCACGCTGGTCATCGAAGGCGGCGGTGACTTCCCCGATGAAGCTGAGCCGAACTTCAATCGCGATGGCGTCGCGCATGCGGTGAGCAGCGACCGTCCGCAGGGCGATCGTCCTCATGGTGGAGACCGCGGAGGACGCGGAGGACGCCCCGGCGGCGGTGGCCGTGACCGAGGACGCGGTGGCCGCGGTGGACGCCCCGGCGGCGGCGGACGCGATCGCGGACGCGGCGGCCCCGGCGGCGGAAGACACTAGCTTTTTTGCCACGGATCTGCACGGATTGCTACAAGATTAAGAAAAGGGCCATGACTCGCGTCGTGGCCTTTTTTGTTACGGTCTCCGGCACGCGGTCCTTCAGGCATAATGCTCTGGCATGAAATCGTCCGACGATCGGCTGCTGCGACTGATTGCGCTTTTCAAATTCTTTAAAGCGGGATTGCTCATCGCCCTGGGCGTTGGCGCATTCAGACTGCTCCACAAAGACTTGGGCGGAGTGCTCGAGCATTGGATCGCGGCGTTGAGGCTCGACCCGGGGCAACATTTTCTCGACATCGCGCTCGCGAAAGCCTCCAACGTAAGTCCTGCACAGATCAAGAAAGTTGGTGTGGGAAGTTTTGTCTATGCCGCGTTGTTCTTAACGGAGGGGACCGGCCTTTGGTTACGAAAGCGCTGGGGAGAATGGCTCACGGTAGTCATCACGAGCTCCTTAGTGCCGGTTGAACTTTACGAGATCCACCGCCATCCGAGTGCCGTTAAGCTCGTAGTGCTCGCAATTAACATCGCCATCGTTGTATTTCTGATCTATTACATGCGGACTCAACGCTCGCCATACCGGAGGCTGTGATCCGCTCGGAGGTTGCCACATCATCCTTGAATTTGCGCGGATTCAGGCCCATTCTCTGCATAAAGGACAGGGACAGATGTCGCGAATTTCAGCCGGTGCTCTTACGACGGTGATTGGGATTCTGGCTACTACGCTTTTGCTGGGGCAAGCTGCGTTCGGTCAAGCTTCGCCCCAGTCCCCACCCTCTTATCGCTTTTCTTCCGGCAGTTCAGCCCAGAACATTCCCATCGAACTGGTGGCAAACGGCCTCGTGTTCGTGCGTGCCACGGTAAACGATCACCCGGGCTGGTTCATTCTCGACAACGCGAGTCAGGGTTTCACCGTCGATCGCGAATACGCGCGGCGCATCTCGCTCGCAAGCAGTGGCAGTGCCGCGGCGCGCGGAGGTGGCGCCAACCCCATCGACGCTCAAGTTTTTCGAGATGTCGAAATCAGCTTGCCGGGTTTCGCCCTCACCCATCGCAACCTGATCGGGATTGACTTGAAGGCTCTTGAACCCGCGGTCGGTCACGAGGTCGACGGCATCATCGGATCCCGATTGTTCGACGACTTTGTCGTGGCAGTCGACTACGAGCGCCTTCGCGTGTCCATCTATCTACCCAAGGAGTACAAGCCTTCCGCGCGGGAGGCTTCACTCCCGGTCCGCATAGATGAGCACGGTTTCCCTTTCATTGAGGCTACGATTGCACTACCGGGCGTCGATCCCGTCACCGGCAGTTTTTTGATCGATGGCGGCGCCAACACTTACGCCGACATTTACAAACCCTTCAGCGACGCTCACCATATCCCACCGGCGACGATGAAACTTCTGGCTGAGCCCGGAACCAGCACGGGAGGAACCACTCAATCGAGCGACGGCCGAGCCCAGCGCATCGAAGTGGGCCCGTATGCGATTAAGAATCCGCCGGTGACTTTTGCGCAAGATACAGAAGGACTGATGGCGTCGAAAGATTACGCCGGGTTGATCGGCGCCGAGTTTCTCGAGCGCTTTACCGTGGTGTTCGACAATCCCGGCAAACGAATTTCGCTCACGCCCAACGGCAACTACGCGAAGCCTGCGGAATACGATGAAAGCGGGTTGCGGATACAAGCCGAGGGTTCCGCCTTTCACAAGTTTGTGGTTCGACGGATCGTTCCTCACTCGCCCGCTGCGGAGGCCGGAGTCGAGCCCGGAGATATCATTGAATCCATCGACAGTTCCTCCGCACAAACAATGACTTTGACAGAGCTGCGAAGCATGCTCTCCCGGCCGAGTGCAGTTTATTCTCTCGGCACCCTGCGAGGCAGCCGCCATCTTCGAGCGACTCTGCGGCTCCGTCCGCTCATCTAAAGAATTCCAAGGCGCTGTCCGCGGGTCACCAGGAGGGCTCATGCATGAAGTGATTCTGAAGCGATTCGAGCACCCGGACGAAGTGCGAACTTTTGAAAAAGGCAAGTTTGAATTGATTCACGTCGGCGGAATGACCATTGGTCGCGCTACTTACCAGCCCGGCTGGAAGTGGTCCGTGCATGTGGGCAAGGCTGCGGGTGCGAAGAGTTGTATGGTGGAACATGTCGGCATGGTCGTTGCCGGGCGGGCCACGGCTGCCATGGATGACGGGCGCGTCATCGAGATGAAGGCCGGCGATATTTTCTACATTGCGCCGGGCCACGACAGCTGGGTCGGCGGCGACGAGCCTTATGTGTCGCTGCACTTTATGGGTGCGAACGAGTACGCGCGGAGCAAACAATAGAACCAAGTAAGAAGGCGGGATCGGGCATCAAGTCCCAGTCCCGCCTTTGTTCCGACCCGTCTACTTTATTCTTTGCGCGATCGTCACCACCCAGCCTTCGGGATCTTCAAACGCGAACTCGCGCATGCCGTAAAACTGGTCTTTCAACGGCATGGTGATCTTCGCTCCGCTCTTCTGCACGGCCGCGAGCACTCCCTCAATCCCCTCGACTTCAATGAACAGGGTAAGGCTGCCGCCGATGGGCTTCGCACCCAGCGCGGGGTAATCCTCCAAGACCGCTTTCTGGTCGTTGAAGAAAATCTCCACCCCGCCCGACGTCACTGAGCCGAAAACATAAGGCGGTTGATCGGGCACGGTGAAACCGAGTTGAAAGCCAAGCGCGGTGCGGTAAAAGTTAAGGCTGGCTTCGACATCGCGAACTACAAGATTGGGCGTGAGCTTCTTGAATTCCATTTCATCTCCTCAGGTTTTAATCGTGATCGAAATCCCGGTGGGCGCGCTGGCTCATGCAATCGCGATCGAGGCTGCACGCACACTGCGGGTGTGCTCGCAACTCCTCCATCCGCGATCCTTGCGAGGAAATAGAACGCAGGTAGGGCCGCCTCATTGTCGGTGGCGGCGTCCGGAGACGGAAGCCGCGCGGGGCCCGCGAGGTACGGCGAAAGAATACCACGGGCGGCAACTTCTGGCCACGGACCTAAGCGGATAAAACTCTGCCACGCCTTTTCAGTGCATCCCGTGCGGATCGATAGCTGCCCTTCCGTCTATTGGGTGGCCGGCTTCCGCGAGCTGTTGGAGGTCGCCGCCTGCGCGGTTCGATCAGGCTGGGAATCTTCGTTCACCATCGCCTTTGTCCCCTTGCAGCCTGACTTTCCCTTGATTCCGTAGGCGATGAGGCGCCCTTTGGTCTCTATGTAGACGGTTCCATTCGCAATGGTAGGCGAGGGATATCCGCCTATTCCCTGCACCGGAGCGGTGAATAACTGGCTGCCCAGATTGGTAGCGTCGAAGGCCCGGAGCGTCGCTATTCGCGTAGTGGGCCAGGTGATAACCCACAGCAGTCCGGCGCTAGTGCCGTTGGCCGAGATCGAAGGGCTCGAGGAAGCGAAGTAATTACCGCTGCTGAACCCGCCTTCGATCGTGGGGCAGGTCGCGAGAGGGGTGCTGCTCCCCGGCGTCCATGCATACGACATCACCGGCCCGGGGTTCGAAGTGAAATAGAGATTGTCATTCCAGTAGACCGGAGCATTCCATCCGCAGGTTCCTCGCTGATTGGCGCACTTATTAAACTGAGTAACTGAGGAGCACTTCGAAGTGGTTGGATCGGGAATATCCTGAATAATGTTATTGGGCCCGTTCGGCCCGGTGTAGCCTCCCATGTTGTCCCGGTCGATTACATAGATCTCTTCCGACTTATCGTAGCCCACTAACACATGCGGAATAAGTCCGGGCTGGTCCGGCAATAGAACGGGGCCCGTCGAGCCCAAGTCAAGATCGGTAGAGTAAAGGGTGCGATCGTTGAACGGAGTGAAGTAACTCGCCGAAGAAGCCGGCGCGCCCAGGCTGGGGGTCAGTTGCACAAAGCTGTCGCCGAAATCCGTGCCCTGCCATCCCGCTGAGTTATTGGCAAAATTATTTCCATCGGCAGTCTCAAAATAAATGTTCCCGCTGGCATCGGCCGCAAGCCCGCCTCCCGCTTGCCAAATGCCGCCGTTGGCGTACGGACCTTTGGGATTCGGACTGGCCAGATCGGGAGTCGTATTGAATACCGCCTGCTGGGTAAATCCATTGGCCAGGGAAAATGTATACGACATCACCCAGCCGTAGCTGGGGTAGGCCCTGCACCCTGAGGAGCCCAGCCCGACATAAATGATTCCATTCGAGAGCAACATCGCCGGCCGCGAGCTCTGGTACTCCGGGGCCAAAGTGATCGTCTTGCCGGAGTGATTAACCACCGAACCGTTGATCACAATTGGAGTATTCGGCGCCGTCAGTTCATTTCCGGTAGAGGTATCGACGGCATGGAGTCTCAGCAAGTGAGTCGACGTAGCGCTGTTGTATTCCTTGGTCACAAAATACATCGCGGGCGGCGAAATCGAAGTATCGATCACCGGTGTCCCTGCAATGCCGGCTCCTCCGCTGGGATTGCTTCCGAAGGCCGAATCGGTGCAACCGGTCGCCGACTGGTAAGGAATCGTATCGGGAGTGCCGTACACCATGTGCCAATACAGTTTTCCCGAGTCGCCGTCGAAGGCATACACACTATCGGCCAACGTCGCGACGAACACCGCGTTATGCGTGCCCCCGCCGATCGGGGTTTGCGGCAGATAAAGAGGTTGCCCCACTCCCCAACCGTCGAACACCGGAGAGGTGGCGAACTTCTGCGTCAAGCTGCCCACGTTGGCCGGAGTCAGCACGGTCTCGGCGAGGTTTTGTCCGGTGCGGTAATTGTCGTTGTGATACGTCGTTACCGCAACGCAACTCTGCCCCAGCGCTTGCGGAAGAAAACCGTTGCCTGCGCCGAGCAAGAAAGAAACGGCGGAAATCAGCCCTAGGCGTGCGACTCGCATATGACTCCTGACGGGGAAGGCGTTCCAACATTGTAAGCCGCCCCCAAGCCGCCGACAACCAGCAATCGTTGCCGCCTCCAGCACGAAGGTGCTACTCGCGCGCCGCTTTACTTCTTGCGGCCCGTAGTCTTACGGGCTAGTCACTGGGGCTAGGCAATCTTGCCCGATTCTTGCGGCGCCTCATCCTCAGCCCTTTGATGTAATATGCACTCTAGTCGTCGCTGCGCCGTCACGAGCAAATTTTCGATTGCCGTGTCAGGGGAACTTATGAAACAGCCCCGCCCGAAGACCCCTCGCAATCTTTCGCTTTCCAACCAGCGCCGTCTTGGCGCTTATGCCAGCGCTGCGGCCGCCGCCGGGGTAGGTGTCCTCGCACTGGCTACGCCGTCGGAAGCCGAGGTCGTATATACGCCCACCCACCTCAAACTTCCCGCCCTGTATGGTGGAGTTCCGGGATACAAGCTTGATCTCAATGACGATGGCATCGCGGATTTCGTGCTGATCAACTCTACCTTTGGCCACGGAGGCGCTCAGTATGCCAAACGCAAAGGACGAAATCAGGTCCTCGGCGCCGGCTCTTACGCTTCAGCGTTGAGCTTTGGAGCGGCCATCGGTCCGAACGGTCCATTTAACGGCGCGAGTTTCATGGCGCGATGGATTAACTCGTCCGGTTCCATCTTCAGCCACGGCCCCTGGGTAAATGTCCGGGACCGCTACCTGGGATTCAAGTTCCTAATCGCAGGCGAATATCACTTTGGATGGGCGCGAATCTCTTTAGAATACGGCCTGATGCACCTCACCGGCTACGCCTACGAAACCGTCGCCAACCAACCGATCAAAGCAGGCCAGGAAACCGGTTCAGCCGATGCCGCCAACATCTCTCACACACACTCCGGCACTCTGACGGCCACCGCAACTCTAGGGCGTCTGGCTCAGGGCGCTGCCGGGCTGGTAGCATGGCGTCGCGAAGCGGAGGAAACGATAAACACTCCAAGTGTTGCCTCTGAAAACTCGTAACCGTAGCGGCGGCACAGCCACTTCGGTGGCGGGCTCGGCTTCGCCGGGTCAGTCTCTTCGTTGACTTGTCCCATTTCCGCCACGTAAGATTCGCACCTAGTGATCGGCCAGACCATCTCGCACTACCGCATCATCGACAAACTCGGCGGCGGCGGCATGGGTGTGGTGTACAAAGCCGAAGACACCAAACTTCGCCGCTTCGTAGCCCTCAAATTTCTTCCTCCGGAATTCTCCCGCGATCCCCAGGCCGTCGACCGCTTCCAACGCGAGGCCCGCGCCGCCTCTGCCCTCAACCATCCCCACATCTGCACCATCTACGAGATCGATCAGGCCGAAGGCGAACACTTCATCGCCATGGAGTTGCTCGAGGGTGAAACCCTCAAACATCGTATCGAGAGCAACCCGCCCAAGCTCGATCAATTGCTCGACCTCGGCATCCAGATCGCCGACGCTCTGGACGCCGCGCACAGCAGCGGCATCGTTCATCGCGACATCAAGTCCGCCAACATCTTCGTCACCAGCCGTGGAAACGCCAAGGTTCTCGACTTCGGCCTGGCCAAGCTCATTCCGCACACCAGCACTTTGCCCACCGCTGTCAGCAATAGCGGTGACCTGCCCACCGCCGTCACCGAGGCTCTTCTTACCAGCCCGGGATCGACCATGGGCACCGTCGCCTACATGTCGCCCGAGCAGGCCCGTGGCGAAGTGCTCGATGCCCGCACCGATTTATTTTCTTTCGGCGTCGTGCTCTACGAGATGGCCACCGGCCGTCAGCCCTTCCCCGGCAACACCTCGGCGCTTATCTTTGAAGCCATCCTGAACCGGCCGCCGGCATCGCCGGTCCAGCTCAATCCGGGATTACCGCCGCAATTCGAAGTCATCCTCAACAAGGCGCTGGAAAAAGATCGCGACCTGCGCTGCCAGACCGCCGCCGAACTCCGCGCTGACTTGAAGCGCCTGAAGCGCGACCTGGGGTCGGGCCGGACGGAGTCGACCCGGGTCGAGGCCGTCAGTCATGTCAGTCAAACAACCGGCGCTCCCACGCCGCCCCTGACAGCGCAACCCGCGCCGCGCAAGAATTCAATTCTTCCCGTCCTGGTAGGCCTGGGAATCCTGGTGGGAGCCGCGTTTGGTCTTCTGGCAGGCAAGCGGATCTGGCAGACCGCCCAATCCGCGCCGCTCTACCACGAAATCACTTTCCGCCGCGGCGTGATTCCCACCGCTCGCTTCGCTCCCGACGGACAAACCATTTTGTACAGCGCCGCCTGGCAAGGCAGCCCCGTCGAAATATTTACCGCCCGCCAGGGCTCGGTCGAATCCCGCTCTCTCGGCCTCGGAAACGCCCAGCTTCTTGCCGTTTCCCCCTCCGGTGAAATGGCTCTCTCGCTGGATAGTCATGTATCCGGAACCTGGGTGACCTCCGGAACCCTGGCCCGCGCCCCTCTCGCCGGTGGCGCTCCCCGTAAAGTTCTCGAAGACGTGCAATGGGCCGATTGGTCGCCCGACGGAAATGATTTGGCCGTGGTGCGCGATGCCGGCGGCCGCAATCGCCTCGAATATCCCATCGGCAAAGTTCTCTACGAAGCCAGCGGAAGCTGGATCAGCCATCCCCGCCTGTCTCCCAAAGGCGACATGATCGCCTTTCTCGACCATCCCGTCCAGGGCGACGACAGCGGCTCGGTCATGGTGGTCGATCTCTCCGGCAACCGCAAGAAGTTGTCGCACGACTGGTATAGCGCCCAGGGACTCGCCTGGTCGCCCGACGGAAAAGAAATCTGGTTCACCGCCCGGGCCATGGGAGCCGATCGCTATCTCTCCGCCGTCAGCCTTTCGGGGAACGAACGCCTGGTAACGCGAATCCCCGGAACGCTGATCTTATTCGACATCTGGAAGGACGGCCGCGTGCTGCTAGCTCGCGCCAGCCGCCGTCGCGAAGCCATGGGCTCCGCCGGTGGCGCCAAAGAACGCGATCTCTCCTGGCTCGATTATTCCTGGCCCGCCGATCTCTCGGCCGACGGCAAGACTTTGTTGTTCGATGAAGAAGGCGTCGGCGGAGGCGTGCAGTACGGCAAGGGACAGGAGTTAACTTACGCGGTTTACATGCGCAACGTCGATGGCTCGGCGGCGATTCGCTTAGGCGAGGGAGCAGCCGCGGCCCTGTCGCCCGACCAACAATGGGTGATCGCACAGACTCCCGGCTTCCCTGCTCAATTTCGCCTGTTGCCCACCGGCGCAGGCGAACCGAAAGCTCTGACCAGCGATGCCATTAATCACGACACCGCGCGTTGGCTTCCCGACGGCAAACATTTAGTTTTTGCCGGAAGCGAACCCGGCCACGGTGTGCGGCTCTACGTTCAAGACATTGACGGCGGCAAGCCCCTGCCCATCGCCCCGGAAGGCGTGAATGGAACCAACTTCGCGGTTTCGCCGGACGGACGCTTTGTCGCAGGCATCGGTCCCGATGAGAAAGGTTATTTGTATTCCGTCCACGGCGGCGATCCCACCGCCATCTCCGGCCTCGAACCCGCCGAGCAACCCATCGGCTGGACCGCCGACAGCACCTCCCTCTATATTTACCGCCTCGGCGAAGTTCCCGCGAAAGTCTATCGACTCAATCCAGCCACCGGACAGCGCACGCCCTGGAAAGATCTCATGCCCGCCGATCCCGCCGGAGTAGCCACCATCGGACCAATCCTCATCACCCCCGACGGAAAAACCTACGTCTACGGCTTTCACCGCACCCTCGCAGATCTCTACCTGGTCGAAGGCTTGAAGTAAGGATAGCTTTGAAAAATAGTTTTGAAAGGGCGCGGCTTTCAGAGGTCTGGCCCACCTCTGCACCACCACACGCGGATGCCCCACCCGTCGTGGTTTTCGACGGGTGGGCACGATGCTGCTGACATCTCGCGCTCCAGATGTGTCCGGGGGCATGACCCGCCCTTACGGCACCACCGGAGTGGATCCCTCATCCTCGGGCGGGCTGCGATCTTTCAATACGTTGTTCCAAGAGCCAGGCGCCTTGCCCTTGAGCATGCCTTATGTGCCAGGTCACTCAATTCCGAAATCCAGGGCCTTCGAACCCGTTCTTTCGCCAGAAACTCGCGGACTGAAGTCAGCTTGAGCAACTCCCGTCGTCGCCGGTCGAAGAAACCGAACATATCCGTAGCTTGGGCCCGCTCCCTGCGCCATAGTTCGCGCAGTTCGTGCCGGCTTCCCGTTTGGTGCTCAGCTCTATCCCAAATCACGCCACAACCGTGGTCGGTGTCAACCGTGTAATAAGAAAGCTCCGGGTGCGCAAAAACAAATTCAATGTAGGCGCAGTAGGTAGCGCCGCACCACACGCCGTTATGAAACGACGGGCGGGCAAGCTCGCGGTTCGCCGGAGAGCAGTCGTGAATCACGATGCAGCCACGCGGGCGAAGCAGCGAGCGCGCCAGTGCGAGATCGCGGTAGGAACACTCAAAAGTATGAAAAGGATCGATAAAAATGCATTCGTAACCGGCATTCGATTTGAAAAGACCGGACACGTTCTCATTCTCCGACCGGAAGGTGACCTCGGCGCCGTCGTCGAAATCGGCAGGACAAAGATAGACCAGGCGGTGGCAAAGAGGAAATTGAGTGCGATCGACGTTCCCATAGCTGAAGCCCGTGAAGGGTGTGCAGATTTCCAGATAGGATCGGTATCCGCGCTTCCGGGCCAGAAGGTTCACGATATCGTGTTTGCGCATTTCCCGGCGGCTTAAGCACCGCCTCCTCAGTCAACGATATCGGTTGCCCGCCTCCACTTCAGACCTAATCGGTTCAGAAAGGTAAAAATCACTTCCGAAAAGCGGAAGGCTTGCGCTTTTGGAACCGTACAGCTTAAACGCTTCCGGCGGGAAGACGCCCTTCGAAAGCCCTACCCCGTGTCCTCTGTGCCCCCCGTGTTAAAGATTTTGACTCGTCCGAGACAGAATGCGGGGACGAGACAGAATGCGGGACAGAATGCGGAGAATGCGGGGACA
>Ga0074045_10004600_pt1 | contig 12188 bp, 4 predicted proteins | sample BogForMeECP23OM2_FD_94442 | JGI IMG/M metagenome (GOLD analysis project Ga0074045, IMG submission 94442) | Bog forest soil microbial communities from Calvert Island, British Columbia, Canada - Bog Forest MetaG ECP23OM2 | ecosystem: Environmental > Terrestrial > Soil > Wetlands ...
CAACAACGGTGGCTCCCGCGAGCAGAAGATTTCGGGGCTCGATCGCACGGCATTGGGACTCGCTGTCTACGCTTCGCAATGGAGGTCGCCCGCCACCACGCAAGACTCGCTTCCGGCTGCTGGCCAAGCTTTGCCGGGCGGGATTCGTTAACCCGCAGGGTTGCAATGAAAGGTTTCCAAGTTCGTGTCTCTTCCCCCTTTCTCGAGCTTACCTGACGCTATGTCACCTTTCATCTTCTCGTCTTCTCGAACATGGAGGGGTTGTCTCTACTCTTTCTTCAGCCGTTTGAGAACCTCCGGGGTGAATATCTGTTCGACCGGTTTGGGTGACCGCAGCAGGCTGATCCATTCCCGTCGTTCCTTGCGATATCTGTAATTGGCGGAAAACCAGAGATAGGCCTCGAAGTCACGGGCAGCGCCCTCTCTGTCACCTTGGAGCGCCCGCGCGAGGCCGCGGGTGTCTCGGTAATTGCCGTTTGCCGGTTCGAGGGCCAAGGCGAGGTCGGCGGCGAAGCCGAATCCCTTCGCACCATCGGCGCCTTGAAGAGATCCATGCCAGCAGAGTGAGTTCCAGAAGTTTGCCGAGACGCTCAGGAGCGGGTCCAGAGCGCACGCATGCTCGTAAAGCGCCAACGCGTCGTCGGGAAACCCGTTCTTGCAGAAGGTGACGCCGGCCGATTCGACCGAGAGCCCGAGGTTCATTCTCTGGGCCGCCAGCGCCGCGTGGAGTCGCTGTTGCGTCTCGGGATCCAGCGTGGCGAACTGATTCGGCTCCTGCGGATTGAGACCGCCGAGCAAGCTCTTGGCTTTCTCGAGGGCGGCCTTTGCCGCCGGGGGATCATGAGCGGCGAGGGATCGTGCCCGAGCGAGCCAGACCCGGCCGGCTTGCCGGTTGGCGAGCCGTTCGGGATCGTATTCCAATCTCGGATCGAGGCCTTTGGCCTCGCGGAACTTTTCAAGGCTCTCTTTCAGCTCCAGCGTCGAGGCGTTCTGCTTGCCCTGATTGGCGATGAGTCGAGTTCCCTCCTCCACAAGCAGCCGCGCATGTACTCGGTTGACGTAGGCTTGCGGTTCAAATGCCAGGCCCGGGTCCAGTAACTGTGCTTGCTTGAACATGGCCTTGGCCTGGTCGTACTCTTCGGCACGCGTGTGGCCCACAAGTTCTTGTAGCAGTTTGTCAGCCTGCCACAACTTTTTATCGCGAGCCACCTGGTTGGCCTCGTCGACCGGGTCATAGCCGTAGCTACTCTTGTCGAGGTCGTGGGCCTTGCGCAGCGCGATAATCGCTGCTTTCAGCTTGTTTTCGGCGGCCAGTTGTCGACCATTCGTATCGGCCTCGGTCGCTTCGGACGAGGTCAGGTTCTGGACCATGGCTTCCGGCGAATTCTGGTAATCATCTGGGGCCAGCGCCACTGCCAGCTCAAATTCCTTGGCCGCCTCTTTTGTCTTGTTTTCGCTTACCAGCCGGCGGCCCATCTCATAGGCTTTCTTGGCATGTCCGGAGGCGATCTGGCGGGCCGTGGCCTCGGGCTGGTAGCGGAAGAATTCAGGGGCCAGCTTCACCGCCGCTTTGAATTGCTCGACCGCCCTACCGATCATTCCCTCGGCTGCCAGTTGTCGGGCCTTCCTATCGTTTTCGATACTACACCTTTCTCGGTATGCCTCCGTCATGACCCCGGCTACCAGTTGTCGGGCCTCCCTATCGTTTTCGATGGCCTTCAAACGCCTCCCCGTCCTCGCTATTTCAGCGAAGAGACCCAGGCGGCCCTGCTTGTTCAACTGTTTGGAGGCCGCGTAGCGGTTCTGAGCTTTCTGGAGCCGGGTTTCGAGCGTCTCCGCGTTTTCCTCGGCTTGGGTGGTCTGATTCTGGCCCGGCGTCTCGGGTTTGGTGGAGGCGTTTCGAATGCTCTCGATCAGGCCATCGACCTCGGCGATCATGCCCATCACCTCATACTTGTCGGCCTCCTTTTGAGGGTCAACGACGATCTTGGGCACGAGCTTGCACGCGGCGAGGAACTGTTCGATCGCCTGGTCCTTCTCACCATTCTTGGCGAGATTTCTGCCGTTCTCGATCATCCCCTCCGCCACGGACCGATCGACCTCCGCTTCTGGCACAATCCCCGGTCCGCGGTCCATCGCTGTCAGTTGACGCAGGCGCCGCAGAGCCTCGTCTTTCTGACCCTGCTTCGCCAGGCCCCGCGCGGCGTCGAACAGGCTTTCGTGGATCGGCAGAAGGTCGAAGGTCTTACGGTAGTCTTCCTTGGGGAAGTGCCGTTCCCACTCGTCGTGGGAGAGGTTGCGTTTTGCAAGCTGAGCGGCGAGCCGGTCGAGACCGGGCATCCACCGCAGGGGCCAGACCCGTGCCGTGCCGTGCGGGCCTGCGGCGATCAGCATTCGACCGTTCGTATCGAGTCCGACCAACGTGCTCGTCTCGTCCTCGTCTCCCAAGAGAATTGGCGAGCCCGAGACGTGACCGGTCTCGTTGATCGTCACGACCCGAACGCTCTTGTCTTCGCAGGAGATCGCCAGCGAACGACCATCGCCGCTGAAGGCGAGGTCCACGATTGTGCCGCGATAGCCGTCCATGGGGACCGGGTACGACTCGAAAGCCTCGCCATGCAGTCGGCAGATCCGCACTTCGCCGGATGCACCACCGGTCGCGAGCCAGCGTCGATCGGCGTCGTGACTGATCGCCAGGCAGGTGATACTCCCAGGATGCCGCGCAAGCTCGACGAACCGGCTTCCCGGGTTGTGCGGATCGAAGGGCCAAGAACGGGCCGTGCCGTCCTCGCTCGTCGAGATCAGCCGCCGGCCGTCGGGTGTGAACACAAGCCGTGTGATCGGTCCGCTGTGCGAAGGTAAGTGCCTCGGGCTATCCCTGATCGGGTCGTTCGACAGTTTCCAGAGCAGGATCTCGCCATCACCGCCCCCGACGGCCACCCAGTCCGTTGCCGTCGGGTGAAACGCCAAGGCACGGGTTGGCACTCCTGGTTTACCGAGCACCACCGTGGGTTTGGATGGCAATCCGTTCTTCAAGTCCCAGAGGCGGGCCGGCCCTCCTGCGCCGGTGATCAGCCAGCGGCCATCGGGACTGAACGCGAGGGACAGGATTTCCCCTTCATGGCCACCCAATTCGGCCGCTGGAGCAGTCGGATCACGGACGTCAAGGTCCCAGAGCGATACGGTGCCTGCGGTCTTGCGCGCCGAGCGCATTTTAGCCCCGGACGCAAGCCATCGGCGTCCCCCGGGCACCGCGGGGCTAAAAGCCAGAGCATAGATTCTGTGCCCCGGGTGCCCCGGGAGCATCTTGGTGGCCGAGCCCAGTGGCGCGGTGGCGTCCCAGAGCTTGATGGACCCATCCGGACCGGGCAGCGCAACGGTCCGGCCGTCGGGACCAAAAGCCCCGGACGTGAGATAACTCGTTCTTACGGTTGTCGAATAGAGTGGTTTCTCGACCAGCAGAACAACAGAGGCGGACGTGTCCGCTTGGTCGGACGTCCACAGACGTGAGGAGCGGTCCAAACTTTGCCCCGTCGAATCCTCCGTCGCATAGCCCGAACTCTGCCTCAGAAGGGTGTGGGGCCAGTCGCTGCCCCGGGTTTTAGAATTGAACGGGTCGAACGGGGTCGTCGTTTCGAGTTTCGATAGATCCCACAAGAGGACCCCGCCTTTCGCGTTGATTGTCACGAGCGACCGACCATCGGGGTGAAAAGCGAAACCAACGACTCGAGCCGGCAATTTCGGTGAAGCCCACGTGGATTCGCGGCTGGCCGCCGCCCCACTCCACTGAGCATCTGCATCCTTCATTGGGACCACCACCGAGGAGACCCCACTGACGTCCCAGAGCCATACCCTGCCGTTGAAATCCATGGCACCCAGCCAGCGGTCAACGCCGGAACTGCACGCGAGCTTACCAACCGATCTCCCCGTGCTTAGCACCTGCGATGGAGCGGCGGCATCCGAAGCACCCACCTCCCAGAACCGGATCATGCCCGCGTTGTCGCCCGTCGCCAGCCGCCGCCCATCGGCGCTGAAGGCGACCGACACGGGCCAAGAGCCCTCCGAAAGAAGGACAACTGGGTCGCTCGGATCCACGTCCCCCAGGTTCCAGAGCCGGGTCGAGCCACCAAAGTCAGTCGCGGCCAACCGCAGGCCGTCGGGGCTGAATGCCAGCCCGTAAACCCCCCTCGAAGGCTTGACCGAGCCCAGGGACTTGGGGGATGCTGGGGAAGCGGCCAGGTTCCAGAGTTGTACCAGACCCGCTAGATCAGCCGTTGCCAACCAGTTGCCTTTGGGAGCGAAGGCCAGGCAAAGGATCTCCTGGGCGTGCCCCGAGAGTCTCACGGGGGAGGCGGAACGGTCGGCGTTTTTCAAGGACCAGAGCCACGCTTCCCCCTCCTCGCCACCCGCCGCGAGCCAGTGCCCCTCGCCGCTCAGGGCGATGACACTGAACTTCTTCGCTGCGCCCTTGAGCAGCACCAGCGGCGGGCCTTGGTCTACCTGCTTCGGGCCCCAGAGCCGGATCACCCCCTCGTGGTCGAGGGTAGCAATACGTGGATCGCCCGAACTGACGGCGACCATGTCGACCGACTCGGTGTGTCCATCCAGGACGACCGGAGTCAACCGCTGTGGCCCAGGCTCGAACCGCCAGAGGTGCGCGGCCGAACCGAAGCCTCCCGTGACCAGCCAATGTCCGTCGGGGCTGAATGCGATGGATGTCGTCTTTTGTTTGCTCGGAGGGAAGCGTGGTGAAAGCGGCGGGACGGCCCGTTGCGAGCCAAGGGCGCTGAGTAGCGATCGTTCGACCTCCTCGGGAGCTTGAAAGTTCTTGTCCTCGGTCATGCACTTCGCTTGGACCGCCAGCGCGAGGGCACCGGCGGGGTCTTGCCTCAGGATCTGTCGGGAGGCCCCGGCGAGCCCCCGGGCCCTCGTTTCGAGGTTCTGTCGGAGGAGGTCCAGGGACTTGGTCGCCTCTTCTTGCGCTCGGTCCCTTTCGTCCTTCGCGACCCCTTCGGCTTTTCTCGCATCCGCTTCCGCAATTTGAGCCCGGTCCCTCTCCTTTGTCGCTTGCACCTCCGCAACGCCAACCCGTTGGATCTCGTAGAAGTTCACCGCCGCGAGGGTAAGCAAGAAGACAACGAGAGCCGCTAGAATCCAACTAACCACGCGCCACTGGCGTGCTTCGCGGTCGAGCTGGTCCCGGCTGGCCTTGAGAAACTCCCGCTCTTCCGGCTGGACCTGGCGGGGGTGGGTCTTCGCCCAGTTCTCGGCCTCGAGCAGGCGCAGTTCAGTGAGCAGGGCGCGCTTGTCCCGGCCGCTTTCATGCCACTTGCGCATCTCGCCCGTGACCACCCGGGCAGTCTGGTGGGCTTTCTCCTCATCTTTCGTCCAGTCCTCTAACTGACGCCACTGTCGAATCAAGCTCTCGTGGGAGATGTCGATCACCTTCTCCGGGTTAAGCGGCTCGGAGATCGGCGGCACGAGGAACGACCGGCCCTCGGCTCGGAACTCGTCGAGCACCGGCACGACCTGCTCCGCGGAGGCGTCCGCTACGGCGCAGATCTCGGAGAGCCGCACGGGCCGGCGGACCACTTGCCCGTCTGGGGTGATCTCGGTGAGGTTGCGGAACGCCGTCTCGGCGATCCGCTTGCAGGCGGCGTCCGGGAGCCGCTGGTAGATCCGTTCGACGTGGTCCGAAAGGGCATTGGCCAGGCCGCCGACGGCCTCGTAATCCTCCATGGTCATCGTGATCTGTCCGCCGAAGTCGCGCTCGACGCGGCCTTGGGTGGCCCGGCGCCACATCCGCATCAAGAGGTGCTGCATGAGCGGGAGCTGGTCGGGGTCGGTTCCCATCTCGTTAAGGATGCGAGTGACGACGTCGGGCTGGACCTCGACGCCAAACATCTTGGCCGGCCCGACGATGGCCGCGCGGTTCTGGTCGCGCGTCAGCCGGGGAGTAAGGAACTGACTGTCGTTCATCGCCTCGGGGAGGTCGCGGAAGACCGTGCAGTTGCCCAGGTGGTCGGATCGCATGGTAAGCACGACGTAGATCGGGGCATACGATTCGGCGGCCGAGGTCAGCAGCAAGTCGACGAAGGCGTTGGCCTCGCTTGTTCCGCCGAGGCGGTGGTACCGGAAGATCTCCTCGAACTGGTCGACAAGCACCAAGAGGTTCGTCCGCTCGGGGAGCCCGGCGTCCCGAAACGCCTCGACCAAGCCGAGCGGCCCGCGGCGCAGAATGGCGCCGAGGAACGCGAGATCCTCCTGCGGGTTGTCCATCCGCCGGTCCAATCCGTCGGGAGCAAGCAAAGCCGACGCCAGGTTGGCCAGGGGCTGGCCGCCGGGGCGCATCACCGCAGCCCGCCAGTTGAGACCGGCGCGTGGCATGAACCCAGATTCCACCCCCGCCAGCAGCCCGGCGCGGACGAGCGACGACTTCCCGCATCCCGACGGCCCGATGACCGCGAGGAATCGGTGCCGCTCCAGCTTGGCCAGAAGCTGGTCGACGTGCTCTTCGCGGCCGAAGAAGAGATCCGCCTCCGACTTCTCGTAAGGACGTAGTCCGGGATAAGGGAAGGTCGACATGCCTGTTGCCGTTGCGGTGCTCATGCGACCACCTCGCTCAACAGGTCGTCGAAAAAGGCCCTGAGCCGCGACTCATCCATTCCCGTGGTGCAATCGATTGTCGTCATTTTGGGCAGCACGAAGCCGATGGGGTCTTTCGGCACGGGAGCCCACTGGAAGACCGCGAGCGCACGCGCTGCCTTCTCACGGCGATAGGCCAGCTTGCGAAACTCTCGGAGCTGGCCCCGGACCCACGCGCTGCTCACGCGGCCGTAGACGATGATCATCCCGTCGCACTCCAGAAGGTTTGCCTCCAGATCCTTGCGAACTTCCTCGGCCTGTCCCGTATTGATCGGTAGCACGTAGCCGATGCCACGCTGCTCGAGGTAACGACAGAGAGCGGCAGCGGTCTCAGGTCCGTCGTAGTCCAGGTTCACATTCACGAAGACGAAGGCATCGCGGGACGGGTTCTTTTGCCCCTCCTCCTTGTTGCGCTCGACCTGCTGGACGATCTCGCGGCAGAAGTCCTCGATGTCGACGGCCAGGACGGAGGCCCCAAGCAACAGGGCGCGGTGCTCGGCGTCTTCGACGTCTCGCTGGACGGCCTGCACATCAAGCGCGGTGTTGCGCCACTGAAGGATCGGCAGACCTCGCTCTCGGGCGCGCAGATGCTGGAACCCGACGTATCCCCCCTTCAGATCAGGCGGTTTGCGGCCCGGCAAGCTGCTCAGGAGCTGCACGAACAGATCGGCCTCATTCAGCCCCCCGTCCACGGCCGCGCGGAATGCTTTGGGGTCGCGGGGATACCAGGTGTCCGGGATCACCCGGATACTGCGCTGTTGGAGACTGCGGGTTACCTTGGTTCTCAATCCGTCCAGGTCGTCGGTCACCTCGGCAAGGTACACGGTGGCCGCGCAGGCCGGATAGGCCGCCGGCACGGCATGAGGCATCGCGATCACCTGAGTCGTATCCGAAGGCTTGGGCGGCAGCGCGGAGTTCTTGAGCTGTTTGAGCTTCTCAGATAGCTCCCAGGCCAGGTCATTGAGAACGTCGAAATAGGCGTCCTCGTCCGGGCCGCTGTGGGACATCCCCAAGATCCGTGGCGGCTTGCCTGCGCGATCCTGGACCCAGAACCTGTAGCCGAGTAAGTCGCCAAACTCCTCGGGTTGTTCCTCTAGCTCCACTTTGTCTCGCTGGAGGAGGAAAACGCGGGCGTTGTCCCCTATTCGTTCCTGGACGAGCTTGAGGAAGGTATGGCGTTCCCGCTGGCACCATTCCGATGCCAGGTATCCTGGCGAGAGGACGACCACCAGGGTTGCCGTCTTTTCCAGCGTGGACATAATTTCGGGGGTGATATTGACGTGATGGGAGAGGTAATGATCGTACCAGATCGAAAAGCTATCCCGCCGGCCCAGCCGTTGCGCCAGTCGGTTGCTGAGCTTTTTGATCAGTGTTGTCACCCACCCGTCGACGCCGTCTTGATCCGTCAGGTCGTCGACCTGGGCATAGCTGACAAAGATGTCATGGGCGTAGCCGGGGACGTAAGCCATGGTACGATCCTCATGGGATCAGAAGGACTGTGGGAAATGCCACTTAGCCGGTGTATAAGAATTACTTCAGCGATCCTTCGACCTAGGGCCGGGAATGCCTGTTTTTCCTGGACTCTGGCCACTGTCACTGCAACATTGTCGCTGAAGTTATTTTTTTACGCCGGCTTAGACGCGAGAAATGGGTGTTATAATCGAGCGACGTTAATCGCCAAGTCGTCCTTTTTTCAGCGTAATAAGTACATCAAGCTAAAGCAAGCGAGGGGTGGATCACACCAGCAGTTCCGCAACCTGGTAAATTTTGGCCAACTGAGGCGGAGTGAAGGCCTCCACCACACGGGTTTTACGGTTCTATGGCCTTGTTGGGAGGCACGAGCCCCATTTTCCTTAGTCAAGGGAGTGATCGGCGGGATCTGCACGCCACCTTCGCCATGGCGGCCGGGAGTTCCGGCCGCTTGAGATCGGCCGGCACAGTCGTGGCGGATTTCTGGACCATCGCTGCTCCTCCGAGGGGAAAGCTAGCCAAACAGGTGGACACCAGATTCAGTCTGGCGATCAGGAAGATCACCTGGCGGAGATCGTGATGGGAGCCTCCCCTCCGGCTGCTGTGCCAGCCGATCCGGGACGTCGCTGATGGAGAGCTTCTGAAGAAACCTCTGGCGGGAGGGCTCGGTTCGGATAGAATCCAGGGGGCGAAAGCGGCCCCGAAGAGGTCATCGCGGGCGTCGGCCCCGGGTCGGCCCCATTGCGATTGCGGCGAACATGTCCTCGTGGTACTTGATCGACAGGGCAGAAGGTGATCATGGCGACCATCACACCCTCGCCGTCTCCGTCCGCGTCGTCGGATTTCCGGAACTATCGGCAGCGACTTGTTGTCTACGTCGTGTGGCACCCCGACTTCCAGCAGGGGGCGGAAATCGCCAGGCTCTTTTACGACCACCTGATGAGGGACTCGCGGCAGCCCCTGGCCCGCGGCCTCGGCATCCCTGTGTACTTCCGCTCACATCCCGAGTCGGCCGACGTGCAGCGCCCCCGGGAGGTCCGGCTCGACGAGGCCGAGCACACGGCAGTGGTCGTGCTCGTTGACGACACCATGGTCCTCGGCAAAGACGACGGCTGGGCCGCCTACGTCTCCGGCCTCCACCAACGGGCCGCGGCCGAACCCAGTCGACACCGGGTGTTGCCTGTGATGCTCTCGGCGCACGCGTTCAAGCTCGACCCGAAGATCAACCGCTCGAACTTCATCCGGCCGCTCGACGGGACATCGCCCGACGCATGGGTCGACGAGTTGATCCGCTTGGGGGCAAAGGACCTCCTCAACGCGGTCACGCACGAACTTTGCCGCTTGCTGCTGAACGAGTCCAGGATCGTACACGACGCAGAGGACAGCGGCGGCCGGCTCTGGGCACCCGTCACGATCTTCATCAGCCACACCAAGAGGGACCCTGAGGAGGGGGGCAAGAGGTACGGCGAGGAGATCGCCTTAAGCGTCCGCGAGTACGTGGCCAGCAACTCCCAGCTCCGGTCGTTCTTCGACGTAAACGACGTCCCCTTCGGCTCGGACTTCCAGCGAATCCTGGAGAACGAGGTCGACCGCGAACACACGGCCGTCCTGGTCGTCCAGACGGACGAGTATAGCAACAGCGAGTGGTGCCAGCGCGAGGTCCTCTGGGCCAAGAAATACGAGCGCCCCGTCTTGATCCTCCACGCCGTCCGCTTCGGGGAGAAGTGCAGCTTTCCCTACTTGGGCAACTCCCCGACCCTCCGTTACGACCCGGCGACCGGCCCCGACCTGAAGGTCGTCCTGGGACAGATACTGGTAGAGGTCCTCCGCAACATCCACTTCCGCCAGCACTTCGAGGACCTTCGCAGGCTCTTCGAACTTCCGGTCGACGTGAGGGCCCTACCGCAGGCTCCCGAACTGCTCACTCTGTTGGAGTTGCGGGACGACCCGAGGAACCGGGGCGTCACGACCGTCGTCCACCAGGACCCTCCGCTGGGCGAACACCTGCTCGGCGTCCTCCGTCGCTTCGCTCCCGAGTTATTGATCACGACGCCGACCATGGTACTGACCGCGGGGGGGGCCCTCAGCGCCGCGGGGAGGCCCCTGTCCGACAAGGTCATCGGCCTGTCGATCTCCGACAGCCCCGGCCTGGACTCGCTCGGGTTCGACAAAATCCACCTCGACGATGCCGCGGTCGAGTTCGCCCGCTACCTCCTGGAGAGCCGTGCGATCCTTGCCTACGGAGGTGACCTGCGGCCCGGTGGCTTTACGGCCCTCCTGCGCAACCTGGTCTGGACTTACAACGCGACGGACGGGGGCACCCCCGAGCGCCTCCGCGGTTACCTCGCCTGGCCTGTCCACCAGGACCGCCTGCGAAACGATCCGAATTACCTCAAATGGATGGACGAGAAGAATCGGATCAAGTTCGTGTTCGTACCCCGCCCGTCCGACCTGACAGCATTGCCGGCCGGCCCGCCCACGGACCGGAGTCCCGAGAACCTCTGGTTCTGGGCCCGCTGCCTGTCCGCGATGCGCGAGCAGATGAACGGAGAGGTCGATGCCCGGGTGCTCCTGGGCGGCAAGCTGGAGGGATACATGGGCCGCTGGCCCGGGCTAGTCGAGGAGGCCCTGCTGGCCAAGCGATCCGGCAAGACGATCTACCTCGCCGGTGGCTTCGGCGGCTGCACGTCGGCGCTGATCGACGCCATCGAAGGCCGGGCACCCGAGGGCCTCACCGAGGCGTACCAGTACCGCGATTCCGCCTACAAAACCATGGTCGAGCGGTATTTCCCGCATGCCTCCGTGGATCCGGTCGACTACGTGAGCTTGGTGGGCGAATTCAATGCCTGGGGTGTCGCGGGTTTGTCCGCGTCCAACGGTCTGACCGTAGAGGAGAACCGACGGCTATTCAAAACGCCACACGTGATCGAGATGGTCGCCCTCGTGCTTCGGGGCCTGCTGCGGGTCTTCAGTGCACGGTCCTGAGACCCGACGGTAGGGGTCCGTCTCACCCCGACCGTCGCGCGACGGCTCTGCCCTGCGTTGGGGAATCGGGGCGTTGTTCCGGTCCGGACGGCGTCGGGGAAGGCTTGGTTTTCTGTTCCTCAGGGGAGCTCTGATTCGTCCCTGGGGGACGGGCCCTGAGGTCGTCCGGGTCGGGGAGGCCGATGGAGTTCCGGGGACAGATGGAGTTCCGGGGACACCATACGTAACTGCTTGGGCGAATCGAACATACAAGGACGGTCCTTGCGCCGTATGGCCATCCGGCAGGGACACTTGGAGCCACTGGCGTTGAGCGCCTCCTGCCACGAGAGAATGGCCAACGGTTGGGTGGCGGCGAGCGGGGAGAAACGGATTGAGTTGTCCGAAACAATTGCCTGGTTCGGTGACATACTGAATATAGACGGGGTGCGACACGAAGCTGCGGATGTAGCTGTTATGACTGGCCGACAACCAGGACATAACCCAGTGTGCGACCACTGGTACCCCACCAAGACGTGCGGCCGGAGTAATCCGACGGTGCGAAGCTCTTGAGACAACGTAACCTCACCCGATCCGGGTGGCCGGGTCTCTCGCGAGAGGACCCGACGACTGCTAGCGCCAAAGCGGTCGGGGGCCAGGGTGGATGGCATGGCCAACTCAGGTGAACTGCTGATAAACGCCGTCAATTCAAGCAAGCCAAAGGCGCTGACAGGCTTGAACCAAAAGGTAAATGGCCAGGTGCAGGGGTTCTCTTTTCCCCTGCCGTCGCTGTCGAGCCATCGGCGAATAGGCAGAGCCTAAACCATCCGTGGTACATCCATGGAACGTGGTAAGCCCGTCATCCTCCCTTCGGGGTAGGCCCTCCGCAAGGGGGTTGCCGATGGGACGGCGGGTAGCGGATGGGGGAGGAAGCGAATGCCGTCCAATAACCGGACGGATAGGGGTTGAGCCCCCCGGCGAGATCACCTCACGCGAAAGCGGGCTGACTTCCCCCAGGTGTTCCGTCACGAGAGAACCTTGGCCAACCGACTCAGGGAGACAAGCAGACATGTCGGCGACAGCAATGCTCGCTGGTGCGGCTCCCGGGCGTG
>Ga0074045_10004601_pt1 | contig 12187 bp, 11 predicted proteins | sample BogForMeECP23OM2_FD_94442 | JGI IMG/M metagenome (GOLD analysis project Ga0074045, IMG submission 94442) | Bog forest soil microbial communities from Calvert Island, British Columbia, Canada - Bog Forest MetaG ECP23OM2 | ecosystem: Environmental > Terrestrial > Soil > Wetlands ...
GCATAAAGGAGCGTTATGGCCGAAAACTGCACACATCTCGATCAAATCAAAATCACGCACACCAAGGTGCACGTCTGCGAAGACTGCGTCAAGATCGGCGACACCTGGGTGCATCTTCGACTCTGCCTCGACTGCGGCTATGTCGGCTGCTGCGATTCATCGAAGAACAAGCACGCCACCAAACACTTTCATCGCACGACGCATCCTCTGATGCGCTCCATCGAGCCCGGCGAGAGCTGGATCTGGTGTTACGTGGACGAGATCTATCCCGGAGAACTGCCTGGCTGAATTCAAGCATCATAGGTAGCGATTATTCCCGTTATGGTCCAGGCTGGCTTCTTTTCAGCTCGAGCCAAATTCTGCGATTGCGCAACTCTGATTTTCGGAGTACCTTGCGGGCATGATCCGCGCCGCTGTTTACTACCTGGTCTTTTGCTTCGCCGTTTCAGGTAGCCTGGCCATCGCACAAGCGCCGCCCAATGCTGACGGCACCTATCAGCAATTGCGCACCATCGCGCTGGGCAACGAGGCTGTGACCGTGAGTAACCTCACGCTGAAGCGCGATGCCGCCACCTTCCAACTGAATTCCGGAACGGTGTGTTTTCTGCCGCCAGTGCAAGGCAAGGTCACCGGAGCCGTCTTCGTGGGAGAAGGCAGGATGCTGCTGACCCCACCACTGCCCTCGGAGGAACGCAGCCTTTCGCTACTGAGCAAGGAGAAGGAGTTCAACGAAACCTTCAGCCACCTGGTGTTCCGCTTTACCGACGGCACGTATGACGAAATCAAGAAAGCCGGCAGCAATGCTTCATCTTCCTGCGATTCGGGCTTGCTACGTGATAGCCAACAGGCTACCCGCAAGAAGCTGCACTTCAACTTCGATGCCCGCGTGCTTCAGGATGTACTGAGCGCCCAACCCGGAGGGCTCTTCGTTGCGTTTGTCCACGGCAAGAAATACAACGACAAGATTCTGTTCGTGATCGATCCGCATGGTGCGCTTGGCGTCGACCTCGAAGAGGTCGAATTGTTGACCTACGACCAAAACAAACAGGGCATTTGGACTGCTTTCCACTACTCCGATGAGTACGCCAAAGGCACGGCCAAGAGCTCGCAGAAGAACGGTGTCATCCACATCGAACACCAGCAGCTTGATACCGAAATACAAAAGAGCGGGCAGTTGAATGGCAAGGCGATGACAACCTTCGTGGCGCTAACGCCCGGTGTGCGGGTGGTCCCGTTCCTGCTTTTTCGAACCTTGCGGGTGCAGAGTGTTACGGGCGATGGCGGGCAGACGCTGAATTTCGTCCAGGAGGACAAACTCGAGGACCCGCAATTCTGGGTGGTTCTGCCCAAGCCGCTTGCCGTTGGGGAGAAGTACACCATCACCACGACCTACGGCGGCAAGGATGCAGTGAGCGCAGAAGGCTTGGGAAACTATTTCCCGATTGCCCGCGAGGACTGGTATCCCAATTGCGCGTATGGCGCTCTCGGCGAATACACCAGCTACGACCTGACCTTCCGCATCCCCAAGGGAATGAAAATGGCGGCTACGGGAAGTCTCGTCAGCGACAGCAACGAGGGAGACCACAACGTCACGGTGTGGAAGAGTGAAGTGCCGCTGACCGTGGCTGGATTCAACTTCGGCAAGTTCAAGCGGGAGGAGGCCAAACTCGACAAGCCCGACATGCTGGTGCAGTCTTATGCCAACGAAGAGCCGCCCGACTGGGTCCGGAACCTTCAGACTGCGGTCAACAACAGCGGTAGTACGGAACTCTCACAACTCAATACACCTCATCAACAGAGTGACGTCGGGGGCGCTCTGGGAAATATGAGCACGGTCTCGCTCAACAAAAAGGCGCTGAGCGAGGCGGAGCTCTCGGTACACATCTACACTGATTTCTTTGGGCCGGTGCCCTACAAGCGTCTTCAGGTGACGCAGCAAACCGCCACCAGCTTTGGCCAATCGTGGCCGGAATTGGTTTATTTGCCGATGACCTACCTGTTCGACACCACCACCCGGCACAACCTGAACAACATCATCCGCGCCCGCTATCCGGCGTATGCTGACGATCCCACTGGTTACTACAGTGTGGTCGCGCCCCATGAAGTCGCTCACCAGTGGTGGGGACATACCGTCGGCTTTAATTCCTATCGCGATCAGTGGATGAGTGAAGGTTTTGCCGATATGTCGGCGTCCATTTACCTGCAGATGGTGTATGCCAAAGAACCGCAGAGATATATCAAGTTTTGGAACGACGAACGCAAGATGCTGCTGGAGCGCAACAAGGAGGGATTCCGCGCGATTGACGCCGGCCCGCTGACCATGGGGTACCGCGTTGCCAACAGCCGCGAGGGATTCGACAGCTACCGGCATCTCATCTACCCCAAGGGCGCGTACGTCCTGCACATGATTCGGCAGATGATGTGGGAGCGCCAGAGCGGCGATCAGCGCTTCAAAGAAACCATGCACGATTTCGTGACCACCTACGCTAACAGCGCCGCGACCACCGAGGACTTCAAGGCCATGGTGGAGAAGCACATGAGCACGGCGATGGACCTCCAGGGAAACCACAAGATGGACTGGTTCTTCAACGAGTATGTCTATGGGACCGCGCTGCCCACGTACCAGTTCGACTATTCCTTCGGCAACGCCGCCAGCGGAGACGTAACGATAACCTTCAAGTTAGCGCAATCCGGAGTGGACAATAGTTTCGCCATGCCAGTCCCGATCTACCTGGAACTCGCTAATGGCAACATTGCCCGCCTCGGGTCGGCGAAGCTTGTCGGCGATTCGACGGTGAACCAGACCGTTACGCTTAACGGATTGAAAGAGAAACCGCGGCGCGCGATGACCAACTACTACGATGACGTGCTCGCTTCGCCGAACTAGCGCTCGACGCAACCTCTACGCACTACAGGTCCCGCTGCTTTCATCGTATCTAGAGTTGCACTCCATCAGAATGTCACAGCCCAATCCGAAACCGATTGACAGCCGTTATAGTATTTTGAGCGCGTGCGAAGATCAGCGGCGCCAGAGAATACCTGGACATGAACTCGCCCGATTTCGAGAACTCGTCCTCCACGCCAACCCGCCTGTTGCTGGCGTGGGGTTCGTTCGCCCTGGCCGCCGCGGAGAGCATCTGCGTTGCTGCCGTCGGACTCAGCGGGATGCGCGTCGCGCTCGGCTTGACGTCGCTACTGGCTGCCGGAGCCGGCGGTCCGGCACGAGGACTTCATAGGGAAGCCATTCGCGTTCCGCTGTTGACGCTAGGAGCGATTGGGGCCCTGATCAGCCTGCTCCTGCTGTGGAATGAGGAGCGACTGCGGCGCAATCCCGCAGCGGCCTGGAGGATGCGGCCGCTTACACCCAGGCAGCGCAGACGGCGCTGGTTTCAGTTGGGAGCGGCCATTCTGACTCTCCTGCTGGTTGCGGCGGAGCTGATAACCCATCCCTGGTTTCACCGGGAGTTCTAGCAGGTTTACGCGCCGCTGGCGATCTCCTCCCGCAAACGAGCATGTAAACGGTCGCTGTAGCCCACGGGCAGTTCGAAGACGCGGTCGTCGGCGATGAGGTACAGGATGTTCCGCGTGGAATCCAGCACGGCGGCACAGTGGCGGCAGTGCGCCAGGTGTTCCTCGATGGCTTCGCGCAACTCGGGGGCGACGTCGCCCTCGATGTAGTTGGAGATTTGATCCCACACATGCTTGCAGTTCAGAACCATGATCCACCTGCTCTGTTCCGGAACAACCCGAACAACCCGCTCTTCTTCGATGCCAATTTCGGCGCAAGAACCTTTTGCATCATCAATCGCGCCCGCAGCAGCCGCGTTTTCACCACGCCCTCGCTGACGCCCAGCGCGGCGGCACTCTCGGCAATGCTGAACTCCTCAACGTCACGCAGCAACAACACTTCGCGATAAATCTCTGGCAAGCCGGCGATGGCCTGTTGCAAGAGTTCGCGCAATTCCTTTCGCTCCAACGCCTCCAGCGGGACCTCGCGCCAGTCGCTGATAACGCTTGGCGTGAAACCACCATCCTCGTCCGGCGGAGACTCATCGACCGATTCGAACTTGAGCACCCGCGCGTGCCGGAGCCGTGCGCGGGCCTCATTGATGGCGATGGAGACGAGCCAGGTGCTGAACTTCGACTCCGCGCGAAAATTGCGCAGGTTCTTCAGCGCCTTCAGCACGGTCTCCTGGGCTGCGTCTTCGGCGTCCTGCTCGTTCTGCAGGATGGAGAAGGCGGCGAAGTACACGCTCTTCTCGTACGGCCGCACCAACTCGTGGAAGAGCTCGCGCTCGCCGGAGAGGATGCGCGCGATCAGTTCGGCATCGCGAATTGCCGGCGAATCGCCTGCTAGCGGACCGCTGCTGTGCGCTTCCACTTCCACGTCAATCCGGCTGCCTGGTCAGGACTGGAATTCTACACATGTCAAGATTGTGATACTCGAACAGGAGATAAGTTACAGTTTGCAGGATCCTATGCCCGGAAAGACCCCCAGGCCACGCAGAATGCGCAAGAGCCGGGAAGCGCATGATCAACTACAACGTGGTGTTGGCTTCAGCGGATTAGAGCTGTTCCACAGTTGCTGTGTCCGGGTAGAGTGGGCCTTTAGGCCCGCGTCCGGCTGCGCTTTCCAAAACCCAGGCTTCAGCCTCACTGCACCGCAGTGAGGCTGAAGCCCAAAGGGAACGACGACGTTAACGCGGCGCTGAAGCGCCGCTCTACCCGTCCTCCGGATACAGCAACTCAGGAACCGCTCTAGCCGTGCCGGACAGGTGATGGGATTCTGTACTTGATACGCGCAAAGCTTGGGTGGGGCACTGGGATCGGTTGACTGGGCCACCTGCCGCGGTTTTACGCCGTCAACTCCTCTACATTTGTGAAGACGAAATCGAGCGTCCAAATGCCGATTTGGTGGTCCTTTTTCATGGCCGCGTAGGCTTCCTGTTGGTTGCTCGGGATAACATCCAGAAGCACGCCGCCTCTCATAGGCTTGTCGTCTATGTAGTTCCGCCAGCACTCATCTTTGGTCCGCCCCCGCACTCGACCGCACATGATCCCTACCTTTCTCATTCAGCAAGCCGAGAATACACGAGCAATGTTGCAAGCTGATTAAACTTGGCCGATGTCTGCGAGGGCCCTACCGCCCACTGCTTGTGGAATTCGCAACTCTCCAAAACAGTTCCTGCAAGGCACGTTCCAACTCGAAGTGGCTAAGAGGCCGTTTGGACTCTTCCCGCGTTTACAAGGACATGCAGTGTCGGGAACCACTTTTCAGACGGTCCGGCGCCTCCGGTTTTCGCCTGATGAGGCTATCCGAATGGATAGTGGCGATCTTAAGAAGAATCCGTTCGGATAGTTCTCTGAGCCGTCGATGTAGGCTCCAGCGCAGGATTCCTCTTTCGGCTGGGCGCCGGTTCGGTCATGCTTCATCACAAGCCAACGTGACCTGCGCGCTTGCGGAAACCACGCCCGGCAAATTATCAGTGGAAGTGAAGACAGGGTAGTGTGCCTTCGTCGGTCGCACGCAGCGTTCGGAGAAAAACAGGTGCCAGTAGTCAGTTGGGCGTTGTTAGGCCGAGGGCGTGAGAGTGACCCGGTGATTCATAAGGCTGTGTCGCATGCGTACATAAAGTCCCGATCTGGGCCAAACTTGTCAGCGCAAGTTACTGCGAATAAAGCAGTTACTTATAAACATAAAGTAATCAATAGGTTACAAGAAAAACTTTCGTAATCCGCTGATTCTAAAGAAGAGGTGGGAGGGGGGATGGGTTATCAGTTGGATAATAGGCAGTCCAAAAGTGGAAAAGGATGGATTAGGTGCCAGTGGTTAGGGAACAGTTAACAGCCGACCAGTCGCCCGGTAGGTGGAGAGAAAGGTAAAGTGGCAAACATCTACCGCGGAAATGATAATTTATTAGCCGTCGTTTCAGCGGACGCATCATAAGAGAACGCATCGCCAGGAGGAATCATGAGCAAGACTGTTTATATCGCAGCTTACAACCAATCGAAGTTTGGAAAACTGATGGACATGACGGTCCCGCAGATCGTGTCCAACGCAGTAACCGGAGTGTGTGAGCAGATTAAAGTATCGCCGTCGAGCATCGACGTGGCCGCTGTCGGCTCGGCCTGCAACTTCACCTTGAACAAGCAGGGGCTGCTGTCGGGGCTGGTAGCGAGCGTGCCCGGAATGGCGGCCAAACCGATCGAGTCAGTCGAGAACGCCTGCGCTTCCGGCGGTCAAGCCGTGCTGTCGGTCATCTATAAGCTCCTGAGCGGAGTGGGCGATGTCGGAGTTGCCGTCGGCTACGAGAAGATGCGCAACAACGATGGCAAGATGGACGGCAAGTTGATCGGCGAGGTCCTCGGATACTTTTCGCACCCCGATGAGCGGGCCGGCAAAGTTTTCATCTTCCCGCACCTCTTTGCCGAGATCATGCAGTGCTACCTGCAAGTGTACGGCGCGAGCGAGAGCGACCTGGCGCAGATTGCGGTCAACGAATACCAGAACGCGAAGTACAACCCCTGGGCACAGATGAACAAAGTCCAGATCACGCTTGAGCAGGCCATGAAGATCGAGGGCATCAATCGCTACGTTGTCGATGGCCTGCCGCTGAAGACCTACGATTGTTCGCAAATCACGGACGGCTTTGCCGCGCTGATCGTTGCGACCGAAGAGGGCTTGCAGAAGCTGGGCGTCGCGAAGGCCGACTGCGTGGAGATCGCCGGTTATGCACAGGCCACCGATCCGCTGAAGAAGGAAGGACGCAACACGCTGTTCCCGACCGGCGCGTACACAGCAATGAAGAAGGCGTACGCGATGGCAGGCGCTACTCCGGCCGACGTGAACGTCGCCGAAATCCACGACTGCTTCACGGTGGCGGCGGCGATTGGCACGGAAATCATCGGCAAGGCTGCTCCTGGCAAGGGCGCACGCTACTGGGTAGACGGCAAAGCCAAGGTGGACGGCGAGTGTGCCATTAACATGTCCGGCGGGTTGATTGCGAAGGGGCATCCGGTGGGCGCTACCGGAGTTGCCATGCTGGGAAATTGCTTCTGGCAATTGAAGGGAACCGCTCCGAAGGAGATCCAAAGAAAAAATCCCAAAGTGGCTGCGACCTTTAATATCGGCGGCGCACTTTGTGCGTCGGTTTGCACTGTGCTAAGGAACCCGTCGTAGTCTGCAGAAAACGCGGCTTGCGTTTTTTCTGGATGATGCGTCGAGCTGTGTCAAGCGAAGCCCGGAGCTGTAAAGTTCCGGGCTTTTTCCTGCTTCAAAAGGATGATATTCCGGCGCGATAACGGACGAAACCCTATTGACTGCTCAGCCTGTTGCGCTATACTTTTCCGGTTTAGCAGGTGCGCCCAATGGCTTCCTCATCCGCAGCGCCAGAACTCCCGCTCATCCTCTGCATCGACGACGACGATATCGCGTTGAGGGTCCGCAAGCTGATGCTTGGCAGCGCTGGATACAACATCCTGACAGCTTCCTCCGGCGAAGATGGTCTCGAAGTCCTCAAGCAGGAACCTGTCAACTTGGTCATCGCCGACCATTTCCTGAGCGCTAAGACCGGCACAGAAATCGCCAGAGAGATGAAGGAAGTGAAACCGGAGGTGCCAATTCTCATCGTCTCGGCAGCCGCCGAGAAGCCGAGCGGACTTGAGTTCGCCGACGGCTTTGTTCCCAAAGGCGAGGGTCCGGATGTTTTGCTCGGGGCGATCGCTGTCCTGCTGAAGAGGTAAGTCCCGCAATCTGAGATGTCAACCGCATCACGCCCTTCCGCACTCCGCGTCCTATAATTACCTGTGAGTTCATAACTGCGAAGGAATAACATGCTGCTACACGGAATCTTTCCTCCCATCACTACGCCGTTTTATCCCGACAGCAAGATCTACTTCCGCAAGCTGGAGCAGAATGTCGAGCAATACTCGCGCGCGCCGATCTCTGGCATCGTCGTGCAAGGTTCGACCGGCGAGGCGATTCTGCTCAGCGATGACGAGCGTCGCGAGGTGCTGAAGTCCGCGCGCGATGCGGCCTCCAACGAGAAGGTGCTCATCGCCGGCACCGGAATCGAGTCTGCCATTGAGACGCTACGACTGACGGAATACGCGGCCGATCTCGGCTACGACGTCGCCATGGTGCGCACTCCGCATTACTACAAGGGACAAATGGCGAACCCGGCGAACACGCTGGCGTTCTATCGCTTCGTATGTGACCGCTCGCCGCTGCCGGTCATCATCTATAACTTCCCGCAGGCGACCGGATACGACATTCCCGCCGAAGTGGTGATCGAGTTGGCCGAGCACCCCAATCTCGCCGGGATCAAGGAGTCTTCCGGCTCCATCGAGAAGGTGCAGAAGATGGTCGAAGGCACGCGCCACATCAAGCGGAAGGCGACGGTCACAGAGACCTTCGCAGCCGTGACCGGACGCATGATGAAGGCTTCGATCTCGGCGACCGCAAATGCCAATGGTGGCGCAATGGTTCCGGTCGGCGCGCTGGCCGGTACAGGTTCTGCTCCGAAGCCATCGTCCGCCGCGGTTCAGGTGCTTGGCGGACTCAAGACGCGCGAGAAGCAGATCGGATTCCAAGTGCTGGTGGGCGCAGCGCAGAAGCTGGAACCTTCACTGGCCGTGGGTGCTGTGGGCGCGATTCTGGCTTTCGCTGACTGTGCTCCGACCGCGTGCTACGAGATTTACGCCGCGTGGAAGGACGGCGACATTGCGCTCGCCCGCGAGAAGCAGGAGCGCATCGTCAAGGCCGCGGAGCGCATCGTCGGCGGGTTGAGTATTCCCGGTGTGAAATACGCCATGGATTACAACGGCTTCTACGGCGGTCCGCCGCGGTTGCCGCTGCTGCCGCTCACCGCGGACAAGAAGGCCGAAGTGGAACAATTGCTGGCGAACATCCGGTTATGACGGCCGGCTGTACCAACATCGGTACGCGCAGGAGGAGATCGTGAAGGCCATTCGTGTGCATGAGTTCGGCGGTCCTGAGGTGATGAAGCTGGAGGATGTGCCCGATCTACAGCCCGCGCCCGGGCAAGTTGTGGTGCGGATTCATGCGGCCGGCGTCAATCCGGTGGAGAGTTACATTCGCAGCGGCGCCTACGCGGTCAAGCCCAACCTGCCTTACACGCCTGGCAACGATGCTGGTGGGGTCATCCTGAAGGCCGGAGACGGTGTCAAGCGGGTGAAGAACGGCGACCGCGTTTATGTCTCCGGTTCGCTCAGCGGCACCTATGCCGAACAGGCGCTGTGCAACGAAGCGCAGGTGCACCGCTTGCCCGACAACGTCAGCTTCGAACAAGGCGCGGCGATGGGCGTTCCTTACGGTACCGCCTATCGCGGACTGTTTCAGCGTGGCGACGCTAAGGCAGCCGAGACGGTCCTCATTCACGGCGCGAGCGGTGGGGTCGGCACCGCGGCCGTGCAACTCGCCCGGGCCTTTGGTCTCACGGTAATTGGCACCGCCGGCAGCGAGCGCGGCATGCAGTTGGTGCAGGCCGAGGGCGCGCACCATGTGCTCAATCATTCCTCCGAAGGCTATCTCGACGAGCTGATGAAGCTCACCGACGGCCGCGGCGCGGATCTCATCCTGGAAATGCTGGCCAATAAAAACCTGGGCAAAGACCTGACGGTGCTGGCGAAGAGAGGGCGCGTCGTGGTAATCGGCAGTCGTGGCCCCATCGAGATCAACCCGCGCGATGCAATGGCACGCGATGCCGACATTCGCGGCACAACGCTCATGAATACAACTGAGCAAGAGTACAAGCAAATGCACGCCGCATTGGTTGCCGGACTTGAAAACGGGACCTTGCGTCCGGTGATCGGGCAGAAGATCTCCCTGGCGGAAGCTCCCCGCGCCCACGTCGAAGTGATGAAGCCTTCGGGCGCGTACGGGAAAATTGTGCTCGTGCCATAACACAGCGACATTCGTTCGCTTGGCGTCGAAGGTCGGCCGTTGGTGGAATCGTAGAGTCGACCCACTACCCTACTATCGGTTCCGTTGACATGCCGGGACTCTGCACGATAAGCTTTGAACGTGCTGGCGGGCGGTTTCGACCTCCCCTCCTGTCCGGCGCCAGCGGCCCTGCTTGCACAACATTCAATACCCGTCTTGCCTAACCACAAAGAAGGTATATTCACAATGACAAAGATTTCTTCACGCAACTGCAACGGCGTCGGCCGGGCAGCACTCGTTCTCACTCTCATTTGCAGCCTGTGCATATTCGCCGCCATTCCGGCTGGCGCACAAAGCATTTTCCGACAGATCAGTCAGGACGTGTTCAGCGGCGGTAACGGCCAGCACCAGACCGAAGTTGAGCCTGCGGCTTTCGCCTATGGTTCGACAATCGTAGCCGCGTTCCAGGTGGCCCGCGTCGCTCCTGGCGGTGGCATGGACATCGGCTGGGCTACCTCCACCAACGCTGGGATTGCCTGGACCAACGGCTACTTGCCCGGCCTCACAGAATGGTACAAAAGCAACGGCAGCAACTACGCGTCAGCCAGCGACGCATCTGTTGCCTACGACCTGAAACACGGCGTTTGGATCATCAATACCATCCCTATTGCAGGTGGGGTTGACGTTGCGGTCAGCCGGTCCAAAGACGCTTTGAATTGGGACAACCCTATTTTCGTCTCCAAACCCGGCGATGCCGACAAGAACTGGATCATTTGCGATAACACGTCGACAAGTCCGTACTTCGGGAATTGCTATGTGGGATGGGACAACTCCCAGATCCAGATGACCACGTCCTCCGATGGTGGCCTGACTTGGGGCCCGATAAAGAGAACAGCGGCGGGCGACTACGGAATTGGTATCAATCCTGTGGTGCAGCCTAATGGCACGGTTGTCGTCGGATTTGCTGACTTCAATGGTGGTATGTCGGCTTACACGTCCACCAACGGTGGACAGAGCTGGAACGCAGCGGTAAGCATTTCCAGCGCTCCCAGTCATGGTGAGGACGGCGGCCTGCGCAGCCCCGGTCTTCCTTCTACCGCCATTGACGGTGCGGGCACAGTGTACGTTTCCTGGCCGGATTGCCGTTTCGAGTCCGGCTGCAACGCGAACGATATCGTTTATAGCAGCTCATCCGACGGGATTCATTGGAGCTCAGTCGTCCGGGTTCCGATTGATCCGATTGGCAGCGGTGTGGACCACTTCATCCACGGAATGGGCATCGACCCCAAGACCTCCGGAAGCTCAGCCCACATGGCGATCACCTATTACTTTTACCCCGTCTCAAATTGCGGCAATTCCTGCACACTATACGCGGGCTATACGCAGTCGAGCGATGGCGGGGCAACGTGGACGGCAGGGCGGCAGGTCTCTCACGGGATGCAGCTCAGTTGGCTACCGAATTCGCAAAATGGTCTCATGGTGGCCGACTATATAGCCACTGTGTTCCCCGCGGGAGGCAGAGCTTTTCCGATTTACGTGATTGCCAATCAGCCCTCAGGGGGTCTCTACCAAGAGGCGGTCTACACCGAGGGTTACGGCTTCCCATTCAACAATCTGTCGGAGCCGACCTACAGTTCGGCGAACGACATGCCAATACCAGGAGCCAAGTCTGACCATCCGCTGAGAAGGCCCGAAGATCGTGATAACGAAATTCCGTCTCGGGCGGGCAAGACGCCCCCTGACAACCACTAGGGCTTAGCTCCACAAAGGCCGCTGGCGCACACCGCTGGCGGCCTTTTTTTGTCAGCTAGCTTCTGGAAGCCGATCCACGTCTTCCATGTTTGATGGATTCGTCGTATTTCGGCTACAATCCCGTAATTGATCCGTTGTCCGTTTGCACGCCACGTCTGCGTCGATGCAATCCTGGTGATCGGGCCCGAGGACAAGAAGATGCTCATCCCTCAGTAGTACACCATCCCTGCTGGTTCGCTCAGCAATCCGCTGATGCGGACGACCCGTTCTCCGTCAGTATTACAACAGCGCCATAGCTGGGTTCACTCATGCTGGGCGCGAAAGACTGCAGGTCGCTATGCATGCCGCTTCTACAGCCACGGCCCAATCGCAGCCCACCATTTGGAACTCGCTGCGCGAGGCGCTTCGCGGCTCGCACCAGGACTTCACTGTCGGAAGCCTGAATCGCGCCATCTTCCTGCTCGCCGTGCCGATGGTGCTGGAGATGGTTCTGGAGTCGCTCTTCGCCGTGGTGGATGTCTTCTGGGTGGC
>Ga0074045_10004602_pt1 | contig 12184 bp, 8 predicted proteins | sample BogForMeECP23OM2_FD_94442 | JGI IMG/M metagenome (GOLD analysis project Ga0074045, IMG submission 94442) | Bog forest soil microbial communities from Calvert Island, British Columbia, Canada - Bog Forest MetaG ECP23OM2 | ecosystem: Environmental > Terrestrial > Soil > Wetlands ...
CCGGTCAACGAGAATTACAAGTGGTACATCATCCATGCGTACTCCGGCTTCGAGCGCAAGGTGCGCGAGTCGCTGGAGAGCCGCATCCAGGCGTTTGGTTTGCAGAACCGCATCGGCCGCATCATGATCCCCACGGAGCCTGTGACCGAGCTGCGCAACGGCAAGAAGTACACCATCGAGCGCGTCTTCCTGCCCGGCTACGTGCTGGTGGAGATGGAGCTGGACAACGACCTGTGGCACGTCATCAAAAACACGCCGCGGGTGACGGGATTTCTGGGCACGGGCGACAAGCCGGTCGCGCTGTCGGAGGCCGAGGTCAGCTCGATTCTGTTCCGCTCCGAGAGCGCCAAGGACAAGCCGTCCAGCAAGATCAAGTTCGAGAAGGGCGAGCAGGTGCGCATCAACGAGGGGCCGTTTGCCAACTTCAACGGCACGGTGGACGACGTGAACGAAGACCGCCAGACGCTGAAGGTGATGGTCTCAATCTTCGGGCGCTCCACCCCGGTGGAGATCGAGTTCGCAAAAGTCGACAAGATGGAAGCCTAGCTTGCGTCGCCATCTGCAATCGCGGGTAAGAATTTAGCAAGACAAAATCGGCAGCCGGCCACGCGCCCGCCGCCAGAAGACGATAGAGGATTGAACCATGGCACCGAAGAAGATCACTGGATACGTCAAGCTGCAGATCACTGGCGGAAAGGCCACGCCCGCGCCGCCCGTCGGCCCTGCGCTCGGCCAGGCGCAGGTCAACATTATGGAGTTCTGCAAGCAGTTCAACGCGCGCACCTCCGCGCCGGAGACGAACGGCATCACCATTCCGGTGGTGATCACGGTGTACGCCGACCGCAGCTTCAGCTTCATCACCAAGACGCCGCCCGCGGCGGTGCTGCTGATGAAGGCCGCTGGCGTCGAGAAGGGCTCGGGCACGCCCAACAAGGAGAAGATCGGCAAGGTGACAGAGAAGCAGATCCGCGAAATCGCCATCAAGAAGATGCCCGATCTGAACGCCAACTCGGTGGAGACGGCCTCCAAGAGCATCCGCGGCACGGCGCGGTCCATGGGCATCGAAGTCGTCGCCTAGTTCTTCAGCCAAATAAACGAGCGCGGGGCCCTTCGGGGTTCCGCGTTTTTTTGTGCATCACCCGATTTCGTGACTCATTTCAGACCTGGGCCACCCGCCGAGCCTAAAGTAAGTAAGTGGCGAAGGGTAGACGAATACGCTTGGGATTGCCCTTAAATAAACAAGCCGTTCATTTACATATATTTGCGAGTGTGAGATGTCATCTTGACACCGGCTTTATAATATAAAACTCAAGCCCAAATTGGTAGATAACGGGCGAACTTCTTCGAACCGCCCGCTTTTCCATCAGGCTTGATTAGCTGAGAATCCACTGTCGCTGAGATGATTTGCGAGACGATTGCGCTCTTGCCCTCAGGCAGTCTGAATCGTTCACGTAGCGATTGATTCGTCATCTGTTGAGACATTACATAGCGCAGCACGCAATGTTGATAGCAAGCCCTAACGCGATCATCTCGAGACATGTCCTCGAAGGCTTTAGGGCCGAAGATCACAGCGGTTGTGCGTTGATAGCCAGTGCGAAAATCCGGAGCTGGTAATTGAAGCAACTCCGCTGCCTGTACCACTCGATCAATCCCGATGCCCTTCTCTTCGCAGATTTTAAGTCTTCGCATTATCATCGCGAGATGTTCATTGCGAGATCGGCATTCGTCGATGAATCGGTCGGTTGGGATCGTTGGTGTCCCCGGATTAGATATTTCCAAGCGGTCAGAATAGATTTCGATCATTACTGACGTTCCGGAAATTTCGAAATCCTGATGGATAAGTGCATTGGCGACCAATTCGCGAATCACAGAATCCGGAATCAATTTTGTTTCTTTACGGACAGCATCTTCGATGACTTCATTTTGCGGCAGTTGTTCTCCAATGAACCTAATCATCCCCTGAAAACCAACTGCATATCCCCGTACTCCATGTCGCTCTAGTTTTGTATCGAACTTATCAGCGCCATTGTAGATAATGACCCTTGGCTTCTTTCTCTCTAGTTCGGGATAGACTCCAAGGTCTTGGGCTAAAACAAGGGCAGCAATACGCCGGATCGCATATTTCCCATCATCCTCATCTATAAGATTGTCCATCTTGAGACGCTCTATGGCTGCTTTCACGTCTGAAGGATAAGGAATCCCCAGCATACGAAAGTAGACATCCAGATGGAGTGCTTCATCTACATCTTGCATAGATAAATTTTGGGCGGCATATTCTTCAAGCCAATTCGGTTTCCCTTCAGCAAAGATTTTGCGAAGTTGATCCTCACTCATCGGCACTAAACATTCGCCGGAACGCATTAGATATGCTCCCTTGCGATGGTATGCAGTTCCGCGCGGGCGGGATGGGATCGTAAACACTAAAATGCGCCCACCTGGATGAGCAACTTCGTCAACATCCACACGAAACCCTAAGTTTTGAAAGAGCTTCTCCTCCATTTTCATGGGGTCTCGAAACGCCATTGTGCCAACTACAGCTCTTGGAGGTTTATTGCTAACCCCTAAGAGCAAATAGCCGCCGCCTTCGTTCGCAATAGCGATGCAATACTGGAAAAGCGTTTCGTTGTCGTATTGATGTTTTGCTTCCTTGAACTCTAGATTTTGGGTTTCGGACGCAGCAGCGCACCAGATGTCAATTTGCCCAGGAGTCGTGACTTCTCTGTCTATTCCCATATTGTTTTTATGATTCACCGTTTATAGTGCATCCGCTCATATTTTGAATGCAAGGTAAATCCGGCGGGTGGCCCAGCCACTACAGCATTTTGGGTGACTCATTCATCGCGGTTGGTTCGCTATGGGTGGAGGTAGTGCTCATCCCACCTCGGTGAGTTTTTCGGTTTCGCGGGACATGGTGGCGGTGCGGTCTAGCTTGTCCCAGGCGAAGGGCTTGCCGTCGATGGCGCGCTTGAGGGTCTTGAAGAGGACGATGGAGAAGACCTGGCGGTAGGTGAAGCGCTGGATCCAGATGTGGAAGAGCAGCCATGCGTCGCCGTGGCAGGCCGGATGCTTGCGTTCCAGCGAGAAGGCCAGCGCGGAGGTGACGAAGTCGATGATGAGGAAGGCCAGGAAAAAGGCAAGCAGCTTCTCGAAGCTGGCGGGCGAGGCCGCTTCGGGATGGAAGTGCTTGTCGTAGAAATAATTGGCGACGCCGGCGAAGAACATCAGGTCGATAAACGGCGAGAAGAGCGGAAGCAGGATCTGGAAGATGAGCGTGTTGGGCAGGGCGAAGAGGCCCATGGCTCGGCGGTTGCGGATGGCTCCGCGATGCTTGAAGATGGCCTGCAGGATGCCGAAGGACCAGCGGAAGCGCTGGCGCATGAGGCCGTTCATGTTGATGGGGGCCTCGGTGAAGGCCAGGGCCTGGTCTTCGTAGATGACTTCGTATCCCTGTTCGAGCAGGTTCATGGTGAGGTCGGCGTCTTCGGCGACGGTGTTGGTGTGGTATCCGCCGCCGGTCTTGACCGCTGAGGTGCGCCACGCGCCGATGGCCCCGGGGACGACCATGACGACGTCGAAGAGGTCCAGCGCGCGCCGCTCGAAGTTCTGGCTGGTGATGTACTCCAGCGCCTGCCAGCGGGTCCAGAGGTTGACTCGGTTGCCCACCTTGGCGTTGCCCGCGACCGCGCCGATCCTGGGGTTGGCGAAGTGGCAGACGAGGTTGGTGATGGCGTTGTGGGCGATGACGCCGTCGGCGTCGATGCCGATGTAGATCTCCTCGTTGGTGTTGGCCAGTGCGAAGTTGAGCGCGTCGGCCTTGCCTCCATTGGGCTTGGTGAGCACGGTCAGCTTGCCCGACGCGATCTCCGCGGGGTAGGCGTCGATGGCGGCGCGATAGGTATTGTCGCGGGAGCCGTCGTCGATGACGATGATGCGGATGTTCTTGTAGTTGGACATGAGCACCGAGCGGATGGTGCGCACGATGACCTTTTCTTCGTTGAATGCGGGGATGAGCACGGCGACGCGCGGCGCGTAGTTTGGCCCGGCGAAGTTCCTGCGCCTGCGGAAGCGGTCGATGACGGCGAAGACGCCGATGACGATGAGGCGCGCGCTCATCAGGATGTCGCCGACGAAGAAGACGGCGATGACGAAGTGGTTGAAGAAGGCCCAGACGAAGAAGGCGATGGAGTCCACGCGCGCCTGCCAGAGCTGATGGCGGTTGAGCGGAGGCATGACCTGGGCGCGGGTCTTGCCCATCAACTGCGAGACGGGAACGATGGTGTAACCGCGGTCGCGCAGCGCCTGGATGAGCACGGGGAGCGCGGCCACGGTTGCCGCGCGGTCGCCCCCGCCATCATGCAACAGGATGATGGAACCTTGCATCCAGGGGCGCGTCTGCATGTCGTGCATCTGCTGAAAGACGCTGTCGGCGATCTCCTGCGGGGTCTTGCGCGGGTGCTCATCCCAGTCGCTGGTGTCGATCTTGTCGCCGACGATCACATAGCCGAGGTCCTGAATGCGGTCCGCGGGCGCTGCCTGGTCGTTGGTGTCGGGCTCCTGGTCGATGGAGTAGGGAGGGCGGAAGTAGAGAGGCTGCACGCCCAGTTCGGCGGCGAAGAGGCGTTCCGTCAGGTTCAGCTCCAGGTCTGCGCTGGGGACCGAAATCTCGCTGATGTCGGGGTGGGTGAAGGTGTGGTTGCCAACCTCGTGACCTTCGTTGAAGACCCGCCGCATCACTCCGACGTTGTTCTGCGCCTCCTCGCCGATCATGAAGAACGCCCCGACCACGTGGTACTTTTTCAGGACGTCGAGGATCAACGGAGTCCACTTCGGGTCCGGCCCGTCGTCGAAGCTGAGGGCGACCTCGCGTGCGCGATAGCCGGTCTGCTCCACGGTGTAGGAGAGTGGATAGGAGGTCATCGTCTCGGCGGTAATGGATCGGAACGGCAGCGGCACCGAATCGTCGTCGTCCATGGTGACGACGCGCTGGCCGGACTGCATCTTGCGCGTGATGCGCAGGATGTCGCCTTCGCCCTCGGTGTCGACGTCGTATCCGGGCGCCACATGGGCCAGGTCGAGTACCGGATCGGCGTGGATGGGACGGTCCCAGATCTTCCACAGCGAGTTGTCCTCGGAGCCGAGCCGCCACAGCGCGAAGGTCTCGATGCCCAGGGCGCGGGCCGCGCGCATCTGGTTGAGCACGGTGACCGCGTCCAGGAACCAGACCTGATGGCGGACATGCGCATCGTCGTCGTCGTAGGCGAAGTGGACATTGAGCGAATCGGGATCGAGCTGGATCTGCGCTTCGGCATCGTCCGCGTCCTGCCACGCTTCCTGGGTGGACTTCTCCTCCGCCGCCAGGACCTTGGGCACGAAATGCTTTGACGGCTTAGCGCCAGCGGGCGGAAGCGACATGGTCCAGTCGTACCCATAGCTGCCCAGAGCGCAGATCACCTTCTCCTTGGGCACGATCTTCAGCACGGCCTTGAGGTTGTCGAGGAACCAGTCCTCGGCGGCGATCGGGCCGGGCCCGCTCTCCATCTGGTGCTGGTCGTAGTTCATCAGGAGCAGGCCGTCGGAGTGGTCCGCCATGTACTTCAGATCGTAGGCGTCGTCGTTCACCGGCGCGTTGAGATAGAGCTTGAGATTGCGCGGGTGGAAGTCCTGGTAGAGCGCGGCAAGCAACGCCATGTATCCCGGCTGCGCGTCGTCGGGGAAGTTCTCGAAGTCCAGCGAGAGACCGCGATAGCCTGGATTGGCGGCGAGGAACTGGTCCGCCTGCTGCACAAAATGGGCACGCGATGCGGGGTTGGAAAAGAAGTCCCCGATGGACGGCAGGAAGATGCCCTTGGTGGGATCGTAGTTGTTGACCAGGGGAAAAACTTCGGTGTCTTCGCCCGCCGCTGCAATGGTGTGGGCAACTCTGTGCTCGTGGTCCACGCCATGCACTCCAGCCGCGTCCACCACGGCGAAGGCGCGGTTGTCCAGGCTATAGGAGGTCAGAGCGCCGTCCGGAGTGACCACATGGAGCCACTCCGGAAAGAGCAGGTCGATCTGGTGGATGTGCTGCTTGAGCGAGGAGTAGCTGGCCGGATCGTCCTCCACATAGTAGGCCGCGCGCAGGCCTTCGCCGGAGTTCAACGTAACCTGGGAGGGCTTGAGGTCGGTCTTGCGATGGGGGGAGCGGCGCGTCTTCTGGCCCGGCCTGGCGGGCTCGACCTTCAGGGCGCTGATGTTGCGCTTGGGTGTTGCCAGCAGCAGCTCGGGCAGCGGCGTCATGTGCAGCAGGCCAATGACGAACAGGACCCCGACGACGACGCCGAGCACTGCCAGGCCGTCGAAGATTCGCCGCAGCCGCCGCCAGCGCTTGCGTTGAGGGTCGAGGAAGACTTGCTGGTTCATGGTTCCCTAATGGCCGATTCCTGACTGAAACTGCTGGACTGCAATTGAACGAAGTGCTTGACCGCGAACCTCCGGCCCTGACGCCGGGCCAGGTGCACTCGGTCGCGAACCGTGCCCGGATGCGAGGGCCGCACGGTGGAGAGCCGCATTCTCATGCGCGAGTTTGAAGCATCTGCAAAGCCGCTCCTGCGCAATCGTATGCAGCCCTCCAGACATAGTCAACGCGCCGGCCGAAACGCCCCACACGGTAGCCGGTATGATGCTGATAGATGAATAGAGAGCGACTCAGGTTCTGGCTTTGGGCGGGCGCGGGGCTGCTGGCCGGCCTGCTCCTGCGTCTGTGGTTCGTCGCCCACATGGCGAGGGTCGCCGGCGACAGCTTGGTGTACGGCGAGATCGCCAAGACCTGGCTGCAGCGCGGAGTCTACGGCCTGACCGAAGCCGGCCCAACCCCCGGCTCCATCCAGATACGCCCCACCCTCTGCCGTCTGCCCGGTTACCCCCTCTTTCTCGCCGCCTGCTTCCGCCTCTTCGGCATGGATGACTACCGCGCCGCGCTGAATGTGCAGGTTGCCGTCGATCTCATCACCTGCTGGCTGTCCGGCGCGCTGGCCGGACGCCTCTTCGGCCGCCGCGCACGGCTGCGGGTGCTGTGGATTGCGGCGCTGTGTCCCTTCACCGCGAACTACGTCGCCACGGCCCTGCCGGAGACGCTGGTATTTGCCTTGATCGCGCTGGCCTTTTACGCCTTTATGCGCTGGCAGGACGCGGGCCTGGGCACCAACCGCTGGCTGTGGACGGTTGCCGCCGCGCTGGCCTGCTCCATTCTGCTGCGGCCGGAACAGGGCCTGCTGGGGGCGGCGATTCTGCCGGCGATGCTGTGGAGATCGCTGGCAACCCAAGGACGACGCGCCCGCCCGCTCGCGTCCGCCCTGCCCGTGCTGGCTGCGGCACTCTGCGTCGCCCTTCCGCTGCTGTTGTGGACGGCCCGCAACGAACGCGTCTTCCACGTCTTTCAGCCGCTCTCCCCGCGCAACGCCAACGATCCCGGCGAAGTGGTCCTGCCCGGCTTCGGTCGCTGGTATCGCAGCTGGGCCATCGACTTCGCCTCGGTCGACGAGTTCTGCTGGCCTATGGACGGCGAGCGCATCGAGTTTGCCAGCCTGCCGCCGCGCGTCTTCAGCGCCACCTCGCGATCGACCTCGGCAGAGGTGCGTAGCCGCACCGCCGCGCTGCTGGCCGACTACAACGCCACCCTCACCCTGACCCCGGACCTCGATGCCCGCTTCGCCGCGCTGGCCGCCGAGCGCATCCACGACCAGCCGGCGCTCTACTACGCCGGCCTGCCCATCGCGCGCGTCTTCGACATGGCCCTGCGCCCGCGCACCGAGATGATGCAGGTTGCCGATGAATGGTGGAGGTGGAGGGAGCACCGCGCACAGACCGCCTTCGCCGCCTGCTATGCCGCGCTCGATCTCGCCTTCTACGTGGTTGCCTTCATTGGATTTTCCGTCTGGAGGCGACGGGCCTGGGTTTCGCCCGATCCGCCCGGCCCCGGCCAGCGCGCCTACCGCGAATTGGCCTACGCCATGGCCGCCAGCCTGCTGTTGCGCGCGGCCATGCTGCTGTTCATCGACAACTCAGAGCCCCGCTACTCGCTGGAGTTCTTCCCCGTGTTCTTCGTCTGGATTGGCGCGCTGTTTGCCGAACCGCTGCTGGCCGTCCCGGGCAATGCTGCGCGAGAGATCTAGCTGCACTTGCCTTTGCACTTGATGGCAAACACCTTGAGGTCGATGGGCTGGTTCAGGCGGATGTTGGTGTAAATTGCCGTCTGCGTGTCTCCCGAGGGCGTATAGAACTCCTGCTTCAGCGAGAGATCGCGCGCCAGGTCCACCCAGATGGTGATGTGGGTGAAGTTGCCGCGCACGCTGGCCTCCCGGGAGACCAGGTCGAGCTTCTCCACATCCACCATGCGGCTTCCGTCGCTCATCTTCTCCGTGCCCAGATCGGTGATCGTCCACTGCTTTTCCAGATCGCTGCCGCTGCCACCGAATCCAAGCGTCATGAACGTCTCGAACCGCGCCTGGTTTGCGCCTGCGGTCGAAATCGTATCAATGTGATTGGTTCCCGCCGAGTACAGACGCACCACGCCGTTTTTGTACTCCATCGTCTGCGCATTGGGCGGGTCGAACCTGGCCCCAACCTGCGTGGAGCCGCCGCTGCGCAGGAAGTAGATCGTGCCCGACTCGGTTGTCGTGTCGTTCACAATCTTCTCGAACTGCTGCTTCTGGATTGACGCCTCGGCGGAGCGAAACTTCGCGCTACCGGCGTCCATCTGGGCAAGAACGGACTTCAGGCGGTCCGGCCCGGCCTGCGCCGCCGCAGCGCGCCCCGCTGCGGTTCCGGCGAGGATGAGCGCGCTGCATATGATTCCAGAGAGAACCGGAAGCCGCATCAGCGCACCACCCAGGCGTTGTAGGCGACGACTTTCCCGTGAGCGTCCAGCACCGGCTCATAGTGCTCCAGCGTCACCTCGCCGGAGATCGGTTCGACCGCTCGCAGGATCGCCGCGCGGCGTTGGACGTCGGTCTGGCTGGCCGTCGGTCCACCTGTCTGGTCGCTGCGGATCTGGAAGACGAAGCGGCTGCTCGCGCCCTCGCGCCCCGCCTCCTTCACCAGCACCTCGCTGCCGTGCAGCGCCACCGTCTCCACCGGACGGTCCTTGAAGTCGATCACGTGCGGCGAGACGAAGAGAAAGATCAGGATCAGCGTCACCATGACGTCGAAGTGGATGCTGCCCCGCTCGTAAGCCCAGAAAAAATAGCTGCGTAAAAGTTTGCCCATGGATTAGCTCCTGCCTAGCTCCTGCCTAGCTCCTGCCCGTGTGCCGCTGCGGCGCGATCACCGTCTCCCACTCCGCGCGCGGAGTGCGTGGATCGTTCATGTACGGCAGCAGCGCCTCGGGAATGCGCACCGTGCCATCGGCCTGCTGATAGTTCTCCAGCACCGCAAGGTAGGTGCGCCCGACGGCCAGCCCGCTGCCATTCAGAGTATGCACAAACTCGGACTTTTTGGATTTGCCCTGCGCGCCGGACGGCCGGAAGCGGATGTTCGCGCGGCGGGCTTGGAAGCTCTCGAAGTTGGAGCACGAGCTGATCTCGCGGTAGAGGCCCTGCCCCGGCAGCCAGACTTCCAGGTCGTAGGTCCTGGCCGAGGCGAAGCCCATGTCGCCGGTGCAGAGCAGTACGCGGCGATAGGGCAGGCCGAGGAGTTCGAGGACGCGTTCGGCGTCACGCGTCAGCCGCTCGTGCTCGGCGTTCGAGTCCTTCGGGCGGCAGAACTTGACTAGCTCGACCTTCTGGAACTGGTGCTGGCGGACCATCCCGCGCACGTCCTTACCGTAGCTCCCCGCCTCGGAGCGGAAGCAGGGCGTGTAGGCGCAGAAGCTGGTGGTCAACTGCGACTCGTCCAGCGTCTCGTCGCGGAAGAGGTTGGTGACGGGGACCTCGGCGGTGGGAATCAGCCAGTGGTCGGAGTCCTGAAACTTGCCGGGTTCGAACGCTCCCTTGTCGTCGCAATGGAAGAGGTCCTCGGCGAACTTGGGGAGCTGACCGGTGCCGAAGAGCGACTTCGAGTTGACCATGTAGGGCGGCAGGACTTCGGTGTAGCCATGCTCGCGGGTGTGCAGGTCGAGCATGAAGTTGGCCAGCGCGCGCTCCAGCCGCGCCCCCTGGCCGTAGTGCACGACGAAGCGCGAGCCGGAGATCTTTGCCGCCCGCTCGAAGTCGAGGATGCCGAGCCGTTCGCCGATCTCCCAGTGCGGCTGGGCGGGGAAGGCGAAGGCGGGCGGCGTGTAGCCCGTGGGCTTCTCGCCGCCGTCCCAGACCTTTTCGACGCGGTTGTCGAGTTCGGATTTGCCGATGGGGACGGAGTCCTGGGGCAGGTTGGGCAATCCAGCAAGTATGTGACGGAGTTCCAACTCGCGAATCCCGGCGATCTCCTCTTTCACGTGGATACTAGCTTTTATCTCTCCCAATTGAGAGATCTCAAAATCGGCATTAACACCATTCCGTTTTTTTTGGGCTATATCCGCAGATCGTGTATTCCGTTCCGCCTGTAGGCGCTCCAATGCAGTGATTGACTCTCGGCGAAGCCGATCCTTGTACTCAAATTGACCAAGCGCAACCGCCGGGTCCATCCCCCGGTCGCCGAGTTTCTTCTTTACCAACTCGAGATTGTCCCGTACATAGCCAAGGTCCAGCATCCCTACAATTCTACCCTCCGCGCAACGCAGATGCGCTGGAACGTCGTTGGCCGTTACACTGGGAGGGATGCGAACGGCGGTGACAAGCTGAGCAAGGCAGACATGCGCGTGACGTTGGCCGGGGTGGAGCTGCGCTCGCCGGTGATCGCGGCCAGCGGGACCTTCGGCTACGGCCTGGAGTTCGAGGAGATCGTCTCGCTGGACCGCATCGGGGCCTTCGTCACCAAGGGGCTCTCGCGCGAGCCGATGGCGGGCAACGCAAGCCCGCGCATCATCGAGAGCCCGGCCGGAATGATGAACGCGGTGGGCCTGCAGAACGTCGGCGTACACGCCTTTGTCGAAGAGAAGCTGCCGAAGCTGCGCCGCATTCCCGGCGTCGTGGTCATCGCCAACGTCTTCGGGTACACCATCGAAGACTGCGTAGAGGTCATCCAGGTGCTCAACGACGCGCCCGGGATCGCACTCTACGAGCTGAACGCGAGCTGTCCCAACACCAGCCACGGCGGGATGGTCTTCGGCACCGACCCGGACTCGCTCTATCAACTTTCTTCGCGCTGCCGCCAGGCCGCGAAGCGCCCGCTGATGGTGAAGCTGTCGCCCAACGTCACCAGCATCGGCCAGATGGCGAAGGCCTGCGAGGACGCGGGCGCGCAGGCGATCTCGCTGGTCAACACGTTTCTGGCGCTGGCCATCGACGTGGAGACGCGCCGCCCGCGCATCGCCAACGTGACTGGCGGGCTGTCGGGCCCGGCGATCCGGCCGATCGCGGTGCGCATGGTGCATGAAGCATCGCAGGCGGTGAAGATTCCCGTGGCCGGCATGGGCGGCATTGTGCGCGCCGAGGACGCGGTGGAGTTCCTGCTGGCGGGCGCGACCGCGGTCGAGGTGGGCACGGCGAGCTTCGCCGATCCGCGCGCGGTGGAGAACATCGCCAACGGCCTGCGCCGCTGGTGCGCCAGCCACGACGTCGCCCGGGTGAGCGATCTGACCGGCGCAATGGCGCGATAACGGACAGCTTTTCCTCAGATTCCGGTGGCTTCAGTCCAAGTGCTCTCCTCGGGTGGGCAGTTGCTTCGGCATAAAATGGTGGCGTGACCACAGAATCTGTTCCCACAGCAAGCCTTGAAACTTCGAGCGGCCTTCGCCGCGTCCGCCGCGCACTGCTTTCTGTGACCGACAAGAGCGGCCTGGTCGAGTTCGCCCGCGCGCTGGCCTCGCAGAGCATTGAGCTGGTCTCGACCGGCGGGACGGCGCGCGCGCTGCGCGAGGCCGGACTCAGTGTGCGCGACATCAGCGACCTGACCGGATTTCCGGAGATGCTGGACGGCCGCGTGAAGACGCTGCATCCCAAGGTCCACGGCGGCATTCTGCACATCCGCGGGAACAAGGAGCATGTGGCTGCGGTGAGGGAGCACGGGGTCGAGCCGATCGACATGGTGGCGGTCAACCTTTACGCGTTCGAGAAGACGGCGAACAAGCCAGGCGTCGCGTTCTCGGAGATCATCGAGAACATCGACATCG
>Ga0074045_10004603_pt1 | contig 12184 bp, 10 predicted proteins | sample BogForMeECP23OM2_FD_94442 | JGI IMG/M metagenome (GOLD analysis project Ga0074045, IMG submission 94442) | Bog forest soil microbial communities from Calvert Island, British Columbia, Canada - Bog Forest MetaG ECP23OM2 | ecosystem: Environmental > Terrestrial > Soil > Wetlands ...
AATCCGTGCAGCGAGTACATGCATCTCGACAACTCGGCCTGCAATCTCGCCTCGCTCAACCTGATGAAGTTCATCGACGATCGCGGCGAGTTCGACGTGCGCGCATTCCGCCACGCGGTGGACGTAATGATCACGGCGCAGGACATCATCGTCGATAATTCCTCGTATCCGACCGACGAGATCGCCAGGAACGCCAGCGCATACCGCGAACTCGGACTCGGCTACGCAAACTTGGGCGCGCTGCTGATGGCGCTCGGGATGCCCTATGACTCCGACCAGGGCCGTAGCTACGCCGCCGCGATTACCGCGCTGATGACCGGCGAGGCCTATCTCCAGTCGGCGCGAGTCTCAGAACAAATGGGGCCGTTCGCCGGCTACGCGCCCAATCGCGAGCCGATGCTGAAAGTGATCGAGCACCACAAAGCCGCCGCCTACAAGCTCGATACCTCTTACGTTCCGCTCGACCTGCTTCGCGCCGCGCGCGAGTCATGGGACGACGCGCTCAAGCTCGGCAGTTGCGCCGGCTATCGCAATTCGCAGGCTACGGTGATCGCGCCGACCGGCACCATCGCGTTCATGATGGATTGCGACACCACCGGCATCGAGCCCGACATCGCGCTCATCAAGTACAAGAAGCTGGTCGGCGGCGGGATGCTGAAAATCGTCAACAACACGGTCCCGCGCGCGCTCAAGCGCTTGGGCTACGACTCGAAGGAAGTCCAGGAAATCGTCGAGTACCTCGACGAGAACGAGACTATCGAAGGCGCGCCGCAGCTCGCCGACGCACATCTCGCCGTCTTCGATTGTGCCTTCAAGCCGCGCGCCGGCGCGCGCACGATTCATTACAACGGGCACCTCAAGATGATGGGCGCGGTGCAGCCGTTCATCTCCGGCGCGATTTCCAAGACGATCAACATGCCCGCCGAAGCGACCGTGGACGAAGTCGCCGAGGCTTACGTCACCGCGTGGAAGCTCGGCCTCAAGTCGGTCGCCATTTACCGCGACGGCTCCAAGCGCGTGCAGCCGCTCAACACGGGCAGGAAAGACCTCGAGAAAGCGGTCGACGCGGTGGCGTCGATCGCGGCGGCAGACGATCGCATGCAGCGGCGCAAGCTGCCCGACGAGCGCAAATCGATCACCCACAAATTCGATATCGCCGGCCACGAAGGTTACATCACCGTCGGCATGTACGAGGACGGCACCCCGGGCGAAATCTTCGTCACGATGTCCAAGCAGGGCTCCACGATCTCGGGCCTGATGGACTCCTTTGCGACCGCGATCTCGTTCGCGCTCCAGTACGGCGTTCCGCTCCAGTTCCTGGTGGACAAATTCTCGCACATGCGCTTCGAGCCGTCGGGCTTCACCAAGAATCCGCAAATTCCGTACGCCAAGTCGATCGTCGACTACCTGTTCCGGTGGATGGCGTCGAAGTTTCTGGACGAGGAAGCAAAGCGCGAGGTCGGAATTATCGAGTCGGAGAAAACGCTGTCGGCAAAATCCGAAGCAGCGCACGCGCCGGTGGCGACCGTAGCGATGGCGCCTATAGCCAGTCTGCGCGACGGCAAGGACGGCGGCATTCGCCAGGCCTTCATCAATCAGGCCGACGCGCCCCCGTGCCCCGACTGCGGCAGCATCATGGTGCGCAACGGCGCCTGCTACAAGTGCATGAACTGCGGCACCACCAGCGGGTGCTCATAAAGAAGGAGTTTCAAGGGTTCCGGAGAGTTAGGCGGGGGAGGCATTCGGGAGACTGGCGATGAGGTGGATGCGGACGGGTAGGTAGGGACAAGCGGCGGCGGCGAAAAGTATTAGCCAGTCCTCGGAGAAATTGAGGATGACGAATTCTCCGGGACCCACCTTGAATGCAGGCGCGGCAAGGGCTGCGCCCTTAAAGGTTGTGGTGGGGCGGCGGATGTGGTGACGGCAGGGGGCTGGGAGCAATCCCAGCCCCCGAATTTTTTCTTACCTCGCCCGTTATTTCAGGCGAGGGATTGGACACATGCGTTCACTTCCCGAAAGCTGGCCGCCTAGTTGGCGCTGTCGCCAGCCGTCACCGGCTCGCGCGCGGCGGTTCGCTCCACGTCGCTAACGACCCGATCCGGTTCGGCCTTTTGACCTATGTACTGAAGCAATGCACGACCGTTCGCATCTACCAGGAAGAATTCGAGAACGTGATCGACCGTTCCATCGGGTTCGCGCTGTCGAATCAAGTTGAATCGCGCCAGCACCTCTTCGACCTGTTTGGGCGTTCCAGTCAGGAACAGCCAGCCGCTAACGTCAGCACCCTGCTTGCTGGCATATTCGAGAAGTTGCGCCGGGTGATCGTTTTCGGGATCGACTGTGATCGACACGATGCGGACCTCAGTTCCAAGCTTGGGTCCGAGTCGATTCGCGATCTGTTTCATCTGAGCCGTGAGCATAAGACACGGTCCGGGACACTTGGTGTAAATAAAATCGAACAGCGCCGGTTTCCCTTTCAGCGAGGCCAGCGAAACATTCCGGCCATGCTGATCGACCAATGTGATGTCGGGTAAGCAGTCGGAGGTATGGTTGACCGCGAATCCTCCGCGCTCGTCAATATCCTGTGCAGGCTGGCGGCAACCAATTAGAGTCACCATGCCCACGATGACAACCAGCATCGTCAGAGCGAGGCTTCTACTGAGACTCTGCGCCTTGAGATTAAGGTTTAGCGTTGGGCTCACCTGGATTCCCGGAAGGCTGCGTCGCGGGTTTCTCCGCTAGGATCGGCAGCACTGCGTCCGAAAGACTCTTTTCGCTAACCGGCGTTGGGTCGGGTGTGAGCTTCGCACGGATAACTCCTTTGCGATCCACAACGAATGTGACGGGCAGAACGTTGGGCGGACCGAAATCGTTGACTTTGGCGTCATCCAGCATCGCCGCCGGATAGCTGTATGAGTGCATGACCTTGCTCACATCGGACCGATCGTGCGGGCGGTCAGTGCTGAGACCTATCATCTCGAGCCCCTGGCCATGATAGCGCCGATAGAAGGCGTCGAGAGCCGGCATTTCCTCGCGGCAAGGCGGACACCAGGTGGCCCAGAAGTTGACGATTACGACTTTCCCGCGCTGCGCACTTAGATCGAATGCCTGACCGTCCAGTTCGGGCACGACCAGCGCCGGCACCGCGCCACCCACACTCGCGGAGGCGAACGCGAATGCAGCTACGCACAGGATCATGCCGACTCCTGCCGCAGCAGGCCACAATGTCGTTCGCCTCACGATTGCTTTCCCACGCTTCAGAAATTGTAACTCACGATCAGCTTGGTTGCGTAGGGCGCGGACAGTTGATAGCCATTCATGTTCCGAAAAATGGGCAGTTCTATATCGGCGTAGATTCTCAGGAATTTATACGTCGTTTCAAGACCGGGGGCGATCTGTATTCTGTCGTAGCCGGTGTCCGCGGGCGACGCGTTGGTGCCGCGGTCGCGGGCGCGGTCGCTGCCCAGAAACGACAGCATGGGGGCAAGTTCATTAAGCGGACCTACGACCCCGAAGTCGTAGTATGTCCCCAGTCCTATATCGAACTCGCGGCCGGGCTTGTAGTGGTCCTGATACGCGAACGGCTGGTCGTACAAGCCTTGTGCAAAGTAGCCGAAGGGACGACCCTCCACGCTGACCAATGGAATATTGCCCATATGGTAAGCGCCGAGCAGCACGTCGGTGCTGCCAGTCCCGATCTGGGTGTCACGATCGTACGGCGGATAGTGCCAGTAACCAGAAGGAACCTTGAAGCCGCCCAAAAAACCGGTCGACATGTCCTCGGACAAGCCGGTCCACATACCCATGATGCGGATGTCACCTATCGAGTTCGTGTCATAGGAGTGAATATCATCGTTGTTGCCATTGTAGGCGCCCCTGTAGTTCCTTTCCCAGTAAGGCACTTCCAGCATCGCGCCCCAGCTCCGGTCGAACATGTATTGGCCGCCTACCGTAACGAAGTTGGTCGCCAGCTTCTTGTCGTTATTATAGAAGCCGGAGGCGGGCGTCGTTGCGTGCCAATTGATGTACTGGTTCATGAACTCATACTCGGTCCACACCATTGCGCCGGTGCCGGTGGGAAGCAGCGAAGGTGTGGCGACCTCAAAAACACCGCATCCGCATGCACAGGCCCAGACCAGGCTAGGCGCTAGACCGATGAGCAAAAGCGCCGCCACCAACAAGCGCCTGCACGTTTTCCCGGCGTCATGCGGAGACATGCCCGCTCGAGCCAAGAGAACCAGCTCAGAAATCCGTCGCATGGAACATCTCCCAGCGGACACCTTGCGATGCGCCGCTTGCCTGAGAGAGAGACCCTCGCGCCGCGACATTTTGCGGCGCCGGGAACCCATATCGGGAACGCCGTCGAACGAAGCTTCTTAGGCGGGGCGCTTTGGCGGCGGGGTGTCGGGGGCGGCCTTACGCTCGACTAACCGCACCGTCTCCTTTACCGCGGTCGAGCCCAGATGGCGGAGAATGAACTCCGGCAAGACCGTCGCAGGGCGTGCAAGCAATGGGTTCGACACGCGGTCGAGCATTTGAATCGGCTGGCAAATGTTGACGGTCAATTCTGGCCGGCTCGGTCCGGAGACGACGACGAACCCGGGACTGGCGGGGACGCTGGCCAACAACATGACGATGGCCACGATTAAACTCAGGTCCCTCACGTCCGCCTTTGAAAACAACTGCCTCATACCCCGGCTACCACTTCTAGAACAGCCGTCGCTCGCGTTCAAGGTACGCCGGCTTTACCTTCAATTTTATCCGCGCAGCAAGCGGGTAATCAGAAAAATTACCAGCATCCCCATACAGGTGGCGACGCCGACCAATGGAGAGTCGTGCTCGCGAGCTTCCGGCAGTAGATCCGAGGCGCCGATGTAAAGAAAAGAACCGGCGAAAAATGCAAGCAGCCACGGCAGCAGTCCCGCCCTCAAATTGAACATCAGCGTCGAGGCCGCACCCAGAACCGGCGTCAACATATCCACTATCAGCCAGAAAACCGCGCGTCGGGGCGAATTTCCATGCGCAAGTACGACCGTCACGGTGTTCAGTCCGTCGCTGAAATCGTGCGCGATTATGCCAAACGCAATTAACAGTCCCATCTCGACGCTCGTCTGAAAGCCGACACCGATTGCAACGCCGTCCAGGAAGCTGTGAAACGCCAGGCCGGCTGCCGACATCGCGCCAAGCTCCGGCTCATGAACTCCCACGGAGTGAGGATGTTCGCGGGCACGGTGCATCGCCGTGTAACGTTCAAGTCCGAAGAAGGCAAGGAATCCAAGCGCAGTCAGCGGCATGTACGATGCGCCGTGGTCGAAAGCGAAGACCTCCGGCAGTATGTCGAACAGAGCCACCCCCAACACCGCGCCGGAACTGAAGCCGAGCAGCAAATGAAGCCGGTCGCGCAACCGCATGGCCGCCATGCCGCCCAAGCCGGTGGAGAAGAGCGTGACTAGAGCAAGCAGTATTGGCGCGAATCGCATGGATGGATTTTGCTCAGAGTTCAATACCGCCGGTCAAAAAGCCAGTAGCGGTACGCCGCCTTCCTCCAGAATCCCTGGATGCTAGTATGAATGAAGATGGGGAAACATACGCGCCCTGTACCCGGAGTAACCACAGCGATGATGTCGCGAACGAAGTGGATACCAACGCTCTTGCTTGCCGGCGCCGTTTTATTCGGTCTGGCGCCGATCGGCGTTTTGGCGCAGGCCGGCGGCGACGACCGCGCGACCGCGGTTTTTTCGGGCGGCTGTTTCTGGGGCGTCGATGCCGTCTTCAAGCATGTCAAGGGCGTGTCCAAAGTTGTTTCCGGATACGCGGGAGGAGATGCAGACACCGCGAACTACGAAACCGTCAGCACGGGAACGACGGGGCATGCTGAGTCGGTGCAGGTCACTTACGATCCGTCGAAGGTTTCGTACGACGACCTGTTGAAAGTATTTTTCTTCGTTGCTCACGATCCGACCGAGCTGGATCGACAGGGCCCGGATTCAGGAACTCAATATCGGTCCTCGATCTTCTATGCGAACGGCGGTCAGAAGAAAATGGCCGATGATTACGTCGCCCAACTCGAACGCAAACATTCATTCTCCAAGCCAATCGTCACCAAAGTAGTTCCGCTCGCCGCCTTCTACCCGGCCGAAGACTACCATCAAAACTATCTGGCTCTGCACCCGGATCAGCCCTACATCGTCTACAACGATATGCCGAAACTCGAACGGCTCCGGCAAGACTTCCCCGGCCTCTATCAGCCATAGTCCCGAAGGCGGAAAAGCGCGCTACTTCGCGTCGAGCAGGCCAGCGTGCGATGCAAAACGATCGCGCCGCGAATCATGCAGCGGCATCGCCGCGACTCTCGATTTGACGCATCTCCCTTGTTGGTAGCCGCTTCCATTCGTTCGCCGCGCAGGTACATCTCCTGGTGATCCCCGGAGCAGGGCAGCGGCTCGCCGTCCATCGCGGGCAAATCGGCCATGAAGTTGTAAACCGGCGGAAGACGGTTATCGAACGCAGCGACGGCTTGATCAGCTCGACAAGAAATCTGCCGCGACGAACTTCATTCATGATTTTTCCCAGAGAAACGCCAGTTCACCCTATTGGTTATCCACAATTCCGGCTACCTGCGGCATTGTCCTCTGCTCGCGCAGAGGATACTCGATATTCTGCGTGATTGGATCGAGTCGATAGAAGGAGTAGGTATTGCGCTGGTACGAGTTGGCGTACGCTCCTATCCGGGCATCGATAGGACGCGAATTATAACGAACAGTTACACAACGGCGCGAGCTGCGTATAGCAAGCGCGCCAAAGGAGCGAATCTTGGACCTGGATAAATTAGTGGCGGAATTGAAGGAGGAGAGCGAGAGGCTCGGTCGAGCGATTGCGGCGCTCTTGGGATCGGCCTTGTCACGGGGCGGCAAGAAGAGGCGCGCCGGCAGGCCTAAGGGGACCACGTCGAAGAGGCGCAAGCGCGGAGGCCTGACGCCGGAAGGCAGAAAGCGGTTGTCAATCGCGATGAAGAAGCGTTGGGCAGAGCGCAGGAAGAAGGGTTTGTAGCGAACTGCTCGAATCGACGCGAAGACATAAGCTTGCGCTGGGCGCGCGAGTTGGCAGCGCCAATCGGAGGGACGCGATTGCAGCCGTCCGCCAGTTGATGCGCAACTTGTGTACTCGAACCAGGTAATCAAGGGGAGAGCAGGATGGCTTTACTTGTAACGCAGTTGGGAATCGAAGAAGTAAGGGCGCATCGTAGCTGGTTTCTCTGCCTGGGAGCGGTGCTGATCGTCATAGGCACCATAGCGATAGGCAGCGCCGAACTGATGACGATGGTTTCCGTGATTTTGCTCGGATGGCTGCTGATCTTCGGCGGCCTGTTCGAAATCATTCACGGATTTGCGCGACGCGCCTGGGGCGGATTTTTCATTAATCTCATGGGCGGCGCGCTATACGCAGTGACCGGCATCCTGATGGTCACGCATCCGGGGGTGGCTGCCGTGACGCTGACCTTGATGATCGCGATGCTGCTGATCGTCGCCGGCACTTTTAGAATTTTCGTAGCCTTTTCGACTCCAATGCATCACCGGGGATGGCTAATCCTGAACGGCGCAATTTCGCTGTTCCTCGGATTTTCGATCATGAGTTGGTGGCCGAATTCAGGACTGTGGGTCATCGGTCTGTTCATCGGCATCGATATGATTTTCGACGGCTGGACTGAAGTGATGCTTGCATTGAGCAGCGGGCGCAGCGGAGGATCTGCAACCGCTCAAACCGCGGGTGCGTGATCCCGCCGCAGATCACCGCTCAGGGCCGCGCATCTGGCTCGATCGATAAGCTTCCAGCGCCGCGCGGACCCGTGCCGTTTCCGCGACCATGGAATCGATCGCCGTTTGAAGGCCGTCGGTTTGTTCGCGCCTGATCCGGCCTTCGATCTCATGCGACAACTCCACCAGACGCACCGCGCCAAAATGTCCGCAACTGCCCTTGATCGCGTGTGCGGTCGCCGCAATTCCGGCACGGTCGTCGTGGCTCATTTGCAAGCCGATCGCGCGTACCCGTTCGCTCAAATCAGTAAGGAATACGTTGATGATCTCGGCGACAAATTGCTCGCCTAGTTCATCGCTCTCGGCGAGCTGGGTAATCGCACGCATGTCGATCGCAGGAACGCTCACGGTTTCAATGCTCACTTTTTTTCATCCGGTAGCTGGTTCAATCAATCCCACCAGACACGCACAGCATGCCTTCGCGCCTGATCGATCCAAGTTGCGTGCCGCGGCAACGCAACGGCCTGCGAAGCGTGACCGACGCCACCAATGATTGGCTGTGGCGGGCGCTCGCGCGCCTTATGAACTCCTTGGAATTCTAAACGTCGATGCCAGCTACGATGCGCGAGCCTCGAGAGTCGTCAAAATCGCATCGCAGTGTCATTTATTTGCCGCTCCGGGATTCGCGGATGTTTCACTTTGCGCGTGCGACTCCGCGCGCCTCGATCAGCGCCATCAGACGGCTGGGCATAGCGCTACGAAAGTCCTTTGATGCGCCCGACACTGGATGGCAAAACTTCAGCTGGCACGAATGGAGCGCCAGCCGCCGGGCAGGGTCGCTGGTCGCGCCATATTTACGATCGCCGACGATCGGATGACCCAGGCCCGCCATCTGCACGCGAATCTGGTTTTTGCGGCCGGTTTCGAGCGTCAGTTCGACGAGCGACCTGTCTTGACCGGTTCGTAAAACGCGATAGTGCGTGATGGCCGGCTCTCCACCCCGCTCGACGCGATGCATCCTGAACGACTTGCTCTCCACAAGATTGTCCCGAATCGTTCCATCGGCCTTCGAGGGCGCGCCCTCCACGACGGCAAGGTATTTTTTGGTGACGTCCTTCCAGTTCTGCTGAAGGGCCGCCTGGATCGGGCGGCTTCTTGCGAACATCATCAAGCCGGAAGTCTCGCGGTCGAGCCGATGCACGATGAAGGCCTGTTGCAGCGGCGATTTTGTGAGCGCCTTCAGATATTCGTTGAGGATCCGATGCGCGGTTCTCTCTTTCTCGCCCTCCGACCCCATCGAAAGCAGCCCCGCTCGTTTGTCGACCACGACTATATCATCGTCGAGATAAATGATTTTCAGGCCATGGCGCTCGATCGACGCGGCGGGGATTTGCTTGCCCGCGGCGATAGTCACAAAGTCGCCCGGCTCCAACTGGGTGTCATGCCTGACGGCGCTCATTCGCTTTACGGTTACCGCCCGGAAGCGCAGCAGATCCTTCGCCTGTTTGCGCGACAGTCCAAGCGGAAGGCTGAGCAGATACGGCAGCAGTTCGCATCGCGAGGAGACGCTAAACTGATGGTCACGCGTGGGCATTGCGGTAATATGGTCGCCCACTATTGACGAAGCGGCAAGATGAGTACCCCGAACCAATATATCGCCGACAGGTTTCCGTGGCTTACGCGCGCACGCGCGCTGGCGAGCGCCATCAATTCTCCAGAGCGGCAACCTGGTTTTTCTAAGTTACGCGCGAACGCCTTCTCCGGCGCGGATCACTCGTCGGCAAGCGCCGCAAGCTTCAGGGCGGTGTTCCAATTGCGAGCTGTTCCACGGGCGCCAAGCCTGCCTTTGAGGAAAGTACCCCCTCAAGCCGTTTTGGTTGCACGCAGAGCCGATATAGATAATGTCCGATTCGCCACGGATGCGGCCGACAGCGGTCGTCTTGCGTATAACGTAAACGCCAAATTTCGTTGGAGCTTGCGTTTAGAGATCCGATTTGGAAACCCGGTTGAATTTGCTCCAGCGTTGGAAGCCCTCTGTCTGTAGATCACTGGTGTTCATGAGAACGATTTTATCCGCTGCGATGGCAAGTAGCAGCGCAGTGCAGGCTAATGAATCCCCGTGCGAAATGACGACGCTCAGTGCGGGAGCACCCGAACCAATTCGTTCAGGTTGCTGAGCACGATTGTTCCATACTTTGCGTCCAACCGTTGTTCCCGAATGCCGCGGCGCCAGAAGTGCTCTGTGACAACTACGTCGCAGTAGGGTACGGCCTCGACCAGATACCAGAGGTCATTGAGATCGTTCGGTTCTACTTGGCGGGTCCATTGCTTGTCGCGATACACGAGAAGTTCGCGATCCACGTGTAGGGTCGGCACGCGCGAGAAGAACTCCGTCGTGCCTACTGGACCCAGATCAAAAAAGTCCTCGAAGCAACGACCGGTCGCCACCAGCGCGGACCTCAATTGGTCCTGAAACTCGAGCGTATGTTGCGCAGCTTGAGCTCGACGCCACATCTCCAGCTGGTAGGGACGACGACGCGCACGGAGGTCCTCAGCCGACTGCGCGTTGGTCATTGCGCCGGCACGGATGCGAGCGTTCTGGCGAAGGCGATTCTTCTCCATCATTGTTGTCAACCTGTAAAATACAGCCCCCGGTTGCCGCATCAGTCGAATGTTCAATGAGGTTGTTCACGGAAAGCGGAATTCGACAGGTCCCGTTGATGACGCAGTGTAGAATCTGCTCGACTAGCGGACGATGGCTTAATCCGTCCGGTCGATCGTGGTACGCGCGCGCCAGATTGATCCAATGGTTCTGATCGAGGAAGACGATGAGCGGCCGCTCCGGAGTTGGGCGATGTTGTTTCGCCACTGCAGGACCAATCGATTCGATCGTGCACGAGTCTGCCAATGGGATCGCGAGCTGGCAAGTGAACCCTTACTGGGGCGAAGCAATTTAGGAGAAGGATCAGGGGGGTCCCTCGGCTTGGCTCGAGATGACAGAAAATACTCGGGCTGACGCAGGGAGGGCGCCTTGGCGATCTGAAGCTTGCGCGACTGTGTCGATAGGCATCAGCACGGCAGGTCGGTGGTGCTATGGGCGACAGCTTCGGATCTGAGCGAATGACATTTTAAATTAACGAATCTAATAACTTTGCCAAGGCTTCCACGAAGTCGCGCAGATGTTCTGTTTGTTACGGGAGATAGACGAGAGATAGCATCGAATCGGCACGTCGATTGCACCAATTCTTTTGCCGTGAACGATGAATTCGAATCGCCTTTGGCAAGCCCGGATTCGTTCGAAGCTCTGATCTCGAGGCTTCGTGAAATCCGCCGCTCGCTGATCGGGCACGAAAGCGATCTCCGCAAGCGCGCATCGGCTGTCCATCCCGCGTATCGAAAAAGCGCGATCAATTTGATCCACTATCTGGCGCTTAGACGGCAGGATATTCGGACACTCCAGGACGAACTCGCGGCGCTCGGTCTCTCATCGCTCGGCAGAACAGAAGCGCATGTGATGAGCACGCTGGATGCAGTGCTCGTAGCTCTCCATCATATGGCAGGGTGGAAGATTGAAGCGCCGGCGCCTTCGGAATGTCCGGGCTTTCGCGAGGGCAGGTCGATCCTCGCGGCGAATACCGAGGCGCTACTCGGTCCTGCGCCGGAGCATCGCGGCGTCCGCATCATGGTGACGATGTCAGCGGAGGCCGCAGATGACTATTCGTTGGTGCGCGACCTCGTTTCCCACGGAATGAACTGCATGAGGATAAACTGCGCGCATGACACCCCGGAAATCTGGGGCCGGATGGTCAATCATCTGGAGCACGCGCGGCGGGAATTGGGTGTGCCCTGCCGTATTCTAATGGATATTGCCGGGCCAAAGCTCCGAACTGGGACGATAGAACCGGGACCCCAGGTGGTCGTGTGGCATCCCAGGCGAGATAGTTTTGGACGCGTGACGGAACCCGCGCGAATCTGGCTTACTGCTGCGCAGCCGGGCCACTCTGATCCCTCGGGTGCCGACGCCGCATTGCCCGTCTCAGCGCAGTGGCTTGATGAGGTCAAACCGGGAGAACGCATTCACTTCAAAGATTCACGCGGGAAACGAAGAGTTCTCGAAGTGGTCGGCAGCGGCGAGGCGGGGCGATGGGCTCGATGCAGCCAAACCGCATACGTGACCGCGGGAACAGTTTTGCTGCGCGTCGACGTGAGCAACGAAGCAAGGCGCGAAGCGCAGGTAGGAGATTTACCGCGCCGCGAGCAAGGAATCCTGCTTCACAAAGGCGACTTCCTGCTGGTCACGGCTGAACCCATCTTGGGCAAAAGCGCTTCGATCGATTCGGACGGACGGACGCTCAGTCCTGCGACGATCTCGTGCACGCTGCCGGAGATTTTCTCGATGGTTCGCGCGGGCGAGAAGATTTGGTTCGACG
>Ga0074045_10004604_pt1 | contig 12182 bp, 7 predicted proteins | sample BogForMeECP23OM2_FD_94442 | JGI IMG/M metagenome (GOLD analysis project Ga0074045, IMG submission 94442) | Bog forest soil microbial communities from Calvert Island, British Columbia, Canada - Bog Forest MetaG ECP23OM2 | ecosystem: Environmental > Terrestrial > Soil > Wetlands ...
CCGCCCGTTCGGCACCGGCGACATTGCGGGCGCTGTCGTCGACGAAAAGCGTCGCCTCGGGGACGGCGGCAAGCCGCGCGAGGCATCCGAGGTAGGCCTCGGAAGGCCTCGGGTTCGGGCTTGCGGACCCCGAATTCGGCTGATACGAAGACATTCGCCCCGAAGATCGGACACAACTCGGGAAAAACGACGTCCAAGGCGCGTTTGACCAGGAGGTTGTTGTTCGTGAGGACGGCGACCTGCGCGCGCTCCGCCAGGGCGGCGGCGAGCGCCAACGTATCCGGCATCGGCGTCACCGCGGCGCGCAAGGCTTCCGCCCATTCGTTGGCCGTTAGATTTCGGCCGAGGCGCTCGCCGAAGCCCGCCAGATAGGCGTCGGCGTCCATCTGGCCCCGGTCGCCGGAATCCTCGTAGCCCGATCCCCAGATCGCTGCCTCGACCTCGGTTTGGGAGAGGCGGCAAAGGGCGGCGAGACGTGCGGCGCACACACGCCGGTCGTACCGGAACAGCACGTCGTTCATGTCGAAAAGAACGGTCGCGATCATGCTTCCGCCACAAGCAAAGCGCGCGCCAATTGCGACACAAGCCATAGGACGCACTATTCCAGAGCGTAGGTTTGTCGTGTGACGGCCGTCACAGCGGCTGGCCCTGGTCCATGGTTAACCACAGCATGTTTGGAGGGCATCGCCCACAGAGGACGAACCGTTTTGAATCATAGGGACGTACTCCAATGGTGACCGCCATGAACGGAATCGAGAAGCACGCGGCGTTCTACCGCGCATATCTGGCCGATGATCGCAGCCTGGCGTCTGTCGTGGGCATCCTGATGACGGCAATCATGGTGTGGTTGCTGTTCTATCTTGTCAGCATCGTCGGCCCAGTGAGGGAACAATCAGCCGCCCGCCCCTCTCCGCGCGCGTCGGTCGCGGTTTCGGCGCCCGCCCATCGATGACCGGGCCACAAAGCTTCGACCGTCGCCATAGCCCGATGAGGTATCGCGGTCCAACCATCGGCTTCGGCATCCTTTGGGATGCCGAACGCCTCGGCAGGATGGGCCCTCGGGCGCGACTGTGCGGTATATCGCCGGCCCATGCGTTTAGCCGCATCGGGCGATTTTCTGATGCAATCTCATCCTAAGCGATCCGCCGATCGGCGGAATCCGTTGTAGGAGCAGGGTCGCCACACAGATTTTCGGCGGACGTCCCTTGCAGGCGGACCGAAGGCGCGCTCAAGTCGGCGCTGTCGGCGAGGCTGCCGTTCGGGGCAGCCAGATTCCCCGCCGTCGGAAGGCGCCTTGTGATCACGATGCCGGAACCGGACCGCGCGGTGCTCGCGCGGCGCGCGGAGATCGTCGCAGCTTTGAGGCGGATCGTCCCGGGCGAGGGCGTGATCGACAAGGCCAGCGAATTGCGCGCCTTCGAGTGTGACGGGCTCACCGCCTATCGTCAGCCGCCGATGGTCGCCGTGCTTCCGGACACGACCGGGCAGGTCGTCGAGGTTCTTCGCTACTGCGCCGCGAACGGCGTCAAGGTCGTCCCGCGCGGCGCCGGGACGTCGCTGTCGGGAGGCGCCCTGCCGCTCGCCGACGGAGTCCTCCTGGGCATGGGCAAGTTCAACCGCATCCTCGAGATCGACGTCGCCAACCGCTGCGTGGTTGCTCAGCCCGGAGTCACCAATCTGGGCATCACCCACGCCGTGCAGGGGCTGGGGCTCTATTACGCGCCCGATCCGTCGAGCCAGATCGCCTGCACCATCGGCGGCAATGTCGCCGAGAATTCCGGCGGTGTGCATTGCCTGAAATACGGCCTGACGACCAACAATGTGATTGGGATCGAGCTCGTGACAATCGACGGTGAGATCCTGCGTCTCGGAGGGAAGCACTTCGACGCATCCGGCTTCGACCTGCTCGGCGTGACCGTCGGGTCGGAAGGCATGCTCGGCGTGGTGACCGAGGTCACCGTGCGCATCCTGCCGAAGCCGCTTGGGGCGCGGGCGCTTCTGATCGGCTTCTCCTCGGTGGAGAGCGCCGGCGATTGCGTCGCCGGGGTGATCGGCGCCGGGATCATCCCCGGGGGCATGGAGATCATGGACCGGCTTGCCGTTGAGGCGGCCGAGGCCTTCGTCCACGCCCGTTATCCGCTCGACGCCGCGGCCCTGATGATCGTCGAGCTCGACGGCTGCGAGGCGGAGGTCGATCACCTCGTCGCCGAGGTCGAGGCGATTGCGCTGCAGAACGGCGCCACGAGCTGCCGGTCGAGCCGGTCGGAAGAGGAGCGGCTCTTGTTCTGGGCGGGACGGAAGGCGGCGTTCCCCGCGGTCGGGCGGATCTCGCCGGACTACTACTGCATGGACGGCACGATTCCGCGACGGGAGATCGGCCGTGTGCTGCGCCGCATCCAGCAGATGGAGGGCGAGCATGGGCTACGCTGCGCCAACGTTTTTCACGCTGGCGACGGCAACCTGCATCCGCTGGTCCTCTACGACGCCAACCGGCCCGGAGAGCTGGACAGGGCGGAAGCGTTCGGCGCCGACATTTTGCGGCTCTGCGTCGAGGTGGGCGGCGTGCTGACGGGCGAGCACGGCGTTGGAGTCGAGAAGCGCGATCTCATGGGGACCATGTTCACCGAGCTCGACCTCAACCAGCAGCAGCGCCTGAAATGCGCCTTCGACTCGGAGAGCCTTCTCAACCCGGGAAAAGTGTTCCCGCAGCTCTGCCGCTGCGCGGAGCTCGGCCGCATGCATGTCCATGCCGGCCAGCTCCGCTTTCCCGATCTTCCGCGTTTCTGACCGGAGCGAGTCGATGTCGACCCTGCAGCCGTCTGACGCGCGGGAGACCGCGGAGATCGTCGCCTGGGCCGCGGCGGAGGGGCGCTCGCTCGAGATCGTCGCGGGGGGCACGAAGCGCGCGCTCGGCCGTCCCGTGAAGCCAGAGCACGTCCTCGACCTGTCGCGGCTCGCGGGCATCGTCGCCTACGAGCCCGCCGAGCTGGTGCTGACCGCCGGGCCGGGCGAGCCGCTCGCCACGATCGCCGCCGCGCTCGCCGCCAAGGGGCAGATGCTGGCGTTCGAGCCGCCGGACTGGCGATCGCTGCTCGGCAGTTCGGGCGAGCCGACGCTCGGCGGCGCCATCGCGTGCAACCTCGCCGGATCCCGCCGGGTGCGCGCCGGATCGGCGCGGGACTACCTCCTCGGCTTTTCCGCCGTAAACGGATTTGGCGAGACCTGGAAGGCCGGCGGCAAGGTGGTCAAGAACGTCACCGGCTACGACCTGGCGAAGCTCCAGGCCGGCGCCTACGGTACGTTGTCGGCGCTGACCGAAGTCACCGTCAAAGTGACGCCCAAGCCGGAGACGTCTTGCACCCTGGTTCTACACGGCCTCGCCGACGAGGTTGCGATTCCTATGCTTGCCCAGGCGTTGAACTCACCCTTCGAGGTTTCGGGCGCCGCGCATCTGCCCGCCGCCGCGGCGCGACGATCCCGCGTCGGCGGCGTTTCGGTGGGTCTCGCAGCGGCCACCTTGCTGCGGCTCGAGGGTCCCCGGCCGTCGGTCGCCTATCGCGCCGACGCCCTCGAAGCGCTGCTCGGCCGCGGCGCTCGGCTCGACGACTGGGAAACCGAAGTCTTCTGGGCGGAGTTGGGCTCGGTCCGGCCACTCCTCGCGCCGGGCGCCCGGATCGTCTGGCGGCTCTGCCCGACGCCGAGCCGAGCCGCCTCGCTCGCGCAGGCGTGCCTGACGGCGCTGCGGTCGGCTGAAGTCGTGTTCGACTGGGGCGGCGGCCTCGTCTGGCTGTGCCTCGACGAAGGCGAGGCCGGCGCCGACGGGGCCGCATCGGTCGTCAGGCCCGCGATGAAGAGCGCCGGAGGGCACGCGACGCTGATCGCGGCGCCAGAGGCTGTGCGCGGCTCGACACCGGTGTTCGAGCCCTTGGAGAGCGCGGTCGCCAGGCTCAGCGCGCGGGTGAAGAGCGGCTTCGATCCCCGCCACATCCTCAATCCCGGGCGCATGCAAGAGGGCTGGTGACGGCGATGCAGACGACCTTCACCGCAGCCCAGCTCGCCGATCCCGAAACGAGCGCGTCGGAGAAGATCCTGCGCGCCTGCGTGCACTGCGGCTTCTGCACCGCCACATGTCCGACCTATGTTCTGCTCGGCGACGAACTCGACAGCCCGCGAGGCCGCATCTATTTGATCAAGGACCTGCTCGAGAACGACCAGCCGCCGACGCCGGAGGTCGTCAAGCACCTCGATCGTTGCCTGTCGTGCCTGTCGTGCATGTCCACCTGCCCCTCGGGCGTGAACTACATGCACCTCGTCGATCACGCACGCCATCGCGTCGAGGCGACTTTCGAACGGCCTTGGTTCGACCGCGCGATGCGGCGCACATTCGGGATCGTGCTGCCGCGGCCGGGCCTCTTCCGGGCGGCGATGCGGGCTTCTCGTATAGCGAAGCCGTTCGCGCGGCTCCTGTCGGCGCGGATGCGGGCCGCGCTTGCGCTTGTGCCCACGGCGCTGCCGAAGCCGTCACGCTTCGATCAGCCGCAGGTTTTCCCCAGCGTGGGGACGCGCAAACGGCGCGTCGCGCTGCTCAGTGGTTGCGCGCAGCAGGTCCTGGCCCCCTCGATCAACGAAGCGACGATCAGGCTTCTCACCCGCCACGGTTGCGACGTCGTCGTCGCGGCCGGCGCCGGATGCTGCGGCGCGCTGACCCACCATCTCGGGCAGGATGCACGAGCTTTCGCCCGCGCCAATATCCTTGCTTGGGCGCAGGAGATCGAGCGCGGGGGGCTCGATGCGATCGTGGTCAACGCCTCCGGCTGCGGCACGATGGTGAAGGACTACGGCTTCATGTTCCGCAGCGATTCTGAACTTTCGGCGCTGGCGGCCTCAGTTTCGGCGCTGGCGCGCGACGTCGCCGAGCTGATGAGCGAGATCGGCCTTCAGGCGCCGTCGAACCCGACCGGCCGGCGGGTCGCCTATCACAGCGCCTGTTCGCTGCAGCACGGACAGCGCGTTCTCGACGAGCCGAAAGCGCTGCTCAGGGCGGCGGGTTTCATCGTGCTCGACCCGCCGGAGGGGCATTTGTGCTGCGGCTCGGCCGGGACTTACAATCTCCTTCAGCCCGAGCTGGCGGCCCGGCTGCGCGACCGCAAGGTCGCAAACCTCGACAGCGTTTCGCCGGATCTCGTCGCCGCCGGCAACATCGGCTGCCTCACGCAGATTGCGAGCGCGTCGACCCTCCCCGTCGTCCACACGGTGGAGCTTCTCGACTGGGCGACCGGGGGTCCGAGGTCGTCGGCCCTCCCGGCCTGACGGCCGCCCGCGCGCCGTCTCTTGCTTATTTGTAGGCTGCGCCCGCCGTCGCGATGCTGGCCGCGGCACCGATGGTCGAGAACCCGCCGCCGATGATCGCGAACACTTTCTGCACTTCGGTGGAGGGCGAATTCGACACGTAGATGAGGTCGCGATTGGCGATGCGGAAGCTCTGCTCCAGGAGCAGGCTGTTCGGATCGGTCAGGTTCAAGCGGTAGACGACCGGCGTCAGGCGGCCCGGCCGCACGAGCGGGCTCGTCGGATCGAGCTGACGCGCGACCGACTCGAGTTCATAGCGGAAGACGAAGACGCCGCGCGGATCGGAGCGATTGTCCTGCAGGCCGCCCGATTTCGCCAGAGCTTCTGCGAGCAGATCCCGTCGGCGTCGAACGGGATCTCGGCGTTCTGACCGGTCGCGCCGTAGGCGATGAACTTCTGCGGATCTCGCACCAAAGTCAGGTCGTCGCCGGGATGCAGGTAGATGTTCTCGTGCGGGTTGTTGACGATCGTGATGAGCGGAATGCGCGAGGTCCTCGACCCGCGCGACAATTCGACGAACGTTTCGTTGATCGGCGCGCGCACCCCCCCGGCCGAGGCGAGAACGTCGAGCAGGCGGTCGCCCTTGACCGACAGCGGCACGCGCGCGCCCGCCGCGACCTCGCCGCCGACGCTGACCGAATCGCCAGCGGTTTTCACGACGTTGACCAGAACCTGCGGCTGGATCGCCTTGCCTTCCAGCGCGAGCTCGATCTGGTCCTGAACCGCCCGCGTCGTCCGGCCCGCGACACGGACCCGTCCGGCATACGGTACGGTAATGCCGCCGTCCCGACCGACGACCTGTTCCGGAATGGTCGCGCTGTTCGAACCTGTGCTGACCCTGTCGGCGATCACCGGCGCGGAGAACAGGCCGCCCGAAGCCGCCTCCCAGATCGTTACGGTTACGGAGTCGCCGACGCCGATCACCGGTTCGGACGAGACCCTGCGGTCGCCGAACTCGGCGGAGAAGCTTCCGTATCCTCGCCGCCTGAGCGCCTCGACGGTCGCGGGCGCGATATCGACGACGAGATAGCGCTGGTCCTGGTCGGACAAGGCCTGCTGCGCGGTGATGTCGCTCGCGCTTGGGCCTGAATCAGGCAGGGACGAGCAACCCGCCAGGGCGGCGAGCGCAACCGCGCCCACCGGGCCCGAAAAACGAAACTTACGCGGCAGCCGCATACGTCGCCCCAACCAGCCAACCACATCTATCAACAGGGCCTCAGTCTGGCTACGTTCCGGCGACGCGCCAGCCATGTCGCCGCCAAGGTGTTGCCAAAATGTCACCTTCAAAGTCAGCGGCTGTTTCATGAACATGGGTGCGGTATCGTCGGCCGCGCAGGACGAGCTTCTCAAGATCAACGCCGAGTGACTCGCCCAGCGCTTGAAATCGGGTGCCGGAATCACAGAGATTCTTTCGAACCGGACCCTGCGCCTGAACTTGATCTCTCCGTCACGATACACGATCGGTACTTCATTTGCTCGAGACGGCGTCCGGCCGCTCAGTTTGACATGGCGGCGGAATTTCAGTCAAAAGGGGGTCGTCATTCGTTCCCGATGCCGAGGAGTGCGCGTTCGCGGCTGACGCCATTTCGAGTTGGACCTCTCTGGATTTGTGGACACAGGCCTTGGGCCGCATTTTCGCATTTGACGATTCCCATATCGCGGTTATCGGGCGCGCGTGTCGGCTTCCTGGGGCTCAGAGCATCGACACGTTGTGGGAGCTGCTTGAAGCCGGCCGATGCGCGGTCTCTGCGATACCAGCTGATCGCTGGCCGCTTTTGCGCCACGGACATCCCCGCCTCAGGGAGCCGGGGCGGAGCTACACCTGGGCCGCGGGCGTGCTGCCGGACCCCTGGGGCTTCGATCCCGCCGTCTTTCGCATTTCCCCACGCGAAGCGCAGCAGATGGATCCGCAACAGCGACTGCTGCTCGAACTCGCCTTCGAGGCCTGTGAGGATTCCGGCCTTGCGCCTTCAAAACTGGCGGGCAGCCAGACTGGCGTCTATGTCGGCGCTTCCGCCCTCGATTACTCGACCATCGGCCTGCATGATCCCGCCGTCGCGGACGCCTATTACGCGACCGGCAACACGCTCTCGATCGTCTCGAACCGGCTCTCGTATGTGTTCGACCTCCATGGGCCGAGCATGACGATCGACACGGCCTGCTCGTCGTCTCTGGTTGCGCTCCATCAGGCCCGCCTGGCCCTGATTCACGGAGAGATCGATGCCGCGCTGGTCGGCGGGGTCAACGTGCTGGCGAGCCCGTTCAGCTTCATCAGCTTTTCTCAGGCGACGATGTTGTCGCCGACCGGCCTCTGTCGGGCGTTCGCGGCCGAGGCGGACGGTTATGTGCGGGCGGAAGACGGCGTCGTCCTTGTTCTCAAGACGCTGAAGAAGGCGATCGCCGACGGCGACCGGATCCACGCCGTCCTATGCGGCAGCGGGATCAATTCCGACGGGCGCACCAGCGGGATTTCTCTCCCCGCCGAGAAACGCCAGATCGAATTGCTTCGCGCCGTCTACAGCCAGGCCGAGGTTGCGCCGGATCTGGTCGCCTTCGTCGAGGCTCACGGAACGGGAACGCGGGTCGGCGATCCGGTCGAGGCCTCCGCGCTGGGCGCTGTCCTCGGCCGAGCGCGAAGCCGCCCTCTGCCGATCGGATCGATCAAGACAAACATCGGTCACACCGAGCCTGCGTCGGGCCTCGCGGGACTTCTGAAGGCGATGCTGGCACTCGAGCACGACATGGCGCCGAGGTCTCTCCACGCGGAGAACCTGAATCCCAACATCGAATTCGCCGGCCTCAATCTGCACGTTGTGGGGGAGCCGATCCCGCTGTCGCGTGCCGAGGGGCGCCGGTTCGCCGGCGTGAGCTCGTTCGGCTTCGGGGGCACGAGCGCGCATGTCGTCATCGGCGATCCGCCGCTTGCGCGGACGACGGGGGAGGCGGCGCCGCGCCTCATGATGATCTCCGCTCAGACGGAGGAGGCTATGCGCGCGCTGGCGGGCGCGTACGCGGGGCGATTCGAAGATGCGAGCGTGGGCGAGCGGTTGCGCATCGTCGCCGCCACGGGCCGCCGGCGCGAGCGCATGCGCGAGCGGCTGGCCCTGCCTGCGCTGCCGACCGATGGTCTGGCTCCAGCGCTCGCGCGGTTCGCCCGGTCCGGCGAGGCCGAGCCGCCCGGCGCCCGAGCGACCGCCGTCGAGGGCGACGGCGCGATCGTCTTCGTTTTCTCCGGCAACGGCTCGCAATGGTCCGGCATGGGCCGCGCCGCCTACCGGACGAGCGCCGCCTTCCGCGAAGCTCTCGCGGAAGTCGATTCGCATTTTCTTCCGTTGGCCGGCTGGTCGCTGGTCGAGGAGTTGGACTCCCCCGACATTGCGGCCGACCTCTCACACGCCGACATTGCCCAGCCGATGATCTTCGCCATTCAGGCCGCGAGCGTGCGCGCGCTGGCCGAGGTCGGCGTCCGCCCGGCGTTGATGCTCGGACATAGCGTCGGCGAGGTCGCCGCGGCCGAGGCGGCTGGCGTTCTTTCGCTCGCAGACGCGGTTCAGGTGATCTTCCACCGCAGCCGCCTCCAACAGGCGACGGAGAACTCCGGCGGCATGGCCGTGGTGTTCGGACCGCGCGAGGCGGCGGCCGACCTGTCGGCGCGCATTCCCGGCCTCGCGGTCGCCGCGCACAACTCGCATCGTTGCATCGTCGTTGCCGGGCCGTCGCTGGCGCTGGACCGTCTTATCGATCTCGCCCCGCCCGCGAAGCTGCGCGCACGCAAACTCGACCTCCCCTATCCGTTCCACACCGAGCTGATGCAGCCGGTCAAAAAGCCGCTGATCGAAAGGCTGGCGGGCCTCAAGCCGTCTGCCGGCGCGGTTCCCTTCCTGTCCACTGTCGCAGACGCAGTCCTGCCCGGGGCCGCGGCGGGCGCGTCGTACTGGTGGCGCAACGTGCGGGATGTGGTTCTTTTCCAGGAAGGCGTCGAACGCGCGCTCGGCATGGGCAAAAGCGCGTTCCTAGAGATCGGGCCCCGGCCCACGCTGAAAATCCATCTGCGCGACATCGTCGAGCACCTTGACGCGGCTGCGCTGATCGACTGCGCGCTCGAGGAGAACGCGGCCGATGACGACGGCGACCCGTTCGAGGCGACGGCAATGCGGCTCATCGCCGGCGGCGCCGACGTCGGGCCGCAGTGGGCTTTCGGTCCTGACCCCGGGCCGGGAATCGACCTGCCTGCCTATCCCTGGCGTCGCGCCCACTACCGGTTTGCCGAGACAACCGAGTCGACGGGCCAGTTGAGCGCGCGGCCGCGCCATCCTCTGATCGGCGCGCGCGACTCCGAGGGCGCTCTCGAATGGCGTGCGACCCTCGATCCGCAACAAGAGCCGGCGCTTGCCGATCACCGGATCGACGGACAGGTCCTGCTGCCCGGCGCGGCCTTCCTCGAGATGGGGCTCTCGGTCGCGCGGGACTGGGCGGGGCCGGAGGTGGCGCTAAGGGATTTCGAAATCCTGCAGCCTCTCGCCTTCGCGGCCGAAGCCTCGCGTGAGATCCTCTGCCGGGTCGAGGCCTCGACGGCGGCGGTCGAGATCCTGAGCCGCCCACGCCTCGCCAATGCGCCTTACGCCACGCATGCGCGCGGACGGATCGTCCACAAGCCCGGACCGCCGCCGACCGGACGCGTCGCCCCGACCGCGTCGGACGAAGGGGTCACAGGCGAAGCGCTCTACGCTTCGGCGCGCGCCTTCGGGCTCGAGTTCGGGCCGGCGTTCCGGAGGCTCGCGCGCGCCCGTCGCGCGGGGGAAGACCGCATCGAGGTCGAACTCGCCGCGGCCGCGGCGGACCCCCGCTACGGTCTCGACCCGGCCCGCCTCGATTCCTGTTTCCACGGCCTTATCCTCCTGTTCGCCGGACGGGAGGGCGAAGGCGGAGTTTACCTGCCGGTCCGTTTCGGCGAGGCGCGTCTTTTCGTCCCGGGCGCGAACCTCGCGTGCGCCGCGATCCGAACGACGCGGCGCGACGATCGGGTCATCGTCGCCGATTTCGATCTCTTCGACCGCGACTCGAGGCTGGTGGCGACGCTCCGCGACGCGCGTTATCAGGCGGGCCGGACGCGCGCCCCGGCCAGGCTCTCCGGTCTCGGCTTCGCAGCGCATTGGATCCCGGCGACGGCGGAGTTCGCGAGGCGGGCGCCGCTCGAAGGCTGGCGGAATATCGTCGCCCGCGAGCCGCAGTTCCCCGCCGAACTGGGCGGCGCTGCGCTCCTGCTCGAAGGATGGGCGACCGCCGCGTGCTTCAAGCTTGCGCACGGTCTGGCGAGAGACGACGTCCTCGATCTCGACGAGCTTGTCGCCGAGGGCCGGCTGCCGGAGGCTCGGCGAGCTTGGGCGGAGACGGTTTTTTCGAGCCTCGAACAGAGCGGCCTCATTCGACGGTCCGGCGACATCCTGCGGCCAAGCGATCTCGAGCTCCCCTCGCCGGACGCGGTCTTTTCGGCGCTCGCGTCAGCACCCCGAACGCGCGCCGGAGTTGCTCCTCGCCGCCGGCGCAGCCGAAACGCTGCAGGCGCTGGCCGCGGGCCAGGATGCGAGAGGACCGTCGGACGGCGCCGTCGAAGCCTGCGAGCTCCGGTCTCCGTCCGCGACCGCAGCCGCTCGCGCCCTCGGCAGGCGTCTCGAAAAGATGGCGCCAGCCGAAGGGGACGGGACCGCGCTGCGGATTTTGCAGGTCGGGGTCGGGCCAGCCGGTTCCGAACTCATCCGCTTCGCCGCCGCCCGCAGCGCGCGCCTGACCCTGTTGGACCTCGACGCGCGGAGGCTCGAGCGGGCGCGGCTCTCCCACGGCGACGTCCCGGAGGTGGCTTTCTGCGGCGATCTCGACGCGCTTCCAGACGGCGGATTCGACCTTATCGTCAGCGCAGGCGGCCTGTCGCGGCTGAGCGCCGGACGAGACGCGCTGGCGCGCCTGGCGTGCAAATGTGCATTCGGCGCGGTCTTGATGGCGGTCGAGCCGACGCCGTCGCTCTTCCATGTCGTCGCGTTCGGCCTGGCGGACACGCCGAAGGACGAGTTGCGCGACCGTCGTCTGGGTCCGTCGGCCTGGTCCAGCGAATGTGCGCGCGCCGGTTTCCGCAAGCCGGAAGCGCGGCTTATCGAAACCGGCGAGGACCTGGCGACGCTGATCGTCGCGGAAGCGCCCGAGGTTGCCCGGGCCCCGGATCCTCAGCGCCTCGTGACAATTTTGCGCGGAGGCGCCGACCCCCGCGGCTTCGCGGACAAGGCGTTGAGGGCCTTCGAGGCGCGCGCCGCGCCGTGCCGTCTGGCGGAAGGCGTCGCGTCGAAGAAGCGGCAAGGCGGAACCTTCCTCTGGCTCGCCGGTGAGCGGCAAGGCGACGCCGTGACCTGGATCGCCGCCCGTTGCCTCGCGCTCCGCGATCTCGCGCTCGGGCTCGGGCTCGCCGGGGCGAAGGCCACGCTATTTGTCGTCGCGCCGGCGTCCGATCCCGCGGCGGCGCAAGCCCTGTTCGGCTTCGTTCGTTCGCTCGCCAATGAGTTCCCGGCCGTCGATTTCCGGCGGGTCGAGTTCGCGGCCGAGGTCCCGCGAACCGCGGAGCTTCTGGCGGCGATCGTGTTGTCGGACAGCGTGGAGACGGACTTTTCGGTAGCCGGGGACGACGTCCGCGTCCTCCGTTATGCGCAGGCCGCCGCAGGCGCCGCTGGACCCGATGTCGAGGCCGGCGCTCCGGCAGGCCGCCGCGAAGGCAAGCGAATTGTCCTGCAGGCGCTGCACCCGCTCGGGCTCGCGACGCAGGATTTCGAGGGCGGCGAGCGCCGCCG
>Ga0074045_10004605_pt1 | contig 12181 bp, 10 predicted proteins | sample BogForMeECP23OM2_FD_94442 | JGI IMG/M metagenome (GOLD analysis project Ga0074045, IMG submission 94442) | Bog forest soil microbial communities from Calvert Island, British Columbia, Canada - Bog Forest MetaG ECP23OM2 | ecosystem: Environmental > Terrestrial > Soil > Wetlands ...
CTCGGCTGCAAATGCTACCTTAGAGGCGGAGCGCCTGACGCTCGACAAGTTGCGGCAGTTGCGGGCGGACGGCCGCATTGTCCTCAACATCCACCCCGATGACCATACCGTCGGTTCCATTCCCGATATTCCACTCGAGGATGGCGATCAATTCTACGTGCCACCCCGGCCTCTCGCAGTGAATGTCGTCGGCGATGTGTACAACCCTGGTTCGTTCATCCAGCAACCCGGCAAGACAGTTACGGCCTATCTGCGGAACGCTGGAGGGCCAACTCGCGATGCCGATGCGGGCAGGATCTTTGTCGTACGGGCGAATGGGGCCGTGGTCAGCAAGGACACAGCGCCCAAGTTCTGGTCGGGCGGTTTCCAGAGCATGGTCATGATGCCCGGGGACACGGTGGTGGTTCCTCCAGAGACCGACAAGGGCTCGGGTCTGCGCGCCTTCAAGGACTGGTCGCAAATACTGTTCAACTTCGGGTTGGCGGCCGCCGCCATCAACGTCTTAAAGTAGCCAGTGCTTGACCACCGCAAGCGTAAAGGTGCAATCAGCATATCGATTCAACGGCAGGCATAGAATGATCGCTTGGCGAACTCGCACACAGTAGGAACTGATCTAAATGCTCCAAAGTACAAAATCATCCGAGTCGCGCTCCGGCAGCACCACCGCAGTGGAAAACGGCATAGCCGTGCCAGAGTTGCACACTGAAATCGAGGGCCAGGACAAACCTGACGTGCTCGAGGTTTTGCTGGTACTCGCCCGGGAAAAGAAACGGATTCTGCTGGTCACGCTTGGGGTGGCCGTGCTGGCGACGATCGTCGTGTTTCTGCTTCCCAAGATGTACACCGCGACTACAACGCTTCTGCCTCCTGAGCAGAAGCAGTCTTCGTTGAATTCGATGCTAGGCCAGATCGGGGCCCTTGCCGGGCTGGGAGGATCAGATCTGGGATTGAAGAACCCTGCCGACCTGTTCGTGGCCATGCTGAGCAGCCGGACCATTGAAGACAGTCTGATCAACCGGTTCGATCTTCGCAAGGTTTACGGCGTGAAGCGGTACCAGGATGCGCGTAAGAAGCTGGAGAGCCGCAGCGAAGTCATTGCGACAAAAGAGGGCCTGATTTCCATTTCGGTCACCGATCATGAGCCCAGGCGCGCCGCCGATATCGCCAACGCGTACGTGGACGAACTCCACAACCTGAATCAAAACCTGGCCCTCACAGAAGCCAGCCAGCGGCGGTTGTTCTATGAGCAACAGCTCAAAGCGGAACGGGATGAACTGTCGGCCGCTGAGTTAGCGCTGAAACAAGTGCAGGAGAAGAGCGGGCTGCTCCAGCCTGACGCTCAAGGCAAGACGATCATCGCAAGCATCGCCGACCTGCAGGCACAGGTTGCCAACCACGAAGTGCAGCTCCAGACCATGCGCTCCTATGCAACTCCGAATAACCCCGACTTGAAGCGCGCCGAGACGGAGCTGGCCGGGCTGCGGGGCCAGTTGGCCAAACTGGAGCACAACGCCGCCGCCGCAGGCAACGGCAACATCGGGATTGCGGCGGGCCAGTTCCCGCAAGCGGAGTTGGAGTACCTGCGCCGGGCCCGCGAGCTTAAGTACCACGAGGCGCTTTACGACTTCCTGGGTAAGCAACTGGAAGCGGCACGAATTGACGAGGGCCAAAATGCCATCCTGGTGCAGGTCGTTGACAACGCAGTCGAACCTGAAAGAAAGTCTGGTCCGAGGCGCTTACTCCTTGTCCTCGTGTCAACTTTCGCTGCCTTCATGTTGGCGTGTTTGGGAGTGTTAATCATGGAGGCGCTGCGCCGGAAGCAACAAGACCCAAATGAGCGCGTCCGCATGGGACTTCTGCGACACTCCCTGAAGTTCTCCTCCCGGCCATGAGCACCTTCACTCAAACATTTCCGGCTTTCCGGACTGTCCCGCTGGCATTGCCAACCGCCGCCTTTGAGGTGCTGGGCTATCTGTCCGTCGTCGGGATTGGGATACTCTGCTTTCTGCTGGGCTGGCTTTCACAGGAGGGAGCGGTGGTGCTCACCGCCTTGCTCCTCGTTTCACTGGTTGTTTTGTCATGGAACCGCTTCGACCAGGGCCGTCATCCCTGCTTTCTCCTGCTTTGCTCGATACTGTTCTTCCAGGGCGGGGGACTGCTGGCTTTTTGCCTGGGGGCGGACAACGATCCACTGCGAGTGGAGTATATGGCTCCCAATCCCTTTTATGTTTCGCGGGATGAAGCTGGGATTGCGCTGCTTTCGCTGGTTCTTGCAGCCATCTGCATCTATGCGCCTTGCCGCTGGAATTATCGGCGAATTTCCCCGCCTAGTGACGTCAAAGTCCGGCCTTATCTGCCTTATCTTTATCTTCTATTCTTTCTCAGTCTGCCGATCCAGGCCTTCAAGAATTATCGCTATTACGAATACATTCAGGAGCACGGTGGTTACACAGTCTATTTCGTGAATCACGCAGCGCTGGCCGCGAGCGTGCCCTTTCTTGTACGCATAATCCCGCTGATCACATTTCCCGCGATGATGGCAGTCTTTGTATTCGAGCGAAGAACGAAGCGCCTGTTTCTGGTCACGATACTGTATTTCATCACCGCCTTATTCATCCTTTCGCTGGGGTCCAAAGTCGCTGCCTTCTCGCTGATTCCGGTTCTCTGGTACGTCGCCAGGGTCAAGTCCACCAAGCCGGCGCGGATTCTGAGGCTGGTTGCTGTCACATTACTTCTGCTGATGGTTGCCGGCGCAATAAATAAGCTTCGAGGGGGCGAAGAGGTCACCACCCTGTTCTCCCCGGCAAAAGTCCTGGCAACCCAAAGGGATTCATTTAATGTAACTGAGATACTCGTGAAGTATAGGAAGATATTCAGCCCATATGCACTGTCGTACCCGCTCCGGGAATTGAGGGATGCCTTCGTGACCAATGATGCCAGCAATTACTACCGCGGGAGGTCGCTTGACTTCGACGTGCCGGCTTTTCTTAACCCGGCGCTCCTCGCGCAGGGCTTCGGAACAGGAAGCTCCTTTATCGGTGAGGAATATGTCATTGGCGGTCTTGCGGGAGTAATCGTCATCTCGGTGTTGATTGGATTCGGCGTCCGCCTCGCGCACCACTTCAGCAGGAACGTGGCATCACTGTTTGTGGTGGCAATGGTTCTGCAAGAGGTCATAATGATGCCGAGGAATGGGTTGCTCGAGTGGGCGTCCGTGCTCATGAGAAGTTCAATCTCGATCGTGCTGCTGTGGGCGGGCTGGCAGATTTACAGCTTGCTGACCTCGACCCTTCAAAAGCCCGTGGGCGAGGGCCCGGCTATGGCCGCGGCCGCCGGGAGGTGACGAGTGATATCGCTGATCGTTGCGACCGTTAAACGGTCCACGGAACTGGAACGATTGCTAACCAGCCTTGATGCCCAGACGTTCAAGGATTTTGAGGTCATCGTGGTCGATCAGAACCTCGATGATCGACTGGTACCCATACTTTGCCGGCATGAAGGGCTCAGAATCCGGCACCTCCGCTCCGACCTCGGTCTATCTCGCGCGCGCAATGTTGCGCTCCCTGCGGTGCAAGGCGACATCGTCGCGATTCCCGACGACGACTGCTGGTATCCGAATCAACTTCTGGCCACCGTGACCAAATGGTTCGAAACGCATCCCGAGTTCGATGCTTTGTTTACGGCTGCCCGTACTGCTGACAACAAGCTGATGGCACCTAAATGGGCCCCTGGTCAGTGTCGCTGCACAAAAGGGAACGTCTGGCACTGCACCGTGTCGTTTACTGCCTTCATGCGGCGGCAAGTGGTAGAGGCGGTGGGACGTTTCAATGAGGACATCGGTACGGGATCGGCATCCCGCTACCAGTCCTCTGAGGACATCGAATACTTTATTCGCATTCTCGAACTCGGATTCGGAATGTGGCACGAACCGAGCCTGACAGTTCACCATCCGGAGTTGCAGTCGGTGGAACGTCTCCGAAGAACAGTGCGCGGCTATGCATTAGGTGCAGGGTACGTATTGCGCATCCATGGATACTCGTGGTGGTACCTGAGCAAAATCCTCGCCCGCTCCCTGGGCGGCGCCGCTCTTAACGCTTGCAAGGGAGATCTGGTGCGGGCACGCACCTATACTTTGCGCGCAGCGGGACAGCTACAAGGCTATCTCTTCGGGCCGAGAGATCTCAGGAGGCTGCCTAAGTCGTCGATTCGAACCATGACCGGTACCACATGACAGTCTCGGTGCGGCAGGTGTTTCGAAACGTTCTCCGTCTGGGATCCGGCGAGATGGTGGCGCGGTTGTGTTCCATTGCCATCATCATCCTGCTGGGGCATCGCTACGGCGTACTTGTGGTCGGTGTTTACTCCCTCGGAATGACCGTCGCCTATTACCTGCAACCGGTGATTGACTTTGGCCTGCAGCACATTGGCGCGCGGCTTATGGCCCAGTATCCGCAGTCGGCGACGGAGATCATGCACCGTGTGCAGCGCCGGCGGGTCTTGATGGCGGGCGCGGCGGTGCCACTTACCCTGATTTATGCGTGGCTGGCCAAGTTACCCATGGACATGAAGGTGTGGCTGGCTCTGTTCTCGGCCACCGGCACGCTGTATGCCCTTTCACTCGACTGGGCGGCTTGGGGTCGGGAGCACCTTCGCCTGGTAGGCCTGTCGCGAGCGTTTGTGCCCTGTTGCATCCTGGTCGCCGTAGTGGCGGCCGGACGCTCCAGCGGCAAGCAGGTCTTGTGGTGGGCCCTGGCCGGCAGCGCCGTCGGCTTTCTCCTGCAGGCCACCGTCTTCCGCGAATGGTGGGATCGGCATCGGCCAAGTGACAGAGAGGCGATCGAGAACCTTAAAGAGGTTGGCGACTCACTGGCCTGGCACCGCACCAGCATCATGGGCGTGGCTTGCATCAGCAATCTGGCGTTCCGTTCGATCGATTTGTTGATGCTTGGGGCTATGTCCAATCCGGAACAGGTTGGGCTCTATAGTGCCGCCTACCGATTGCTGAATCAAGTACTGATCACGTTCTACCTCCTGACCGGTGTACTCTATCCTCAATTCGCCCGGCAGACGATCGAAGACCGGGTCATGATGTTGAGACCTCGGATTCTACTTTCCTTATTTGGGGCGGGAACGATCCTCGCGGCGGTACTGTCGGTAGTTCGCCGCGACCTGCTGACGCTATTCTTTGGCCATCAATTCGTGGCCGCGGCTGGGCTCTTGTTCGTGCTGAGTTGGTGCCTCCCACTCGACTTCCTGGCTTACTACTTGAGCACTGCGTATATTGCCTGGGGCATGGAGAAGCGATTCCTGCTGTGTACCGTAGTCGCCGCGGGAAGCGACATTATCTTGAACTTGATTTGGATTCCGGTCTATGGCGCCAAGGCCGCTGCCGTCAATACCGTCATCTCCTACGTAATCTTTCTGACCGGTCTGGCCCTTGCAGGACGGTCTGCTCGAGAGCTTGTTCCCAAAGCACAGCCGCACCCGGAAGTGGTCGGATAGGTGCAATGCGGATCCGCTATGGTATTAGCTCCTGGTTTCTGCAAAACAGATGGCCGTGAATCGCGTACAGTTGTTGTCCATGAAAAACTACGCTAGATATCTTTGGGGCATGCTGCGGGCCATTCCGCTGTTTTACAAATACCGGACACGAACAATGATCCCTCTGAGGCCTTATACCGAAAACCTTGCTCTCATGAATGTCGCACTTGCAAGACCGAGCCTCAACAAAGGGGCTGTCGTCGAATGCGGAACATGGAAGGGCGGTATGGCGGCGGCCATGATTGAAACAGGCGGATCAGAACGCCGTTATTATTTCTTTGATTCGTTTGAGGGCCTGCCGCCGGCGAAGGAAATTGACGGTCCCCTGGCAAAACGCTGGCAGGCCGACACCTCCTCCCCCACCTATTACGGCAACTGCACAGCATCACTCGAAGATTTTCGGCACACCCTCGAAATGGCCCCATGCAAGCCGGATGCCATCGAGATCCATAAGGGATTTTTTGAAAATACGGTCCCGGTTTTCGACTGCCCGCCCATTGCAGTTCTTCGGCTCGATGCCGACTGGTATGAATCGACCATGATTTGTCTGGAGAAATTCTGGAACCAAGTCATGCCCGGTGGTCTCATTCTGATCGACGACTACTACACTTGGGAAGGATGCGCGAAAGCCGTCCATGCCTTCCTCGCGACGCGACAAGCGCCGGAGCGAATTTGTCAGGGCCCCATTGGCCGCGTGGCCTTCATTCTTAAGAAAGACCCGCTTCAAGAATGAGGATATTCCGCGCTATCACGGGACAGCCGCTCGGGCCGCGCTCCTAGGATCGCCTACTTCCCAGTTGTTTCGCGGTCCTGGAGAAGCAGTGACCATAGCTCCGACCAGTTCCGGGCAAAAGGTTCCCGGATGGTTATTTCGGGTGCGACTGCAAAAACCGGCTGTCCTGTTGCTGCTTTTTCCATAAGATTCGCCAGGTCCTCAGGTTGGTAGGGATCAAAGAAAGCAACCTGTTTGTGACCAGCCGCGGTCTCGTGAGCGTACGGAAGATCGGAGACGATGATTGGTTTACCCAAGGTTCTAAACTCCGTGATTGGCATACCCCAAGTCTCCAGCTTAGAAGGAAACAACAGGCAATCAACGTCTCGATATAGTCCGAAGATACGATTTCGCGGCAGTAGCCCGAGCCACCGAACTGATGTCACATCTGAGAATCTCTTAACCATGTCGGACGCATACTTGTTCACGGATGCATCTAACGTTAGCCACACTTCAAACTGGTTTACACCACGGCGCTGCAAGATTCGCGAGGCCTCCAGACAGACCTCTAGATTCTTAAACGGGCGGGGAAATGCAGGATAGAAAAACTTGTAAGTCGAGCTCACCTCTTTTTGGTCGCCAACTTCTGTAAGGCTTGGTAGCTTAACGTCAGGGTGTGCAACCACAACATTTCGCACTCCATACCGACGCGAGAACTGTTCGCGAATCCAGTCCTGCTGCACGATTACGAAATCGTTACGGTGAATGTTGATTCCATACAAGAAGCGGTAAAACAGCGTAAACAAGCCAAACTTCCAATCAAGCAAGGCTTCTGATAAGTGGAACGGGTAAAAAGGTGCTGGATTATGGCAGTATACCGCCCGTACTGGAGCGAAGACATTTGGCGTCATGTCATGCATCGATAGCCAGACTTTAGGCTTGAGCCGCAAGCTAATTTCTTTCAGAGAGCGATACTCAAAGTTTAGTCGAGCGAGCCACGATGGCTTCACATCTGGGAACTCAAGATATGTGACACCTGGAATGTCGAAAAGATCGCGCCGATGCACGAGTGCGATGACCTCGTATTCGCTTCCATGATTAGTTACTACTGATGCGAGCGCATCCGTGAACACGGCCAGAGGGCCCAGCTCCGTCACGTTCACACCGGAAAGCAGAATGCGGGGTTTCGCGCCGTTCAACATTTCGCAATGTCTCGAAATCGAATAGTCCAATCCGAGGACAGGACTTCCACCAGCAATCGAGTATATAGGCATAGTCCTTGTGAGCTTCAATCAGGCATCGGCGGGGAGCGCCTTTTAGACAGAAGCGTGCTGCAATTTCGGCGTAAGCGCCGCGGTCCAGACTGACCTGCGAGCGCGTGACTGTGCGTCGCAATCCGGCGCGCTTTGGACGGAGAGCGTCCTGAATTATAATCGAGGGTAGAATGACAGACCGGCTGCTTGACCTTACCATTATCATTTCCAACTACAACACGCGGGGGTTGTTGCGAAGCTGTCTGAAATCGATTTATCAGCACACCAGCGGCATCACCTTCGAGGTCATCTGTGTTGACGACAATTCTCACGATGGGAGCGCCGACATGGTGGCGGCGAATTTTCCCGAGGTCGTGTTGGTCAGGAATGACATCAACCATTCCTATGCCAAGAACCAAAACGTCGGCATTCGCCTGTCACGGGCGCGGTATGCGTGCTTGCTGGACAGCGACACTCTGTTTGTCGAAAACGCTTTTGGCGCCCTCATACGGTTCATGGACGAAAATCCCGAAGTTGCGGCGTGTGGACCGACGTTGCTGAATCCGGATGGGACCGTGCAACATGACATTCGCCGTTTTGCGGGCGCGAGTACTTTCTTTCTCCAGACTCTTAATTGGCACAAGTTGTTTCCCAAGAGCGGCTTTATGAGCAGCTACTATTGCACCGACTTCGATTTCGCCAAGGCACAGCAAGTGGAAGCCATCGGCACCACGGTCTTTGTTTTGCGGCGTTCCACCTGGGAGCAGGTTGGAATGCTGGATGAACCCTTCCGCTGGGCGATGGTCGATCTGGCCTACGAATACATGCTTAAACAGAAGGGCTACAAAGTCTTTTACACTCCCTGTGCCAAGGTGATCCATTTTGGCAGCCAAACGGTCAATCAGGACGTGCGGAAGACGCTTCGTGAACAACGCGATGGGTTTATCGAGTTCAGTGAGATCTACGATTATTTCGGCAGCAACCGGATCGTGAAAGCGATCGTTCGCTTTGGAATTCGTGTTCGCTATTATTTAAAGGTCCTGGGATACTACGTGAGCTCCGACAAACGCGTTATCAAGGGCCCCGGTCGTCCCAAGAAAGAGCAGGCTGCCCTCATGGCCCAGGCGCAACGCCGCGGAGTCAGCAGCCCAAGTCTCGAGGCGCCCGCTTCCACTGAGTCTTCCGGCGTGTACACGCGTGGCAAGTGAAACCGAACTCTACGACTGTTTAGTCTGATTGAGGCGGGCCGGAAACTCTCCAGTAGGGACTGCGCACTTTGCGCCGCAGCCTGCGCCAGGCATGGACGAATAGCCGCGACGTCAACCACCTCACAGAGCCTTCGCTGAACAGCCGCCTGATGCCGGTTCCAGCGCTCGCCAGACTGCGCATCTCTTCCAAGGCCAGGGCCGTGGCGTGTGTTCCGCGACGGTAAGCAGCAATCCGCGGATCAAGGCACTCCGCCCATTGATCAATCATCATTAGCACTTCCTGGTGTACCTTTTGCCTGCTCTCCTGCGACAGGTTACTGCCGTGCATGCGATACCAGCAGACGATTTCCTGCACTGCGCGGGCTGGGTATCGCCGTGCAATCGCAATAAAAAGGTAATAGTCGGGGGCCATCTCAATGTATTCCGGAATGTCGCCGATCTCTTCCACCGCCGAGCGGCGAAGCACAGCGGAACTCATCGCGATGAAACACGCACTCCGAAACAGTTCGCTGAAGATGTCGCCCTCCGGTAGCGGCGTGAATTCGTGCGCCTGGTCGTAGTCACGCTTGCGGCCGGTGGGCCAGGAGAGCACGGCCCGCCCATAGATGATGCCGACTCGTCCCCCGGCCAGCGCCATCTGCTTCTCCAATTTCGTCGGCGTCCAGAGGTCATCTTGATCAAGGAAGGCCAGCCATTCTCCGGTCGCCTGCTGAATCGCATTGTTTCTTGCCTTGCCAAGGGGCGTTGCTTCCGGTGACAGAAAGTAACGGATCCGAGGGTCCCGATAGCCGGCAACGATTGCTGCGCTATCGTCAGTGGAACAGTCGTCCCAGACAATCAACTCCCAGTCGGTAAACGTCTGGGCCAACACGCAGTCTAGGGCCTCTCGCAGGAAAGCGGCCCCGTTGCGAACGTTCATGATGACGCTGACCAAGGGCATGGGAAGTATCTGTCTGCGTTGTGAAGCTGTGTGCAGAACCCGTAGTATAGCTGAACGATAGCAGGCGCCGGCAGCGTCCCGGTACAATCCGATTACTTCACAGTGCCAAAATGAAGATCCGAAACGTATTCCTTTCTTTCGTTCGATTGGCTACGGGTGAAGTCTTCGGGCGAATTGCGACCTTTGCGCTGTTCGCATACGTATCTCGATATTTTGGAGTACAGATACTGGGGATCGTCGCCCTCGGACAGACCGTCGCCTCCTACGTGATGGAATGTTCAGACCAGGGGCTAAAACTCATCGGAGCGCGCCTGCTCGCGCGCAACCATGAACTGGTTTCCCACGTGGTGCCGTTGGTCCTGAAGCGCCGCGCGATACTCACGGCAGCCGCGGTTGTATCAGGTGCTCTTTATGCAGTCATTGGGCCGGTCCCGCCAGAGGCACGGGCCTGCGTTCTCGCCTTCGATTTGGCGGTAGTCCCCTATGCGTTCGCGCTTGACTGGGTCGCCTGGGCGCTCGGCCACTTTGGAGTGCTCTCGCTCTGGCGGAGCGGCGTGAGCATCGTGTATGTAGGACTGGCGGTGGTCGCTATGCGGCTTACCATGCGTCCCATTGTCTCGATCGCAGGCGCGAACATAGTCAGCGCACTGCTGGGAGCAGGATTTCTGTGGGCCATCTGGAAGCTACGCTGGAGGCGGATCGGCAGTGGAAAGCCCGAGGCCCCGCTCCTGGCTGCCGCGAGCGATCAACTGCGCGTCGCCCGAGTGCTTCCCCTCGGACTATCGAACCTGCTGAACCTAGTGTTCATGAATGTCGACATCCTGCTGCTGGGCGCAATGACGTCTATTCACGAGGTGGGGCGATACAGCGCAGCCTGCAAGCCGTTGTATGTCATCTTCACCGGATTCTGGTTACTGACCGACGTCCTTTACCCGCATCTGGCGAAGATCGAAGCGGGGGCCCGCGCCCACAGCGCCCTGTTGCTGGCTCTGGCCGGTCTTGCCGTCCTCGCTTCGGTCGCCGCTCTTGTGCTTGGGCTTCTCGCACCGCGGATCCTCACTTTGATCTACGGGTCAACCCTCGGCGCTGCGGGGCTGTTCAGAATTCTACTAATCGCGCTCCCTTTGGATTTCTGCTTCTCGCTGCTGTGGACGGTGCTGGTTAGCCGGGGATATGACCGGGCTGTGATGTATTCGCTTGCGGCAGCCGCGAGTATGAATGTGGTGCTGAATCTGGTGTTCATTCCGCGCTTCCAAGCCAATGCGGCGGCTTGGGCGACGGTTGCTTCCTACGCATTGCTGTTTACTGCGGTGCTCACCTTCATGCTGAGGAAAAAGGTTCTCGCAAGCGCTGAAAAAGTCGATCCGGTGACCGCGGCGGTCTGGGCATGATCGGACGGCGTTATTCTTCCCGGCTGGTTGAGCGAGCGGTTTGAGCGCCGACTGTCTGCTTTGGGGCGACACCACCGCCGTGGCCGCCGGATGCCTTCCAGCGGGGAGACAGAATATTTCGACGGAGGATGTGGAAAACGAACATGAACGGCCGCTTCAACTGCGAAGTCACCGAACCTTCGGTGGCCAGCCGAACAATCCCGTGAACCACGGTGTTCGCACTTAGCATCTCCTCCAGCGCGATGGCGGTGGAGTGCCGTTTACGGCACCGCGTAACCGTCCGCGGATCGAGCGAATCGGCCCACTGGTCCACCAGCCACAACACTTCCTGGTGCATGGCGATAGCGGTCAGCTTCGACATGTTGGCGCTATGCATCCGGTAACGGCACACGACTTCCTGAACTGCCCGGGCCGGATGGCGGCGCGCCACGGCAGCGTAGAGGTAATAATCCGGAATAATCGCAACCTTCTCGGGTATGCCGCCAATCTCTTCGATCGCCGAGCGGCGAAAGACAGCGGAACTCATGGCGACGAAACAGCCGGTGGTAAACAATTGCGTGAAAATGTCGCCTTCGGGCAGCGGCGTAAACTCGTGCGCCTGGTCGTAGTCACGCTCCATGCCGCTGGGATAGAACCTGACGGTACGCCCGTAGATGATTCCCGTACTCTGAGGTGCCCCATCCAAGCTTCTTTTGCCTGGGTGGAAATTTTCGAGCGCCATCTGCAACTCGAGCTTTCGCGGCATCCAGATGTCATCCTGATCCAGGAAGGCCAGCCACTCGCCGCGCGCCTGACGAATGGCATTGTTGCGGGCCCTGCCCAAAGATGTGTCTTCCGGCGAGAGAAAATAGTGGACTCTGCGGTCCCGGTATTCCGCGACAATCCTGGCGCTATGGTCGGTGGAACAGTCATCCCAGACAACCAGTTCCCAATCGGTGAACGTCTGCACCATCACGCTGTCCAGGGCCTCCCGCAAGGTGGAAGCCCCATTGCGAACGTTCATGACTACGCTCACCAGGGGCATGATACTTCTCGATTGTCGTGGTTCCTACGGAACATCGTTACTATCAGGCAATAAAAGAGCAGTTCCCAAAATGCCACCGCGATCGCAGTGACACCGAATTGCAACATGAACC
>Ga0074045_10004607_pt1 | contig 12178 bp, 10 predicted proteins | sample BogForMeECP23OM2_FD_94442 | JGI IMG/M metagenome (GOLD analysis project Ga0074045, IMG submission 94442) | Bog forest soil microbial communities from Calvert Island, British Columbia, Canada - Bog Forest MetaG ECP23OM2 | ecosystem: Environmental > Terrestrial > Soil > Wetlands ...
GACCAGCGCCAGGAGCCCCAGCAGCGAAATCCACGCGCCCACATCCGTCCAAGCGGCTGCGCGGACCACGTCATAGGAGCGGTCCGAAACTAGGTGCCACGGCCACGCCAGCAGGGCTAGATCCATGCCGATGATTCTCTGTGTGCTGAAAAGGCGCTCCCAGCGCGGAAGATCGCGCAAAACGTTATCCATGTAGAACACGGGCGGCGATGGTAACGGCGCAAAAACCGCGACGCGCGCGATCAGAAGCGCCACCGCCGCGCCCACGGCCGCCGCGTATGCCGCCACGCGCTGACGCTTGCAAATGCCGCCTGGCGGGCCGAAGGCCTTGTCCGAGAGCACCAACAATCCCGGAAACATCACCGCGTTTTCTTTCGAAAATGCGCCGGCCGCCGCCACTGCGAACAACGCCAGCCAGCGTCGCCACCCAGATTGTGCCGTGGCGCGGGTGTAAATCAGCAGGCCAGCCAGCACCGCCATGGCTCCCAGCAGGTCGGCGCGGCCCACCACGTTGTCCACCGCTTCCGTGGCGATGGGGTGAACCGCCCACAGCGCCGCCGCGCACCACGCCGCGCGCTGGCTCAGCAGGTGGCTGGCCAGCTTCCACACCAGCCAGACGTTGATCCCGTGCAGCAGCAAATTAACCAGGTGATACCAGAACGGGCCGCCGGCCGCGCCGGCCAGAGCGTGATTGAATAGCAACGAAGCCGTGGTGATCGGCCGGTAGATCGAGTCGGCGGCCACCGGCCACCAATAGCTCTTGGAGAAAATCAGCGCCAGGTTGTCCAACGTGAGGCTCTGCAGGCGCGGGTCCTGTGTGAGCAGAAACTGGGAATCCTCCACCAAGCCGAGGCTCAGTGAGTTGGCGTATGCCAGCAGCACGAGCGCGAAGAGGCCAGCCGAAGCCATCCAGCTGGGATTCGGCCAACCAATATCCTCACTCGCACCGCCGGCGCGCGGGGCCGCCGGCTTCTTTTGCGAGGCGTGAGCCATGCACACAATCTAACATCTCGCATCGAACGGCCACCGTTTCAGCGGTTCTAAACCGGCTAGCCCGCCCACTCCGCGCAATCCCCGCGATTCAAGGAACCTCCGGCAGTGGCGATAAGGTTTCTGTGAACGCGTTTCTCAGGAATGCCGAGGAGCTTTTTTCGACCGCCTGGCAGGACGCCGGCGAAGATTGCCAGTTCTCGGTCCTGGTTGGGGCCGATGGCGGCATCCACATGGTGTTCGGGTCGGATTGGGGCCTAGAGCCGTTGCGTCAGCACCACGGCGCGCGGGCGGCTTACCGCGTAACGCGTTCTGCTGGCAGCGTGGCACTGGAGGGGCGAACCGTGGGTGCCTCCTGCCGATTGGAAGCGGCCCGCCCAGCACGCTTTCTACTTGGTGCGCTGGCCTACATCTCCGGTTACCAGACCGTCTCGTGACCCATTCCCAGAGGTGGGTGAGTGCGCTCCGATAGTTGGGGCATGTTTTGGCGGACCATTAGATGCTGCGCAACCCGGCAATGAGTCAACGCTGCGGCTCCGGCTGCCGCTAGGGTAAACTCGAAGGTTGAGACGCCCGAATTCCTCTAAGTTCCGAGTCTGCGCGGTCAGCTTTTCCAACACAACTCCTCTGGTCTGGGGTATGTTGCACGGGCCGCAGTGCGGAATGTTCGAGCTGGAGTTCCGCCTGCCTTCGGAGTGTGCCGACGCGCTGGTCACGGGAGCGGCGGACATTGGCATCGTGCCTTCCTTCGAACTCACCCGGCAGGATTTGGACATTCTCCCCGGCGCGGGAATCGCCTGCCACGGTCCGGTGCGCAGCATTCTGCTGATCGCTACCACGCCGCTGGGTGAAGTGCGCACGTTGGCGGCGGATTCGAGCTCGCGCACCTCGGTAGAGTTGGCGCGCGTGATCCTCGATCACAAGTACGGCGCGCGGCCGCGTGTGTTGCCGCACGCGCCGGATCTCGATGCGATGCTCGGCGTCGCGGATGCCGCGCTCATCATCGGCGATTCAGCTTTGCGCATCGACCCGGCCCGTCTGCCGTACCAAGTCCGCGACCTGGGCGCGGACTGGGTGGAGATGACCGGTCACCCGATGGTGTTCGCCGTGTGGGCCGCGCGCAAGGGCGTAGCGAACGATTCCATCGCCCAGGCGTTTCGCGAGTCCTGCCGCTTTGGTCTCGATCACATGGACGATATCGTCGCGGCGGAGGCGGCGCGCCTCGGCTTGGCGCCGGAAGTGGTGCGGCACTATCTCACCCATCACATCGTCCACCAGCTCGGGCCGCGCGACTACCAGGGGATGCGGCTGTTTCTCGAGTGGGCGGGGGGCAAAGCTTCGGCCGTTCCGGCCGCGCTCGCCACACTTGTCTGATCTAGCCGCTGTGTCCGAAAAGTGCGAGGCGCTTCCTCAGCAGCGATAAGCGGGTATCGGCGAACGGGTCTTCGTGAGTACCGAAGACGGGGTGGTAAGAGTCGCCCTTCAAGCGTCCCTGAATGTCGAGGCCGAAATCGTTGAGATTGGTGAAGTGGCGCATCTGCAGCTTGTAGCGTCCTTCCAAACCGAAGAGCGTCTCAAGGATCTTCTCGTTGAAGGCGACCACGTGCCGCAGACCGAATTCCCACAAATAGGTGTAGCCCTTGAAGTACTTCCAGTCGGCGCGCGTCGGTCTCCACATGCCAATTACTTCGCGGCGGATCTTCCAGCGAATGAAACTCAGTTCGGCCGGGGAGAGGTTATTCGTCCGGACGTTGCTGAAGTAGCCGTCGTACCAGCGGAAATCCTCGCGGTTCGCTACTCGGCCGTCCCGCAGCATCTCGTCGCGCAGCGGCGTCTTGGGGTAAGGCGTCAGGAGCTGGTCCATCACGCTCGTGATACCCATGTCTTTGATGAACCGATAGTTTTCCCGGATGCTCTCGGGATCGTCGTCGGGAAGACCATTGATAATGCCCGCGATGACGACGATATCCTGCGCCTGGAGAGCTTCGACACCCCTTCGGATGAGGTCCAGCGTGTTGGGCTTCTTCATCGCCTTGAGATTCTTGGCGGAGGCGTTTTCGATGCCCAGGAAGATGGAGACGAAGCCCGCCTGCTCCATTTTCTTCGCCACATCGGGGCGTTTGGCGAATCCGATGGGACTCGCCTGAGTCGTGAATACCAGGTTCTTCAGCCCGAGGCCGATCACCCCGTCGCACAGAGCTTCGAAGCGCTCCATGTCGAGCGTGATGTTGTCGTCGGTGCAAAAAATGTGGCGGGCGCCGCGGCTGTAAGCGTCCTCGATGTCGGCCAGAACACGGTCGATTGGGAACAGCCGGAATGAGGTGCCGTACATCTCGCGGATGCTGCAGAAATTGCAGAGATGCAGGCAACCACGCGACGTTTCGATCACGTCGGCTTTCCTGAAGTACATGTGAAAACCCGATGCCAGCCGTTTGTCGCGCGCCGGCAGGCGGACCTTCGCCAGATCGGCGAGAGGACGGCATGGGTTGTGGACGAACCGATCGCCATCCCGATAAGACAAGCCTAATACCGTGTCCAGGTTCTTGCCGCCATCCTCGACACGATCGAGTAACTCCCCGAAGGTGAAGTCGCCCTCCCCGCGAACCAGGAAATCCCAATACTCGCGATCCGGGCCCGCCGCGATCTGGTCATAGAACAACGTGGCGTGATATCCGCCGAGAACGATTCGGATGTGCGGATAAAGGCGGCGGGTGAGCGCGGCGAAACGGAGCGTGCTGTCGTACTGGAACGTCATCGAAGTAAAGCCGACGACGTCGGGCCGGAACTCTTCCAAAACCTTGACGAAATTGGCCACGGCGCGCTTGCGCCACACGATCATGTCGGCTACCCGCACATCGTGGTTGTCGATTTGACCCGCGATGGTTGCCAGGGCGATGCTCGGCGGCTCCCACTGCCGGCGCGGCACCCACGGCGATGTCGCCGGGCTTTGCACCAGGAGCGCTCTCATCGCGACGTCTCCTTGTCGTCGCCGGAACCGAGGCCAAACCGCAGCATTGGCTTGAGGACCGACGACCAATATTTCCAGGTGTGGCCGCCTGTGCCGGTGGACCAGGTGTGAGGAATTCCTTCCGCCGATAACCGGTCGTGTAGCTGTTGCATTGCACCAAACAGGCGGTCCTCCGTCCCGCAGGCCAGCAGCAGCCGCGGAGCGGGTCCAGGGATCACAACCGTCTGTTTGCCCCTGCCTTTGGCGTCCAGAGAACCCGGCGGCGGGGCTACCGCCGGCCAGAAACTCCAATCGCCGTCCGCGAAGCCCGAGACGACGGCCACCGCGCCGAAACGTCCGGGATATCGCCGGCCGACATCCAGCGAAAGATATCCGCCAAAAGAGAATCCGCCGATTCCCCACCGCTCGCGGTCGAAAGCCACGTGGTAATGGTTCGAGACCGTGGACGCCACCTCCTCCGCCACGAGAGTCAAGTAGTTCGCGAACGGGAACCGCCGCGATTGCTGACGGAAGAAATTGCTGAACCGGACGTCGGGAATCGCCACAATCGCTGGAGCCACTTCTCCCGATCCGATCATGCTATCGACAACTTCATCGACGTGGAGCTGAGTCAGCAGATCCTCCGGCCGGTCGAACCAGCCGTGGTTGAGAATGAAGACGTGCGGCGAGGTCGCGGTGGCCTTGGGTACCAGCGCCAGGAAGAACCGCGGCTCATTGAGTTCGGTGGACCAGAATCGCAACCGTTCCACTACCAGGTTGGGGCGTTCCGATAGCCGCACCGCCTCGAGCTGGCCCGGCACTAAGGGTGCTTTCTCAAAGGGTTCCTTGTGCATGCGACGGCACCCACCGAAGAGGAAGGGAGCCGCAGTCAGCAGCAGCGCCAACAATTGAGGTCGATTCTTCACCAGTGAGCCTCAACCCTGTTTGGCCGCGAGTTTGCGGTCGATAACCGCTTCGATCATCTTCAGGTTGTCCAGCGCGTGCGCATCGACTTCCCGAGGCATGAATTCAATGCCGAAGCGAGACTCGATGAAGCTCACCAGACCGAGCATGCCGATGGAATCGATGACGCCGCCGGAAATCAACGGGGTTGTTTCGTCCAGCCCTTGCCCTCCCGGCAAGAAGTGCTCGACAACGTATCCCCGTATCTCCTGCTTGACATCCATAGCCTTACTCCCTGGCGAGCTTCTCCAAAGCCGAATAGTCGAGTTTCCCCCGCGTTCCGCGCGGGACCGATTCCACGAAACGGACGCGGTCCGGCACCATGTACGGAGGCAGGGAAGCCGCGCAGTGAGCTTTGACTTCCAGCAGCGAAAGTCTGCCGCCCGCAGGACCGGTGCCGATAAAAGCGGTGATCACAATCCCTTTATCTTGTTCCTGGGTCGCAACTACGCCGACCTCCAGTATAGCCGGGTTTCTGGAGATCGCCGTTTCGATTTCCCCCAGTTCGATGCGGTATCCGTGCCGCTTCACCTGCCGGTCCAGACGCCCCGCGAACACCAGGTTCCCATCGCTCGAGAGCCGCACCCGGTCGCCCGTGCGGTAATACAGGCTGCCGTTACGGTTGACGAACGCGCGGGCGTTGTCATCCGGCCGGTTCCAATAGCCGGTCATCAGCGATTCGCCGCCCGCCAGCAGTTCCCCGGCCGATTCGTCCACCAGCACCTCGGCAAAAGGACAAGCGCGACCGATCGGCGGCGGTGCCGCCCCGTCGAATTGTCCGGGAATGCGATAAAAGGTGACCACGTTGGTCTCGGTCGGCCCGTAGAGGTTGGCGCAGATGGCCCCCGGTACGGCAGCCGTCAGCAGCGCCAGATCGCTGCCGGAAATCACCTCGCCCGCGAAGAGGACCACATGCAACGCCGGGCAGACCCCTACGCCCATGCCACCGTTCCGCAGCATGCGGGACAGGATGGAGGGCACGGAGTACCAGGCCGTCACTCGTTTTTCGGCGGCATAGCGGACCAGGAAGCGCGGCATCCAGCCAATATTCTCCGGCACCAAAACGCAGGTGGCACCGCACAGCGCCATGTTGAACAAGTCGAACGTTGAGAGGTCGAACCCCAGGGGCGCGGGGCAGACGATCCGATCGGCCGCCCCGATTCCAAACTCGGCGGCCGACCAGCGAACGAACGCCGCCACGGCGCGATGCGACAGCACCACCCCTTTGGGGCGCCCGGTGGAGCCCGAGGTGAACAGGATGACTGCCGCATCTTCGTCGCACCTTCCCGGCGAGGGAAGCGCACCGTGCGGCGAAGCGAGCGCGTCATCCCACCGCACCGGCGATTCGCCACGCGCACCGGTAAGCCGGACGACGCTGTCCGCCTCCTCGAAGATCAGCCGCGCGCCGCAATCTTCCACCACGGCTGCGATGCGATCCGCCGGCCACCGGGGATGGATCGGAACGTAAACGGCGCCGGCCAGCAGGCAGCCAAACACCGCCGTCACCGCCTCGGTGGTTTTCGGCAGCACGATTGCCACGCGATCCCCCGTTTGGATCCCACGCGCGCGCAACGTGGCGGCAAGGGCGCATGCCGATTCCACCAGCTCTCCGAACGATGTGGTGCGATCGTCTTCCTCCACTGCGATTGCGTAAGGTGTAGCCGCCGCCGCCCGGAGCAGCCACTCGTGCAGCAGCGGTGTGTCAGGCTCGAGCAAGTGTGACACCCCAGGCAAAGCCTATGCCAGCCGAAGCGAATAGGAGCAGTTGGCCCGGATGTATACCGCCGGCATTGCGCAGGTCGGCGTAGTTGATCACCAGGTCGCTGGCGAAGGTGTGGCCATACTCCGCCATGGCTGTAGTTGGGAGCGCACCTTCCGGCAGGCCCAGCATGCGGCGGAAGCCATCGCGGTCGCGCTGGCTGATATTCGAGTAAATGAAGTGGTTCACATCGCTTACCTGTAGCGATGACTGGCCCAGGGCCTTGGACACCAGCCTTAGCAGGTTCAGATAATAAACTGGCATCACCTCTTTTTCCATACGGACCGAATCCACCAGGATCTCGGTCCGGCCGTCACGCTCCGCCAGGCGGATGGTGTCGTGCAGGTAGCCGGCCGTTTGTGCCTCTACCGCCAGCACGGTGGGCCCATCTCCGGCGTCCCGGCGCAGCACGATGGCGCTTCCCGCATCGCCTTGCACCGTGATCGGCAGTAGTGAGCGATTACCCGGCGGCGGCGTGTCGCCGCACACCAGCAGGGCTGAGCGGATGTCCGGGTCCGCACCCATCCAGCCGATAGCGGTCTTCAGCGCCAGGTGCAGCCCGGCGCATCCACCGGCCTTGAAGGCGAGATTCAGCGACCCTTCGGCCTCCAACTCGGCGCTGAGCAAGCTGGCAAAAGAGACATACCGGGACTCCTCTCCAGGCAGGGTGCTGTAGTCGAGGATCAGGTCCACGCGGCGCGGCGAGAGGCCGGCCTCATCGAGCGCCTGTACGGCCGCATCGCGAACCAGCTCGTACGGACGTCGCGATCCGCAGACACGTACGCGGTCGAGGCCCAGCCCTTCCATCGCCCGCCGGCGCGAGGTTTCCGGAAGCGGCGCGAGCACCGCGTCGACGCGCCGCCGCTCGCGTTCGAGAACATCCGCGACCGCCTCGCTCTCGGGGGGCAAGGCGTAGGCCGCGCCAGCGATCCGGACATCGTCAATCATGCGCCGGCGCCTCCAGCAACATAGCGGCGCACGCGCCTGAGCGTGCAGCACCCAAAACCAGCAGCCTCGATGCTGGCGCGACTGCTCCGAGTGCGGTCAGGATGCGGAACAGGCCACCCGTATCCGGCAGTCCGTCGGCAATCACGCACGCCGGGGCGAAGCGGGCTTGAGGGGAAAGCGATGCCAGGAGGCCGGCGGGCGCGCTTTGCGCCTTGGCGACCACGGTAGCGCTCGCGGCGTCCCACTGCAGCCACTCGCCACCATCCGCCTGCACCCATCGTGCGTCGAGCAACATGGCGCGGGCGCGCCGTAGTCCGGGCGCCTCCAGCACGATTGCCGCTACCCCTTCGCTGGGAACGAATCCACCTCCATCCCCAGTCAGCAGGCCGGCCGCCTCGTACCAGTCGAAGAGCCCGCGCGTGAGCGTGTCGCCCGCCAGGACCAGTGCCCGGTCGGCTTGTCCGCTGCGCAGCAGGGAGGCCGCCATCAGCAGTGCACTTTCCGCCGCCGGTCCGCGGCTGCCCACCGTCACGTTAGGTCCCAGGCAGCCGAACACGCGCGCCACGTGCGCGGCGGGCGCATTGCCCAGCGTCTCGGGAAAGTAGATCGGGTCGGTCTGCTGCCAGCCATGCTCGTAAGCGCTGCCCAGGTAGGCTTCTGTGAGGCTCAGACAGCCAAAGCCAGTGGCCGAGACCACCGCTGTGCGAGAGCCATCCACCGTGGACAGGTCCAGGCCTGCATCGCGTAAGGCCAGCGCCGCAGCTGCCAGCGACCACGCGGAGAGCCGGTCCAGGCGGCGTGTGTTGACTCTCGGCAGCACGTCCGCCATGCGGAACGCCGCCCCAAGTAGGGCGTAGCGCGGGCCCTCGGTAGTCCACGCGGTAACCAACGTTGGCGCCGGCGCGGATCCGCGCAGCGGACCACTCACCGGTCCGGACGGCCCGACGGACCCCAGCCCCGTAATGTCGATCGAACCGATGCTCAAGCCGTGTGCACCCCAAAGACCAGCGCGGCGTTACTGCCGCCGAAACCAGCCGAAACGCTCATCGCCGCCGCCATAGACTGGTGCCGCGGTCTACCCTTCAGCCAATCCACCTTCGGACATTCCACAGGATTGGCCAGCCGCAGTGTCGGGAAAAGCGCGCCGCGCCGAATCGCGATTAGGGTCACGGCTGCCTCCAGCGCGCCCGCCGCTCCCAGACAATGCCCGAAGTGCGACTTGGTGGAGGAAACCGGCACCGGCTGTCGGCGAGCCGAAAACGCTGTGGCATAAGCCTTCGACTCCGCAACGTCGTTCAAAGGCGTTCCCGTACCGTGGGCGTTCACGTATCCGATTTCATCCGGTTCGGCGCCAGCCGTGCGCATCGCTTCGAGCATACAAGTGGCTAGCCCGCGCCCCTGCTCGTGCGGAGCCGTGAGGTGATACCCGTCGTTGGTCATGGCCCATCCACGCAACACAGCCAGAACCGGCGCGTGCCGCGCCTGAGCGCGTTCCAGCGTCTCCAGCCGTAACACCGCGGCGCCTTCCCCGATGTTGAGTCCGCGGCGATCCGCGTCGAACGGACGGCAAGGTTGCGGATCGAGCGCCTGCAAAGCATGAAACCCGCTCAGCGTGAACTCGCACAGGGCGTCACTGCCGCCCGCCAGCATCGCCGGCGCTGCGCCATCCAGGCACATCTGGGCGGCCAACGCGATGGCCATGGCACCCGAGGCGCATGCCACGTTGACGGCGCAGCGCGGACCTCGCGCGCCCACGGCATCGCCTACTGCCTCGGCAACTCTCGCCACCGGGTAACTGGCCGCACGTTCCAGGCCGGCGGCCCTATACCATCGGGCAGGGTCCGCCACCAACTGCGGTTCCAGTTCGCTCAGCCCCGCCACGGTAGTGGCCATGACCACGCCGCACTCGCGCACTTCGTCCGCGCCCACCGCATCTCGTGCGACAGCGATCGCCAGTCGATCGCTTCGTGAAAACCAGCGCTTCGCGTGGCAGGTAGCCGGAAGCTCGCCCGGGTACTCCGCCACCGTAGCGGCGAATCCTGGCGAGAACCGTGCAAGGGGCGCCAGGCGGCACTCCGATGCCAGCAGCCCGGCTTCCAAGCGGCCCAGCCCCAGGCCATACGGGCTGGCCACCCCAATGCCGGTGATCACAACCGTGCTCGATGCCTCACTCATCCGGTACCGTCGGCCAGAAAGGGTAGAAATTCAACCATTGATCGTACTCGGTTTGCAAGGTGGCTTCAAGAAAAGCGACCGCCTGCTGCAGCCCGCCTCGCTGCTCCGCAAGCCGGCCATCCCCCGGCCAGATTGGCTCGCCCATCACGACGCGATAGCGCAGCCACCGTTTGCGCAGCACGAATCCGGGCAGCACCGGGGCGCCGGAAGCCTGCGAAAGCAGAAACGGGCCCAGCGGAAACAGCGCCGGCGCGCCGAAGAAAGGCACCTCCGCGGTCAGCCGCTGGTAGACGCGGTCGCCCTGAATGGCCACAATCTCGTTGCGGCGCAGTGCTTGAACCAGTTCGATGGAGGCCGCCGCCCCGCGACCAAGGTCCACGATCCGCAGGCGCTCGTTGGTCATCAGCTCGCGCAGCATGATCTCCGCCGGAGTGTTCTCTACCAGTCGCGCGACGTTCACCGTCCGCCCGTGCATTTCGAGCAGCCGGGAAGCGAATTCCCAGTTGCCGAGATGCGCCGTCCACACAATCACCCCACCGCCCTCCGCCAGGCACTCGTCGATCTTGCGCAATCCGCTCTGGCCTTCCCGCAGCATACCGACCAAGCCTTTGAAATCCGCGCTTGGAACATAGCAGTAGGACACCATGAAGTCACAGAAAGAGTAGAAGACCCGCCCCACCTTCCACCACAGCCGCACGCCGTGAGTATCCACGATGTGGCGCAGATTCTCGGCTACCGCCTGTCGCTCACGCCGCAGCAGCAGGAAGAAGATAGCCGCCGTGATCGCCGCGATCGGCGGATGCGCAAACTGCGGTAGCAGAGGGATAGTGGCGAAAACGATCCGGTGTGCCAGCGGGGTGTGATACCGATGCGAATACCAGCGCTTCACGTTCGGACCGCCAGTTTTAGCTCACCCGTATTCTGCACAATCTTCCGCTTAAGAACGGAATACATGTGAAGGATTTCTTCTTCGCGGTAGCCGATGGCCTCCAGCGTGCGCACCGCATCGTCCAACGCGGCCGGATTGCTCAGCCCGAATCGGTTGTGGTACTCGATCAGGATGCGGTACATCTCCGCCCGCGGCAGTGTCGGCGTGCCCATCGGCAGGTCGTTATACGAGAAGCGGCTGGTGGCCTCCAGTTGCTCCGGGGCCCACCCGGCATCGATGGCCTGCTGGTTGATTTCACAGCCGGGGAAGAATCGCAGGCAGAAGTGATATGGCAAAAGCGACGCCTTAGGAAGCTCGCCTAGGAAGTCGAGCGTGCGTTGCGCCTGCGCTGGAGTCTCCGTCGGGAAACCGAACATCGTCGAGACATTCACCGCGACATTCTGACGCTGCGTATAAGCGATGATACTCCGTGCCTTCTCCAGATTCAGGTTCTTGCGGACGTATGCCTGAACCTCGGGCGATCCGGACTCGATTGCATAGGTGAACCAGATGGCGCCGGCTTCGATCGCTCGGTCGACTAACTCCTCGCTAACGAGATCGGCACGTAGCCCGTTCACGAAGTAGAGCCGCAGCCGATAGCCTGCCGCGATGATCTGATCGAAAATGTCCAAGGAGCGTTTCACACTGATATTGAAGATGTCGTCGACGATGTAGAAATCGCGGACGTTGTGTCGAAGGAACAAGTCCTCGATCTCGGCGAACACATTGGCGGCGCTGCGCAGACGAACCTTTTTCCAGTGACTGAAGCAGTAAGTGCAGTCGTAAATGCATCCTCTGCTGGAGAGAATCACTCCCTGCCGGCGGTGGTTATAAGCATAACTGAGCTGACGTTCGTAGAGATCGAGATCGACGAAGTCGTAAGCTGGGAACGGAATGCCATCGATATCGGGAATCTCCGGCGCATCGGCATTCTCCACCACTCCGCTGGCCTCGCGGTAGAGGATTCCGTCGAGAGTGGCGAGCGGGGCGTCCGCAACCAGGGCGCAGAAGACTCGCTCACCTTCTCCCTTCACGGCAATATCGATCTGAGGCGCTTCCGCGAAGAGGCGGGTTCCATAAGTCTCGACAATCGGGCCGCCCACCACGACCGACGCGTCACCCCACTCGCGGACTGTCGCGGCGACGCGTTGCAGTTCCTCCAGGAAGAATGCAATGGAGCGGATGCCGACTACGTCGGGGTGGAACTCATCGAGGAAGTGGATTAACTTATCGGCGGAGGGAACATGCAGTGAGGATTCGACGATGCGGCACTCGATGGCGGGGTCGGCCTGACGGAGCGAGGATGCCAGATACATCAACCCTAGCGGCGGGATGTGCACTTCATACGGCATCGTGGAGCCGACCCATTTGGACATGTTATTGGCTTCGATCAGGAGCACGCGGCGGACGGGGGTGGGGCGGCAATGCGTCATGGTGCAAATGCGGGAAATGCGCGGGTGGGGCCTAA
>Ga0074045_10004609_pt1 | contig 12174 bp, 8 predicted proteins | sample BogForMeECP23OM2_FD_94442 | JGI IMG/M metagenome (GOLD analysis project Ga0074045, IMG submission 94442) | Bog forest soil microbial communities from Calvert Island, British Columbia, Canada - Bog Forest MetaG ECP23OM2 | ecosystem: Environmental > Terrestrial > Soil > Wetlands ...
AACTCTGTGTCGCGCTCGCGCGCATCGCCGGCTATCGCTGGCCAGCGGAGACCGATACAGAGATGCGCCTCTCGGCCGAAGCGCACGCCCGCATCAAAGAGGCCGCGACGCTCCCCGAAGCCGATGCGGATGGGTTGCTTGCCCTGGTCCCCGTGCTCGGCGAACGCCCGCTCGCCGATCGGCTCCGCACCTATTGCGCCGCCGTCTGGGGCGATGCCTGGCAGGCGGGCACCGAAGCCGCACTGATCGCCGCCGCCTGCGAACGCGCGAAAGACACGCCGCCGAAACAGCTCACGCTCGAAGTCTGGCTGCGCACCCATGCCGCCCGCCAGCACGCCAAGCTGTTCCACGATTGCCCCTTCCTTTGGTGGATCACCGATGGCCGCGCCGACGGCTTCACCGCCGTTGCCCACTACCATCGCCTGACCCGCGCCAATCTCGAACGCCTCGCCTATACCGTGCTCGGCGACTGGATCACCCGACTCGGCGACGACCCCCGCGCCGAGGCCGCGCGCGTGCTGCAAGCCAAGCTCGCCCGCATCCTGGAAGGTGAGAAGCCATATGACATCTTTGTCCGCTGGAAGCCGCTGGAGCGGCAACCCCTCGGCTGGGAGCCGGATCTGGATGACGGCGTGCGGCTCAACATCCGCCCGTTCATCGAAGCCGGCGTGCTCGCGCACGTGCCGAACGTGAGATACGGCGTCGATCGCGGCAAGGACGTCGCCTCCGCGCCCTGGTTCGCGGTGTTCAACGGCGAGCGCCGCAACGACCACCACACGACGCTCGCCGAAAAGCGTGCCGCCCGCGCAAAAGCCGCGGGATGACCTTACGCCGCCGTGCGCTTCCGATCCCGCCGGGCCGGCCGTGACGAGACGGGCGGCAGCACCCCAAAGCGGGCACGCAACCGCTGCACCATCGCCAGCGTCAGTTGCCGCCGGCCGCGCAGGATGTGATCGACCCGCCCGGAGCTCCCCAGAAGAGGTACGAGGTCGGCTCGCTTCACCCCGTGCTGGTCAAGCAAGTAGCGGATCACCTCGGCCGGGCTCGGGTGGCGTGGCGGCCATCTTTACTCCTCATAGACGGCGATCAGGCGCGCTTGCGCCGCCAGGCGCGCGAGATCGGCAGCGTCGTCCGACGCCATCAACCGATCAACAAGGGCATGGGCGCGAGCTAGTTCGGCACTGTCGATGACGATAAGGGTTGCTTCCATCATACCGTCTCCGCATCGATGCGGTCGTATTCGGCATGAGTCCCGAAGAACCGCATGACCAAAACGCCCGCCTGATACTGCAGGGCCGCGATTAGGCGATAGTCGTTGCCCTTGATGTTAAACACGGCCCGGCCGCCCTTCAGAACGCTAGCCCGCGGATGCGAGGCCTTGACGTCCTCCGGGTTGCGTCATCGCGCACGGCGGGCGATCGTCAGCCAAACATCATATTGCGACCGTGCCGCCCGAACTCCCCTGTCGCCAGCATGAGCGGCAAAATAACGCTCGACCGTCTCCGCGCCGATCACGATCATTTCCAATTGAATGCCGTGCCGGCCGCCGCCACCGCAAGCCTTCTCATGGCAGGCAAAACGGGATGTGAAGAGGCGATTGTTCCGCGACCCGCCTGTCGCCGCGATGGCGCACCCGCAAATCCGAGAACGCCGCTCGATGCGCTCGCCGAAGCCCTGCGCGAGTGACGCAAATACGTCCGCGGCGCGGAGGCGCCCCGGAAGCGATCTTGTGGTGCGATCCGGGTGGCGAATTCGCGCCGATCCTGCCGGCGCTGCGCGGGCCCTCGGCGGCGCGGTACCAGAGCAGGCGGTGAGGACGCTGAAGGATCTCGAAGAGCGGCATGGCTGGCGTCGGGAGACAGTATGGGCTAGGTGTGACGAGGCGCGCCTGGCCCAAGCTTTGGAACACCTCGCCGTCGCGGCCAGGACACCGGCGTTGCCCAGCCGCAACGCGCGAGCCCTCGCCCAGGCATACACATTTCGTGGAATGCCGATGCTTGCGGCCCACCGTTGCGGAGGCCGAGCGTGCCTCCTATCTACACCATGAATTAATGCTAATTAATCAATATAAAAGCCCGCCTTAGATGCCGATGCAGCAAGACCGAGGCCGCCGGCTGAGTTCCGCTGCCGATCCGCTGCCGGCACCCCAAAACCGCACCCGAATTCCGCTATCGGCCAGCTCGACCAAATCGGGTTCAACGGATTGATTTTACGAAGATTCTTGATCCTGACGAGGCAATTTTTGGAGGCGCAAGCGCATTTTTCCGCTGTCGGCAGGGGAATTGCGAACGGGCTCGTCATCGTCGGGGTCGGGCCATGAAGTGAGCGGATCCGGGCCGGCTGGGATTAGCGCGTCGACGGCGGCTCTGAACCGATGCGCCACCGGCGGCTCGATGGACAGGCTCTTGCGTCTTGCCTAGAGTGCGCCGCCCGACCCAAGGGTGAGGTTCGATGCGTCTTTCCGAATATTTTCTGCCGTTGTTGCGCGAGAACCCGAGCGAGGCGCAGATCGTCTCGCACCGGCTGATGCTGCGCGCCGGGATGATCCGCCAGTCGAGCGCCGGGATCTATTGCTGGCTGCCGCTCGGCCTGCGCGTTCTAAAAAAGGTCGAGCGGATCGTCCGCGAGGAGCAGGACCGCGCCGGTGCTCAGGAGATCCTGATGCCGACGATCCAGCCGGCCGAGCTGTGGCGGGAGAGCGGCCGCTACGACGATTACGGTAAGGAGATGCTGCGCATCCGTGATCGCCACGACCGCGAGATGCTGTACGGGCCGACTAACGAAGAGCAGGTGACCGAGATTGTCCGCGCCTCGATCAAGAGTTATCGCGACCTGCCGAAGCTGCTCTACCACATTCAGTGGAAGTTCCGCGACGAGGTCCGGCCGCGTTTCGGGGTGATGCGCGGGCGTGAGTTCCTGATGAAGGACGCCTACAGCTTCGACCTGGATTTCGCCGGCGCGCGGCATTCCTACAACAAGATGTTCGTTGCGTATCTGCGCACCTTCGCCCGCATGGGGCTGAAAGCGATCCCGATGCGGGCCGAAACCGGACCGATCGGCGGCGACCTCAGCCACGAATTCATCATTCTCGCCGACACCGGCGAGAGTGCCGTCCATGTCCACGCCGATTTCATCGAAATGGACTGGGGCGAGTTCGACGACGTCGGGTGGGAAGCCTCGGCCCTGCAGCAGGTCGTCGATCGCTACACCAGCATCTACGCTGCGACCGAGGACGTTCATGATCCGCAAGCAGCCGAGAAATACGGCGACAAGATCGTGAGCAGACGGGGAATCGAAGTCGGCCAGATCTTCTATTTCGGCGACAAATATTCGCGACCGCTGGGTGCGCGCGCGATCCGGCCCGACGGCGAGGCGGTGGCGCTCGAAATGGGGTCCTACGGCATCGGCGTGTCGCGCCTCGTCGGTGCTCTGATCGAGGCCAACCACGACGATGCCGGCATCATCTGGCCGGAGAGCGTGGCTCCCTTCCGCGTCGGCCTGATCAACCTGCGGCCGGGCGACGCGCGCTGCCGCACTGCGGCCGACGATCTCTATGCCAAGCTGCTCGGTGCCGGCGTCGAGGTGCTGTACGATGATCGCGACGAATCTCCCGGCGCAAAATTCGCCGGGATGGATCTGATCGGCCTGCCCGATCAGCTCGTCATCGGGCCGCGCGGGATCGCCGGCGGAACGATCGAGTTCAAGGATCGCCGCGCCGGCGAGCGGCAGGAGGTGTCGCTCGATGCGGCGCTCGATCGGCTGGTTGCCCTCACCCCCGCGTAGCGGGAGGGTGAGGGGCAACGCGCCACGGTTCTCGGATCGACGCGTGATCTTCAACGCCTTCGAGCGGATGGTCGCGTTCCGCTATCTGCGGGCGCGGCGGCAGGAAGGGTTCGTCTCGGTCATCGCGATATTCTCGCTGCTCGGGATCGCGCTCGGCGTCGCCACCTTGATCATTGTCATGGCGGTGATGAACGGGTTTCGCACCGATTTGATCGGACGCATTCTCGGTCTCAACGGTCATCTCGCGGTCTACGGCGAGGCAGCTTCGCTGACCGATTACGAGGCGCTCGCCGCGAAGGTCGAGCAGGTCCCGGGCGTGGCCGGCGCGACCCCCCTCGTCGAAGGCCAGGTCATGGCGACGACGTCATCTGGTGCGGCCGGCGCGCTGGTGCGCGGCATAAGCCCGGCCGACCTGCGCCATCGGCCATTGATCGCCGATCACATCGTCGCCGGAGCGCTCACCGATTTCGGCGATGACGGGGTGCTGGTCGGCGACCGGCTGGCGCGGCGGCTCGGAGTGGGCGTCGGCAGCACGGTCACGGTGATCTCGCCCGAGGGGACTGCGACCGCGTTCGGCACGATGCCGCGGGTCAAGACCTATCATGTCGTCGGGCTGTTCGACGTCGGCTATTACGAATACGACAACAGCTTCATCTACGTGCCGCTCGAGGCGGCGCAACTCTTCTTTCGGCTGCCCGACGCGGTCAGCTATCTCGAGGTCTTCGTCGCCGACGCCGACCAGTCGACCCGCGAGGCGCGGTTGATCGCCGCGGCACTCGGCGGCCATGTCCGCATCCTCGACTGGCAGCGCGCCAATTCGGGCATCGTCAATGTGGTCGAGATCGAGCGGAACGTCATGTTCCTGATCCTGACGCTGATCATCGTCGTCGCGGCGTTCAACATCATCTCCAGCATGATCATGATGGTCAAAGACAAGGGCCGCGATATCGCGATCCTGCGAACGATGGGCGCCTCACGGGCGATGATCCTGCGTATTTTCATGCTGAGCGGTGCGAGCATCGGGTTTGTCGGCACCCTCGCCGGCTTTGCGCTCGGCATCGTCGTCACCCGCAACCTCGAAGCGCTCCGTGAATTCCTGCAGAACATGCTGCATGTCGAGTTGTTCTCGGCCGAGTTCTATTTCTTCACTCGAATCCCGGCGCATATAGACCCCGGTGAAGTCGCCTCGGTCGTGACCATGGCGCTCGCTCTCTCCTTCCTCGCCACGCTCTATCCGTCTTGGCGCGCCGCGCGGCTCGACCCGGTCGAAGCCTTGCGCTACGAATGAACTTGCGATGCCGGAGGGGGCGGCGCTCGAGCTCCGCGGGGTCCGCCGCGTCTTCAAGCAGGCCGGCACCGAACTTTGCGTTCTGAACGGGGTCGATCTCGCGTTGCGATCGGGCGAGATCGTGGCACTCGTCGGTCCGTCCGGAGCCGGAAAGTCGACCTTGTTGCACGTGGCGGGTCTGCTCGAGCGTCCCGATGGCGGGGCGGTGCTGATCGCCGGGGAGGATTGCGGCAACCTGTCCGATGAACGGCGGACTCTGCTGCGGCGCTCCGAAATCGGCTTCGTCTATCAGTTTCATCATCTGTTGCCGGAATTCTCGGCGCTCGAAAACGTCATGCTGCCGCAGATGATCGCCGCCGCGCCGCGCCGACGAGCGCGGGAAAAGGCCGCCGCCCTCCTCGACCGGGTCGGTCTCGCGGCCCGCGCCGGACATCGGCCGGCGCGCCTCTCGGGCGGCGAGCAGCAGCGCGTCGCGATCGCTCGCGCGCTCGCCAACGACCCCAAGATCCTGCTCGGCGACGAGCCGACCGGCAACCTCGATCACGCAACCGGCGACAGCGTCTTGGAGACGCTCCTCGATCTCGTCCGCCACAGCGGCCTCGCCGCCCTGATCGCGACGCACAACCTCGATCTCGCCCGCCGTCTCGACCGCATCGTCGCGCTCGAGGATGGGCAGCTGAGGACTGTCGCTTGAGCCGCCGATTCGCCAAGGGTGCGATCCGAGACGAACCGGGTCCAGCCCACGCACAGCGACAAAGGGGGGGTGTCGCGACCACGGCTGAAATCTGAAGCAGCCCATGCCATGTTGCGGGCATGCCGCTCGCCGATTTCGTTCATCTTCGCGTTCATACCGCCTATTCGCTGTCGGCCGGAGCGATCCGGACCAAGGAGCTGGTCGAGCTCTGCAAGGCCGAGCGCATGCCGGCGGTGGCAGTCACCGATACCGGCAACCTGTTCGGCGCGCTCGAAGTCGCGACGACCTGCGCCGCGGCGGGCGTTCAGCCGATCATCGGTTGCGAGATCGCCCTCGAGCGCAACGGCGCGTCGGAGGGGAGCCTGCCGACTCGCGGCCTTTCCGAGCCGGACCGGATCGTGCTCCTGACGCAGAACGAAGCGGGCTATCGCAATCTGCTCGATCTCGTCAGCCGATCCTATCTCGCGGGCGAGGTGCCGACCGAGCCGGGGATCACCCATTCGGACCTCGCCGCGGCAGGTGAGGGCCTTCTCTGCCTCACCGGAGGACCGCGGGGTCCGGTCGGCCGGCTTCTCGCCGAGGGCCAGGCCGACGCTGCCGAAGCCGTTTTGACGCAACTCGCGGGCCTGTTCCCGAACCGGCTCTATGTCGAGCTCATGCGGCACGGTATGCCCGACGAGACGCGGACCGAGCCGGGCCTCGTCGAGCTGGCGTATCGTCACGACTTGCCGCTCGTCGCGACCAACGACGCCTATTTTCCCGATCGCGATTTTTACGAGGCGCACGACGCGCTGCTCTGCGTTGCCGAGACGACCGTCGTCGCCGATCAGGAACGCAAGCGGCTGACCTCGCATCATTACTTCCGTTCGGCCGCGGAAATGCGGGCGCTCTTCGCCGATCTCCCCGAGGCCTGCGACAATACCCTCGTCATCGCCCGCCGCTGCGCTTTCATCCCGCAGCCACGGCAGCCGATTTTGCCGGCATTTCCGACGGTCGATGGGTTCGACGAGGAAACCGCGCTGCGCCGCGCGGCGCAAGCCGGACTGGAGGAACGGCTCGCCCGCGCCGAGATCGGCGGCGCCGCCGCAACACCCTATGGCGAGCGCCTCGAATTCGAGCTCGACACGATCGTGCGGATGGGATTTGCCGGCTACTTCCTGATCGTCTCGGACATCATCCAGTGGGCGAAACGCCAGGGCATCCCGGTCGGTCCCGGGCGAGGCTCCGGGGCCGGCTCGGTCGTCGCCTGGGCCTTGACGATCACCGATCTCGATCCGCTGCGCTTCGGCCTGCTGTTCGAGCGGTTTCTCAACCCCGAGCGGGTGTCGATGCCGGATTTCGACATCGATTTCTGCCAGGACCGGCGCGACGAGGTGATCCGCTACGTCCAGCAGAAATACGGGCGCGACCGCGTCGCGCAGATCATCACCTTCGGCAAATTGCAGGCCCGCGCGGTGCTGCGCGATGTCGGCCGGGTGCTCGGCGTGCCCTACGGGCAGGTCGATCGGCTGTGCAAGCTCGTGCCCAATAACCCGGCGCATCCGGTCACGCTCGAAGAGGCGATCGCCGGCGAGCCGGCATTACAGCAGCAGCGCGACACCGACGAGACCGTGGCCCGGCTGATGACGATCGCGTTGAAGCTAGAAGGGCTCTACCGGCATGCCTCGACCCATGCCGCGGGCGTGGTGATCGGCGATCGCCCGCTGACCGAGCTCGTGCCGCTCTACCGCGACCCGCGTTCCGACATCCCGGTCACCCAGTTCAACATGAAATGGGTGGAGCTCGCCGGGCTCGTGAAATTCGACTTTCTCGGCCTCAAGACCCTGACGGTGCTCGCCCGTGCCCGGGATCTGCTGGCCGCGCGCAGCGTCGGCCTCGACCTTGAGAACCTGCCGCTCGACGATCGTGGCGCCTACGAGCTGCTCGCGCGCGGCGAGACGGTCGGCGTGTTCCAGCTCGAAGGTGCGGGCGTGCGGGACATGCTCAAAAGGCTCCGCCCCGATTGCTTCGAGGACATCATCGCGGTCGTCTCGCTGTACCGCCCGGGGCCGATGGAGAACATCCCACGCTATATCGCGGTAAAGCACGGCGAGGAGACCGCCGACTATCTGCACCCGGCGATCGAGGGGATCCTGAAGGAAACCCACGGGATCATGATCTACCAGGAGCAGGTCATGCAGATCGCCCAGGTACTGGCCGGCTACAGCCTCGGCAGCGCCGATCTCTTGCGCCGGGCGATGGGCAAGAAGATCCCGGCCGAGATGGAGGCGCAACGCCAGCTGTTTATCGAAGGTGCCGCCGCGCGCGGGGTCGATGCCGGGCTCGCCGACCACATCTTCGACCAGATGGCCAAGTTTGCCGGCTATGGCTTCAACAAGTCGCATGCCGCGGCCTATGCGCTCGTCGCCTATCAGACGGCCTATCTGAAGGCCAACTACCCGGTCGAGTTTCTCGCGGCGCTGATGACGCTCGATCTCGGCAACACCGACAAGCTCAACGTTTTTCGCCAGGAGCTCGACCGGCTCGGCATTCGTCTCCTGCCGCCGGATATCAACCGCTCCGAGGTGACGTTTGCAGTCGAGCCTGAAATCCCCACCCTTCCCTCCCCCGCCAGCGGGGGAGGGAAGGGTGGGGGCAAGCCGGCGATTCGCTACGCGCTCGCCGCGGTCAAGGGGGTGGGCGGGCAGGCGATGAGCGAGCTCGTCGCCGAGCGCGCCGACCATGGCCGCTTCAAGGACCTGGTCGATTTCGCCCGCCGCCTCGATGCCAAGAGCTTCAACCGGCGGCAGTTCGAGAACCTCGCCAAGGCCGGCGCGTTCGACAGCCTGAACCCGAACCGGGCGCAGACTTTTGCCGCGGCCGAGCAGCTTTTGCGCCACGCGAGCCTCGCGGCCGAGGAGCGCGAGAGCCGGCAGGAGAGCCTCTTCGGCAAGCTCGATCCGAGCTTTGCACCGCGCCCGACCTTGCCGCTGGTGGCCGATTGGCCACCGGTCGAGCGGCTGCAGCACGAGTTCGCGGCGATCGGCTTCTATCTGTCGAGCCATCCGCTCGACCCCTACGGCAAGAGCCTCGAGCGCGCCGGCGTCATCCGCTTCGCCGAATTGCCGGCGGGTCTGGCGGCGAACGGCGCGACCCGCTTCAAACTCGCCGGCATCGTCGTCGGCCGCAAGGAGCGCACCTCGGCGCGGGGCAATCGGTTCGCCTTCGTCCAGATGTCGGATCCGAGCGGGATCTTCGAGGTCACCCTGTTCGCCGAGACGCTGAGCGAGACGCGGGGGTTACTCGATTCGGCTGAGCCGCTGGTTGTCACGGTCGATGTGCGCACCGAGGAGGAGAGCCTGCGCCTGACCGCCCAGAAGATCGAGCCGCTCGACGCGGTCGTCGCTCATGCCGCGGTGGGGCTGCGAGTGTTCGTCGGCGAGGCGCGCGCGCTGTCGAGCCTCAAAAGCGTTATCGCCCGCGAGGCGGGCGGCCGCGGCCGCGTCACGGTCGTCCTGGACCTGCCCTCCCGCGAGGTCGAGATCGCCATCCCCGGCGGTTTCAAAGTCGACCCGCGGACCCGCGCCGCAGTCAAGTCGCTGCCCGGCATCACCGACGTGCATGACATCTGACCGGGGGCCAAGTACAACGAAATCGCGTTTTCGTCCCAAAGGAGACGTGGCGCGCGCGAGCAGTATCGGGCTTATCTCAAGAGCTTAATGCGAAAGTTCCTGCCGCCCGGAGCAACGAATTCGGCCTCCGAGATCAACCGGATCTGCACCGCTCTCAGGGAGCGAAAACAACGAGGGCCGGTGCAGCCCTTAGGCGTTGATCGAGGCGAGCTCCTCGATGCGCAGTCCGCCGCGAACCCGGGTAACCAACTCGTCTGGGTTATAGACGACACCGACCGGGTTCTTATCGGTCGCCGAACGCCCTCGCATATAGGCCTTGCCTTCGGTCGCGGTGGCGAGGTTGTCGACCAAGAGCTCGACCTGGTTGTTATCGGGATCGTGGTAGTACATCGAAGTCGTGACGCCATGGTTCACGCACCGATGCGGGCCAATGCCTATTTGTTCCAAGCGCTGATAATTGTCGATCAAATCATCAAGGCTGCCAAAGGTGAACGCGACGTGATTTAGGCCCGCGGCGTCCGGCTGCCGCTCCACCAGCGGCCCGGGGTCGAGAAAGGCCACCCGGTGGTGCTCGTCGTCATAGCTGATGAACGAGATGCGCTCGGCTTCGTAAAGGATCTCGGCTCCAAGCACCGTGCAGTACCAATCGATCATCTCGCGACGGCGATTGGTCTGGAGCACGATGTGCGACAGCTTTTTTGGTGATGCCATTATCGCCTCCTAATCCGATACAGAATCGTCGCAGAATGGGTGCACGGGAAGACCGAGCAAGTCAAGGACTCGGGGTGGCATGGGCAGCAAAATCCGGCGCTTTAGTCGTCGCTCAGGCTCAGCACGGCGTGACCCCCGAGACACCTCGCGCACGCCGCCAGCGCCTCCCGGCCCTCGGTTTGGAGCCCAAAAAACGGACAGATCGTCTGCTAACCAAACCTTGACATGTCATCTGCTACGGACCTACGGGTGCAATCTTGTTTTCACCGCGGGCGGGAAACCACACAGTTGCGGCGGCCGAAGGCAGAATTCGGGGAATGTCGATTTAAGACGGCATCGCATGAGTGATCTTGTGATCTTTGGTGTCAGCAACATGTTGGGCGACGTTTTTGATTGCGCACTCGCCTTGGGCCACCGAATTTCTTGTGTTGTGCTCAACCGCACCGAGGTTTTGCGTCCGCGCACGAAGGGTGTGCATGAGCGCATACGACAACTCGCTTATCCGCCGCGCCTCGTCGACATCGACAGCTTCGTACCGCAGGGGGCCGAGATCTATGTGCTGGGGACCACCCACCCAAACCGTACCGTCCTGGTGGAGGATCTTAAGACTCGGTTCGGTATCGTTTTGGCGCCAATGGTTCACCCGACAGCCTATGTCTCTCCGCTGGCCCGGCTTGGCGAGGGCGTGTACGTCGGAGCCCAATCGGTCGTCGCGCCTGGCGCGGTGCTTCATGACCACGTATTCGTCAACCGCGGCGTCACTATCGGCCACGACACTGTGGTCGAGCCTTTCGTCCGGCTTGGTCCCGGGTGTCATGTGGCCGGCCATGTCGTCGTCGGCCGCGACACGACCATCGGCATCGGCGCCACGATCATAGAGGAGCTGGTGATCGGTTCCGGCGCCGTGGTAGCCGCCGGCGCGGTGGTCATCAACGATATCGAGGCCGGGGCATTGGTGGCGGGAGTGCCCGCCATCGCCAAACGCCGCCCGGACGGGGAAGGGACATGACCATGGCGGGAGCGGTGCCCTTGCTGCAGGTCGGTCGTCCGTGTCTGCCCCGGGCAGAGACGCTGCTCCCGTATCTGCGCCGTATCGACGAGGCGCGCTGGTACACAAACCGCGGACCGTTGGTACAAATGTTTGAGGCGCGCCTGGCGGAACATTTTCAGATTGCGAGCGCCCGCGCCGTGCATGTGGCGACGGTTGCCTCCTGCACGACCGGGCTTATCCTGGCGCTGAAGGCAGCGGTCGGCCAGCGGCGCGGCGTCTGCCTGCTGCCGAGTTGGACCTTTGCTGCCACCGCCTGCGCCGTATCTGCCGCAGGGCTTACCGGTCACTTTGTCGATATCGAACCGGACAGCTGGTTGATCGATCGCCGGCAGCTCGCCGAATTACTGACCCTCGCTCCAACAGAATTTGCGGCCCTGCTGCTGGTGCACCCGCCCGGGTCGGCGATCGATCTAGATCCGTGGCGGCAAGTCGCTCTCGACCACGGCTTGGCGCTCGTCGTCGACGCGGCCGATTGTTTCGATTGCGTGCGTCCGGAGCCTTGGCTGCAAGTTATCAGTCTGCATGCCACGAAGGCCTTCGGCATTGGTGAAGGCGGCATCGTACTGTCATCCGAGGCGGAGGGGGTGGAGTTTGTGCGGCGGCTTGGCAATTTCGGCTTTACCCGCGACCGAGTGGCCGCTTCCCCGGGGATCAATGGGAAGATCAGCGAATATGCCGCGGCGGTCGGTCTCGCCGCCCTCGATGCCTGGCCGCAGATCCGGGCGCGTTGGCGGGAGCGGGCCGAGGCTTACCGCCGCGTGCTCGCCACCTATGATCTCGACCTTCTGTTTCCCGCCGACTCAGCCTGCGCCATCGCAATGGTCGATCTTGGCGGCCCGCATGCCGCGGCGGTCGCCCCCGAATTGCTGGGCGAAGGCGTCGAGACCCGGCGCTGGTGGGGTGAGGGATGTCACCGCCACCCGGCCTTCGCCGAATGGACTCGCGGCCCTATGTCGGTCACCGAATCCCTGGCAGCGCGCGTGCTCGGCATCCCGTTTCATCTCGACCTCACCGAATCCCAGATGAACCGGATCGG
>Ga0074045_10004610_pt1 | contig 12173 bp, 10 predicted proteins | sample BogForMeECP23OM2_FD_94442 | JGI IMG/M metagenome (GOLD analysis project Ga0074045, IMG submission 94442) | Bog forest soil microbial communities from Calvert Island, British Columbia, Canada - Bog Forest MetaG ECP23OM2 | ecosystem: Environmental > Terrestrial > Soil > Wetlands ...
AAGACCGTTGGCTCGCTTCACTTGGGCCGATCGGCCACAACTCGAAGGCTGGAATGCCTCAGCGCGTGCTCCCACTCACCGAAAGCTGATCAGCTTCCCGGACTAACGCCTATCAAGGCCGCCAATGCTTTGTAAGCCACCGCCGGTGGCACTGGCACATATCCGATTTGCGACGAGTATCGCTGACCATCCTGCAGTGACCACCGGAAGAGGTCCCGGATCGCGTTCGCAGTTTGAGGATCGGGGTAATTCTTGCGCAGCAATACCCACGAGTAGGTCACGATTGGATATGATTCCGCGCCGCTTGGGTCTGGAACAAATGCTCTGAGATTGTCGGGAAGATCAGCCGTAGCCAGACCCGTCATGCAGCTCTGCTCAGACGGCTGTATGTACTTGCCTTCTTTGTTTTCAAGGGCAGCCATGTCCAATCCGAGTCTGTTCGCAAACTCGTAGCCGACGTAACCGATCGATCCGACAGATTTCTCGATCATGCCCGCCACGCCTTCGTTTCCTTTGGCTCGCATCGCGTTTCCCGGCCAATTGACAATGACGGCTGGGCCAAACAGGCTGCGCCATCGGTCGCTGGCCGCGGCGAGATTATTGGTGAATGCAAACGTCGTTCCGCTGTTGTCCTCGCGGACCGCAGTGACAATCGTCAGGTTCGGCAGTTTCACGCCAGGATTCGATCTGGCGATCCGGGGGTCATTCCAGTTCTTGATCTCCCCGAGAAAGATGCCGGCGTAAGCCTCGCGCGACAGCTTAAGATCGCCATGGAAGTTGGGAAGGTTGTAGGCCAGCACAACGCACGCGGAGGTGACCGGCACCATGAGCACGTCATTATTTGCTTGTGCGAGCTCCGCGTCGGACATGGCGGAGTCGCTCGCTCCGAAATCAATTTTCTGTTCGTCCGGGACGTCTTTTCCGATAAATCGCCGAACACCTTCTCCGCTACCAACCGATGCATACTTTATGAAAATATTCGGATGGCTGTTGTGATAGACCGTGAACCACCGGTTGAAGAGCACCGCGTCAAACGAGGAACCGGCTCCCGTCAACAATACGCTTCCGGGCGGGAGCTTGGCATCGCCTGCACCCGCTTTTGAGCTGGTGCAGCCTAGCAAGAGTGCCAAAAGTGCAACCGCCGCAAGCACAGACACATCCCGAAATACCGAAAGACGCACTCTCGTTGCCGCCATGATGGTCGTTCCTCCGTAGGGCACTCGCCGACTCATTTCCACTTCGACATTTGGGGACTGCACGTCGGTGACTGGACAATCGCCAGAATGCAAGCTGCTGAAAGCGGCTAGCTCGCCACTAGCTGAACTCGCCGCGTATGTATTCCCTCGTGTGCTTCTCTTTCGGGTTGTCAAACATTTCCTTCGAGTCGCCGAACTCCACCAGATAACCCGTGCGCCCGCCCTGCGTCGTGTCCACGTACAGGAACCCCGTCTTGTCGGCAACACGTTGCGCCTGTTGCAGGTTATGGGTCACGATGGCAATGGTGTAGCGGTCTTTCAGCTCCAGCATGAGCTCTTCAATCCTGCGGGTTGCGATGGGGTCGAGCGCGGAGCAGGGTTCATCCATCAACAGCACTTCGGGATCGGTGGCAACCGCGCGCGCGATACACAGCCTCTGCTGTTGACCACCAGACAGCGATAGCCCGCTGTTTTGCAGCTTATCTTTGACTTCGTCCCAAAGGGCGGCGCGTTTCAGGGCCTGCTCGACTTTCTCCGTTTTGTTCCCCTTGTAGTTGTTGATCCTGAGACCGAAGGCGACGTTATTGAATATGCTGGTGGCAAAAGGGTTTGGCTGCTGAAACACCATTCCGATGTAACGCCGTACTGCCACGGGATCGATCGCCGGGTCGTAAATGTCTTTTCCGCGATACTTCACGTGGCCGTTGAAGCGAAATCCGCGGACCAGGTCGTTCATACGATTCAGGCAGCGCAATACTGTGCTCTTGCCGCAACCCGACGGCCCGATGAACGCCGTGATTGCGTTCTTCTTGATTGGGATTTTCGTGTCACGAACTGCCTTGAATGTCCCGTAGTACAGCTCCTTGATTTCGCAATCCATAACGACATCGTCGCCGTTGGATTTCAATGGCGCGCCGGCCGGTTTGGCGGCATAAGTATCGTGACTGGGAACCTTTCCTGTAGCCATCTGCAAACACTCCTATTGATTGACCTGTTGCCGAGAAAAACTCTGGCCGATGAGGTTGGTGATCAGGACGAGAGCAACCAGAACAAGCGCGGCCGCCCAAGCCAATTCAACTTGATTCTTAAAGGGCATGCCGGAGAAGTTATAGATCAGCACTGCCAGCGACGCGGTGGGCTGCATCAGATCGATGCGGCCATTGCTGGCCAGCCAGTAATTGCTGAACAACGCCGTGAACAGAAGCGGCGCCGTCTCGCCTGCAGCGCGGGCAATAGCTAACATCACGCCAGTGAGTATTCCCGGCATTGCCGTCGGCAGAAGCACCATCCATACCGTTTGCGTGCCGGTTGCTCCCAAGCCGATCGAGGCCTCCTTCATCTTGGCCGGCACCATTGCAATGGCGCTCTCCGAAGTCAGGATGATGGTTGGCAACATGAGAATGGAGAGCGCAACCGCCCCTGCGATCGCGGAGTAACCACCTGTCGCCAGAACAATGGCACCGTACGCAAATACGCCGGCGAGAATCGACGGGAAGCCAGTCAGCACCTTGGCAGAAAATCTGACTGCTCCTGCCAGCTTGCTGGCGCCTGCCTGCGCCAGGAACACCCCGGTGAGGACGCCCAGCGGAACCGTAATGAGGGTCGCGATTCCCACCATGATCAGCGTACCGACAATGGCGTTGCCAAATCCCCCGCCCTGTTCCAGCGGAGCCGGCGGTAATTGGGTGAACAACGCCAGTCCGAGCTTTCGCCCACCACGCCAGATCAGCATCCACAGAACTGCGAACAACGGGATGAGGGCGAGCAGAGTCATGCCTGTAACGAGCCAGCTCAGAATGATGCTGAACAGAGTGCGCGGACGATAGAGGGAAAGCTCGAGTTCCGCAAAGTCAACACCGGCAAACGGATCCTTTTCGGCTTCCGCCTCGGCGCGATGCAGCAGGGTCTCCGCTTCGCTCGGAGGTTTCGCCTTGACGCGGTCGCTGTCGCTCATTTCGCCTCCGACTTGGCTGCCGCCCGCTCGAGCACGAGTGCGCCGAACATATTTACAACCAGGGTGATGGCCAGCAGCACCAAGGCTGCGTACATGAGTACTGGGATCTCTTTGGCGCCAGCTTCGGGAAAGCTGTTGGCCAACAGCGCAGCGAGAGTGTTGGCAGGTGAAAACAGCGAAACGGTCAACCGGTTGGCATTGCCCACCAACATGGCCAGCGCCATGGTCTCGCCCAACGCACGTCCAAAAGCGAGAACGACACCGCCAAAGATTCCCCGCGACGCTGTTGGTAGGAGTACGCCAAGGATGGTCTCCCAACGGGTGGCGCCCAGTCCGTATGCCGCCATGCGCAGCTTGGGAGGCACCGAGATCAAGGCGTCGCGACTGATCGCCGTGATCGTCGGGAGGATCATGATCGACAGTACGAACACGGCCGGCAGAATACCTGGGCCGCTAAGGTCCGTGGAGAATAGCGGAAACCAGCCAAACTGCGCGTGCAGCCAGTTGCAGCCGGGACGGATCAGCGGAATCACGACGAACAGGCCCCACAAGCCGTAAACCACGCTGGGTACCGCCGCCAACAACTCGATGAGGTTCTTCAACAAAACCTCGAGCCGATCGGGCAGCTTTCCCCAGAAGGGGTGAAAGTGCAGATTGAAGTTCTTCAGGATCTTGAAGACGGCTTCTCCCAGGTAGCCCTCGCTGAGGAAGACGGCGGCAGCGATACCGAACGCCGAGCCGAAGAATAGCGCCAAGAGAGAGGTGTACAGCGTGCCCCAGATTTCCGGCAGGATTCCGTACGTACCCTTATTTGGATCCCAGGTTGCCTGGTAAAGAAAACTCAGACCATGCTCGCGGAAAGCCGGTATCGCCTTGACTGCGATCTCAAACACGAGCAGGGCAATCAATACAATGGTCAGTGCGGCAAATCCCACACACAGGCGGCGGAAGAGCACATCGATCCACCGCTGCGCCTTTGACGGCGGCTGCCACGTCTGGCCGACGTGCCAAGCCGCTTCGTCTTCAAGTCGAGTTGTACCCGGAACCGATGTCATAGCAAGCCTGAAGATCCAGGCGATTGCAATTCGAATATGCAGCTAATTACTTACTAAAGAGCGTCGGCGGCCGCCTTCACCTGGGCGACAACCGGCGGTGGCAGCGGCACATAGCCTAATGACTCAGATTCCTTCTGGCCATCGGTGAGGCCGTAAGTTACCAGCCCCTTCAGCGCATCGAGCTTGTCTTTGTTGTCGTATTTCTTGTAAAGAATCATCCACGTAAAGGTGACGATCGGATAGGCGTCTTGGCCTTCCGGATCTGACACCCAAGCGACGAGGTCGGTTGGCATTTGCGCCGAAGCGAGAGCAGCCTCGGCCGAGGCAGTCGATGCCGCAACGTAATTCCCCGACTTGTTTTCCAGCGTCGCTGTCGGCAGGTTCTGGCTGTGCGCGTAACCGTATTCGATATAGCCAATCGAACCCGGAGTGGTAAGGATGCTTGCGGTGACACCTTCGTTGCCCTTCGAGCGTGTTCCTACCGGCCAGTTGGGCATATTATTCACGCCAATGGCCTTCTGAAACTCGGGGCTGATCGCGGCCAGGTGCTTGGTGAACACGAAGGTCGTGCCGCTGCTGTCCGCGCGGACAATCACGTTGATCGGCAGATCGGGAAGCTTGACACCGGGATTCGCCTTGGCGATCAGCGGGTCGCTCCACTTGGTCACCTTGCCGTCAAAAATCCCAGCGTACGCCTCCCTGGGGAGGCGGAGGTTCGGGACGTCTTTCAGATTGTAGGCGAGGACGATACTGCCCGCCGTCATAGGTAACAATTGAACTCCGCCCTCCACCTTCGCCATGTCTTACGGCTTAATGGCCGCATCACTGGCGGCAAAATCGACCGTCTTGTCCATGAAGCTCTTAACGCCGCTGCCGCTGCCGACGGATTGGTAGTCAACCTGAATATTCGGATGCGCGCTGCTGTATGTCTTGAACCATTTCAGATACAAGGGAGCCGGAAAACTCGCTCCCGCACCCTGCAGCTTCACGAAGTTACCCTTGCTTCCGCTGCAAGCGATCAAACTTACAGAAACCGCAACCAGCAAAGTGACAATAGCGAATCGTTTAATGAACATATCGATTTCCCCTCATAGAAACCGCTTAATAGCGTAAGGTGGCGACGCGGACGCCGACATTCCTTGACGGGATCCGCCGAGCTCAATAGGTACGGTAGCGGAATTGGCATTCCGAATTTACACCCCAGAATTGCTCAGAGTTGTTAGGAGAATGTTAATTTCTCATGAACAACTCTCCAGGACTGGGCTGAATTTCGATGCGCTTTCGGAAATATCACAGGCACGCCGAAGATGTATGCGAGGGCTTGGCCCGATACCCGTTCGGTTGTGTGCGCGCACATTTCAATGCCTCCCACTACGGCAGGTTGTAACGCAACTGGCCGAAGATCATGTTGGCGTGCGCCTGATTGGGGCCTGTTCCAGCCACCCAGGGAGAGAGCATCTCGTAGGCATACTGTGCGCCCCACTGCACCGAGCCCACGTTCTCGAACTTCCAGACCACACGCGAGTAACCGCCGGTGATTTCCTGGATCAACCGGTCGGCATTGGTGTTGGCTCCCGGATAGCCGTAGCCGACGCAGCAGCTGCCGTCGCTATTGGCGGTGGCATTCTTCTGCGCATACAGGCCGCTGTAGTAGAAGTAGATTCCACTGATTTTGCTGGGTGCGATCTCGAAGCCGCTGACCCACGAGTAAGAGTGAATCGGCGAGATAGTGCCGTTGGCCTTCACGATGGCATCAGGAGCCAGTCCGCCGATGTAGCGGCCAGCGCCGTCGGTGGCGAAGCCGTCCAACACCAGACGTACACCTTTCACGATTTCCGCAGTGAAGTTGGCACCCACGCCCCAGCCGAAGGCGTAGTCTTTGCCGGAAACAGTGACGCCGTTCCAGCTACGGAAGACCCGCATCACCGTGCCCGCATCAAAGTGGATCGCACGCTCGCCCATCTTGCCGTCAAATGCCCCCTTGAATACGAAGTCGGGAGTCATGTTGGGGACCTTTAACTCGTTGGCGCCGGTGTTGTACTGCGTGATGAGGATGCTGCTGAGCGCACTGGGGTACACAACGTTGTTGCCCACCTGCTGCTCCGGGTTCTCCAAGGAGAAGCCGAACCAGGTGCCCGGGGAGGCCTTATAGGCGATCCTTAACTGCGGATAACGGCCCCGCACCAGACCCGCCACATAGTTGGTATCGACGACTTGGGTGGTGGCGACGTCGCCTGGCCAAGGCAGGATGCCCTTCTTCAACGGCGTCATGAGCGTGAATAATTGGCCGCCGGTCAAGTCCCATTTGCCCTTCGACCAGTCGAACCAGGCCTGCCTGATGCGGAATGTGTAGCTCGAGCTGGTCACCGCAATGGTGCCGGCGTTGGGCGAGCCGCCGAAGTCCATTTCGAAATAGCCGGCTGCCTTGCTGGTGTTGAGGTCCACATCGGCGCGCAAGGCTAGGCGCGTGCTCTGCGGCGATATGCGGAACTCGCTGGTGTTGCCGGGCACCGTGCTATCGAACGGGATGTTGGCGAAGCTGGTGCCCACGTTGCCGCCCGAGTTGGTCGAACGCCACACCATGGTCATCGCCGGATAGCCGAGCAGACGAATCTTTGCCGGACCCAGTTTCAAAGCTGGCGTGACGGGCGTGGCGTCGGCGATTTCCGGACCGCGCTGCAACTCCTCTTCCACCGCTTCCTGCTCGGCCAGCGTGGGCTCTTGATCAGCGGGCGTTGCCTGGTTGTCAGGTGTCTGCACCGCATGGCCATCCGCTCTCAAGTCCACGGTGCGATCCACCGCTGGCACGAGCTTCGCGGTGCCGGAGCCGTTTTGCACCACGCCAATCAACATCTGCTGCTGCTCGGCCATAGCGGACTGCAGTTTCTGGATCTGCGCCTGCTGCTGCTCTAGCGCCTTCTGTTGCACGCCGACCAACGACCTCAGTTGTTCGATTTCAGTCGTCGCAGGAGATGACTGCGCAATAACGGAAAGTGGAGTTGCGAGCAGAACCGTAGCAAATAATAGGAAGAGAACTTGGGATTTCACGGTGCCTCCTTTTGCGGACCCCACAAATAGCGTGGAGACAGCGTAGGCACCGAATGCGACTGACGGGTAACGGGGAGGTCAACAATCTGTCAATTGCGACGAAGACTCCGCCCGCGGCGCGGGCCAGGATCAGTCCTCAGGCTATGAGGCGCTCTGCTCATCATTTCGCCAGAACGTATTGTCCGAGCCTGAGCGCGATTCGATGAATTTCAGGTAAATAATCGCGCCTTGGGCTTCACGCAGTGTTTCGGCGGAGCATATTCACTTGATCTGCAACCATCCGGCGAATTCTAATGCGAGTTTCCATGACCTTCGACCAACCCACAACCACACGAACCACAAGTACCTCATCCCTGGTGTTCAAACGCCTCGATACATACTTCCTGTTTCCTTTTGCGTTGGACAAGGAAGCCATTCAGGAGGACCATCCGCAAGCTTGGCCCGGAAAAACACGATGGATCGATGGACTGGATTCCTGGATAGCCGGCCACAGCGGTCGCGATGCGTCGCAGGGTGTACCCGGACTCGGACCCTGGAAGCGATCGAGCTATGCGGAGTTCGATCTCGACTCTCCCGGCTATTCCGATCTGCTTTTCTTCCACTCGATTGTCCGGCACGTCTTCTTCGATACCAATATTGGGCGTCATCCCGACGATCAGGAGAACCAGCTTCGTTGTTACACAATAGATTTGAGCCAGCCAACCCGGCTTTGGTTTGAAGGTAGCGACGCACTCGGCGGAGGGGCGCGCGCGGAAGTTACCGACTTGAGGTTGTACCTTTCAGCTCAGGGTATTGGTGTTTTATCCATTGGTGTCTCTGCCGACGCAATCGATGCAGAGCAGGCACTGTGGATCAACCGGCGGTTACGGAAGCTGTATCCGGTCAACGCTGACAGTGTCCGGCACGGACTAACTCCAAACTGGCTCGCGCTCCGCCTGGAACAAGGATCGCGGGTGGAAACCATCTGCGAGGAGAGGTTTGAGCATCCCGCGATGGTGGGCTTTTATCCGCCCCTGGCCAATACTGTGAAGGGCCTGTTGTATTTCGCCGATTATTCGCAGGAAGAGTATGAACCGGTGCTCGATGAAAACATGCTTGTGTACTCGTACGCTGAACTCGACACAGGAATGATTTCGACGGCAGGGTCTTCCGCCGCCTTTGAGAAGACAGTGGACGACTTTCTTTTCCTCGGCCACAAACATGCCGAAGCAACCGAACACTCGTCTGGCGATTCAACGACTCTCTTCGGCTTTACGACCCACAGCTGTTCTGTTTTGAGGTTGTGTTCTGCACCGACGAAGCAACCAGAAGCTGGCGATCGCCGGCGCGCTGTTGTTGCTGTCCAGATGCAGAATGAACTGGAAGTGGATCGGGCGTTCCACACCCGCTATTACCTGATGGCTGTAATCGCCTTGTTCTACCGCGCCGTGCTTCTGGATTTCAGCGAGCGCGGTGCTCTGGTTTCAAGGCGATTGCTGCAAGACCAGCAGAGTGGCAGGCTGACGCTGCCCAGCATCACCATGGTGAACGAACTGCGCACGGAATTCCTCAATTTCAGCAGCTACTGGCATTTCGATGACGTCTCCAGCAAGCAAACGGAAAATGATCTGTTTCGCCGGCTGTGTGGGGAGTACAAGATTGCCGACATGAAGGCGGTTCTGGCGGACGAGTTCAGACACATGGCCGAGTTCGTTTACAACTTCTATCAGTTGAGAAACACCGAAGCCGTCAACCGGCTGGCCGTTCTGAGCCTTGTTTTTGGCGGCGGCGCTGTGTTGACCGGGTTTTTCGGGATGAATTTCGGCCGCGAGTTTGGCCACTTCTTCTTCGAGGGCGAGAGTGGCTGGGGGTTTGGCCACTACTTTATGGTTGTACTGGTTTGTTGCTTCGTTTTTGGGTCCCTCGCGCTCGGAACCTACATAGTTCTGCGGAACTGGCGTGAATATTTCACGATCTTGAATCCGCCGAAGAAGGACAGGTCCTCCAGCAGCCTGAAACGCGACCGGTGATTTTTCAACCTGGCCAGCACAACGCAGCGGAATGACCAAGTGCCATGCCATACGCTGGCGGCACTATATCGCGAACCGTAAGGCGAACATGCGCAGTGTGGTTTAGGATGCGAGATTCAGCGATCGTCATTACGCTTTATGTCTTGCTGTGTCTTGCGGCTGCTCCGCAAACTGCGCTTGCCCAAGAACCGACGACGAGCGATCCACAGCGGCGGCAAGTCTCGTCCCAGCCACCGGCGACCGCTACTCCTTCGGGAGCGCAGACCACGGTGCCTGCAAAACCCCGTCCCGATGATGCCCTCGACAATCCAGTGCTGAAACAGGCGGACGAAGAAGACATCATTACCTACATAGAGTCCCACGTCATGTTCAAGTACAACCATGATGAGTACGATGGAGGCGCCAGCGGCGAGCGTGTGCGGATCGATTGGCTTCAGGCGTTTGGACCTGCGAATCGAATGGCAGCGGGAATCGAACTCCCTTTGATCCACTTTAATGGCAGCAACGGCGAGCCAAGTGGCAGCGGACTCGGCGACATCAAGCTGGAATTCCGAGGTATGCTCGGCAAAGGCTTTTGCCAAGCGCGCCGCCGGATATCTCGACTGGGATACCTACTATGACTTCAACGCTAGCGAGTACGCGCAAGCCCTGAAGGTGGGACTCGAGTTTCAATTAGACAACAAGGAAAAATGGGGTCTGTCGCCCTATTTCCAATTTCCGTTGAATCACTTTACCCGTATAACGGAGATTAAGAATTCTGTCGGCATCGATTTGAGTTACAACTTCTGAGCACGCCGTCTTTCGCAGTCGAGAGTGTGTGTGTGATCGACTGGAATTGCGCTGCCCTGTCGTCTGGGTGTTTACTGCGGCTTTCCAGTGTAGTGTTCGGTCGAATGCACAGCGGCGTGATCCTCTGCCGACTCCAGATGCGTGAACACTTCCGCAGGCGTGCTGAGTTCAGATGGCAAGCGTTCTTCCAGCAGCGTCGCCAGGCGATGCGCTTCGCCGACGGCCATGGAGCGCGGGAATAGCAGGTGCACCTCGATCAGTTGCCGGTATCCGGTGGAACGGAAGCGCACACCATGATATTGCAATCCCAAATCGCTGCAGATGGCATCCAGCTTGTCACGGATTTCCTTTCCAACTTCAGGATCCGAACGGTCAAGCAAGCCCACAGCCGAGCGCCAAACCAGGTGCCCGCCGGTCCACAAGATATTGATCGCAACCGCAATCGCCAGCAGAGGATCGAACGGCTTCCAACCGGTCAGCATCACCAGGCCCAGCCCAGCCACCACTCCGAAGCTGGTCCAACTGTCGGTCAACACATGCTTGCCGTTCGCCTCCAGGATCAGTGACTGGCTGCGCCGACCCATGCGCATCAGGTACCAGCCCAATCCTGCGTTGAGGAGGGCAGCCGCCAGCACCAAGAGCGCGCCCGCCCCGAGGTTCTCGAGATGCAGGCCGTGAATCCATTTCTCGATGGCGGCGTAGAGAATGAAGATGGCCGCCAGAATGATCATCGCACCTTCAAATCCGGCGGAGAAGAACGCGATGCGCTCATAGCCGTAGAGAAATTTTGGCGCTGCCGGCTTGCTGCTGAGGTACAAACTGAAAGCGGCGAACGCCACCGCAACCACGTGAATCACCGACTCGGCCGCATCCGACAGGATGGCTGCCGAGCCCGTCATGAAGTACGCCGCCATCTTGCCGACCAGCATTACCACTGCGAAGGCGAGCGAGATCCGCATTGCGAAGCCCATGGCGCGCAGTTCAGCTTCGTCACGGTGCGAGGCAATCCGCCGGAACGGTAACCCCGTGATCTCCGTCGAGTCGGATTCGGGCGTTTTCAATTCATTCACGGTGTACGTCCTCTCTCGCCATCTTTTGAAACTCGAGGACTCGACTATGTTTCCACGAACTGAAGGCGTAGGGATGTGACGACACTCACAGGCCACCGCGACAGTGCCCGATGTCTGTGTGCTCGAAGTTGTGCGGATTCATACCACTGTAACTCTGCGAGAATACGATGCCGTAATATTCGCTTCCCGAGGCACATTTCCGAGCCAGACTTCCCTCGCAGTCCGGCATGCCCGTGGCGATTCCGCAAACCGGAGAGACTATGAACGACACACACGCCCTGCAATCCCTCATTGATGAGCTGACCGGGCTGCGCGCCGAGATGCTCCGTCAGGAAGCCGACCTCGAAGATCGCATGGGGGAGATCTGCGACGAGCATCGCGAGAGCGCGCGCAATCTTGTCCACTACATCGCGCTTCGTCGTCACGACATTCGCGATCTGCAGGAAACGCTCACTGCGCATGGTTTGTCTTCGTTGGGACGGGCCGAAGCGGATGTGCTTGGCGCGGTGGATGCCGTGCTGCAGGTGCTGGACAGGCTAGTGGGCGATCAGGCGTCGGCCGAGCTCTCCAAGAATTCCGGCGAAGGGTTGAGCCATCGCGGATGGGACCTGCTGGAACGAAACACCGACGCATTGTTGGGCCCATCACCGAGGGACCGGAACGTGCGGATCATGGTGACGATGCCTTCCGAGGCCGCGAGTGACTTCGGGCTGGTCAGAGATCTGCTCCTCAACGGCATGGACGTCATGCGAGTGAACTGTGCGCATGATGGTCCAGCCGAATGGGCTGCGATGATTTCGAATCTGGACAGGGCGAAACTGGAGACCGGGCGCGAGTGTCGCGTCCACATGGATTTGGGTGGCCCCAAGCTTCGCACCGGACCGCTTCAACCCGGCCCGGCCGTCTTGAAGTACCGGCCCCGGCGCGATGCCTACGGACGGGTCATCTCTCCTGCTCGGATATTTCTGACGCCCGCGCGTAGCCCCCAATTGCCATCGGCTCAAGCTGACGCGTGCTTACCAGTTCCCGGACCCTGGCTGGCCAAGCTAGGT
>Ga0074045_10004611_pt1 | contig 12173 bp, 9 predicted proteins | sample BogForMeECP23OM2_FD_94442 | JGI IMG/M metagenome (GOLD analysis project Ga0074045, IMG submission 94442) | Bog forest soil microbial communities from Calvert Island, British Columbia, Canada - Bog Forest MetaG ECP23OM2 | ecosystem: Environmental > Terrestrial > Soil > Wetlands ...
CGAGTACATTCGTATTCCCAACAAGTCGGTCGCGTTCGATCGCGACTGGAAAGTGCACGGTCACATGGACCGCGTCGCCGCGCGCTTCGAGGATTGGGCGCGCCGCCAGCCGATCCGCGGCATAAAGCTGGAAGTCGTGCGGCTCGAGGGCCGCACCCCGTTGCTGTTCATCGAAATCCCCGGCGACTCGAAGGATTGCGTGCTGCTCTATGGGCACATGGACAAGCAGCCCGAGATGTCGGGATGGCGCGAAGGGCTGGGCCCGTGGCAGCCCGTGCTCGACGGCGAGCGTTTGTACGGCCGCGGCAGCGCCGATGACGGGTACGCGATGTTCGCGTGTCTGGGCGCGATCGGCGCGCTGCAGGCGAACTCGATTCGACACGCGCGATGCGTGGTGATCATCGAGGCTTGCGAGGAAAGCGGCAGCTTCGATCTCCCGCACTACATCGAGCATCTGGCGCCGCGCATCGGGCAGCCGAGCTTGTGCATCGCGCTGGACTCGGGATGCGGCAACTACGATCAACTTTGGCTGACTACGTCGCTGCGCGGCCTGATTGGCGGAAAACTCCAGGTCGATGTGCTCACCGAGGGCGTGCATTCGGGCGACGCCGGCGGAGTGGTGCCCGACAGCTTCCGCATCGTGCGCCAGTTGTTAAGCCGGGTCGAAGATGAGGCGACGGGCAACGTGCTCGGGGGGGAATTTTACGCGTCGATCCCCGATGCACGCCTCAAGCAGGCGGCCGCCTCGGCCGCAGTGCTCGGCGACGGCATCCGCGCGAAGTTTCCGTTCATCGAGCGCGCGCGTCCCGTCAGCGACGATACGACGGAGCTCATCCTGAACCGAGCGTGGCGGCCCGCTCTTTCGATCATCGGCGCGGACGGGCTGCCGCCGACCGGCAACGCCGGCAACGTGCTGCGCGCGGGCACGGCGGTGAGTTTGTCGCTGAGACTGCCGCCGACGGTGGATGCAAAGATCGCGTCGCAAAAGCTGAAAAACATCTTAGAGAAAGATCCGCCGTACGGATGCAAAGTGAGTTTCAAGGCGAACTGGGGCGCCAGCGGATGGGATGCGCCAGCACTATCGCTGTGGCTCGAGCGCAGCCTTGAGGCGGCCTCGCATGACTACTTCGGCAATCCGGTTGCGTACATGGGCGAAGGCGGCACGATTCCATTCATGGGGATGTTGGGCGAGCGGTTCCCGCAATCGCAATTTCTAATCACCGGAGTGCTGGGACCTCACGCCAATGCCCACGGGCCCAACGAGTTTCTCCACATCCCGACCGCGAAGAAGGTGACTTGCAGCGTGGCGAAAGTGATCGCCGATCATTTCGCCCGGATTGCGGCCTGAGACGGAGCAAGAGTGAGCGGGTTGCTCGCGCGAGCCAGCCGATGAGCAAGCCCAAGCGCCGGCGATCCACCGTCGCAGCGGTTGCACGCCAGGCCGAAAGGCGAGCATGTTTGGAGCGAGGAAAAACCGACATGACGACAATGTCCCTGCCGGACTCGCCGCTTTCGCTTTGGCTCGACACTTACGGGCGGTACACGCCCGAGCCGCCGCTCAAGGGTGAAATCGATGCCGACGTGGCTATCGTCGGCGGTGGTTTCACCGGCCTCGCCACCGCGCGCGAACTCAGGCGCGCCGACCCGTCGCTCAAGGTCGCGGTGCTCGAAGCCAAGACCGTTGGCTACGGCGCGAGCGGCCGCAACGGCTCGTTCGCGATGACGGTGGTCGGGCTTGGGCTGGGCGTTACCGCGATGGTGCGCGGCAAGCAATTCCTCAAAGAAGCGCATGCCTACATGGAGCGGGCGGTCGATCACCTGGACCGGCTAATACTCGATGAAAAGCTCGAATGCAGCCGCATCCGTCCCGGCTTCCTGCGGGTGGCTACGGCGCCGGGCTACGTTCGCCGCCTCCAGCATGACGTCGAGCTCATGAAGTCGCTGAGCTTCAGCGGGATCGAATGGATCGGGCGCGACGAAGTGCGCAGCCGGGTTAACTCGGATCGCTATCTGGGCGCGCTGTGGGAACCGCGCCTGGTGCTGGTGAATCCGGCGCAACTGGTGCGCGAGGACAAGCGGATCGCGCTGGAAGCGGGCGCGTCGGTTTACGAAGAGACCCCGGTGCTCGAGATCAGCTCGCGGCCCAATTTCAGGCTCACAACTCCGGGCGGCGCAGTTAACGCCGCCAAGCTCGTGTTCGCGACCAACGCCTACTCGCACCTCTTTCCCGAACTCAAGCGCAAGCAAGTGCCCGCCTTCACCTACATGATCGCAACTGAGCCGCTGAGCGCCGAGCGGCTCGCGCCGATCGGATGGAGCGGGTTCGAGGGAATCGAGGACGCGCGCAATCTCATCCACTACTATCGGCTGACACCCGACCACCGCCTGGTGATGGGTGGCGGTCCGGTTGGACTGACCTGGGCGAACGGCCTCGACGCCGATCGCTCCGAGTTCGCGTGGCGCCATCTCGAGGAGCACATCGCCTTCCTGTTCCCGTCGCTGCGCGGCGTTCGGATCACCCATCGATGGGGCGGGCCGTTTTCGGTCACGCTCAATCTTACCCCCGCAGTCGGCTACCTGGGCGACCATCGCGCAGTTTACGCGCTCGGCTGTATCGGCCACGGGGTCTCGATGAGTCACCTGAACGCGCAGGTGATGCGCGACCTAGTGCTCGAGCGCAAGAGCGAACTGGATTGCCCGTTCGTCAACCGAAGAGTGATTCCGTGGCCGTCCGAACCGATTCGGATGGCGATCGCCGCCGGCCTCAGGGCCTACCTGATAACCGAGGACTGGGCTTACGAGCGGCGCATCGCCGGCGCCTGACTAACGAGGATCAGCTTGCGATCGCGTCGTGGTACAGCGGCGACGACGCTTTCATGAAGCGCAGCAGCATCCTCATCTCGGCGATGCGCTTGCCGGCCGCTTCAGTCAGCGCGGTCTCGAACCACATGAATTCGGTCTTGGGGCTCTGACCCAGCGCCACGATACTCCCGCTCACGCGGTATGGACGTTCGACCAGGACCGGGCCGTTGATGTTGCGCAGTTCGATCGCGCCGAACAGGCCCACTGCCTGGCCGAGTTTGCCGCGCAGCGTCGCGATCGGTTGCGTGTAGAGAAGATGCACCATCGTCGCCGGAGTGGCGATTGCACCGCCCCATGGCGAGGGCTTGGTGTACCATTCCAGCGGATCGGTGATGACTTTCATCCGTTCGGTCATCGCATCTTTCGTCAGAAATGCGTCGCATTCCTCGAAGCGATCGCCGGCTTTAAGCGAGCCCAGGATCCGCAACTGGCCCGCATCGAATCGATCGAGCGGACGGCGGATCAATGCGGTTGGCTCCTGGGGGCTTCCGACCGACGCGGTGCCTTCCGCTACGCGCATGCCGTCATCGCGCTCGATCCAGACATCGACCTGCGCGTCGGCCGCATCGTGGGGCGGCTCTTTGAGGAACGCGCGGACCGCTTCGCGGTCGGTGGTCGCGTTCAGGAAGTACATCGAGATAGTGCCGCGTTCAAACCATCGCTGGCCGAAGGCTTTCAGCAGGAGCGGCGGAAACAGTTCCAGGTGAATCGATCCGGCGACGGTGCCACCGCGAAAACCGAGCTTGGTCGCCATCGCGTCATCGTGGATGCTCCCCGAAACATTGCGGGCGTTATTAACCGATCGGCGGAGTGCGCCGACGAACACCTGGTCGCGCAGCTCGATTTCTGAATTCATGGTGCCGTCCTCGAAGCGGATTCAAGCAGGTCCCGCGGCGTTCGGCAACTTATCAAACCTGGAGTGGTAGGGCGCTTCCCGGTCCATTTGTTCGAGTGCCAGCTTCGGCGCGTGCGCTCACCGGCCGCACCTCGCAAATCGGCGATTCAGCTTGAGCGAGTAGGGGTCATCGCGATTGCGCGCGCTTGATCAGGCGCGACAGGGCGCGCAGGCTCTCGAAATTCTCCGGGATCACTTCCTCGTCGCGAATCTCGATGCCGAAGGTCTCCTCGCAAAATGCCACCGTCCTGATGACTCCCATCGAGTCGAGCAGGCCGCGTTGGAACAGCGAGTCGCCGAGTTTCAGCTCGCGGATGTTCCGCGCAGTGGGAAGCTGGAGCAGAAACTCGCGGATGGCGCTTTCGACGCTCTTCATCGCAGTCAGCTCTCGCGCAGACTACGACGATCGACTTTGCCGTTGCTCATCATGGGCAGGCTCGCGCGAAATTCGATTGCCTCGGGCACCATGTAGGGTGGCAACTCCGCGGCGCAATGACTGCGCAGCGCTTGTTCGCCGGCCTCCGAGCCGTCCTTCAGCACCACAACCGCTTTCAGCCGATTGCCGGTCTCCGGATCGGGGACGGCGATCGCCACGGCCGCATGGACGGCAGGATGGCGACAGAGTGCGGTTTCGATCTCCGCGGTTTCAACCCTGTAGCCGCGTACTTTGATCTGCTCATCGGCACGGCCGATCAGCTCGAGCGTTCCATTGGCGTGCCGACGCACTAGATCGCCGGTGCGGCACGCGAACACGCTGTCACCAGGACCGACTGTGACGGTTCGCATGACCTCCGCGGTCATCTCCGGAAGTCCGTAGTAGCCGAGCATCAAGCATGGACCGGTGACCCAGAGCTCCCCAATCGCGCCGTCCGCGACTGGCATCTCATCCTCGCCGAACACCAGCAGCCCGTTACCCGCGGCAGTCTTGCCGATTATGCGCGTGTCAATCTCTTCGGGCGGAAATTTCACCTCGTGCATAGAGCGAAGCTTCGCTTCGGTGCGGGCATACGAGATGATGAAACGAACCCGAGGCAAAAGCCGCATCAGCTCGCCGACCCGCTGCGCCGGCAAGTGTTCGCCTCCTATCACGATGATTCGAAGCGCGGAGAAGTCGAGCGCGCCGAGATTTCCGCGGCTTAGCAGCATCTGGATCACGCTCGCCACCACATAGAGGACGGTGATCCGCTGATCGCTCCAGCTTTTCGCAACCGCGGCCGGGAACGGCGCCAACCGCGGCGGGACTGGATACACGGTAGCGCCCGCGAGCACACCGCCGAAGATCTCGAACGTCGACATAGCGCCGCTGAGCGGGGTGTAGCCCGGGATGCGGTCCTCGCTCGAAAGCCCGAGCGAGGTTACGGTCCAATCCGCCTGCCCGGCGAGAGTGCGATGCGAAATCGCCACGCCCTTGGGCGTCCCGGCGGAACCCGAAGTGTACTGCACGGCAGCGAGACCGGCATCGTCGATGTGAACCGGCAGCGGCTGCGCACTCTCGGCCTCGACTTCGTTCCATGTCTGGGAGGACCATTTCGCGCCGGCGGGTGGGTTAGTCCCATCGCCGGCATAGAGAACCGTGCGCATCGGCGCGCTGGTGCCGAATGCCTGCTGCAGATCGCCGGCGCGGTCCAACGCCGTGACCAGGGCTCGAATTTCGCAATCACGCGCGATGGTCGCCAGGCGCGCCACGGGCGCGGCCGGGTCAACCGGCACGAAGGCGGCGCCAGCCTTGAGAACGCCCCAGATGGAAATGATCGCCTCGAGCGACTTTGGCATCCACAGAGCCACGCGATCCCCGGCGCGGACGCCGTGGCGAATCAACGAGTTGGCAACCCGGTTGGCGCTTGCGTCGAGTTCGGCATAAGTGAGAACCCGATCGTCCATTATCAGCGCTGGTCGTGCGCCGTGACGCGAGGCTGTCGCGGTGAGGAAAGATGGCAGCGGCGGCATCGAGCTAGGACTCCTGGGAGATCGCGCGGCGCTGCTCGTGCCGAGCACGGCGCTCGCTTCGTGCGGGATGAAATTCGCGCAGCCACGATATTGCACGCTCGATCACCGCGGGCAGAGCTTCGATGGTATGAATGCGGCCGGGCCAGATCTCGATCTGGAGCCGCCCGCGCGCTTCGCTGTCGAGCTGGGAGAACAGAACCTCCTCGGCGATGCGGAACTCCGCGCGCAGCCGGTCCTGCTCTCCGTAGAGAAAGAGCGCGCGCGCATGCGAGCGCGCGAGCGCTCTAAAGGGAATCTCGAAACTGGCTGGTATCTTTGGGGCACGCGCGCGCCTGACGATTGAGCGCAGGCGCGATGCGGCGCTGCGCGCGAAGCTGTCGGTAGGCCATCCGCCAGGCTTCTCCTCGAGCACCGCGGCGGTGGCAAAGAACACGCCGGAGATCGAGCCGGCCTCGTCCTTGAATGAATCGAGCGCGCTCAGCGCGTCGAAGCAGTAGCCGACCAGCAGAAACTGCTTCTGCCCGTGCGCTTCACGCAGGTGACGAATCGCGGCAACCACGTCTTCACCGAGCGGCTCTTTGCGGCTCGGCAGCGCAACCTCGCCGGCGCTCTCGCCGCGGCCTCGCAGGTCGAATCTCAGAGCCGCGAATCCCTCGGCGGCAAGGATTCGTGCGGCGAGTACCGGAAGACGGCGAAGCCCCGAACGCGGACGGCCCGGGAACACGACGCACGCTCGCGCCGGCGACGCGTCAGGCGCCGGTGGGGTGAAGATCCCGTGCAGAGCGCCCTTCGGGCCCTTGAATACCAGCGGCTGCTCGGCGCGTGCGCGGCTCAGCGTGGCGGGAGTTTCACGCCAATTCATCGAGCCAGTCTCCGGTCTGTCGTGCGATACCCTCCGGCGTCCACCAGGAGTCGATTCCCGCAGGCCCGCGATGTAGAACTGCGCGCACGCTTAGCCCGCGCCGCACGAGAGTCTCACGCAACTGGTGGTGTTGGCGCGAGAGCCGGGAGTGCTGCTGAAACTGCGCGATCAGGGTCGGGCCGCGCCAGGGTTGGAGCGCGTCGAGCAGGTCCGCCGCCTGGGCGCTCTCGAAGAACTTCCGGTGGAGGTCGAATCCGAGCACGGAGATTTTGCCCTCGCGCTTAAGGCGCTCACTCATCTGATCGACCGTCAGCGACGGCCGCTCGCCTTGCGACATTTCGTAGTACATGACGTGGCGCATCGACTTGAGGAAGTAGTCGCGCGCGCTTAGCACGGGCTCCCAGAGCGCAAGCCCGGTTGAGTCAGTAATTCTGCGGATTGCATGCGCGGCAACCAGCGCGCCGAACCGAACGCCGACCCACACGATTTGCGACGCGCCGGATCGGCTGCGCGCGTAGGTCGCGGCGTTCACCGCGTCATCGATCAAGTCCTCGAAGGTGACATCCTCCAGGTCGCCTGCCGAATCGCCATGCGCCCGCGGATGGTACAGGAAGGCGGAGTAGCCTTTTGCCGCGATGATCCGCGCCGCGATCGCCTCGGCCCTGCCCTCGCAATGATTTTCGGAAAAGCTGTTACAGAAGAGCACCATCGGCGCGCCCGGCCGCTCGGCGCGATACATCGCTGCGTACAGCGGGCGACGGTCCGATTCGAAATATCGGCGCTCCTCGGTCCACTTCTGCTGCTCGGTGGGGCGGCGCGACAACATCGTCCGCGAAGAATAACATTCAAGCGAGCGGTTGATCCATTCAACCGTTATCCGGGCTGGCCTGCGCGTCCAAGTGGTGCGATCGGATAGTCAGCAGGAGGTCCAGCTTATGCCGGTCGGCGTAGTCAAAACTCCGGAAGACGAGATCGCGTGGGAACGCGCGAAGGCCCGCGCTCGAGAGGAATATCCCAGCGCGCGCGGCAGGCAGTTCTACAGTATAGTGATGGCCATCTACAAGAAGATGACCCACTACACGCCTGCTTCGCGACGCCGTACAGAAATCCCCAGGTAGTGGGCGGGAGAACGGACAGTAGATGTACGAAGCGGAATACCAATCCAAGTTGATGACGCCGGCGGCGGCGGTGGAGTTGATCCCGTCGCGCGGCACGCTCTCGATGGGCATGGCGTTCAGCGAGCCGCCCGCGTTGTTAGTAGCGCTCGAGAATCGAGTGAAGAGCCGCAAGATCGAGGAGCTTCGCGTTTACTATTCGCACTCGGTCGCAGCCGCCGCCGTCACGATTCTCAAGTACGAACACATGGACGTCATCAAGCCGCATCCATTCTTCCCGACGAATGTCGAACGAGCGCTCATCGAGCGGGGCCAGCAGGACAATCGGCGCGTAGTGTTCTACATGCCGGGCAATTTCAGCGGGATGCCGCGGGTGTTGCGCGAAATAGGAATCGACGCCTTCATCATGATGGTCGCGCCGATGGACAAGGGCGGATTCTTCAGTTGCGGCACCAACGCCGACTACACAATCCCGACCGCACGAATCGCAAAGAATCTGATCGTCGAAGTCAATCCCAGGATGCCGCGCGTGTTCGGCGATTCGTCGGTGCACATATCGGAAGTCGCGGCGATCGTCGAAAATGAAAGTCCGCTGTTCTCGCTGCCTGCCCGGCCGCCGACACCATTGGACAATGTGATCAGCAAGCACATCGTGGAGATGATCCCGGACCGCGCCACACTCCAGGTGGGAATCGGGGGAGTGCCCATGGCTGTATGCGCCGCGCTGCACGGCCGCAAGGATTTGGGCATACACAGCGAGCTCATGATGCCGCCGCTGGCGGCGCTGATTCAGTCGGGCACCGTCACCAACAGGTACAAGAACCTCAATCGATACAAGAACGTGTACACCCTGGCGGTCGGCGACCAGCCTTTCTACGAATTTCTCAACGACAATTCGAGCATGGAGGCCCGCCCGGTTGACTATGTGAACGACCCGAGCGTCATCGGACAGAACGACGGCGTAATCTCGATCAACGCGTTTCTCGAGGTCGGCCTGGACGGCGCGGTCAATTCCGAAGCGATCATGGGCAAGCAGTTCAGCGCTCCCGGCGGCCAGTTGGATTTCGTCCGCGGCGCTCAGCTATCCAAGGGCGGCAAGTCGATTCTCGCCGCCTACTCGACCGCGGGCAAAGGCGCCATCTCGCGCATCGTCCCAAAGATCGAAGGACCCACTACCGATCCAAGAACCGATACTCAGTATGTCGCTACGGAGTATGGAGTGGCTTGCCTCACCGGCAAATCGACAGCGGAGAGAGCCGAGGCGCTGATCGCAATAGCTCATCCGAAATTTCGCGAGCAACTTCGTCTCGGCGCGCGGCAATTGGGCTACCTGTGAAGTACGTTGAGCTTCTTTCGATGCATCAGGAGATTCTGCGCGGATAACGAGAGCGGCTTTCTGGTTTTGCTGGAACGATTGATAGGGGACGCGGGATGATCGGCGACTGGCAAAAGGCAGAGGCCTCAGCTTCCGCAGATGCGCCCAAAGGTGCGCAGACACCAGCTGATACCGGGACGATCCAGGAGGCGCTCGCCAAGTTCCATTCGAGTCTCGAACATGGACTGACCCCGGAAGAAGCGGCGAACCGGCTCAAGAAGGACGGTCCGAATGCTATCGAAGAAAAGCGCATCAGCCCCCTTAAGCGGTTCCTGACGTTTCTTTGGGGACCTATCCCATGGATGATCGAAATCGCCGCGATACTCTCCGCAGTGGTTCGGCATTGGGAAGACTTCGTCATCATCTTTTTCATGCTGGCGGTGAACGCGGTCGTCGGCTTCTGGGAGGAATTCAAGGCCGACAACGAGATCGAGGCGCTCAAAAAGAATCTCGCACTGCATTCGCGAGTGCTACGCGACGGCAAGTGGAGTGACATCGAGGCCAAGACCCTGGTGACTGGCGATATTGTCATGGTCAAGCTCGGCAATGTCATTCCCGCGGACCTGAAGCTCGTCGATGGCGATTACTTGAGCATCGATCAGTCGGCACTGACGGGCGAGTCGCTGCCGGTCGACAAGAAGAAAAATGACGTTGCGTATTCAGGATCGATCGTGCGAATGGGGCAGATGAATGGGCTGGTCGTCGCCACCGGAATGAACACGCTCTTCGGCCGCACCGCGCGACTGGTCGAGAGCGTTCAGACCGTGTCCCACTTTCAGAAGGCGGTCCTCAAGATAGGTAATTTCCTCATTCTGATCACGCTCGGCCTGGTCGCATTGATCCTGACAGTCGCGCTATTTCGCGGCGACCCGCTGGTCGAAACCCTGCTATTCGCACTGATTCTTACGGTAGCTGCAATCCCGGTCGCATTGCCCGCCGTCCTGTCCGTCACGATGGCCGTCGGCGCATCCGTGCTTGCCAGGATGAAGGCTATCGTGTCCCGCCTCGCCGCGATCGAAGAGATGGCCGGCATGGACATTCTCTGCTCAGACAAGACCGGCACGCTCACCAAGAACGAGCTCAAGCTGGGCAATCCTGTAGTTTTCAAGGCGAGCAACGATCAGGACCTGATCATGGGCGGGGCCTTGGCGTCGCGAAGGGAGGGCGGCGATGGCATCGACGAGGCCGTCCTGAAAGGTCTCAGCGATCAGTCGGTGTTAAAGACCTATCAAATCGCTCATTTCACGCCCTTCGATCCGGTCAGTAAGCGAACCGAGGCCGAGGTCAAACACGACAACGCCACTTTCAAAGTCTCGAAGGGGGCGCCGCAGGTGATTCTGGATCTGGTCCATCCCGACGCGGACGCGCGCAAAAAAGCTGAAGGGCAGGTTAACGAGCTGGCGGCCAAGGGCTATCGTACCCTTGGCGTTGCCCGCACCGATGCGCAGAGGAAGTGGGAATTCCTTGGACTACTGTCTTTGTCCGATCCGCCCCGCGACGATTCAGCCTCTACTATCGAGGCCGCGCGAAAAATGGGACTGCAGGTTCGCATGGTAACCGGCGACAACCTTGCAATCGCCCGCGAAGTATCGCGCGAACTCAAGCTGGGACCCAACATCGCGGTTGCCAGCAATCTCTTTCCTGACGGTAAGGCTGACGATACTGACAAGATCGACGCGGCCGACGGCTACGCACAGGTTTTCCCTGAGCATAAATTCAAAATCGTAAAGGCCCTTCAGGCGCTTGGACATATCGTCGGAATGACCGGTGACGGCGTCAACGACGCTCCCGCGCTCAAACAGGCTGATTGCGGCATCGCGGTAAGCGGCGCGACCGACGCCGCCCGCGCCGCCTCGGATCTGGTGCTCACGGCCACAGGTCTCTCGGTAATCACCGCCGCCATTTCAGAAGCGCGCAAGATCTTCGAACGCATGAACAGTTACGCCATCTACCGGATTTCGGAAACCATCCGCGTCCTGCTCTTCATGACGCTCGCGATTGTGGTGTTCAACTTCTACCCGGTAACCGCGGTCATGATCGTGCTCATCGCAGTCCTCAACGACTTCCCGATCATGATGATCGCCTACGACAACACCATCGTAGCTCCACGCCCGGTGCGCTGGGACATGGAACGCGTACTCACGGTCAGCTCGGTGCTCGGCGTGATGGGAGTTATCTCTGCATTCGGCCTTTTCTGGATCGCAGAGAAATACTTTCTCCTCCCCCGGCCCGTCGTTCAAAGCCTCATCTTTCTCAAGCTGCTGGTCGCCGGGCACCTCACCATTTACATCACGCGAAGCGTGGGAACGTTTTGGCAGCGGCCGTGGCCCAATTGGCGCCTGGTCGTTGCCTGCGAAGCAACCCAGGTCATCGGAACCCTGGCCGCGGTCTACGGATGGGGCATGACGCCGCTGGGATGGACCTATGCGCTGTTACTGTGGGGCTATGCGCTCGTATGGTTTTTCATCAACGACATGGTGAAGGTTGAGGTTTACCGCCTGATGCATCTGGGGACGGCGCGTCATCAGCGCCACTTGGCAAGAGTCAACGCCAGCCTTCATCCGGCCCCAGTCCCCGCCAAGGGGGCTGCTCCGACCGCTTAAGAGCAGCACTGCGGTTTCGGAAAATCCGTTACTGGGGCAGACTAGGGTCGGCGCAAAGGAGGACTCATCGCGATGAAATGGCCGGCAGGATTCGAACCTGACAACTCATCCGTATACGCGCGCAATGAAATTGCGATTGCCGCCGCGCCGGAGCGCGTATGGCGATGGCTCATTCGCGCCGCCCAGTGGCCCCAATGGTACAGCAACAGCGCCAACGTGAATTTCATTCTTGGCAATCCACCCGACCTCGCGCCCGACACCGAATTTCGATGGAAGACGTTTGGCGCCACCGTCTCAAGCCGCGTGATCGTCTTCGAACCGCCGCTTGAACTCGGATGGGACGCGCATGGAGTGCTGAGCGCCTATCACGGCTGGCTTATCGAACCGGATGGCGGTGGCGGATGCCGCGTCATCACCGAGGAATGCCAGAACGGCCTCGTGCCGAAACTCGCGTGGTGGTATCTGCGCCCGATGCTCGAGCGCGGGCATCAGAACTGGGTCGAGAGCCTCAAGC
>Ga0074045_10004612_pt1 | contig 12173 bp, 19 predicted proteins | sample BogForMeECP23OM2_FD_94442 | JGI IMG/M metagenome (GOLD analysis project Ga0074045, IMG submission 94442) | Bog forest soil microbial communities from Calvert Island, British Columbia, Canada - Bog Forest MetaG ECP23OM2 | ecosystem: Environmental > Terrestrial > Soil > Wetlands ...
AAATAGCGCTCAAAATTTGAGTATTGACTCTTTCTGGAAAGGCTTTGTCCTGGCAAGCCGAGCAAGGGTAATGAATATCCTTGTCATTGCCCATCATTTTTTAATTGTTTACGTTTTTTATCTTCTTCAGTTATCAACTCATCCGCCGGCATATACCCCGGGACAACTCTTCCGTCCGGAAACACAATTGTGGGGGCCCCCTGAATGCCGAGTTTGCCTGCCAACGCTATGTTCTCGTCAACAACAGTAGAATTGCATTTGGCCGGGGGAATCTCTTCATTTTTTAAAGCCTTATTGAGAAGTTCGAGCGACTTCTCGCATGCAATAGACTTAGCCTTGTCATAAGCCCCTTTGTGCATGGCAAGAGGGAACATTTTTAAGAGGAAAACGATATCTTTTCTCTTTTCAACGACCTTCTTCATCTCCTGATGAAGTTTTGCGCAGTATGGTCATCCCGGATCATCAAAGACGACAAGTTTATAAGGCGCGTTCTTATCGCCCATGACGAGTGCGTCATCAAGTGGTATGGACGAAACATCAATCTTATTGATCTAGTTACCAGGGCGAGATGATGGATTCCATTGTATTTCATCGTTCCTCTTATCCGATATCTATTAAATAATTAGTTACCAATACCCAAGATATATGCAAATATTCAGAAAATTGAACAATGTTTATTGTTATGATAGAATTTTAGTAATCTGTGGTCTGCATTTCGGGTGCAGAAAATAACTGAAGACAAATAGCCCCAGAATGAATATTCTGGAAAATCGCGCAAGAGGAGGAATTATGTCATTACAAAGAGTGACTCCGGGGGAAAGGGCAGCCATCGACAGGGAACTACTCAAATTGCTCAAAAAATGGGTAAGCATCGAGGACCAAACAATAAAGAGTTGCGTGGCAATCCTTAATAAGGCGAAGAATCCGATCATCGGAACTTTAACTGCCGCGATCAGGAACGATTCGGAAAAACATAAATCAATCCTTCAGATGTTAATTGATGGAATGACCAAGACCGGTTTTGTGCTTTCCCCAGAAGACCTTGCAGGTGTTTCATCTCTGCTGAACAAACATATCGAGCTTGAGCAGAAATCTATTGAAACAGCTAATAAAGCAATTGAATTGAGCCATGACACCATAGTTTCACAGATGCTGAAGCTTATATTGGAAGATGAAAAGAAACACAAAAAAATGGCCTCTCAAATGAGCGAACTGAAATTAAGAATCACTGCTAAAATTCCATAAAATCGGACCATTGTGATTGGGGGCAGGTTTGCCGGACGGGCCTGCCCTTTTTTAAAGACAACTTTTTCCAAGATGAGCGGCAGTTGTGTAATTAAATAAGTGGAAAGACGGTTTAATTCTTTATGGAATGGAGGTACCCATGGCAATATGGAAATGCAACAAATGCGGGAATACTATAGATACAAATATTCCCCCGGATACATGCCCCTCGTGTAAAGAGAATTGTGAATATGTGAACGTTACCTGTTATATCCCTGAATGCGGAGGACCTGAATCCGGAGCAATGAATCCAGAAGTGTTCAAGAAAAGCTCTGATCCCACAGAATGACCCTGCACATGCTAAAGGCTGAGGAATATATAAATATGATGTTAGCTGAGTCCCGAAATGGCAATACTGAGGCAGTTAGGCAGCTTCTTGAAGCGGGCACTGATGTGAATGCAAAGAATAATCTTGGAGATACCCCATTGATGTGGGCAGCCCGAAATGGCCACGCTGAAACAGTAAAGCTCCTTCTTGAATCAAGCGCTGATTTTAATGCTAATAATAATTATGGCTGGACTGCTCTAATGTGGGCAGCCCGTTATGGCCACACTGAAACAGTAAGGTTCCTTCTCGAAAAAGGCGCAGATGTAAGTAGAGAAAACCGTCATGGCAACACAGCACTACTGTTTGCGGCTTATGAAGGCTGTACTGAGATGGTGAAGCTGCTTCTTGAAGCCGGCGCTGATGTTAACGCAACGAACGGAGAAGACGCCAGTGTATTGAGCTATGCCTACGAACTCAAGGACAAAGCCAAGCGAGAGGCGATCATAGAGATGTGTAGGGAATATAATGCTGTCGAATTGACAGGTGGTGAAATAAGTGACTAATAGAAATTACGCTGAGCTTAATTTTATATAGTCGAACAATTAGTTGGAGAATAATATGAGCTGAGAATCTGATTTTGGCAGTTATTTTCCGAAATGAACATTTTGGTTAGATGACCAAGGTGTTGACTACGGGTTCAAAATTGACATTTTTAGAGAGGCCCCAACGGCGTTCTTTATAGAGAGTACTGGGTAACCTGATCTACTCATAAAATCTGTTCGTTATTTTCCGTAAGTCGCAACCGAGGGCAATTATTTATGTTTGTACTTTGCATACAGTTGCGTGAGTCCGAAAAATGGTTTAAGCATGTCGCCTCAGAAGACAATATGATTATCACAAAACAACGGTAAAATGTCTAAAGCAACTGGCAAAAAAATTCGCACCAGTTGCAAGCGATTAATAAGTTAGCGATTATGGATGCAAACCCATGGAGGCGAGTATGGCTGTTACAGCAATTGGAGTGCTTCTTATTATTTGTGCTCTTGACACGCTTCACGCCACCTACGACTATTGACTATTAGTATTTAATTGTGTAAGATGTCTTACATATAGGAGGCAAGCCAAATGAGCGCAACAATTACTTTTCGGATTGACTCAAAGATAAAAGAGCGCCTAGAAAAACTCGCACAGGCGACCGATAGATCAATGTCATATTTTATCGGCACAGCTCTTGAGAAGGTTATAGAACAAGAAGAATGGCAAATAGGAGAGATAAAGCGCAGGGTGGAGATTGCGGACAAGTCGGGCGCCAAGTTTATACCCCATGAAGAAATTGAGGCATGGTTACAATCGTGGGGGACAAAAAAAGAGCGGAAACCTCCTAAATGCGCATAGAGTGGTTACTTGAGGCAGGCCAGGACCTTATTGAAATTCGCAGCTTCATATCGGCGGACCGCCCGGGCGCAGCCGCGCAAGTAGCTAAACGCATACTTGATACTGTAGCTTATCTCCGTGAACATCCGGAGATCGGCAGAGCAGGACGGATACCAGGCACACGAGAATTAATAATCCCCGGCCTTCCCTATATCGTACCGTACCGGGTGAAAAATGCTGTGATAAAAATTTTAGGTGTACTGCATACAGCACAAGCATGGCCGAAGGAACTTTGATAGTACAATAGTAGAGGATAGGTGGTGTCAAGTGCATAGCCATTTTATTTTGTAAATGGATCTAGGCGGTCAGCTTGCTGCGCCGCCCATATGAGCCATCCATCGAGATCACTTCCAGACTCAACGGCTCCATGTTCATGGATCGCCTTGGTGCGCACCGCTTCTAAATATTCACGGATCCGGTTGCTCGTATGCCAATCATCAACAGCCTGTATAAGGGCCTGAAACCGTTCCTGCTCTTCCTTGATTTTCTTTTCAATCTCTAGCTAAATTTCTCACTCCTACTGTCTGGGATGATTGAAGAAAATTGTGAGTTGTGAAATAATATAAGACACTTGATAACAACGACGATTACAATTAAACCAATCGGTATCATCCATACTCCATTTACTTCAAAAGACGGATGTCCAATCCAGCCCGTTTATGCGGCCGACACACCAGGAAGCGTAGAGGTATTTGCAGAGTTCGCCGGGGGATTGAAAGACATCGAGGGCTTTTCGCACATATACCTGCTTTATCATTTTGACAGGGCGGGGAAGGTTGAACTGGTGAGGCCGACGTTTCTGGATGACAAACCGCATGGAGTATTCGCGTCAAGGCACCCGTGCAGACCCAACGGTATCGGGCTTTCCATTGTAAGGCTGAAACAGAGAAAAGGAAATGTCCTGATAGTCGAAGGCATCGATGTATTGGACAATACCGCGTTGTTGGACATCAAACCATATGTTGCGCGCTTCGACCGTATCGATACGTCATCCGAGGGATGGATAGCGCAAACGCAATGGAGGCCGAAACCGGAAGGAAGGGAGTGATTCATGGCCGGCATCGCAGATTTGGCCTACATGATAACCCTCGATCACGTACCTGAACAGCCGTTAAAACTTTTGGTGCTTCAAATAACCGGAAAAAACCGGGCGGGACTAAATCCGTCTTCCCACCGCGAATGCTATAGCTTTCATCTCTTTCATCAAAACAGCAAATTGAGATGGATTCAGAGACTGAGGGCCATCGCAAAGGGCTTTTTCAGGATCGGGATGCACCTCGATGATAAGCCCGTCAGCCCCGACCGCAACAGCCGCTTTGGACAGGGCCGGAACGTAGCGGGCCTGCCCGGCCGCATGGCTGGGATCGATAATTATCGGCAGGTGAGATTTGGCCTTGACTACCGGCACGCAGCTTACATCAAGAGTATTTCTTGTCGCGGTCTCGAAAGTCCTGATCCCCCTTTCACAGAGCACAAGGTCGCGGTTGTTTTCGGAGAGGATGTACTCAGCGGCCATGAGAAATTCATCGATAGTGGTCGAGGGTCCTCTCTTAAGCAGAACAGGCTTCCGTGCCTGCCCCAGCAGGGTCAACAGGGCGAAGTTCTGGATATTGCGGGCGCCCACCTGGAACATATCGGCATACTTATCGACTATTTCGATGTCTTTGGGATCAACAACCTCGGTAACGATAGGCAAGCCGGTAGCCTCGCGGGCTTTGGCAAGGAGTCTCAACCCGTCCTCTCCAAGACCCTTAAATGAATATGGACTGGTCCTGGGCTTAAAGGCCCCGCCCCTCAGCATACGGGCTCCCGCTTCTTTCACTTTTATTGCAGCGCTCACAATCTGGTCTTCTCTCTCGACCGAACAGGGGCCGGCAATAACGATGAAATCCTCACCGCCGAACTTCACGCCGGCCACATCCACTATCGAGGCCTCTTCTTTCACCTCACGGCTGGCGAGTTTGTAAGGTTTCGAAATCGGCACCACTTTGTCGACACCCGGCAGTTCTTCTATGAGGCTTACCCCTTCCCTGTTGCCGGAGACTCCGATAAGGCCCACAACGTTCCTCTCCTTGCCGTAGATTACATGTGTGGTGAAATCCAGTTCCTCAGCTTTGTTGCAGACGACCCTCATCTCCGCTTCCGTTGCTCCGATCTTCATTACGACTATCACAGTTTTTCTCCTTTTTTTATCACTATTTCCTGAACATCGTACTTCCGACAGCCCGCAGATCGCTCACCGCCTGCTTGACCCGCTCCGCCATGGCAGATTCGGCCAGGGCGAGGTATGTTCTTGGATCATAGGCCTTTTTGTCCCCCATCTCTCCATCCACCTTGAGAACTCCGCTGTAGTTCCTGAGCATATGGTCCGCGATCGGACGGGTGAAGGCATACTGGGTGTCGGTGTCGATATTCATCTTGACGACGCTGTAATCGATCGCATCGTGGATGTCCCTCAATTCAGAGCCTGAGCCGCCATGAAAGACAAGGTAAAAACGTGCCTTTTCCCCGAACTCCTTCACAACGGCGTCCTGGCAGTCCTTCAGGATCGAGGGCTTGAGCTTCACGTGGCCAGGCTTGTAAACACCGTGGACATTGCCGAATGTCGCAGCAAGGAGATACCGTGCGCCCTTGACGGCATTCAACTGTCTGGCAACCTCAAGGGTGTCATCGGGCGTCGTATAGAGATTGGCTCCCGCCTCACCCTTCACGCCGTCCTCCTCTCCGCCGACAACTCCGGCTTCGATCTCGAGGATAAGATCATTTCGTTGGAACCGTTCCAGGAGCTTTACCGCAATATCGAGGTTCTCCTTAAGCGGCAGGGCGCTTCCATCGAACATATGGCTGTTGAAGAGGTTAGGCCTGCCCGCCGCCCGCCGCCTTTCGGTCTCCTCCACGAGAGGAATGACCAACTTACTGAGCTTGTCAGCCTGGCAGTGGTCTGTATGAAGGGCGACATAGACCGGATACCGTTCCGCCGCGCGATGCACATGTTCGGCGATCGAGATCGCCCCAAGAGCCATATCCCTTAAGGAAGAGCCCGAAGCAAAGGCGCCTCCTCCGGTCGAGACCTGGATAATGCCGTCGCTCTTGCTTTCGGCAAGGCCCTTGAGAACAGCATTTGCACTCGTGAGCGATGTCACGTTAATGGCGGGGTAGGCAAAGCGACCCACCCTTGCCCTCTCGAGCATCTGGCAATAGATATTGTAATCAGCTACAGGCATAACTACCTCCGTTCAATCGAGCATTTTATCGCCGCAGCGAATTATGTTTAATTTTAACAGATTCCAAAAAAAATTCCCGGTTTGCCAGGCATTTTTTTTCGTTTTCTGTCCGCTGACCCACTACTACCATTTCCTGTGATCATAAACCGGTCCCATTTTATGATACAATGTGTGTAAACATCATGGAAGGTATCCAGATATGTCTCTGCCTGTAAAAATTTATACTCTCAGCACTTGCAACCACTGCAATGCTGTAAAAAAGTTGTTGTCGGATTGTGCAGTAAAATATGAGTTTACAGACGTAGATTTGCTGTCGGGAGAGGAGCGGCGTGCAATACTTGAGGACGTAAAAAAAATCAACCCCATATGTAGTTTTCCCACCATAATAATCGGCGATAAAATTATCGTCGGATTCAGGGAAAATGACATCCGGGAGGCACTCGGATTGTGAACAGCCTTGAACAACTGTATGAGATGCTGAAAAAGTCTCAGGAAGCCAAGGGTTATCATTTCAACAGAGATAAAAACCTGGTCTTTGATCTGCTGCAAGGACTCCTCAGGAACAAGGAGCGCTATGGATACATGTCATGCCCGTGCAGACTGGCTTCCAGCGATTATAACCATGACAGAGATATAATCTGTCCATGTATCTACCGTGAACCTGATTTGGGGGAATTCGGCAGTTGTTACTGCTGTCTCTATGTTTCACAGGACTGGTCCGAGGGGAAAATAGAACACGTCTACGTTCCGGAAAGGAGACCTCCGGAGTGAATATTTTCCTCCCTGCGGCATTCACTCTGCCTTATGCGCACACCTGCTGTCTTTCCCGCATTCCAGGCCTTGGCGGCACATTCATCAGTTAGCGGGACGTTTTTTCTTTTTTAAGTTGTCTTTTCTCTTTAAGTGTGTGCTGTGGTTTTTTCTTTTCATTTGTTTTTTTCTTGTCTTTTTCTTTACTCATTGTATGCCTCCTTTATCTGATAATAATAGTATCGTTTATTCAGACAAGTTTTTCAACAGGGCAACCCAGCAGTTCATCTATTAACCCCAACATCTCATCCCCGGTCCCAGCGCGAAACGCCCTCCCTTTCAGTCCTTTTACCGCCATTCCCCTCGAATACCATCCAAAAAATTTTCTGAACTGCATGACGCCGCTTTTCTCTCCGTAGAATGCTATATTCGAATTAAGATGTTCTTTCATAGTTCGTGTTATCTCATAAACATCCGGACTGAAAGGTTCCGGCCCTCCCTTCATATACTCAACAGTCTCCCGGAATATCCATGGATTACCGAGAGCGCCCCTTGCTATAGCCGCACCGTTGCACCCTGAATCATCCAAGAGTTTCTTGACGAGATATGGAGTCAGAGCATCACCGCTTGCAATCACAGGTATTTTCAGGGACTCTTTCACTTTCCTTATTATGGTGTAGGCAACTCTTCCGCTGTATCCCTGAGACCTTGTTCTGCCGTGTATGAAAAGCCCGCTTACCCCGGCATCCTGCGCACGCAGGGCCATCTCTACGGCATTGATGGAAGTTTCATCCCAGCCTGAGCGTATTTTGACGGTGACAGGTACTCCGGCATTTTCTACTATTACCCTCAGGAGTTTTTGGAATTTCTCTGGTTCCCTAAGCAGCCAGGCACCTTTCCCCTTTGACACCACCTTGCTTGCCGGACACGCAGCGTTAAAATCTACTATATCGAAAGAATATTGAGACGTAATATCCAGTGCCCTTTTGATGATATCAGGATCGCCTCCGAGAATCTGAACGCCCAAAGGCCTGTCATCCGTGCCGGCAGAAAGCATTCTCAAGGCACGTTTGCTTTTGTGGACCAGAGAGCTGGCGCTTATCATTTCAGTAAATGCCAGCTGACATCCTAAGGACCTGTTGATCATGCGGAAAGGCGGGTCGCTTATGCCGGACATAGGGGCAAGCACAAGAGGAGAGGCAATGGTTACGTTTCCGATTGAAATCATGATGCTTTAGTATACATCACTTTCTCAAAAGACTTGGGGCTGAGCAGATCAGGTGAAAAGAAACAATTGACGATGGAGCAGAAGAGTAAATACAATCTGTCACGAAGGTTGTTTCATTCTGAGTTTGCAAAAAATCCTGTAAAAATTGAGGCGATGGAACAACCCTCTCTAAATCACCTCTCCCGTTTCATCCTTCCCGTCTGTTGCAGCATCTTTTTTGAAACGTCTCTGCCTTTTCTCTTCCTGTTTTTTCAGCTTAGTTAATTCCTTTTTTCTTTTCTCGCTCTTATATGTCCCACCTTTTTTGGCCAACTCTACCCCCTTCACATTCCTTTTAGCAAGCAGTAAGGAACAAGTCGTCCTCCCCTTACTGCCGGTCGCTATATGAATTATAACAGATGCAAAGGTGATTTATCGCGGGGAATTATTTCTGGTTCAGTCGGCAACTGGCCCACTACCAATGTCTATTTCGCTGCCTCTTCGTTTTTGACAAGCGCGGGCAATTCTACCATACTTTTATTTAAGTGGGCCTCCCCATTAAATGCGCCTCCTTCTGCAACCATCAGCCTTCGTGAGTAAACAGCTCCATCAAGTCTTCCCGTGCTTTTTACTTCAACCAGCTCATCCGCGCTAATATTCCCATCTGCTTCACCACCGATTATTGCCGTCTTTGTGTACATATCCCCTCTCACAGAACCCTTTTCCACTATGATTATAAGATCCGCAGCGACAGTTCCCGTATGTTTTCCCTCTATCTTCACAGTTCCGGCTGCGCATATGTTCCCTTTTGATTTCGAACCAGCCCCGATAAGCACTTCAAATCTGTCTGTCTTCCTGAACAAACCTTTGATGGTTTCTTTGACAAACGCCAGCAATCTCATCAGAGTACCCCTTATGATATCATCACCTCTATTATTTTCACTAAGTGCTTCAATTCATAAATACGGTGTCGCACCGAGAGCGTCGATGCGTCGCGCCGGCGAGTCGCGTAACCGGGGCGTACCGTTGCGTACGGGGAAGGAGCGCAACGAAGCTGGAGCGGATGCGGGGTCCCCGAACGTCGCAGACTTTTGGAGCAGAGCGGCGCTCGAATGCAACCGTATTTATGAAATGGAGCACTGAGTATTTAGAGCCTCTCACAAGATGAACGCGACGCTTTCATTAGACGCTCTTAGTATACTAGGATATTGTTACAATAAGGTTAATATTCCGTTAAACTTTTATTGGCAGTCTCAATTATGTGGGCATATTGCCCCTGATTCAGGAAGGCAAGGGATGAAACCGTTATCGGAGAAAAAATAAAGGACCAGACAACAACTCTTAAACGGATTTATTCCCCGCCACAGTCTCCTCGACTTTGTTACTTTCGGTCGATTTGTTCTCAATCATCGGCTGCTTCTCGGCATCAGATAACGCTTTTTTAAACTCTCTTATGCTTTTCCCGAGACCGGCGCCGAGTTCCGGAAGCTTGCCAGGCCCAAAAACTACCAGTGCTATAACCAGGATGATCAGCATATGCATAGGTTGAAACAAACCTTCAAACATTGCTATTTACCCCCTTTCCGTCAATTGCCGTATATAATATATTATAACGCTGTCACTACAATCGTCAAATCCTATTTTATCTTTATATAGACTCTATAAAGATTTCTTATAAATATGGGAGGTAGCGGCAGGGGCAGGCTGTTTATCGGAGCGCTGAAAAAACAAATGCTCCCCTCTTGTCCTGTCTTCCTTACGCCCCTTGCCCTTCGGATACAGGATTTTCTGTTTGCCTCATAATCCATACAGTTCCAAATTCGCCGTCCTGATATGAGCGCGCAAGCCCGAGCCGCAAAATTTCGAGCAATGCAAGGAAGGTGACGATAAGTTCGACACGTGAGTTGTCATCGGTGAAAAGGGCTTCGAAGCGTGTTGTATGCTCCCCCCCAATTTTTTCAAGAATAAATGCAATTTTATCTTTTACGGTCAATGTTTCCCGCGATATGCTCATGGCTTCAGGCGGGGCTTTTTTCAGAATTTTTTGCAGCGCACCCATAAGGTCAAAAATATTTACTTCAAAAAGATACGGCTCAGTCTCTGCCGGAATATCGTCAATCGTTAAAGGCTCACGTGAAAAGACATTTGTCCAGATACTTTCCCTGTCCCGCAGCGTAGCGGACGCCTCCTTAAAGGCCTGGTACTCAAGCAGTTTCTGCACAAGGCCGGCCCTCGGATCTTCCTGGTTTTCTGCTTCGATGGTCTCATCTGGCGGCAGCAGCATCCTGGATTTTACATATATGAGTGTCGCAGCCATGACAAGAAATTCCGAGGCAATCTCCAGATTCAGTTCTTTCATGATTTCAATATACTCAAGGTACTGCCCGGTTATCTGAGCAATGGGAATATCATAGATATCAATCTTGTTATGCTTGATCAGATGGAGGAGAAGATCGAGTGGCCCCTCGAACAAGGGGAGCCTTATGCTGTAAGCATTAGTAGAATCGTCCAATTATGGAATAACCTTGTTCAGCGGATACTCAACAATGCCCGAGGCCCCCGCACTCTTAAGCTTGGGGATAATGTCCCGCACCGTCTTTTCATCAGTGATCACATCAATGGCGTACCAGCCCTTGTCTGAAAGGGACGAAACTGTTGGAGAGTGCATGGCTGAAAGCAGGCTTAATACTTTTTTAAATGTCTTTTCAGACACGTTCATTTTCAGCCCGACCTTTTCTTCAGCGGCAAGTGCTCCCTGCAAAAGCAGGGCGATGTTCTCCATCTTCCGCCGCTTCCACCTGTCCTGCCACGCCCTTTTATTGGCAATAAACCTGGTAGTTGATTCAATCATGGTCTCAATGATTCTCAGGTTGTTAGCCTTCAATGAAGAACCGGTCTCCGTAAGCTCCACTATGGCATCCGCAAGGTTCGGCGGCTTTACTTCGGTCGCACCCCATGAAAAGTCCACATCCGCCCTGATACCTTTTGATTTCAGGTACCTCTTTGTAAAGCCGACCAGTTCAGTCGCAACACGTTTTCCATCGAGGTCTTTCATGGTTTTTATCTTTGAATCCACCGGTACGGCAACTACCCAGCGCACCGGTCTGAACCCTTCTTTTGCGTATAGCAGTTCTGCGACCTCAACGACATCGGCATTCTGCTCAAGAACCCAGTCGCGGCCTGTCAAACCACAGTCCAGGTGGCCGTCCTCAACATAACGCGCCATTTCCTGTGCCCTGATAAGCATCGCAGTGATCTCACAGTCGTCGAAAACAGGATAATACGAACGGGCGGAAACACTGACATGGTATCCAGCCTTCCTGAACAGCTTGAGCGTCGATTCCTGCAGACTCCCCTTGGGAAGCCCGAGTTTCAATAACTGTTTGTTGTTATTCATTAGCTTTTTAACCATAACGGGTTATTTATTTTAAAGCTTTGAACCGATTGTGTCAATAAACAGGCGGACCGTTCAACGCAATTGATAATTGCCGTCTCAAGTGATATTGTTAATACATAAAGGTAAAATAGCGTTACAATGGTGGATAAAATGACCGTGGATAAGGATATTGATGTTGTGGGCAAGGCGTGTCCCATCCCCTTAATTACTGTCGCCAAAGAAGTGCGCACCATGCAGAAAGGGCAGTTGCTTCGGATCGTTGGGAATGATCCTCTCTTTGAGGTAACAATCCTTGATTTTTGTCGGGAGGGTGGACACGAAGTACAGGAAACCAGCCGCGACGGGAAAAAAGTGAGCATTCTCTTTAAAGTATAGATGAGTAACCCTTCAGTAAGAGAAGATCGGAGGACATGGTGAATAAGAAAGCTGCTATTCTATTACAGAGCGGTGACATGGACTAGGCGCTTGCCGCCTTTATTTTTGCCGATGGAAGCCCATGTAAATTTATTCATATGATTGATCAACAGGTTAAATGAATTCTAAATCAGATTTGAATGACCAGGAGTTACTTAACCGCCTGATTGAGGAGAATTCATTCTTGCGCTCGGC